>Ga0160428_1001133_pt1 | contig 22023 bp, 25 predicted proteins | sample SolpanmetagenomM_FD_108198 | JGI IMG/M metagenome (GOLD analysis project Ga0160428, IMG submission 108198) | Solar panel surface microbial communities from Lawrence Berkeley National Laboratory, California, USA - M | ecosystem: Engineered > Built environment > Solar panel > Unclassified ... | reverse complement strand
GTGCTGGTCGATGGCGGCTTCACCCTGCCCGACGGGCGCGCGCTGGCGGAGGCGATCGCGGCGACCGGCCGGACGCTGACGACGATCTATGTCAGCCAGAGCGACCCCGATTATTATTTCAGCCTGGCGCCGATCACCGCGGCCTTCCCCGACGCGCGCGTGCTGGCCGCACCGGAGACGATCGCCGCGATCGAGGCGAGCGTCGCGAAGAAGCTGGCGACCTGGGGGCCGCAGCTCGGCGACAACGGGCCGAAGACGCTGGACGACGTGGTCATGCCGACCCCGTTCGCCGACACCGCGCTGACCGTCGACGGCGAGCGCGTCGAGATCGTGCCCGCGGACGGCCTCGCCAACCGCCGCTATCTGTGGGTGCCGTCGCTGTCGGCGATCGTCGGCGGGGTGCTGGTCTTTGCCGGCGTCCATGTCTGGACCGCGGACACCAACAGCCCGGCGGCGCGCGCGGCGTGGATCGCGCAGCTCGACGCGATGCTGGCGCGCGATCCGGCGATCGTCGTGCCGGGGCACATGACCCCCGACGCCCCCGTCGGTGCGGCCGCGCTGGCCTATACCCGCGATTATCTGCGCGCGTTCGAGGCCGAACTGGCGAGCGCCGCCGACAGCGCCGCGCTGATCGCGGCGATGACCGCGCGCTATCCCGATGCGGGGATGGGCGTGGCGTTGCAGGTCGGCGCGAAGGTCGCGACCGGCGAGATGGCGTGGGGCTGAACCATGGCGACGAACAAGCAAATCATCCGCGCCACCTATGAAGGGTCGTCGGAGGACAACGGCCGCAACCTGCGTGCCGCGCTGGCGCCCGACGCGACCTGGACCGAGGCGGCGGGCTTTCCCTATGCCGGCACCTATGTCGGCCCCGACCGGATCGTCGCGGGCGTGTTCCACCGGCTGGCAACCGAATGGGACGGCTATGCCGCGACGGTCCACACCTATCTGGAGGATGGCGACCGCGTCGCGGCGTTCGGCGTCTATTCGGGCACGTACCGCGCCACCGGCAAGGCGATGACCGCCACCTTCGCGCATCTGTACCGGCTGGAGGGCGGCAGGATCGTGACGATGGAGCAATATGTCGACAGCGCGACGGTGATGGCGGCGCTGACACCGGACGGTTGAGGCGCGCTGCGACCGCGCTTTTATTCGCGCGCGGTCGCGATCCGTTCCAGACTGCTGCGGATCAGCGCATGGGCCTCGCGGTCGGGCAGGGCCGCGAGCTGGTCCGGCGTGCGGGTCCGCGCCAGATCGTCGGCAACCAGCGCCCCGATATAATATCCCGATCGCGGCGGGAACGCACCGCCCTTCACGCCCCCGGCGAAATACCGATTGGAAACCGCCGGATCGCGACTGTCCAGATCGGCCAGAACGGCGCGGGCGATCTGCTGCCGCAACGGACGCGATCTGGCTTGCAGGGTCAGGTCCATGAGGCTGCGGTTGCGCCCGATATCGCCGTTCAGTCCTTCGCTGACATGGACCGCCAGCCCCTCGGACCACAGCGTCGCATAGAGCGGTTCGTTGCCGTCCGCGCTCGCGCCGAACGCGCCGCGGGACGCCTGCGCATGATAGATGTGGAAGAGTTCGTGATCGAACAGCAGCTTGAACTGCGACAGCCGGTCGCCGTCATATCGCAGGATCGTCACCGGCGAGAATACCAGCGCCAGCGCGTCCGGTGTCCTCATCGCCGCCGCGTTCATCGTTCCGAACGACGGCGCGACATAGATGGTGAAATTGCACGTCAGCTTCGGAAACGCCCCGGTGAAGTCGTCGATATAATGCGGCATCTCCTCCACGATGACGCGGGAAACGGATCGGGCGGCGAACAGGTTCTTCGACAGGAAGATCTGCTCCTCCTGCTCCCATGCCGTGAAATGGTCGCCGCGCAGGGCATTGACGAAATCGCCGGTGTACAGCGCCGGATGCTTGTCGGCCAGGATCGTCCGGTAATCCCGGAACGGAACCGCCTTCGCCTGCAAGGCCAGATATTGTGGCATGAGGTTGGTCACGGGACAGCGCTCCACGCCGGATGACGGCGGCGGCGCCAGCAGCAGCGCGGCAAATATCGCAGACCCAGGCATCATATGTCCCCGGCACCCCGGCATGGTGCATCCGCATCCCTACCCCAGCAGGCCCTCTATCCGCTACCCATCGCGGATGGATGGCGGACGCCGCCAGCGCCCGCCTGTCGGCTGGTCGCAGAGTCCCGGAACGGTGGATCGCCGCCCGTTCAATACCCGACCGTGAAGCGCTGCCGGACATGCGCGGGGCGCTCGATCTCGTCGACCAGCGCGATGGCATAATCCTCGAACGAGATGCTCGATCCCTGATCGTTCGTCAGCAGCGTGTCCTTCCCGAGTCGGAACGTGCCGGTCCGCTCGCCCGCGACGAACATCGCGGACGGGGACAGGAAGGTCCAGTCGAGGTCGGTCTCGCCGCGCAGCAGGTCGAGGAAGGTCGCGCCTGCGCTCGCCTCGGCCTTGTACGCCTCGGGGAATTCGGGCGTATCGACCAGGCGGACCCCGGGCGCGACCTCCAGACTGCCGGCGCCGCCGACCACCAGATAGCGCTTAACACCCGAGGCGCGGACCGCGCCGATCAGCGCGGCGGGATCGGTGACGGAGAAATGCACCGAACTTATCACCGCGTCATGCCCGCGCAACAACCCGGCCAGCCCCACCCCGTCGGCCACGTCGCCGCGCTGCGCGGTGACGTTCGGCAGCGCGGCGATCTCGTCCGGATGGCGCGCGATAGCGGTGACGTGGTGCCCGCGATCGGACAATTCCTTCAGGATGCGCGAGCCGGCCTGTCCCGACGCGCCGATGAGTGCGACCTTCGTCATGATGATGGTCCTTTCGTGGTGAATGTCAGTGCGATGCGCCGTTCAGCCGCTCCAGCATCGCTGCGAACCGGTCATCGCGTTCGGCGAAGCGTAACGGGTGGACGCGCTGGACCAGTATCTCGACCGGGGTAGGACCCTGCATGAACAGCGCCAGCACCTCGTCGGCGAACTCGTCGAGCGGTTGATAGCCTTCGCGGGTCGATTGGCCGGGGGGTAAGCTCGGTCTGCACCGCGGGCGGCGCCAGTTCGATCACCTCGACCTTGCCCGCCAGCGCCTGGCGCAGCGACACGGTATAGGAATGGATCGCCGCCTTGGTCGCCGAATAGGTCGGCGTCATCACCAGCGGCACGAACGCCAGCCCCGAGGTGACGTTGACGATCGCCCCGTCGCCGCGCGCGACGAGGTGATCGATAAAGGCGTTCGTCATCCGGATCGGGCCGAGCAGGTTGGTGGCGATCGTCGCTTCCGCATCGGCGAGGTCGCGCGCGGTGTCGAGCGTCTCCGCCCGCATGATTCCGGCATTGTTGATCAGCACGTTCAGCTCGGGAAAGCGCGCGGTCACCGCCGCCGCGAACGCCGTGATCGCGGCGGGATCGTCCGCGTCGACCGTCATCGTGTGGATGTTCCCGCGCCCCGCCGCCGCCGCGTCGAGCGCCGCCTGCCGCCGGCCGGCGAGGATGACGGTGTCGCCGCGGTCGTGGAAGCGGTCCGCCAGCGCCTCGCCGATGCCCGATCCGCCGCCGGTGATGAGGATGGTGTTGCCGCTCTGCTTCATGATCTTTACAGTCTTGCGAAGGCTGCGTTCCCTTAGCCGGCCTTGCGTGCGGTGATGGCGATGTTGACCTTCACCGCGGCGGCGACCGAGTCCGGGCTGGCGAATTGCCCCTGCCCGACGCCGAACCAACGCCGGTCGATCGTCACGGTGCCAAGCATCTGCGCGACATTGCCGTTGATGACGAGCTGGAATGGCAGCACCATCGGTCGCGTCACGCCGCGGATCGTCAGCGTGCCCGCGGCCTGATAGCGATTTCCGCCCAGGCTCTTGAACGATTTGGACGCGAACGTCGCGCGTGGGAACGCCGCGACATTGAACCAGTCCGGCGTCGGCAGCGACTGATCGCGCGACGTATCGCCGGTCGCGGCCGATGCGGTATCGATCACCGCGGTGACGCTCGATCCCGGCAAGTTGGCCGGATCGAACGCGATCCGCGCGTCGAAACGTTTGAAGCTGCCGTTGATCGCCTGCCCACTCATGCTGGCGACGAAGCCGACCTGCGACTTGGCCTTGTCGATCGTCCAGGACGGGGCCGGGGCGGCGATCGCCGGGGCCGCGATCAGGACGATTGCGGCAAGCGAAATATAACGCATGGAAAAGAACTCCTTCAGAGCGAATGGGGTGTGCTGCGCAGGCCCGGCACCATCCGGCCGAGGACCCCGTCGCGCGCGACGAAATGGTGCTTGAGCGCGGCGGCGACATGCAGCGCGATCAGCGCCGCGCCGCCGAGCGCAAGGTAAAGATGGATATTGCCGCTGACCGCCTCGACCTGCGCCTTGCCCGCCATGTCCATCGCGTGGAGGAATCCGAGGTGCGGCCAAGGGATCGTCTTCCACAGCAAAGTCGGGATATTGTACGGGCTGACCGACACCATCGCCCAGCCGGTCAGCGGCATGCCGATCATCATCACATAGAACAGCCAGTGCGTGACGCTCGCGACGCGGTGTTCCCACGGCTTCATCGGTGCGACCGATGGCGGCGGCGGGTTGAGCAGCCGCCACGCCAGCCGTGCGACGCTGAGCACCAGCACGGTGATGCCGATCGACTTGTGCAGCTGGAACATGCCGAACTGCTCCATCCCCGTCAGATAGCCCATCCGCCAGCCGAGCAGCAGGTTGGCGAGGATCAGCACGGCGATCGTCCAGTGGAACAGGATGGCGACGGCCGAGTATCTGGTGCGCATGGGCGAAGGCTCCGGGGCAAGATACCCCGTCCGGCTTGCCGGACGGGGCGGGTGGACGGGTCAGGCCTTCTTTTCGAAGGCCGCGCTGATCGTGATCGTCGTGTCGTCGCTGACCATCGGCGCATATTTACTGACACCGAATGCGGTCCGCTTGATGACGCCGGTCGCCTTGAAGCCGAGCGTATAGGCCTTGTTCATCGGGTTGACGGCGGCGGCGTTGAACGTCGCCTCGAGCACGATCGGCCTGGTCACGCCGTGCATCGTCAGAGTGCCGGCGATCGTCGCGCTTTTCGCGCCGGTGCGCGTCACCTTGGTCGAGGTGAAGCGCATATCGGGGAAGCGCGCGGCGTCGAACCAGTCGGCGCCGACCAGTTCCTTGTCGAGCGTCGCATTGGTCGTCGACACGCTCGCCACCGGCAGGGTCACGTCCAGCTTCGTCGCCGCGAAATTCTTCGGATCGATCGTCAGCGTACCCGTCGCGCCCGGGAAGGTGCCGAAGAATTCGTTGATGCCGAAATGCGTTACGCCGAACTGCGCCAGCGTATGGTGGCTGTCGATCGCATAGGTCCCGGCCTGTACCGTCGCAGGCGTGCCGGCTGGTGCGCTCTGCGCGATCGTGCCTGACGCGGCAACCAGCGCGGCAAGCGAGAGTGCGGTGGCGGTGATGACGTGCTTCATGATCATGTTCCCTTCGAAGCTGCGCCCCGTCTAGGCCAGCATTGCCCCAGATGGCGCCCTCCCTGCGACCTAACCAGCCGAATAGTTTCGAAGCAAAGGTTCGATGAAATAGAATAGTATTGCTGCCGCGAGCCGAGACGCATCGATTGATAGACAGCACGTAGATCGTGTAGCGGGTCTAATCCGCACGCACACCGCTGGCAAGCGACGGACGCTCCGGTGCCGGCGGCGGCCGATCGTCTGGACGAAAGATGAATTACGGGAATTGTTCAGACCTACCCGCCAGAACCTGCAACCCCCAAGCGACGGTTACGTTACGTCTTCACCTATTCGACGAATTTAGAGCCAGCGTGATAAGCGGCGCGTGTCGATGACCCTCCCCTCACGCGGCGGCAGCCCAATACCCCGGAGCGCATCGTGAATCTGTTCACCCGTTCGGAAACATTGTCGATCGCCGACCTCATCATCCACACGCTCGCCGACATCGGCGTGGAGCGGATCTGGGGCGTCACCGGCGACAGCCTGAATGCGATGAACGATTCGCTCCGCACGCTGGGCAGCATCGACTGGATGCACGTCCGCAACGAGGAAGCGGGCGCCTTCGCCGCAGGGGCGGAAGCCGCGGCGACGGGGAAGCTGGCGGTGTGTGCTGGCAGTTGCGGGCCGGGGCACCTGCACCTCATCAACGGGCTGTACGATTGCCAGCGCAATCATGTGCCGGTGCTCGCGATCGCCGCGCACATCCCGTCGAGCGAGATCGGGCTGGGCTATTTCCAGGAGACCCGTCCGACCGAGATCTTCCGCGAATGCAGCCATTTCTGCGAGATGGTGCAGGACCCGGCGCAGCTGCCCGAACTGCTCCACCGCGCGATCCGCACCGCGATCGGACAGCGCGGGGTGGCGGTGCTGGTCGTGCCCGGCGACGTATCGATGAAGGACGCGCCGAAACACGCCCGCGCCGCCATGCCGGCGCTGGCCAGCCCCCGCATCGTCCCCGACGCGCGCGAGATCGCGACGCTGGCGGCGACGCTGAACGGGTCGACGGCGGTGACCTTGCTGTGCGGGTCGGGCGTCGCAGGGGCGCATGACGAGGTGGTCGCGCTGGCCGACGCGCTCGGCGCGCCGATCGTCCACGCCTATCGCGGCAAGGAGCATATCGAATGGGACAATCCGTTCGACGTCGGCATGACCGGGCTGATCGGCTTTTCGTCGGGCTATCACGCGATGATGGAATGCGACACGCTGCTGATGCTCGGCACCGATTTCCCGTATCGCAACTTCTATCCCGAACGCGCGACGATCGTGCAGATCGATCGCGATCCCTCCGCGCTCGGCCGGCGCGCGCAACTGCATCAGGGGATCGTCGGCGACGTGCGCGAGGCGGCGGCGCTGCTGCTGCCGCAGATCGCGGCCGGGCGCGACCGCGGCTTCCTCGACAAGGCGCTGGCGCATTACCGCACGGCACGCGCGGGGCTGGACGACCTCGCCACGCCGCGCGACGGCGACACGCCGCTGCACCCGCAATATGTCGCCAAGGTCATCGACGATCTGGCGACCGACGACGCGATTTTCACCGCCGATGTCGGCACGCCCTCGGTCTGGGCGGCGCGCTACCTGACGATGAACGGCAGGCGACGGCTGATCGGGTCGTTCAACCACGGGTCGATGGCGAATGCGATGCCGCAGGCGCTGGGCGCGCAGGCGGCGTATCCGGGGCGACAGGTGGTGTCGCTGTCGGGGGATGGCGGGCTGACGATGCTGATGGGCGACCTGCTGACCGCGATCCAGATGCGGCTGCCGATCAAGATCGTCGTGTTCAACAACGGCTCGCTCGGCTTCGTCGAACTGGAACAGAAGGCGTCGGGCTATCTCGACACCAACGTGTCGTTGCAGAACCCCGATTTCGGCGCGATCGCGCGCGAGATGGGGTTCTTCGGCGCGCGCGTGACGCGCTCCGACCAGTTGGAGGGAACGTTGCGCGCGGCGTTCGCGCATGACGGGCCGGCGCTGGTCGATGTCGTCACCGACGGCATGGAACTGGTGATGCCGCCGAAGATCAAGGCGCAGCAGGTCGCGGGCTTCAGCCTCTATTCGACCCGCGCGATCATGAACGGGCGCGGCGACGAACTGGTCGAACTCGCGCGGACCAATTTGCTGCGGTGAGGCTGACGCTGCGCCCGGCCACCGTCGCCGCGATCCGCGCAGGGGCGTTCGTTGCGCGCTGCACCGGCTCGGCGATGCTGGCCTATCTGGCCGCGGTGCAGATCGGGCTGGGGCATCCGGTCTGGGCAGTCGTTTCCGCGCTCATCGTATCGCAGGAGACGGCGCAGGACACCCGTCGATCGTTCCTGTGGCGCATCGTTGGCACCATGATCGGTGCCGGAGTGGCGATCCTGTCCGCCTGGGCATTCCTGTCCGATCCAGCGCGGCCACTCGCCGCGATCGCGATCGCCGTGCTGGTTTCCGCCGGCATCGCCCGTCGCTGGCCGTTGCTCCGCGTCACAATGTGGACCAGCGCGCTCGTCATCCTTACCGCGGACGTCGATCACACCATCGTCCATACTGCGATCCAGCGGGCCGGGGAGGTCGTGCTCGGCGGTTCGATCGGCGCGGCGATCCACGTTCTGTTGGAAATCGTCGTAACGCGACTGCTGCAAGGATATCGACCGGCGGAAGGCAACGCTCCGGCGTGGCGTTTTGAGGGACGATAGCCGCTGCCGCGTACGTCATGGTATCGGCATCGGATGAGCGGCATGGATGATCTCGACGCGACCTTGAAACGGTTGGTGCTGGCGCCCGTCCCGGAAGCCCTGGACGAGATCGAGGGTCGCGTACTCGCGCGGATCGGGCGACGTTCGCCAGCCTATCGTCCGGGTATCGGCCTGGCCGCAGTGACGATCGCTGCACTTGCCCTCGGCATGGTAGGGGGCGAAGTGACGGCCGGCGCCCGGACCAGCGGGTCGTTGGCCCCTCTGGCGGGGACCTCCCCGCTGGCTCCCTCGAACTTGCTGGCAGGCGATCGATGACCGGAACCGGCCGGCTGATTCTGAGCGCCGCCCTGGCTTTCCTTGCCGCTTGTGGCGGGGTGTTCGTCGGGCGCGCCCTGCTGTCGGCGCCCCCTCCTCCGGGCGCCGAACTGCATGAAATTCTGCATCATCACCTCGCGCTGGATTCGCGCCAGTCCGAGCGATTGGCCGCGTTGGAAGGCCGCCTTTCGGTGCAGCGCTGGAACTGGTAATCCGGGCCGCGAACGCGCGCCTGGCGGAGGCGGTCGACGTCGAACGCGGCAACGGCCCCAGGGTCACCGCCGCCATCGACCAAAGTCACGCCGCAATGGGCGAATTGCAAAGGCCACTCTGGCGCATGATTTCGCGATGCGGCGGCTCCTCCGCCCCGACCAATGCGTTCGATGCCGCCGTGGTGAAGGCTTTGACCGACGAACAGCATTGAGTTCCGATTTTAGCTCGGTGTCGGATGGCGATCTTGCGGCGCTCAGCATCGTCGGACGTCATGCCGCCTTTGCCGAGATCATGCGCCGCTACCGCCAACCCGTGTTTCGAATGGTGCGCACCCTTGTCGGCGACACGGACGAGGCGCTGGACCTGGTTCAGGAAACGTTCGTCTCGGCCCACCGTGCCTTGTCGCGCTACGACCCGGGACGTGCGATGAAGGCGTGGCGGGCCCCGATCGCGGTCAACAAATGCCGCGATTGGGCGAGAAAGCATGCGGTGCGGCGCTTCCTGTCCTTCGCCCGTCCGCTCGATGCGCTGGCCGAAGCTGTGCCAGGCGATCAAGCTCCGATCGAGGATTCCGAAGCGGATCGCCAGGGACTGGCACGGGTCACCCACGCCATCGCCGCCTTGCCCGAGAAGCTCAAGGCGACCTTGGTACTGCGCACGATCGAGGGAATGAGCCAGGCCGAAACCGCGGAGATCCTCGGCATCAGCCCGAAGGCGGTCGAAACCCGGCTGTACCGGGCACGGTTGAGGCTGGTCGGGAATTTGCGCCAGAGTTGAGGGTGTGGCCGCGCCGCAGCCGTATCAGGACCGAGGCTGGCCGGCTGCGGTCCAAGATCAAGGTGCCACCATGTCGCGCCTTCTAGACCGCCGCCAAGTTCTGCGCGGTGCCACTTCGATCGGCAGTGGCCTTGCCACGGGGACGTCTATGCCCGGTTGGGCCCGGCCCGTCTTCAATGGCATCGTCGCATCCTCGCCCAGCCTGACGGGGGAGGACATCCGGCTTCGTATCGCGCATCAGACGATGACCGTCCCGATCGCATCCGATCGCGAGCATGTCCTCTTATTGTCCGATCACAGTCCGCTGCACCCGCACCGCATCTTCATGAACCTCAAGAAGCAGGCCGGCTGTTCAACCGGCAACATCAGACGCTGACCGGGTTGCTGAAAGGCGAGGATCAGGCGCTGAAGGACCGCCTGGCCTGGGGCAAGATGCGTATGGACCCGACCGATATCGCGGACGTCACCGGATCGACCTATACCTATCTCGTCAACGGTCATGGCCCCGGCGACAATTGGACCGGGCTGTTCCGCCCCGGCGAACGCGTGCGGCTGCGCATCGTCAACGCCTCGGCGATGACCACCTTCAACGTCCGCATTCCGGGGCTCACGCTGTCCATCGTGCAGGCCGATGGCATGAACGTTCGCCCGGTCGGGGTCGATGAATTCCAGAGCGGCGTGGCGGAGACCTACGACGTCGTCGTGATTCCGACCGAGGACCGGGCCTATACGCTGGTCGGGGAAAGCGTCGATCGTTCCGGCATGGCTCGCGCGACGCTCGCCCCGCGTGCCGGCATGGCTGCGGACGTCCCGCCGCTGCGCAAGCGCCCGATCGCCACGATGAAGGACATGGGGATGGGCATGGCGGGCGGCGCCGCGATGCGTGGGATGGATCACGGCGCGATGGACATGACCATGCGCAACTTCGCCAACGCTCCCGGGGTGAAGCGTGTGCCAGGCGTGCACTGGGCGTTTCACTGCCACATGCTATACCACATGCACGCCGGGATGATGCAGGTAGTTCAGGTTCGCACCGCGTCGGCGATGCGGCATGAAGAGGGTGCTGCTCGCCGGTATGTGCCTGCTGATCATACCGGCCCAGCTTCAGGCCCAATCGATGGATCATGCGATGATGCCGGGCATGAAGATGCCGATGGCGGCACCGAAAGCAACGCGTGCGAAACCGGCATCGAAGGATGTCGCTCGCAAGCGGTCGGCGCGAAAAGCCGAGCCCTCCAAGGTTATCGGCGCACCGGCCGCAAAGGAGGCCGGGCCTGCCACCGATCCCCATGCTGGCCACGATATGTCCGGCATGCCGGACGGGCCGACGGGCAGTGGCCCGGCGGCCGATCCCCCACAGGCCACATTATGCCGGGCATGGCCATGCCAACGAACGCGACAGGGGAGCGTGAAGGCACCGACCTGAACGCCGGCACCGCGCCCGCGCCGCCCCCCGCCCCCGGGCTGGCCGCCTCGCGCTTCTACAACGCCGAGGCGATGGCGCATGCGAACGAGGCGTTGCGCCGCGAGCATGGCGGGATGACCTATCGTCAGATCCTCTTCAATCTTGCCGAATATCAAGCGCATGGGGGGGGAAGAGACGGCTATCGCTGGGATGGCGAGGCTTGGATCGGCGGCGATATCGACCGCCTGACGCTGAAGAGCGAAGGTGAGGGCCGCTTCGGGATCGCCCCTGCCAACGCAGAGGTACAGGCGCTCTACAGCCACGCGCTCGACCCGTATTGGAATGTGCAGGCCGGGGTGCGCCAAGACTTCACGCCCGACCCGTCGCTAACCTACGCCACGCTCGCCATCGAAGGGATTGCGCCGTTCTGGTTCGACGTGGAGGGGGCCGTGTTCCTGTCCGACAAGGGCGACGTGCTCGCCCGAACCACGGCATGGTACGACGAGCGCGTGACGCAATTTTTCGTGTTGCAACCGCGGATCGAAGCCGATCTCGCAGCACAGGACGTGCGTGACACCGGCATCGGCGCGGGACTGACCGATCTCGAACTCGGTCTGCGATTGCGCTATGAAAAGTCCCGCCAGTTCGCGCCGTATGTCGGCGTATCATGGGAACGACAGTTCGGCGCGACGGCGCGATTTTCGAGAGCCCGCGGCAACGACGCGGGCGGGCTCAGTTTCGTCGCTGGCGTGCGAACCTGGTTTTGAAGGGGCCGTGAGTTAGAGGGCAGCGATGCCGGCGTGATTGCCGTTCGGACATTACCGCCTGCACCGCGGGGGTGTGAGGCTGAGCTTCCTCACCAAGTAGCGGTGTTCCCAGCATCCTCGGATTGGATACCGCATCTGATACTCCAACGTCAGCCCGGAAGAGGCGGTACTACGCCGCCCCGAACGGCAAGGTGACGGACCCGTGCGATAAAAAGTTGTCCTTATAACTTAGGTCGTTGAGCCGGAAAGCCAACAGGCGGAAGTTATCCACGGGGCGGGCGCAGAGACTCGGGAGAGCGCGCATGAAAGCTCTGGTCTGGCATGGTAAGGAAGACGTCCGCTACGATACGGTATCCGATCCTGAGATCGAAGATCCGCGGGACGCGATTATAAAGGTCACGAGTTGCGCGATCTGCGGCTCCGATCTTCACCTGTTCCACAATCTCATCCCTGCGATGATGCCGGGCGACATCCTCGGCCACGAAACGATGGGCGAGGTCGTCGATGTCGGCAGCGCGGCAAAGAGTGCGCTGAAGAAGGGCGACCGCGTCGTCATCCCCTTTACGATTCAGTGCGGCGAGTGCGACCAATGTCGCCGCGGTAATTTCTCGGTGTGCGAACGAACGAACCGCAAGAAGGACCTTGCCGACAAGGCGTTCGGCCACACGACCGCAGGCCTGTTCGGCTATACGCACCTGACCGGCGGCTATCCCGGCGGGCAGGCAGAATATCTGCGTGTCCCCTTCGCCGACACCACGCACGTCAAGGTCCCCGACGGGATCGATGATGAAAAACTGCTATTCCTGTCCGACATCCTACCAACCGGTTGGCAGGCGGCGGTGCAGACCGACATCCAGCCCGGTGACACGGTCGCGATCTGGGGCTGCGGACCGGTCGGCCAGATGGCGATCCGCTCGGCGATCCTGCTCGGCGCAGAACAGGTCGTCGCGATCGATCGGCTGCCCGAACGCCTTTCTATGGCGGCTGCGGCGGGTGCGATCACGATCAACTTCGAGCAAGAAAGCGTCGTCGAGCGGCTGAACGAGCTGACCGGCGGCAAGGGGCCGCAGAAGTGCATCGATGCGATCGGAACCGAGAGCCATGTCAACCTCGGCCAGCCTGACACGGTGCTCGATCGCGCCAAGCAGATGCTGCTGGCGGAGAATGATCGGCCACATGTCCTGCGCGAGATGATCTATGTCTGTCGTCCCGCAGGCGTGATCTCGATCGTCGGTGTCTATACCGGTTTTGCCGACAAGATCCCGATGGGCCAGGCGATGAACAAGGGGCTCACGTTCCGGATGGCGCAGACCCATGTTCCGCGCTGGACCGGCGACCTGCTGCGGCGGATCGAGGACGGGCAGATCGATCCGTCGTTCGTGATCACGCACAAGGTCGATCTGTCGCAGGGGCCCGAAATGTACCGCACGTTCCGCGACAAGGCGGACAGCTGCATCAAGGTCATGCTCCGGCCGTAACCCCACTTCGCTTTTCAGGAGGTGTTTCATGCCACTCACCAATCTGACGCATATCGCCCGATCTGAGGGAGATCCCCGGATCGAACATAAAGGCCCAAGCTCGCTGACAGGCCCGGACCGGCTGGCGCGCGCACTCGGCTGGTTTTCGGTCGGGCTCGGCGTCGCCGAACTCGTCGCGCCAGGCCGGATCGCCCGCACGCTCGGGCTCGACGACAAGGCGGGACTGATACGAGCCTATGGCGCGCGCGAATTGGCAAGCGCGGTGCCCACGCTGTCGATCGACAAACCGGTCGGGCTCGCGTCGCGGATCGCCGGCGATGCGCTCGATCTCGGCACGCTCGCAACCGCGCTGAAACGGGACAATCCGCAGCGCCGCAACGCCGCGATCGCTACGGCTCTTGTCGCCGGGATCACGCTGCTGGACGTCCTCGCCTATAAGGGCGTGAAAGCGGCGCACAGTCCCGAGCGAGGAACGGCGCGCGACTATTCGGATCGCAGCGGCCTGCCCCGGGGTCCGGAAGCCTCGCGCGGTCTGGCTCGGCAGGATTTCGAGACCCCTCTCGAATATCGCGCGGAGGGGACCGTCGCCGACGCCGTGCCGATGCTTGCCAGCTAAAGCCGACACGGGTCGAGGGAGCCGGTCATGACGCTCGAACAGATCGCTGGCGCCGCGCTGATGCTGCTGTTCCTCGCGGACATTTTCCTGACGGTGTTATATGCGCGCGCAGGCACAGGGTTGCTTGCGCCTCTCTGGAATCGCCTGATCTGGGCAACAGTGAGCGGGATTGCCCGGCTGTCCGGACGTCACCGCGCTACGATCCTGTCGTTCGCGGGCCCGCTGATCGTCGTCGCATTGATCGCGTTCTGGGCCTTGGGGCTGACGCTCGCCGCCGCTCTGATGATCCGGCCCGAACTCGGCACCGCGATCCGCCCGAGCAGCGGCGACACGCCCACTGATCTCGTCACAGCGCTGCTGGTGGCGGGGAACAGCCTCTCGATCGTCGGTGGCGGAGATTATGCACCGCATACGACCGGGACCCGCCTCCTCTTCCTGTTGAACTCCCTGATCGGAGCATCGGTGCTGTCGCTGGTGTTGAGTTATCTGGTTCAGGTCTATTCCGCGCTACGCGAGCGCAACGCGCTGGCGCTGACGATCGACCTGATGACCGCCGAAACCGGCGATGCCGCCGAGATGCTTGCCCGCCTCGGACCCGATGGAGATTTCAGCGACGCGACCAGCGCGCTCGACAACCTCGTCCATCCGCTCGCGCTGACCAAGGAAGCGCATCATTTCTATCCACTGCTCTTCTACTTCCGCTTCCGAGAGCCGCGCTATGCGGTGTCGCGGTTCGGCTTCGTCCTGCTAGATCTGACCGCATTGATCGACACGGCGCTCGACCGCGAGAAGCACCGGGCAGTGATATGCTCAGCCCCGGTTGAATCGCTCCGCCGCTGCACCGTGCTGCTGCTCGAAACGCTGGACCGGCACTTCCCAACGAGAACCGACACCTATACTGGAGCATCGCCGCGGCAATATGACGCGAGCTATTCGGCTGCCGCCGCGACGTTGCGCCACGCCGGGATCGCGACAACGCCGAACGGCCGAGACTATGCGGTGCAGCGCGACCGGTGGGATCCGCTCGTTCGCCGCGTTGCGCCGGCGCTGGGATACGACATCGACCAGATCGAGTGCCGCTCGGCGACGCGGGGAGGGCAATCTGCACCCCCTGAGCGCGACCGAGCAGCACCGAACCACACCCCAACCCTGACGGATCAAGACGTATCGAAAGACAGGAGTTTGCCATGAATACCGTGACATCCGAAACCCCCCTGGACGCCGCGGCGCGGGCATCAGTGACGGTCGGCCGACCGGCCGAGGACCTGCGGGCGCTGTGGCTACGCCCCGACACCCAATCCCGCATCTGGGCGGACTTTGCGGATGTGACCGCGGCCGAGGACGGCAGCGCGGAGTGGACTGCCAGCGGCCCGGCGGGCGGCGAATATCGATGGCGAACCGAGACGCGGCAGACGAGCCCGACGGAAGTGCGCTGGTCCTCGCTCGAGGGCGCCGACGTCGCGAACGCAGGCACGCTCGTGTTGCGGCCGGCACCGGGCGATCGCGGCACCGAGCTGCACCTCGACGTCCGGTTCGATCCGCCGGGCGGCGTCGTCGGCGAAGCCGTCAGCAAGCTGTTCCACATCGTCCCGCGCGAGATCGTGTCCAAGGCGCTCTACCGTTTTCGCGCCTTGGCGATGACCGGCGAAATCCCCACCACCTACCCGCAGCCCGCCGCCCGCCACGGCGGCACCGACCGCTAGGAGAAGCCAGATGCGTGCACTTTGCTGGAATGGTGTCAACGATCTTCGTGTCGAGACCGTCGACGATCCGGAGATCATCAACCCCAAAGACGTGATCCTCAAGGTCCGGCTCTCGACCACCTGCGGGTCGGACCTGCACCTGATCGACGGACTGATTCCGACAATGAAGGCGGGTGACGTTCTGGGCCATGAATTCATGGGCGAGATCGTCGACGTCGGGCGGGAGGTGACGAGCGTGAAGCGCGGCGACCGCGTCGTCGTGCCGTCCTTCATATCCTGCGGGCAATGCTGGTATTGCCAGCACGATCTCTACTCGCTGTGCGATACCACCCACCCCAAACCGGAACTGCAGGAGCCGCTGCTGGGCTACCCGACCGCCGGCATCTACGCCTACTCGCATGCTTTTGGCGGCTATGCCGGTTCGCACGCCGAATATATTCGCGTCCCCTTCGCCGATACGGACTGCTTCGTCGTCCCTGACGGCGTGTCGGACGAGAACGCGCTGTTCATCTCGGACGCCGCGCCGACCGGCTTTATGGGTGCGGACTTTTGCAACATCCAGCGCGGCGACGTAATTGCCGTCTGGGGGTGCGGTGGCGTCGGTTTGATGGCGCAGCAAAGCGCGATGATCCTCGGTGCCGAACGCGTTATCGCGATCGATCGCTATCCCGAACGTCTGGCGCAGGCCGAGGCGTTCGGCGCCACCACGCTCGACTACACGCAGGTCGATGTCGTCGAAGCGCTGAAGGAACTGACCGGCGGGCGCGGGCCCGACGCCTGTATCGACGCGGTCGGGATGGAGGCGGGCGGGACCGGGCTGCAGCACGCCTATGACCGGGTAAAACAGGCGCTCTACATGGAGAGCGATCGGGGCGACGCGCTTCGGCAAGCGATGCTCGCGGTGCGCAAGGGCGGCACGCTCTCGATCCTCGGCGTCTACGGGGTGATGGACAAATTTCCGCTCGGCGTACTGATGAACAAAGGCGTCACCGTAAGAACCGCGCAGCAGCACGGACAGGCCTATGTTCCCCGCCTGCTCGAACATACGCAACGCGGCGAACTGACGCCGGCGGCGCTGGCCACGCACCGCTTCTCGCTGGAGGACAGCCCGACTGGCTACCATATGTTCAAGCACAAGGAGGATGGCTGCCTCCGCGCTGTATTCACACCATGATGTGCAACGCCGCAATACCAAGCGTCTGCTTGCGGGAAGGTTGGGACGAACGGCGTGCGCGTTCGCGGAGATCAGCCCCCGCTCTTCGTGAGAATGAAGGCGAGGAGGAAGCCGACGACCGCGATTAGTCCTGAATAGTCGTGCGTCGCTTCCGTGGCTTCCGGAATCATGGTGTCGACGAGCATCGCAAGGATCGCCCCCGCCGCGACTGCGGTCACGCCCGCAATCAGATCGGGGCTGCATCCCGCGAGCGCGAAATTGCCGATCATTGCCGCTATCGCCGACGCAACCGCGATGCCGCCCCATACGCCGAAGATGTACTTTGCGCTTCGACCGGCGGCCTTCATGCCGGCGGCGCTGGAGAGGCCTTCGGGCACGTTCGAGAGGAAGACGGCAGCCACCGTCACCACGCTGACCCCACTTCCGCCCAGCAGGCTTACGCCTATGACGACAGACTCCGGAATTCCGTCGAGCAACGCCCCGATTGCAATGGCCGCCCCACCGCCATTGTTCGCATCGGGCTGGCGCTCGACAGGATTGTTACCCGACCGCTTGCGGTGCCGCGCGCCGCGTTTCGAGACGACGATATTGGCGACGGTATACACCAAGGCGCCGCCCAGGAACCCGATCGCTGTAGAATCGAAACCGCCCTGACGGAACGCCTCGTCCATCAGGTCGAACGCGACTGCGGAAATCAGCACACCCGAACCAACCGCCATTATCGAGGCGATCAACCGTTGCGGTAGCGTCGCGTAATACGCGATGAGCGCGCCCAAGATCAGTGCTGAACCGCCGACCAGGCCCCAGAATCCCGCAACCCAGACTCCACTCACGCGGAACAAGAACCGCGTTCACCTTCGCTCGGCCCCGCTTCGTCCGGCTGGCGGAAGTTGCGCCGCAGACCTTCCGACACTTCGTCCAGGGCCTTCGTCAAGGTCGCCTTCCGGCAAGCGCGGTGGCCGGTGCGGAGGAGACGCGCCAGACTGCGTTCCCGGTATCGTCGGCCACGAGCAATGCGCCTGTCCGATCGACTGCGACACCTACCGGCCGGCCGCGAACCTTGCCGTCCTTGACGAAGCCGGTGAGGAAATCCTGCACCTTGCCGCTAGGCCGAGCGTTGGTGAACGGCACGAATGCCACCTTGTAGCCGTTGAGTTCGTCGCGATCCCAGCTGCCATGCTCGCCGATGAACGCGCCGCCGCGATACCGCTGCGGCAAATTGGCGCCGGTATAGAAGGTCAGCCCGAGCGCCGCGACATGGCTGCTGAGCGCGTAATCCGGCGCGATCGCACGCGCTACGAGATCAGGACGTTGCGGCTGAACCCGCGGATCCACATGCCGGCCGTAATAGCTGTACGGCCAACCGTAGAAACCGCCATCTCTCACCGACGTCAGATAATCGGGCACGAGGTTCGGGCCCAGTTCGTCGCGTTCGTTGACCACCACCCATAAGGTGTTCGTGCCCGGATAGAAGGACGGGCTGTTGGGGTTTCTGAGTCCCGAGCCGAAGACCCGCGACCGACCGGTCGATCGTTCCACCTCCCATACGGCGGCGCGGTTCTTCTCCGCCTCCATTCCATTCTCGGTGATGTTGCTGTTCGATCCGACCGTCGCATACAGCAACTTGCCGTCGGGACTGAGCGTCAGGCTCTTGGTCCAATGATGATCGATCGGACCGCCAGGGAGTTCGGTCAGCCGTACCGGGGCCGCCGTAATCCTCGATTGGCCCGGCGTGAACGGATAGCGGAGGATGGCGTCGGTTGCGGCTACGTAGAGGAAGTTGTCTGCGAAGACGACACCGAAGGGAGAGTTGAGTTTGGCGAGCAGCACGCTGCGCTGTTCGGGCACGCCGTCGCCGTTGGCGTCGCGCAGCAACGTGATCTGGTTAGTCGGCCCTTTCGGCGTGTCGCTGCTCTGACCAGTCGCGCGCTTCTGGACGAAAGAGACGATCGGATTCTTCGGGCGCGTGATGGGATCGAGATTAGGGCCTTGAGATTCCACGACCAGGACGTCGCCATTGGGCAGCAACGCCACGTTGCGCGGATGGTTGAGATCCCGCGCGAATGCCTGCACCCGCATACCGGCCGGTGCGGTCGGCGTTTCGTTCGGTCCCCAGCCGACCACCTCGGCGACATGGATCGGCGGGATCAAATATTGATGCTGTTCGGGCAGAACGGGATTCGGCCCGATCTGGCTGTTGCGGTCGAACTTCGCCCCGCCATCGTCGCAGGCCGAGACCGCCAGTGCGAGCGCGACCAGCCCCACGCCGCCATATGTCTTCCCACGGCTCATGACCGAACTCCAACGCGGTGCTTGTAGACCAGCGAACCGCCCAGCCAGGCGCTGACGGCAAGCAGCAGTACCGAAATCACGGAGAGGGTCAGACCGGTTGGTACGACGCTGGTCCACCCGTCGCGGCTGTGAACAAAGGCGTTGAAGATCTCGATCACGAACACGCTGAGGTTGATGATCATGTGCGGGGTCGCCGGACGTGCGGCGCGGACGCGCTTGTCGCCGGCATAATCGATGATCCCGGTGAGCGCGGCGAGCCCGCCCATCACGAGCCCTGCCGTGATCAGCCAGATCGAGAAATTGCTCCACATGATGTTCGCCGACCCGAGATAGGCGAGGTCCGTCAGCAGCGCACCGATGAAGCAGACGATCGGGAACGGCACCAGCATCGGATGCAGCGGATGGCCGAACAGCCTGGCGGTGGACCGGGGATTGTCCGGATGGCGGGCCGGCGAGGCGGGATCAAGCTCTTGTTTCATGGCGACAAAGCGTCCCGCGCGCGTACCGGTTCCGTGAATTGTGACGTCGCGCGAAACTTGCGCGGGTGCTGCTGGTTAGCCTCGTATGGACGCCCGCCTGCTTCATCCGCTGAGTCTCGCCGCAGTCATCGGTACGCTGGCGGGCGGATCCTGCGCACCAGCCTCGGCGCGCGACGTGCCTGTGATCGACACCGAAGATGCCACGCTCGGCTCGACCACGGTCGCATCCAGCGGGAGATTTCACCCGACGCTCGCGTTCGACGTGCGTAACGGCGACTTCGCGCGCGGCAATTACGATGACGATCGCTCCGATCTCAGGCGCCTTCCGGTTCATGCCCAGATCGGGCTTGCCGTCGAATTGCGACGCGATGCGAAGGATGTCGCGGATACATGGCTGGTGCTGCGATCGTCGAACGGCGTTCACGCCCCGAGCGCGGACGAAACGACGAGCCCGCGAGCCTGGTACGAGAGCAACGCATTGGCCGCATTGGTTTTCACGCCGGCGCCCGGACTTCGGACCGCGGCGGTCTATACGATCAAGACCAGTCCGAACGGCGTTTCGTCGACCACCCATGAAGCCAGCCTGTCCGCCGCCTATGACGGCAAGGACATGTTCGGCAGGGTGTCGCCGACCTTCGTGGCGACGATCCGCCCGAAAGGAGATCACGGGCTGTTCACGCAAGTCGGGATCGAGCCCGAATTCGAGCTGACGGCGCGGGACGATGCGATGCAGCTCAGCCTGCCGATCGCGATCGGCGTCGGATGGAGCGGGTTTTACGGTCGCGGCACGCGCAACCGCAGTTTCGCGAGCGCCGGCCTCGCGCTTCGGCAGCCGTTTTCGATCGGCGCGACGCATTGGAGCGCGCGCGTCGAGGCGCTTGCCTTGGTCCGCGACGATCGGCTGGCCGCGCTGAGCGGGCCGGACGGCGAGACGGACACGGTGGTGCCGCTCGTCACCGTGTCCGTCTCGGTAGCCTACTGAACGGAAATCCCAGGGTGGCGGCCATGAGGCGCTGACCGCTCGCAAGAAACCTCCCGAGCCTCCCGACGTTGTTTACAGTTGAATTGGAGAGGAAGGCACATGGCCGGAGGTTGGACGCGCGACGGCGCGGTGCAGGAGCAGATCGACGACACGGTGATGGATGCGGTCCAGTTCGCCCGGGCGCGGATGGCCGCGGGCGAAGGCGAGACGCACTGCGAGATCTGTGGAGAGGACATACCGGAGGCACGCCGCATTGCCTTGCCCTCCGCCCGCACGTGCGTGCCGTGTCAATCCGCACGGGACAGCAAGGCAGCCTTCTCTTCGTTCAATCGCCGCGGCAGCAAGGATAGTCAGCTGCGCTAAGGCCCTGCCCTCGATCCTGAAACATTGGCTTCGTTACGATCGGCTCGGCGTCCCCGCGGGCTGCACAGAACCCAGGGTGAAGAACGCGATTCCTCCCGATACCATCGCCAGCGACGCGGCGATGATGGCGGCGGTCTGGAAGGCGCCGGTGAGCGCGGCACCGGTCTGCGCGATCACCGCACCTGCCAAAGCCGTCGCGATCAGGCCGCCCGTCCTGGCGATCGCACTGTTGAAGCCCGAGGCGGTGCCGGTATGCGCGCCATCGACGGATGAGAGCACGGCTGTAGTCAGCGGCGCGACCGCCCCCGCCATCCCCAATGCGACGACGACCATCCCGGGCATGACACTCGTCCAATAGCTGGCGTTGGGATCGACCCGGACGAGCAGGAGAAAGCCGAGACCGGTCACGATCGGCCCGATCGTCAACGGCCAGCGCGGGCCGATCCGCGCGGTCGTCCGTCCCATCAGCCGGGACGCGCCGCCGATCACCAGCGAGAAAGGCAACAGCGCCAGCCCGGCCTGTAACGGGGTGTATCCGCCGCCGACGATCAACAGATAGGGAAGCAGCACGAGCAGGCCACCGAGCGCGCCATAAAGCAGGAACGTAAGCAGGGTCAGCCCGACGAACGGTCGCGATGCGAACAAGGCGAGCGGCATCATGGCATCGTCCCGTCGGCGATGCTCCACCCATATGAACAGCCCGAGCAAGACGATGCCGGCGGCCAGCCCCGCCCAGGTGCGCGGCGACCCGGCATGATCGCTCGACCAGAGCGTGAGCGACCAGGTCAGCGCTCCGAGCGCCAGCGTCGCCAGGGCGGCGCCCGGAACGTCGAGCGGTTGCTTGCCCTCCGCGCTCTCCTCGACGAACGTCCACGCGATATAGATTGCGGCAAGGGCGACCGGCACGTTGATCAGGAAGATGACGCGCCAGCCGAAAGCGCCGACGAGCCACCCGCCCAGTGGCGGTCCGACCGCGCTCGCGATCGCGCCCGCGGACGCCCAGGTGCCGACCGCGCGGCCGCGGGATTCGCCGGAGAATGCGCTGCCGAGGATGCCGAGGCTGTTCGGCATCAGCATGGCCGCGCCGACCCCCTGAAGCGCCCGCGCGGCAAGCAGCAAGGTGAGGTCCGACGCGACGGCGCAGAGGACGGAGGCTATGGCGAAGAGAGCGGTTCCGAGCATCAGCACGCGGCGCCGCCCGAAATGGTCGCCCGCCGCGCCGCCGATCAGCAACAGTGCGGAGAGCGGCAGCAGATAGGCGTTGAT
>Ga0160428_1001131_pt1 | contig 22081 bp, 24 predicted proteins | sample SolpanmetagenomM_FD_108198 | JGI IMG/M metagenome (GOLD analysis project Ga0160428, IMG submission 108198) | Solar panel surface microbial communities from Lawrence Berkeley National Laboratory, California, USA - M | ecosystem: Engineered > Built environment > Solar panel > Unclassified ... | reverse complement strand
GGCTGTCTCTTCATTGCCTGTAGACAACTTGGAAGTCCTCGTACATTCAAGGAGATCAACAGAGCTACACGCGTGACGAAGAAGGAAGTTGGCAGGACGTTCAAGCTCCTCCAGAACTTCTTCGTCCAGCAAAAGAAGATCAAGGCTGGTGGTGTTGTTCCTGGCGGAGGTGAGCTTAGCAGTGATCTTATCCTTGTATGTTCATGTGCTAATACTACTACAGTTATTGGCTTGGCCGCCATCGGGGACTCTTACCAGAACAAATCCTCTACGGAGGCCAAAGACTTCGTCGACCGTTACTGTGATCAGCTGAGGCTTGCCCTGTCAAGTATGAAGATTGCAAAGGCAATCGCCGAACGCATGTCCAGTGTCGGATCTTTGGCTGGTCGTTCGCCTTTGTCGGCTGCTGCAGCCTGCATCTACATGGCATCCCATCTTATGGGCGATCCTCGTACTCCAAAGGAAATCGCTGCCGTCGCACAAGTCAGCGACGGCACAATCCGTACTGCGTACAAGCTACTCTACACCGAAAAGGACAAGCTCATTGATCCGACTTGGCTCGAAGCTGGAAAGGGTGACATGAACCACCTTCCACCGGTCTGAACATCCACGAACTCTCACCACACTTCCTACACACCATCAACACTAAAAAATATCCCTCATATCATGCATGAATTTTTTTAATTTCCTTGAAAACTGACTCCGTCAACTCAGGACTTTCGGACAGCTAGGGCTATGGGAAAGGCGATGCGCGAGGCATCAGGCGTCAATTCTTGCTAGCTGGACAATACTGCCATGGTCGAGATGTTGAGGCACTATTGTGAGCTTGCTGAAAATGCAAAAGCGAACAGTGGTCAACAGGAGAGGTAGTTCCGAAGATAGCAAACATCAATCAAATATAGTAATCACACACCATGAACAATAGTGGTGATACGCATCATTCATACCAGGCAGCAAGTTTGCCTGATTTGGACTCAGACCGACGATCACATGCTGTTATTCTGAAACACAACACAAGCCCCACGTTAGGTCACTGTCTCCTTTGAGACTCTCACCAAAACATTCTCCCAACCACGTCTGTGTGACATTGTCCTCTTTCGCTTGCTGTCAAGTCACTCATAAGCTCAAGAGCTTCGCTCGCTGATGCTCAAACCCATATATACCTGCGTCTTTCCATAGCGAGGTCTTGAGCTTATTGTTGTGTTCTTTTGTACTACCAACACCTCGTCACAACGCGAAACTGGTACCACTTTGAAAGCTCACACACAGCAAGATGCCTTGCTTCAAGGGTTTTGCCGTCAGCGTTCACTCGCCCGAGGGGCCCATGGCCGAGTATTCCGTTCAAAAACAAGCTCGACTTTCACGAATAGGAAGCTACATCACAGTACCCAAGGCTAAGATCAACCGCGTGACTGGCTTGCCTGAACAGTCAACTTTCGCCATCTCAATAACGCTACTCACGCCTGGCACGCCAGTCCCTTACTCTCGGCCAAAGCCAACTCCCCAAAACCCCTACCCTCACCCACAGATTGTTGCTGTGCAGCCTGGCGCATCAGGCCCACCTCTTGGCTATTCTCACACTGTCCCAGCATACACTCCTTTGACCGTCAATGACAACGAAACCGTCGCCGCTTACATCTACTTCGATGGTCGTCCAAAAGAGGAGGTTGCAACACTGTTGCGTTGTGGTGTAGAAACATGGGTCAACTCTCGTTGGGTGAGTGTGCCCCAAGCCGAAGGAGGCGGCCTGGCAGAGAGGGAATTCCTCTTCAGGGAGGTTGGACTGGAGAGGTGGTTGAATGGGTTGGACTTGGCAGGTCAGAACAAGGAGAAAGCTGAGGCCCGCATACAAAAAAGAAAGGAAAGATTGGAGAAGAGACGCAGAAAGCAGAGCATCAAATCAGAGGATAGCTCTGATGAAGACAATGAAGGTTCGTCGCTGAGGAGGGCACGACCAGTAGAGCGTCATGGCGTATTAAGATATGGCGACAATGGCCAAACCCCGATTGAATCATTACCTGAAGATGACATTCTGGCCTCCGGCGATGAATCTGATGATGTACCAGAGCCAGAGGCTTCAGGTCAGATCAAGGTTGCGTTGTTTCGGGTGTTGGCGTCTGGAGAGGTAAAGAAGGGAGAATATTCACCTCAATTTGATGCGCATGACGGTGATGATGGTATGGGTGAACAAAATGGCGATGATGATGCCACGGTGGAACACAGTACAGGTCTCGCACAACCAAAGACACTCGACCCGAAATCCATCAGCACACAAACTGTCACTGGTATCGACGCTCCCGACAAGCCTTATGCGGTGTTTACGTTCATGTATCGAGGTGAAAGTAAGTGATTGAAGATTTTCACCGAGATCGCTCATATGACAGAACTGTCCAGCTAATCTCCAGCTAGAACAATTGCGCAAAATGGGCGTTCTTGCACCGTTGTCGCCTGAGCTGGCAGCAAAACCAGCCTCCACTGCCAGAAAGACTTCACGCCAGCTCGACTTTGGCAAGCTTCAACCTCTTAAATCCACCAAGGGCACCGTCGGCTTCACAGGGTACAGAGATCTTGAGACTACGACCTCAACATTCGACGTCAACGGCACATCTAAGAAGAGCAAAGACCCTGATGAGATGGAAAGTGATGATGACGAGACTGATCTGGCTGGCAAGAGGAAGAAGTCTATTGTGGATGTTGATGCCGAAGTTGATGCCGAGAACAAGATACAACTCTCGCAGGAAGAAGTGGCGCGGCGCAGTGCGCTCGCTGAGGGTTTACAGAAGATCAAGGTATGTACATGCGGCACCATTTCACATCTTGACAACTCTCTGATAAGCTTCGCAGTTGAAGCGTGGTCACTTGGATGACGACGACGACGAGCCTTCTTTCGAGCCCAAGCAGGAATCACCAGAGTCTGACGGACTCACACACGCCGACGTGATGAGTGGTAAGGTCAATCTCGACGCCTTCACTCCATCCAAATCACCCTCACTCCCCAACTCTTTCTCCAATCCCAGTCGACTCGACGACATCAAGTCTGATCCTACAGACACAAACACCCCTCGTGCTGCAAAGAAACACCGTGCCAGTCTCAATGCATACGAGTTCTCCAACCTTGGTGGTCATCTACCTGGAGACCTGACAGCTAGTGGCAATGCTGCGGCTCTTCCACCAACACCCAAGCTCAATGGCATTAGTCCAACAAGTGAGCAAGCAAAGCCAAACGGTGCTTCATTCCCCGGTATTCTCAGTGGAATCTTCAAGGGCAATATGGCAGCTGCTTCGAGCATGACACCAGTGTCAGATCCAGCCGACGTTGCTGTTGTCAACAAGGCACAGAAAGAATGGGAGGAGCAGGCCAAGGCCAACGACAAGGACGTGACTGCTTTTGTTGGTGGAGATAATGGCGTCAGTCCTACAAGTATGCCACAGGACGATGCCGCGCAAGTGGCATTGCCTGACGAGAATATGGATGATGAACTGTGACTCCAAGAAGCAGTCAGTTTGATCTGAGACTGCTGAAGATGGAGTATCACAAAATGAATAATGAGATGCTGAAATTACAGCCCCATGATGAGGCAAATGCGCTTTTGTCTGCAAGGAGGACTGCTTTGGTTTCGAAGCATGACAAGAACACTGGATGACTCATGTGAGGTCGAGCGAATGTTGCAGAGGCAAACTTGAGCCAGAGAGTCTCGTGGGCATTCACCACAACAGCATGGCCACGATTGAGACACGAATGCAGAGATTAAGACTCGCATGACAGGATGCCAACATTACAGAGCAGAAGAGTTGGAAAAGAGGCTGAAAATCTGCAACTGTATTATGAGCATAAATAGATGCAGGTCGTTCAATGATAATTGATGAATTCCTTGTTGTGCCTTTAGACGTCCTTGAGATCATAGTATAATGACTATAGGCCTGCTCATCAGAAACTGAAACCATACCACATGTAACGTAGCTTATATCATATCCAGTACTGAAGTCATCATATATGTTGTTAACTCTCCAGTGCTCCCTGAACCACGCGAGAGCTGCACATGAGTGACAGGTGCGCCTGCAGCGTACGGGAATGTGCTTTCCCAGAGAAGGGAGGTCCTTCCCTATCTCTATCTCTCGCATCCTCAACCACTGCAACCTTTATACATACTTCCACCGCACTGCACTACGCGCGGTATAACGTGTCCAAAAACGCCCTCGCTAGGTCATTGACCACCCGCTTATCTGGTATCGAAGCCGCCACGCCATACAATGCAGTATTATCACCCTTCTTCTCCACCTTCCCACCACTCGCCCTCCTAACCTTCTCCTTCTCAATCACCTGTTCCACCACCTCCTTCAAATCCGCCAATAAGCTATCTACCGCAGGCACAATAGGCAGCGTCACAGCAACGTGGATCCCCGGTGGATTCTGCAGCGCATTGAGATGCCAGCCCTTGGCGGACATGCCATCGGCGAGTTCGTAGATATCCAGCATGTTCCGGTCTTTGCTCGTGAACGCCACGACGCTGACGAGTGGCTTGCCTATTACGCTAAGATGCGCGCTCACTACATTGTCTGTCCGCACAGCTTCTTCCATTTTCTTGGCGGCGCCAACGATCGACTTGCATGCTGCGATGTAGCCTTCCTCGCCGGTGCGCATCATACTGGCCCAACAGCCCGCGATGAGCGCGCCAGGGCGGGAGCCGGCCATGCTGGGACTGGCGTAGACGCCACCACTCCAATCAGGACAGATATAGTATTGGTACGACCGCAGCTTTTTCGTGCGGTAGAGTACAGTGCTGTTGCCTTTGGGCGCAAAGCCATATTTGTGAGTGTCTACACTGATGGACGTGACGCCAGGGAGAGTAAAATCGAAGGGCACGGACTCGAAACCGGCGCGGGAGAGGAAGGGGATCATGAAGGAGCCGAGACAACAGTCGACGTGCAGAGGAATCTTGTGGCTTTGAGCGAGAGTGCTGAGAGAGGCGATGTCATCGATGATGCCGTGGGGGAAGTTGGGCGCTGAGCCTACTAGTAATATCGTGTTTGGATTGATGAGGCGGCGGACGGAACGTAGGTTGACTTGGTGAGTGGGTGAAGGACATGGGACGAGGTGCACGCGGATATTGAAGTAAGATGCTGCCTTGCGGAAAGCGGTATGTGCTGTCTCAGGAAGTATCATCTCGGGAGAGGTGATCGAGCGTTCTGCCCGACCTTTCTCCCGGGCGCTGAGGACGGCCATCAGAATGCTCTCGGTACCTTTCAAAGTCAGCTTGCTGCAACATCAGAAGTGATGATTGCTACGAACCACCTGACGTTGTGACGCCTGCTGCGCCAGGAGGGGCATTGAATATGGATAGAACCTTTCAAAGTCAGCTTGTCGCAACACCGCAGGTGATGGGTGCTACGAACCATTGCCACCACTTCTGCCTCCATCTTCCGTACTCCTGGGAATACATCCGGATGTATGGGATTTGCAACTGTAAACATCTTGTATGCCTCGACCTGCACATCCACAAGCTCTTGACCACCATGATACACTGCTCCACTGACTCGCCCATCCTCCCATCGTGTGTGTTCCATCTCGTTCAGTCTCCCCAGTTCGGCCTTGACTTGCGGGTCTGACCACCCTTCTGCAGGCAATCGCGAGTACCTATTCACACCTGGACCAAAGCCAGTGAGAGTCTTTTCCATTTTCTCGACGGCATGAGACACATCCTTCTCAATCTTTCGTCGAACTTGTGGTATGCTAAGAAAGTAGCCGTAGCCTGTTCGTCGTAGATAGAGGAAGACAGATCGTAGACTGCCGAAGATGCCATGACCTCGTAATTGATAGTATGTTTTATTTGACCACCGGAGGAGAAAGAAGAAGAATACTAGTGTCTGCAACCTAGCGTATCAAACAGTCAACATGCTGGTTCGCTACCTGGCTGATAGTATATACATACAGCTCAAGAGCCCGCTTGCCTGCCGCCAGCTTCCCTGATCTCAGGCTGAGTTGTGCTCGCATTGTCTGGAGTTTTGGCCCAAGCAGCGGTATACTCGTTAATGAAGCGGACATAGCAACGGATTCCTAGGCAGGTGATTCCAGCTTGGACGAGATAAGTGTTCATGGTGTTGCGGTCGCAAGCTGGTGACGACAATGTTATTGGCGTCATGTCTTACGGAGCCGAGCCCGCGGTCACGAGATGTACAGTATCTTGGCAGAACTGAAACAGTAACGACAGGCTTGGAGTTGTGAGCTGGATTGAGATCAAAAAGACTAAAATTGCTAGCATCTTCACTTCCCAAGTGACTCAGAAGGCCCGAGCCATATTGACTGACACTCTATCACGACATTGCATTTCGAGGCTATCGCCAGACTCACAATCTCATCACTCGCAGCAATTACAAGATTCTCGTCCCCATGCTGTTACACCTCGCGAAGCTTACATTCATCGCATGCCGATCTTCTCATCATCTTCAGCGTAGGAAAGAGGACTTTGAGATTTCCGAGTGAAGGTTTTGGATTGGCATGCGAGAATAAGCCGAGATTTTGGAATGGGTGGAAGGTGGTAGAGGTGAAAAGGTTAAAGGTAATGATATAAGTAGTATGGAGTACAGTCAGACAATGCCTTTGAGATACCAATGAGGTGGTATAGCAACACTGTCAGCCGTGGGGTTTGCGAGGTTCCACTGATGATATAGAAAGCCAGAGATTGCATCAACTTGAGGAGGAAGTCTGAAAGTGGTTATGTTCATAGGATGTAAGCTTATGTTTTGGATGGACTTGGCATGAATTAGGATAGGCGCCACACGTTTATAGACAAACAAGAAAGAAATGTCAAAATTTTAGAAAGATATTATCAGCCGTGAGCTGAATGACTGCCGAGATCTTGATAGCTTTTCGAAAGAATGCCGCGACGAAGGAATGCCACGACGATGGAATGCCGCGATCATGGATTCCCGCATAGCTTGCTCTGCAGTGATATTGTCAAGGTCAGGTATGATTGTCTTCTCAATATTGCACGATCACGAAAATTGGATCACAACTTTTTGGTAGATTGCTGCTCTTTTCCCGACAATGAAATGACAAACAACACTTCCAAACGTGGTCAGTTGAGGTGATCGGTACCATAGCAGGAGATCATCTGATCTTATTGTCTTGTTGTACTTCATTTGTTCATTCGAAATCGACCTCGCAGGTCTTCTGAATATACACTTTGTTCGAACTAATCTTCCCGGCAAGTAGCTGCATCGTCTACCTAGCCAGATCCACAGGGAAAACACCGTTTTCTAGACACAAGTTAGCACGGCTGAAGGGTTTAAGGCAGTTTCGTATACTCACCACGCTGGTCATCCCATCGCTCACACCAAGCACTAGGGCACAATGATCGGTAGGCAAGGAAGAACTGTATGAAGCGTCAACACCTGTTCGTTCATTCTTGTTGCTGTGTTCTCATACCTGGCGGCAAGGCTTGAACTCTTCACCCTTTGCGAGAATACACTTGTGATAGTCGACCTTATCCCACTGTTAATCTTAATCGATGCAATCTTGCAATCCAGTTTCTTACGTAGTTTTGCCAGCAGTGCTTGGTCCTACAGAACGTCAATATCTATCGTACAGAACAGATCATGATGGACGTACTGGTTCATGTTCGGGAAACGAGCATCGAAGCCTATTGAACGCAGATTATAAGTATACTGTCGTAGTGCATTTGACTACCATCGTAGTAGACGCATGCCATCCCGAGCAGTCAACTCTGGGTCTTCGTGAGGTCGAGGAAGAATTGCGGACTTACCAGCTACACAAGAGTTAGTAGTCTACTTTCGCATTGGGTAGCCATCTGCGATATCTTACCAGTCACAAACTTGAAGGGCTTGGTCTCACGTTCATCGCTTTCTTCAGACATCTTGAGGGTTGAAGGTAGTGTATACGTGATAGAGTGGAGTGTGGTGGTGAGGCTTGAAGTGTTGTCGTTGATTGAGCTCGGGATGCTCTGGGAGAAATTGGGGACCTGACTCATGGGCGGATTCTCACATCATGCCAATCCGAACTCGAAGCTCAAACTACGAACAACCACTAGCACTCTCTGCAAACCATTGTAACAATGCGCCCTACACAGATCCTCGCTATGCGCCCTTCGCCCTTCATGGCCTACAGGGCTACACGCCCAGCAATGCGACCTATTCCTGTAAGGGCTACGCATATAGTCAATACGACATCATCATGCTAACAAGACCGCAGAAGGAAGAGCACAGCGGTATGCCATCTCCTGTCGCCAATGGAAGACGACAACCAAGATGAGAAAGAAACGTACCTGCTAAGACTGAAGAACAGCACACACCATCTCCCAGCGTCTCCGAACACTTAAGAAGATTCCAATGGAGTTGATCCCGCTAGGTATTTGATAGACACTCATTGTTGGTTTCAGAGCTTTGCTAATGGATCCTTCACTAGGTGTCGTCATGGGGTGAGGTTCAATCATGGTGCCAAGCACTGCGTATATCTTGCTAACAACAACTTAGTGTCGCTCTCGGCGCAGCCGGCTACTCTCTTGGAAGGAAGCTTTACATCGACAAGCAGCTTCGTCTCACACGATCTGGAGGCACATCAACGAAGAACACCGCGGACCAGGCAAGGTAGACGTGGGAGCAGTTCGAGCATGATACAAAGTGGAAGTACAGAAACATACTCAGATCTAGTAGGCTTCGAGGTGGAGTAAGAGAGCGGAGACGATGGTTGCAGACACGTCCGACTGAGGCTCTGCAAACTCTACTTCATGCCGATAATCTCATAAGCATCACCAGCCTTCCTGTATCACTTTTTTGGTCTCACGCAGTGCCCTCGAAAATCCAGCTATATGACACTCAAACAACCCGCCTTTTCTTCGATACTCTGCAACAACATGCCTCAATTAACCATCATCACCCTTCTGCTACTTCTGCTGCCTCCCATGACCTTCGTTACTCCAGATTGAACCTAGAGCCCAGTCAAACCAGAGCTTGCAGTATATCTTGATTCTGCAAAATAAGTGCAGCAGAATGGTCTTGGCAAGGCGTCTTCTAACCCGTGGTAGTCTTGCCGTACCTGTTTCCAATTCGCGGTTGTCATCGTGATGACAAATTGCCATTTGTCTTGCCGTACTGCATCAACTTGATCGCAACGTGTTTAATGTCGCACAATATAATCTTCAGCAGCATCGCCACTTGGTGGGGTTGACTTTCGCTTTTCCTTTGGATATCTTCAGGCTGCTTTGGGTCCTGCAACATCCAGGCCCTCAAGACCTTGCATTGGATCGTACGGTGCACTTGCTCCATCATTCCTTACTGGTAGCCGATCTTCCTCATTGACAGCATGGCTAGCTAGATAGCTTTCCTACGCACAGTCAGCACCTCAACTTAGAAACAGAAAGGAGTCTTGAATCCTCACCTGTTGCCACAACGCCGTCTTGCTACCTAGTCCTTCGCTTGCATCTTTTTGTGGTTTGGCTGCCGCGACCTTGATGACCCTGCCAAACAGTTCACTCTGATCCATGTTGTCAATAGCTTCTCTTGCATCCTCAGCCAGTTCGAACTCGATATAGCCAAAGCCTCGATGGGGGTCGACAGAAGACTTTAGCTCTGGCTTGGGTAAAGAAATGTCGACAATCTCTCCAAAAGGCACGAAAGCGTTGTGCAGAACGTTGGTGTCTACTGCATTATCGAGTCCACCCACGAAGACTGTGGACTTGAGGCGCGCAGTGTCACTCATTTTTTGATTCTAGCGCATCGAGATAAATAATGCGGATAGAATTGCTTTGCGAATATAATACCTGGTTAGAGGCTTAGTTGGAGCATTGGCGACCTACAGTAAGGCTAGCCCTTCACTTCGTGGGGTAAGAAGTCGTCACCCCTGAGAATAGCAATACGGATGAAACAACAAGACACGTTTCAGGCTACATTGCACTTCTTCTCAATTGATATTGTTCCAGCACTTGACGACAAAGCACGACCCGAACCTCGAAGAAAAGGTTTGTTAAATTCCAGAAATTGCGAAGGGCATTGCCCATCATTGAAGCGCCTTGATCATACCTAAACAATTCTGAAACAATAATGGGTCGACTTCGCGAAATTCCTCGCACCGCTGCTTTCGCTTGGTCCGCTGGCAATGCCAATCCCTCCATCGTCACCGGCACACGCGCAGGCGCGATTGATGCAGACTTCACTAGTGAGAACAAGTTGGAGTTATGGGATTTGAACTTGGACAACAATGACCCCAATGCCGACCTGAAGCCTGCGTCCAGCCTCGATACAGACTCAAGGTAGTAATGACCTCTCCGGTACGGGGGTCTCCTCGCTAACGTTAGTCCGCAGATTTTACGACCTGGCATGGAGCAAGCCAAGCCACGATCACTCCCAAGGTATCATTGCTGGTGCAGCGGAAAATGGATCGCTGGATCTGTGGGATGCTGCAAAGTTCCGTACAAGTGCTTCGTACGTTGAAAAGGCAGAACAGTTAGATTCATGCTAAGATTAAATGATAGGACTTCATTGATCTCGAGGACGACACCACATAGCGCCGCGATTAAGGCAGTACAGTTCAACCCACATAGAGCAGAACTTCTCGCTACATCTGGAGCAAAGGGCGAGCTATACATAACAGATTTGAACAATGTCAAAGATCCTTTCCGGCTGGGCACGGCAACGGCAAGAGCAGACGACTTTGATGCACTTGACTGGAACAAGGTTGTACCACATATTATGGCGACTGCTGGTAGTGGAGGATTTGTGACGGTCTGGGATGTCAAGGCTAAGAAAGAGAGCCTGACGCTCAACAACTACGGTCGCAAACCTGTCAGTGCTGTTGCATGGAACCCCGACTTCGCGACGAAGCTTGCAACAGCTTCAGCCAGCGATCAAGATCCACTCATCCTGCTTTGGGATTTACGGAACTCGAGTGTACCCGAGCGCATCTTGAAGGGTCACGAGCAGGGAGTACTGTCATTATCATGGTGTGGACAAGACAATGAGCTTCTACTTTCTTGTGGAAAAGACAACAGAAACATTTGCTGGAATCCTCTTATTGGAGAACCGGTTGGCGAGTTCCCAATTGTCACGAATTGGACTTTCCAGACTCGGTTCCACCCAGAGTACCCTCATATGCTGGCGACAGCGTCGTTCGATGGCAAAATTGCTGTACAGACATTGCAAAACACAAACGCCAAACAGGATACTGGTGCTGCGGCGGCCAACCATGCGCAAGATGCAGCGGATTTCTTTGCAAATGTTCAAACCCAACCTCAATCATCTTCTTTCTCGCTTGCCAAGCCTCCAAAGTGGCTGAAGCGCCCCGTAGGAGCTTCGTTTGGATTTGGTGGAAAGCTCGTTCGGTTTCACGCTATCAAAGAGGCCGACCCGAAGAAGCCAGCTTCGAAGTCAAAAGTGGAGATCACAAAGATTGAGACTGATCCCAGGGTGGAGACATCGATCGCAGAGCTCCAGACCGCATTGAAAGGCAACGATTTGACAGCACTCTGCGAGAGTAAAGTGGAGACCGCATCGTCTGAAGATAGCAAGAACGACTGGAAGGTCATCCAAAACCTCATCTCAACAACACCTCGCAAAGGACTTCTCTCATACCTTGGCTTCGCTGACAAGCCTGACACAACGGCCGCGAACGGTGAAGCTACCACCAATGGCGAAACTTCAGCCGAGAAAGAGCTTGCTGCAGCTGCAGCCGACCCAAGAAGGCTTTCTACATTCTTTGGTGCTGGAGGTGATGACAAGGAAAGTGATTTCTTGGCAGATCTTGCCGCAAACAAGGGTGCCAGAACGAACAAGCCTTTCAGCATCTATACTGGCTCCGAGTCAGATATAGACAAGCAAATTACTAAAGCTCTTATGCTTGGCGGATTTGAGAAGGCCATGGATATGTGTCTCAAGGAGAACAGAATGTCGGAAGCATTCATGATTGCCATTTGCGGCGGACAGAAATGCATTGACAAAGTCCAGGCTGCATACTTTGCGCAGCAAGCCAATGGGCCAAACTACCTGCGCTTACTCGCGTCTGTGGTTGGCAAGAACCTGTGGGATCTTGTGTACAATGCTGATTTGGGGAACTGGCGAGAAGTCATGGCAACACTTTGCACGTATGCCGATGAGGCGGAGTTCCCTGATCTTTGCGAAGCCCTGGGAGATCGACTCGACGAGAAGGACAGATCGAGAGGAGAGGCTTCCTTCTGTTATCTAGCTGGATCTAAGCTGGAAAAAGTGGTACCTATCTGGATCCAGGAGATGAATGACGCTGAGCAGCTTCAGGCTGAGGAAGCTGGGGACGAGTCTGCTTTCTCCATACACGTACAGGCATTGCAACACTTCATCGAAAAGGTATCAATCTTCCGCAAAGCAACCACGTATGAGGACAAGGACATTCAGCAGACGATTTCTGAGTACCGTCTTGGACCTTTATACACCAAATATGCTGAATATGCGGATGTTGTCGCCTCGTATGGTCATCTTGAGTTGGCTGAGCAGTATCTAAGTCTTCTCCCTGCAGCATATGGTCCAGCAGAAACGGCAAGGGATCGCGTGCAGAAATCAACAAAGAAAGCACCTGCAACTAGCCGTAAAGCTGCTGTTGCTCCTGCATTGAGGACTGGTCAATCAGATTTTGCTGCAGCCATGCAACAGCCCTACAGTGCGTTGCAGCCCAACCCGCCACCCAACCCTTTCGGAGCACAACCTCAGCAAAACAGCTATACTCCTGCTGCTACTGCGGCTATTCCTGCGCCTGCTCAGCGATATGGTGCATCTGGATATCAACAACCTTATCAAACACCTCAATCTTATACCCCTGCCAGTGCATTTGCCACATCATACCAGCCACCTGCTCAGAATCTGGGCGTTCCTCAACCAGGAGGCCTGCCGCCACCCAAGACTACTGGACCACCACCACCATCATCTAGAATAATGGATGGATCGAATTGGAATGACCTACCTGACGGGTTCTCCTCGAAACCACCAACACGACGAGTTACTCCGGCCATGGGGCTGCCCCCAACCGTCACGTCGCCCTTCTTGAATCAGCCAGATATGTCCAGTCAACCTGCATATGGTGCGCAGATTGCTCCACCCATGGGTACGGCGAGGGAAAGGACACCTTTGCCTCCTCCTCCAAAGGCTGGCCAGGCACCACCACCACAGTTTGCCGATCGATCAGCAATCCAGCCCCCACCACCACGGCCTACCTCAGCAGCTGCCAACGCCTATCAACCCCTTCCGACAGCACCACAACAGCAGCCGATCCCACCTCCATTACAAAGACAGGTTTCGGCAGCATATCAGCCACCTCCCGCTACAGCCCCACCCTCCAACCGCTACGCGCCAGCACCAGGCACAATTCCTACGCCAGGACCACCAGGCGTTGGAGCACCACCACCTGCAGGACGACCAATAGCACCTAATCCATACGCGGCAGCTTCTGCTCCTGGTAGAACCGCGTCTTTTGCGCAGCCACCACAGTCTCAACCACAAATGCAAGCACCCCCACCACCCAGAGCAGCACCTCCAGCAGCTGCACCGCCACCACAAGGTCCTCCCCGCGGACCTCCTTCTGGACCTCCACCCACTTCCAGACCTGGTACGGCTCAAAGTCAAGGTTCCGTGGCCTCAAACCCCGCTGCATATCGTAAGTATATCTAAACCTCATACAACGACTTTAAGAAACTAACTCAATAACAGCTCCTGGTGACCGATCCCACATCGCACCAGAGGTTCAACCCGTCTTCGAAACCCTGAACGCGGAGATGCAGCGCGTCAAAGCCGTCGCCCCAGCAGCCTACATGAACCACGTCGTTGACGCCGAAAAGCGCCTCAATCTGCTCTTTGACCAGCTCAACAATGGAGTCATTGGTGCGGCGAGTTTGGCGCAATTGCAGGGTTTGGCTGAAGCGCTCCGGTCGCGCAATTATGACCAGGCGCAGTCTGTGCATACGGCTATGGCGCAGTTGCCGGATTTGAGTCAGCCAGCTATGGTTGGTGTGAAGAGACTTATTAGTATGAGTCGTGCTACGCCGGCGTGAGTGTGGAGGGTTTTTGGCAGTGTGAGGAAGTTGGTAGATGCTTGATCAGGTTGATATGGCGTGTTGGTCACGATGAGGAATGGAGAGGAATGTATAGGGTGTAGAGATTTGTATAGTCATCAGTAGACCAGACATTATACATTATGGATATTGCTATCTTGTGCCTGTTCTGAACCCGTGTCTATAGCTTGGGCCAGGGCCTGGACTTGCTTACTGCCTTTTGAACAACGCTGTCCATATCCATATCCATATCCATGTTGTAATGTGAATTCAACCAGTAGTGCAAAATCTTGCAGCTATGGCAACGATAATCTCTCCGACTAAATCTCCTTGACTTGATTGACACATAGTATCCTGTGCAAGATGCGCAATGTCCACGACAGGCAGTTGACAACCGACTTGACGATGCCGTTGACCACTATGCCATTGCATGGACTGATCCAGCATTTCGAGGCTTCCGACCTTTCACTTGGTTGGTGGGGTTGTTCCAGACAGGTCTGAGGTTCCTCCATGATCCGGTCGCGGTGGTTGCTTGATGGTCGTGATGCCTTCGCTTTCCATGGCCTCGCTTTCTGACCACTGACCACTTGACATACCAATACCGCCTCTGAACGTCGTCATCCATGTCATAACAGTCGACTCAGTACATCTTCCATTAAACGCCAATGTCCGGTGCTGCTCCATTGAGGCTTGGAGCCATACCCTTCCTCCTACAATTTTCTCGTGAACCAAACCCTCACTTTCTGACTACCGACCACCGACACTTCAGCACCGTCCCGAGAGTGGTCTGTCCGTCTCCACCACCTACTCAGTACATCTCCCCCCAGACGCCAGTATCTCACGCTACTTCACCAAAGCTTAAAACCCATGCTCTTGCTCCTACGAATTTCTCATAAACCAAATCCATCACATTCCATTCACCTAGGAACAGCACTCTCAATCCAAAACCCTGGTTCCGGTTTCCTCGCCTCTTTCAACTCCGCCTTCGTCATCGCCTCTTCAACCTCTCTGACTGAAACTAATTCCTTGACTTTCATAATTTGGCCGGCGACTTCAGGGGTTACGGGGTGGAAGACGGTGCGGTAGCGTTTGCGGAGACCGAGGGCGCGGAGAACGCCGGAGGATTTGGAGGGGAGACCGATGGCGGAGCGGATGAGGGTTATACGGAAGAAGGTCATTGTGGTTGGTGGTGACTTGTGTGACAAGGTGGGAAAAGATTTTGGTTGTCGCGCAGAGCTTGAGAGCTTGGTTGGAGATGGGAGGAGCGGGATGGTAGTGGAGGTCGGCGTAGTGGTGGATGAGATGAATGTCGATGAAGACGTTGAGATTGAGCTGATTTGGTAGGTTGTTTATTGTGATGCTGTGAGATTGAGAAGAAGAAGAAGAAGATAGAGATGAAGTTGGCTGTGGAGTCTACCCCGTGTTGACCTCGAAACGCGAGACAATGATGGACTGTATACTTGCCTGTCCGCCCACAACATCCTTCTCCCGCTCGTTCTTTACCCTGATATAACGCCCTTGAATGTGACAATGATAATGACCACTCCGCTGGACGGCTCAGCTTTGGTATAATACTACTCTACTGGCAGACGCGTCCTTCAATAACAGCCATGGACACCGAACCACCTATAAAGCTCTCCGAGCTCCTGCGACACCCAGATGACCTTGCAAAAGTCCCCAGCCTGAAAGCTGATATCATGCGCAAGAAAGCAGCAATAGACGCTCAACTCAAATTGCGCTCCAATGAGCAGCTTCAGACTACAAAAGCCGGGCTCGACTCTCTTCACGAAGCACAACGAATCACGAATTTGATCAAGGAAGAAATGCAAAAGATTGATCGACTGGGCGCGGAAGCCAAGCAGATGATTCGCAGCTTCCCTGAAATCAATGGCGTGGCCAAGATACATCGGAATTTTGTGGAAGTCGACAGGTTGAAGAAGGGCATTGAGCAATTCAATGAGCGGGTTGATGAGGTAAATGAATTGATTGAGGAGGATGACCAGAGACCTGGCATACAACCGAACTTACTGAAGATTCATCATACTGTGAGTGAACTACGGACGTTCAGGGACGAATGTATGGCGCAGGTTCACCGGGTAGAAGATCAGTCGTTGGTGGGAGAACTGGAAGAGCGATTTCAGAGGCTGGACGATACTATCGATCGGTTTGACGGGCTGGTTGGTCAGACTTGCATCAGCCTCATCCCTCTAGTAATGGCAGATACACCTGAAAGTCGAGGCCTAATAGTCAGGACCGCAATCATAATCAAGAAAGAGGAACAATATGACATTGAGATCAAGAAGATACAGGCCACACAGCAAGAATACAAGCAATTGGCATCACGCTTTCAGCAGCTCAATATTGGCCAAACAGAACTCAGAGGCTACAAAGACAAATTTCTGGAAGCCATCAAGCTGTATTGCCAAGAACAGATTGATAGATCTGACACGACTTTCACAGAAGATCCCGAGAAACTGGATAAGAGCTTGAGATGGTTCTTCAACGACCTGAATACTGTCAAACTTGGCATGATTACGCTCATGCCAAAAGACTGGCGTATCTTTGAAACCTACGTGGATATATATCACTTGCAAATGCATGAATGGCTTCAAGCTAAAGCCTCTGACCCTAACGTACTGCCTGCTCATATGCTTGCAATCATACACTGGAAAGATGTATATCACAAAAAAATGCAGAGACTAGGCGTAAATCCGGCTGAGCTTGCGCCATCACTTCCAGGAGGTGCCGACAGTGATCTTGTCCGCGAGTATCGCCAGCTGATAGTAACAGCCGTGGAAAAGTGGATGGCTCAGATGAACAAGACAGACCGAGCCGAATTTCTCGATCGAAAAGAAGGTGCTCTTGAACATGACGAGCATGGCCACTTCCGCACAAAAACACTAGGCGATATGTGGCGAATGCTTCGTGAGCAGCTCATCGTCGCCAGCAGCTCCGAGCTCACCGATGTCACTGAAGGTGTCACAGACGCAATGTTCCGAGCTCTAAAAGCACGTCAAGACATGTGGCTAGCGCTTGTCAACGACGAGCTAAGCCGTTACGCACGTCCAAATGCTGAGCCTGATGGCATCCAAGGTCTGCAAGATTGGCTCATCGCGCTTGCAAATGACCAAATCACTTGTATCATCAATCCTGATGAAGATAGTAATGCTTCACCAACAGCGTCAAGCCCGACTGCTATCGATCTAAACAGTACTGCCAAACTAGGCTTTTTATCCTCTTTCCGCCGCGATTACGAATCCCTCGTTACACCCACTTTTGCCACAAGTGCGGAAGCTCGCTTTGATGCGTTGCGTGCTGGTTTCACCGACTTGGGTTTCCGCTGCATTGCCGTCTTTGCGAAACTCATGTTTGCAGTCGACTTCCGCGCAAGTTTACCTGACTTCTTTACCCAGCAGTGGTATACTAAGCCAAATATCATGCGGCAAATTGTGTACACATATGAGGATTACTTGAGCGACTATGGCAGTACAGTGCCGGATATTTTGCACGACATTCTGATTGAAGAGCTAGCGAAACAATTGCTGATAGCGTATCTCGGCTGCGTGCATAATAAAGGCGCCAAATTCCGCAAATCTGAACCCTTCTCTGACCGGATGCGAGAAGATGTCGTTGCAGTCTTTGGCTTCTTTGAGAAGTACAAGGGCAGTTATGATGCTATCAGAGAACAATGGCGTGTTGTGGAGGGCTTTCTTAAGTTACTAGAGGTGGAAAAGGCAGGTATCATTGAGGCGTTTGTGGAGTTTATGACTTTGTATTGGGATGTGCGGATTAGTTGGGTCGAGGCAGTGCTGCGGAGTAGGGAGGATGTAGATTTTGGACCTCTTGGTGATGGAAAGTCGTTGTTGAAGGGCATTAGGGCGAGAGTGGCGGAGGTGAGAGTGCCGGAAGGCGAGAGAGGGGATACTGTCATGGCTGAGGTTGATTAAGATGTGATGCCAATTACTGTAATATTTGGAATATTCAGAGATAAGATAGAACTAAGATCCAGTGACATCCTCCGTCCGACACGCGGTCAACCTCCACTGCACCAACCGGTGTTGCATCTTTCGCATATGTAAAGTGACATCCGATCAGTGATACGCTGCTGTTGTGTGTAAGACCGCTTTGGTCGATGTGATGACAACTTCAATCTCTTGAACAACACTATCACCTGAACCACCACCCCTCACTCCACCTTGACTTACTACATCACCATAAGCTAGTGACATAATGTCCACCATCACCACCCTCTGGAAAACACTATCAAAAGAATCCGGCGCCACAACCATCTTCGCCTCCTCCCGCGACACCAAACTCCTCTGCCTCCAACGCTTCGTCCGCCTCTTCGCCTACGGAATCTCCTTTCTCATCCTCGTCCACTTCCTCGCCAACCTAGGCATCAATGACGCCCGCATTGGTCTCTTCATGACCTTGACCCTACTAGGCGATGTAGTCATTAGTTTCTGCCTGACGCTAATCACAGACAAAGTCGGTCGACGGAGCGTCTTGGCTGCGGGTGCTGGCTTGATGGCGATGAGCGGTGTTGTGTTTAGTTTGAGCGAGAATTATTGGATTCTTGTGCTTGCGAGTGTTGTTGGTGTGATTAGTCCTAGGTTTGTATGCGGAAGATACGAGGCGTGTGTAGGATACTGATGAGGTCTTGCAGTGGTAATGAAATTGGACCGTTCCGAGCCATCGAGGAGTCTATCCTTGCTCAACTGACGCAAAAGGATGATCGCAGTGATGTGTTTGCGTGGTATACGTTGTTTGGCACGCTAGGTGCTGCACTGGGAACGTTGACTTGTGGGTTTATGGTGGCAGGACTTCAGAATCTAGAGGCTTGGGCTGCGACGGGGGCGTATAGAGTGGTGTTTGGTCTATATGCTCTTCTGGGCGTGGTCAAATTGGTGCTCACACTCTTACTGAGCAAAGCTATCGAAGCAGAGACGACGCAGCAGGTATATGAAACTCTACCAACGGAGCTCGAAGACGAAGGTCTGCTTTCAGACACTGACGAGCCGTCCACAATCCAATCCGTCAAGAGCCAGCGCGCCACACCTGCCAGTACACGACCACAGCCTCCCAGTCTCAAAAGCCGTATAACCGCTCTCCTCCCCACCATCTCCCCCCAATCCCTCACCATCCTCTTCAAACTCATCCTCCTCTTCTCCCTCGACTCCTTCGCCTCCGGCCTCGCCTCGCCCTCCTGGCTAACCTACTTCTTCACCACCGTCCACCACCTCCCCAGCCAAGCACTCGGCACCCTCTTCCTAACAACAAACCTCCTCGCCACAATCTCCAATCTACTTGCGCTACCACTGGCGCGACGCCTAGGCCCGCTCAAAACAATGACGTTTACGCATCTCCCATCGGCGATCTTTCTCGCTTTGATACCGCTTCCGAAGCCGGCAGGGGCGGGGACGTGGTGGGCTATGGGCCTGTTGGCGATGAGGGCGTGTACGCAGAGTATGGATCAAGCGCCGAGACAGGCGTTTTTGGCCGCTGCAGTGCTTCCAGAGGAGAGGACGGCAGTTTTAGGAGTTGTTAACGTGGTCAAGACGTTGGCGCAGGCGGGAGGGATTGGGTGTACGGGTGTGTTGGCGGGAGCGGGCATGTGGGTGGTTATGTTTGGAGGGGCGGGAGGATTGAAGGCGAGTTATGATTTGTTGATGTTGTGGATGTTTTTGGGGATGAAAGAGAGAGGTTGAAGAGCTACAGTATGTGCAAGAGTGAGATATCCGAGGGCGTTGTCCCGCGAACCCTACGTGGTGACTTTGCTTGCTGATCAATTGCTTCTCGAGCCAGCTGATTAGGTTGGAGGTGGTATGAGGAACGAGTTCGCTATGTCGTTATGTTGTGTCACCTTGTGCGTCCATAGTAACTGCAATGGCAATCACGATACTGGACGTCGACAGACCCTCTTCAACAACACAACAGCTACGACTCCTCCAGTATCATACCACCCCGCGCCCCAACAACCAGGAACAATGGCCACCAGGAGCTCTCCAACCCCCACACCACCACCCTCATCACGCACCACCACAAATCCAGCAAAGTCCGTTCGTTTCGAACATCCACAAAACCACACCACCACATCCGCACCTCCCAGAATCACAACCAAAGACTTTCGTCCTTCATATCAGGCCACATGCCATTCCGCAGACTCTGACAACGACGATGAGAACAATACTGACGATAAAAGCAGCAGTACCATTTGCACTTCTGCATCTGCCTCATCCTCAGAAGCACAAACTGCCGTTGACTTGCAACGTGCTGCACGCCTCGATCTCGATGGGATACGGTTCGCGAAACACGAGAAAGTGGAAAAAGCACGCTTCATCGAGTCACCCTCCTCCTGCTCTGACGACGACGAGAAGAGCACAACCACACTCACAACTCGAAACATGCGACCATTCAAACACGCTACCCCATCAAGAAGGCTCCACGCAGCACCATAGTGGACGAACGCCACTGGCACAGAAGTGCAGCGAATGCAGAACTTTCGTCCTTCACAGACCCCAAACCTCGAAATAGACAGTTTATGCCAAAGTGAATTGGAAGCTGAGATAAGGAGGAGCCTTCTCGTGAAGCCGCGCGTGAAAGATCGAGATGGATTGAAGGTGGCTCAAATGAAGGATTTTCGTCCTTCACAAAGTCCGAACTTCGGGACAGAAGCTCTACGCAGAGCGAGTTAGAGGGCGAGATGAGGAGGAGTCTTCTTGCCAAGGATGGAGAGGTCATGGAGATCGTCGAGGTGAAGAAGTTTCGTCCTTGCCATCGCCCAAATCTCGGGATAGATGCTTTCTCCAAGAACGGGATGAAAGCCGAGATACGCCGGTGCGTGCTGAAGGAGGTACTAAGGATCGAGAGAGGTTGAGGGTGGTAGGGATGAGGGATTGTGTTCCTAGCTTTTTGAAACGACGGTAGGAGGGTGGAAGGGAAGAGGGGAGGAAGGGCAGATGAGACGAGGAAGAGGGTTTAGAGGAGGAGAAGAAGATGATGAAAAGCGAGAGAAGAAGAGGAAGACAACGAGGTGGGCGTGGTGGTAGCTGATGCATATCTCAAGTCCATCGGCAGAAAACTGTCCATGGAAGTCTTGTTCATCTTCAATGAGTGCCGCGAAGAGCCAGGAAGAGAAACATCCTCAAAGCTTCTGCCGTCATAAGAGGGCAAAATCATACTCTAGCTCAAACGCACCGAAAGCAACACCCAGCAATCTCCACAACTATTTTTTTCTTTCCTTGAGTCATCATTTCTTGTCTTTGATAGTTCATGTGCTAAGGCTTGGGATGTGTAAGGTACGCTTGTTTTTCAAACTATAGAGAAGGTGTGAAGCATTGATTTGCGAGATGGAGGCGCATGTTGAGGGACTCGTTGTTGTTCAATGAAATGCGAGCGACCACCTCTTTGCCTCTGCTCAATGAATGTTTGTTGCATGCAGTCTTCACGTCTGCTTCTCGTCTGAAGCCTTCCATGATTAGACTTCTCAGCTTGCTCTTATCGCTTTTGCTTCCGGGGGCTTTGCCTGCGTGTTTAGGAAGGTGGTTATTGGAATAGTATCCACCTTGATGATTTATCAAATGCTATTACATTTGAGATTTTGGCAAGACGTGACAACCCGTAAAAGGGTATGTTGAAAGTGTGCAGCAGCTTTCCATTATTCATGTGAAACTATGCTCGTCAACGCCGATTGCCACGAGAGCCGCCACCTCTTGATCCGCCTCGACCACCACCACCACCGCGACTGCTGAAGCCACTTCCTCCACGACCTCCTCTGCCACGCCCTCCACCACCGCCACCACTCTTTTCAATCCTACCACCCCTCGTCTTATCAGCACCAAGTGGTCGTCGATCACTCCGACCACCTCCTCCCCTTCCACCACCTCTGCTCCGATCCGAACCACCTCTGCCTCGACCTCTGAAGTCACCTCGTCCATTCACAGCTCTAGCAATCTCTTTGCCGTTGTTATCATCATCAGCATCCTCCTCCTCATCACCATCGCCCTTCTTCTCCCTCTTATTCGTAAACTTCAATCGTCCGCCCTGGCCCCTCCTCG
>Ga0160428_1001130_pt1 | contig 22083 bp, 19 predicted proteins | sample SolpanmetagenomM_FD_108198 | JGI IMG/M metagenome (GOLD analysis project Ga0160428, IMG submission 108198) | Solar panel surface microbial communities from Lawrence Berkeley National Laboratory, California, USA - M | ecosystem: Engineered > Built environment > Solar panel > Unclassified ... | reverse complement strand
GGGAAGGTCGGGGCCGTGAGCCGAGCGTCAGAGGATTCGAGGTCTGATCCGTCCATGAGCAAGTTCTACGAGGAGCGCGTTCTGTCGGTCCATCACTGGACCGACAACCTGTTCTCGTTCCGCACCACGCGGGACCCGGCGTTCCGCTTCCGCAACGGCGAATTCACCATGATCGGCCTGGAGGTCGAGGGCCGGCCGCTGCTGCGCGCCTACTCGGTGGTCTCGGCCAATTACGAGGAGGAACTCGAGTTCTTCTCGATCAAGGTCCAGGACGGGCCGCTGACCTCCAAGCTCCAGCACCTCAAGGTCGGCGACCCGATCATCGTCGGCAAGAAGCCGACCGGCACCCTGGTGCTCGACAACCTGCTGCCGGGCCGGCACCTCTACCTGCTCGGCACCGGCACGGGGCTCGCGCCGTTCCTGTCAATCATCAAGGATCCCGAGGCGTACGAGCGCTTCGAGAAGGTCGTGCTGGTGCATGGCTGCCGGCAGGTGCAGGAACTGGCCTACGGCGAGACCATCACCGACACCCTGCCCAAGCACGAGTTCCTGGGCGAGATGATCTCGAACCAGCTGGTCTACTACCCGACCGTGACCCGCGAGCCGTTCCGCAACCGCGGCCGGATCACCGACCTGATGGTCTCAGGCAAGCTGTTCGAGGATATCGGCTTGCCCGACATGTCGATCGAGAACGACCGGTTCATGCTCTGCGGCAGCCCCGACATGATCCGCGACACCCGGGAACTCCTATCCTCGCGTGGCTACGAGGAGGGCAACCACGGCGAGGCCGGCCACTACGTGATCGAGAAGGCCTTCGTGGAGAAGTAGGCGTTCTCAGCGATCCGGTTTCAGCCCGGCGCGGCCCGCCGCGCCGGGTTTTTCATGCCGCGCCCCGTCTGCGGCCTCACGACGCGAAACGCATCGCCACCGTCCCCGCGCGCTCCCGGCCGTCGATTGGCCTGGCGCGGACCGATGGCGGACGCTGCAGCGGCCGGAACGCGCGGCCGGAGCCTATCCCCCGTGATCGGATCGATACGCGGCGGTGACGGTGCCCGCCTTATTGCGGCTGCACCCCCTGCAACCCGTCCGCGAAGGGCCCGCCGCCGGCGCTGAACAGCTTGCGCAGGAAGCCCGGGGCGATGGCCGAGAGCGGGTTCACGCTCACGTCCGGTGCGGCGAGCTTGCCCACGACGCGGAAGTTCACCGCGAACAGGCCCTCGTTGTGCCCGCCCCCGAGGAGCGGTCCCAGGAGCGGCAGCTGCGAGGCGACGTTGTTCAGCCCGTAGAGCGGCACGAAGGTGCCGTTCATGTCGGTGCGCTCGCGGCCGGTATCGAGCCAGCCCGACAGGGTGAAGCCCATGGCGGCGTTCGAGATCGCCGCGTCGCTGAAATCCACCCGGCTTCCGTTGCGCACGAAGTTGGCCCGCATCCGGTCGAAGGTGACGTCGCCGGCCGCCCGGCCGGGGGCGACCCGGCGCCCGCGGGCCGCGTCCGTGTCGGCCGGCTCCGGCCCCTGGGCCATGATGCTCGACAGGGCCGGCTCGTTGCGCAGGGCGAAGTCGCGGATCTGCACGACGCCGGCTTGCGGGCCGTCGTTGAGGCCGATGCCGGCGTTGAGCCGCCCGCCATACATCCGCCGGTACACGTCGACGAAGCGCAGCGTCGCGCCGGCATCGGCCGCGTCCACGGCGAGGGTCGGCGCGCCGCGCTCGCCGCGCGTGACGGTGGCGGCGAACGGCGCGGCGCGGAAGCGTCCGGTGATGTTGGCCGCGCGCAGGGTCTTGCCGTGCAGCGACAGGCGCAGGTTGGCGTTGGTGAGCGCCTCCTCGTTGAAGCCCGTGACGATCGGCAGCTGGATGTCGGCTTCGATGTCCTTGGGGTTCGTCTCCCTGGCGTCCTTGCCGCCCTTGGCGTCCGGGCCCCCCAGCGACTTCAGGAACGGCCGCGCATCCGCCACCGCGCCCCGGACCACGACCTTGTAGCCGCTGCCGGTCCGGTCGAGGCTGACCCGCAGGTCGTCGCCGGGCGAGAGCTTGACGCCGGTGAGATCCGCCCGTTCCAGGCCGCCCTCCGGGGTGATGGCGACGGTGCCGCGCGCCGATGCCGCCCCCGCCTCGAAGGCGAGATCGCGCAGCTCCAGGGTCTGGCCGCCGTCCACGAGGGTGAAGGTGAGACGCCCCGGCTTGCCGGCGGGCTTCGTCAGTCCCGGCAGCAACCCGTCGATCCCGGCCCTGGCGAGGTCGGCCTCGACCCGGATCGGCGGCTTGGCCGCCCCCGGCCGTCCGATCGGCACCACGGCGCGCACCGGGATCGTGCCGCTGAGCTGCGGCGCGGTCGGCAGGCCTTTCCGGCCCCGGACGGCGTCGTCGAGCGACAGGTTGACCACGGCCTCGCCCGGCTGACCGACCTTCGGCTGGCGCAGGTCCACCGAGACGGGCGCGCCCGCGACGCGACCGTCGCCCTTCAGCCCGAAGGCGCCGCGGTCGTACGACAGGGAGAACCGACCGGATTCTAGCCGGTCCTTGCCCATCACCTTGTCGACCGACAGGTCGGCCAGCGTGCCCGTCAGGGTCACCGGCAGGTCCGGCAGGTCGGGGATGTGCTTGAGGTCGAGGGGGAAGTCGACCCGCAGGTCGGCGCTGCCCTTGATCGTGGCGGTGTCGAGATCGACGCTCATCACGCTCTTGAACAGCTTCGCCTGGAGCACGGAGGCCATCCCGTCGGCACCCCCCGAGAGCCGCATGCCGATCTGCGCCACCACCCGGTCCGGGGTGGTCTTCGGGATGACGAAGCTGCCGTCCGTGATCGCGAGCCCGCGGCCGTCCGGCCCGTGCACCTCGGCGGTGACGTTGCGCACCGTGGTCGAGCGCCCGGTGATGACGCCGACGACGTTGCCCTTCGTCACCGGCGGCGCGTCGCCGGTGACGTCGATGGCCGCGTCCGAGACGTGGAAGTCGATGCGGACGGACTCGTCGGGCGCCGGCTCGCCCCGGGTGGCGGCGGCCAGCACGGTCCCGGACATCTTCACCCGGATGTCGACCGAATCGACGCGTCCGCGCCGCAACTGGTCCACCAGATAGATCCGGGCCGGCGGCGCGATGTGCTCGGGCCAGAGGCGAAGTCCGGTCCGGACCTCGCCGTCATGGCCGACGATGTGGAGGGTGAGCCCGCCCTCGTCGGCCGTGGTGCCGATGGTGCCGGTGATCGTCCCCGTCACGCCCGGGGCGGACAGGTTCAGCGCGTCGATGGCGAGGCCGCCGTCGCGGCCGGAGAGCTGCACGTCCAGGGCATCGATCTTCACCGGCGCGTCCTGCGCGGTCGCCCCGCGCAGGATGGCGTCGCGGCTCGCCAGCGTCGCGGTCCAGGCGGTGGGCGCGTCCGGGGGACTCCCCCTCCACGCGCCGGTGAGATGCACGGCGTTGCCGGCGCCGCGGTAGTCCAGGCCGTCGAGCGCCATCACGCGGCCGGCCTCGTCCCAGGTCAGCGCGGCGTCGAGGCTCTCGACGGTGACGGGGTTGAAGTCCTTCTCCTCGATCAGGAACGTGCCGTCGCCGGTGTGGACCTTGGCGCTCATCATCCGGATGCGTCCCGCCGCCAGGCTCACGTCGGCGCGGGCCGAGAGCTTCAGGTCCGTGGTCAGCGGCAGGCCCGACTGGCCCGAGAGCAGCAGCAGGTCGGTTACCGGCAGGTCGTCGAGGGTGATGATGCCCGAGCGCTCCTGCCCGTCGGCGCCGTCGCGCAGGGAGCCGCCGAAGCGCCACTCGCCGTGCGGCCCGTCGAGCCGTATCTCGAAGTTGCGGGAGCCGTTCGCCGGATCGCGCCCGAACAGGCCGTTGACCCGCGAGAACACGGCCCGCTCGTGCCCGTCCTCGTCGATCAGCCTCAGGCGCGCGTCCGTGACGCGGGCCCGGTCGAGGGCGCCGACGACGCCGCTCGAATCCAGCACCACCCCGAAGATCGACGCGATCGCGGCCGAGAGCGGTGAGACGCTGCCCCGCACCCCGTCCACGCTCGGCGGCGTGACCGGCTCGATATCGACGGGGTGGTTGGCCTCCGAGGCCGCGAAGGCGATGGAGCCGTCCCGGTGCACCAGCGCGGTGGTCTGCGTCTCGCGGAACTCGATCGAGCGCGGCTGCAGGTTGAAGCGCAGGAGGCTCCACAGGTCGAGGCTGACCAGCGCCAGGGGGGCGCGGACCACGAGCGCGCCCTGCGGGTTGCGGATGTCGAGGCCGGAGAAGCGCAGGCTCAGGGCGTTCTCGCGGTCGAGCTCCAGGCTGCTGCCACGGATGCCGATGCTCCAGCCCGGGCCGATGCGCTCGGCCACCGCGGTCGCGACGCGGCGCGACAGGGCGTCGATCTGCAGCGGTCCGTTGGACAGGCGCAGGGCCACGACGCCGATCCCGGCGCCGATGAGCAGCACCAGGGCGAGGGCGCTCACGAGGCAGAAGCCACCCCAGCGGCGCGCCCTCCCCCGGGGCCTGCATGCCGACGTTGTCTCGTCCGCCATCGGGACCCTTGTTCCGGGGGCTCAGCGCGCGATGCGGTGAGGCGCCGCGGCCGGTGGATCGAAGCGCGCCCGCGCTTTACAGCGGTCGCGACTCCGGTTTTGTCTCGGACGTGCGCGGCGCAACCGCGTGATGCCGGGCACGCGATCGATTGCACATCATCAATCGGCCGAAAGGAAGGCACGATGTCCCTGTCCGAGGGTGACCCCGCCCCCGATTTCGACCTGCCCGCCTCTGCGGGAGGGCGCGTCGCCCTGTCCGCGCTCAGGGGTCACAAAGTCGTGCTCTACTTCTACCCGAAGGACGACACGAGCGGCTGCACCCTCGAGGCGCAGGACTTCAATGGCCTCCTGCCGGCCTTCGCCGAGGCCGGCGCGAAGGTCGTCGGCGTCTCGCCGGACCCGGTGAAGAGCCACGACAAGTTCTGCGGCAAGTACGGGCTCACCTTCCCGCTGGCCTCGGACGAGGACAAGGGCGTGCTCGAGGCCTACGGTGTCTGGATCGAGAAGAGCATGTACGGTCGCAAGTACATGGGGGTCGAGCGCACCACGGTGCTCATCGACCGGGAGGGGCGCACCGCCAAGGTCTGGCCGAAGGTGAAGGTGCCGGGCCACGCCGAGGCGGTGCTGGCAGCGGCGCGCGCCCTGCCCTGACGGGGGGCACGCTCCGGTCGCGGCCCTCGACGGATCCTTAACCTTACTGCGGCTTGAATGACGGCTTCCCCGGGGCCGTCCCGATGCACCGTTCGCAGATCCTCTCGCGCCTCAGGCCCCGCCAGGCCACGCCCTGGCTGGCTGCGGGCCTCGCCCTCGCCTGGGCCCTCGGGGCCTCCTACCTGATCGTGTTCCACGACGACGTGCTCGCCGGGTTCGTGGCCCGGCAGGCCGCGATGCGGGACGCCTACGAGGCGCGGATCGGCACCCTCGAGGACCTGCTGGACCGCGACCGCCGCGCGCATGCGGGTGCCGAATCCGGCCTGGTCGACCGGGTCACGGCGGCGCTGGAGCGCCAGGCCGAACTCGAGCGGCGCGCCGCGGTCCTGGACCGGCTCGGTCGGCCGGCCCTGCCCGACCCGGTCGCCACCGGCGCGCTGACGCGGCGCGACGCCGACGGACTGCTCCTGCGCCCCTCCGAGGATTCCGAGCCCCCGCCCGCCCCCGTCCGGCCGTTCCCCCGCCAGAGCGCGCGGCAGGCCGAGATGGGGCTCATCCGGCTGGAGGCGCGCCTCGACGGTCTGCAGGCCGCGCAGGGCGAGCACCTCGTCCGCGTGGCCGGGCGGGCCGACGACGAGGTCCGGCGCCTGCGGGCGCTGATCGGCCGCCTCGGCCTCGATCCCGGCCGCTTCGACGCGCCCGCGCCGTCGGCCGGCCTCGGTGGCCCGCTGGTCGCCCTCGACCCCCGGACCCTGGACGGATCCGGGTTCGAGGCCGGCCTCGCCCTGGCCCGCCGGGCGCTCGGCGACGGCGAGCGCCTGCGCCGCGTCGCGGCCCGGCTGCCGGTGAACCGCCCGATCCGCGGCGACACGGCCGTGTCGAGCCCGTTCGGCACGCGCCTCGACCCGTTCACCCGCGGCCTCGCCCTGCATACGGGCCTCGACCTGAAGGCGGAGTACGGCGCGCCCGCCCGGGCCACCGCGCCCGGCCGCGTGGCGGCCGCGGAGTTCACCGGCGGCTACGGTAACATGGTCGAGATCGACCACGGCCACGGCCTGACCACCCGGTTCGGTCACCTCGCCCGCATCGCGGTGCGCCCGGGGCAGCGCGTGGCCGCCGGCGAGGTGATCGGCTTCGTCGGTTCGACGGGGCGCTCCACCGGCGCGCACCTGCATTACGAGACCCGCATCGACGGCGAGCCGGTGGACCCGCAGCGGTTCCTCGACGCGGGCGCGACGGTCCTGACGGCCGAGGGCGCGGGCGACTGACGCCGTCGCCGGGATTCCCGTTCCGTGCTAGCCTCCGAGTCGCGATCGGAGGCCGCCATGGCATGGGCCGTGAAGCGCGACGCGGGCAGGAGCGTCGCCGCATACAGGCGCGGGCTGGAGCCGCGCCCGGACGAGGAGCGCCGGACGCTGCTCGACGGCGTGCCCGTGCCCGCGGCGGCGCCGCGGGAGCGGCACCGGCGCATCGTCATGACCCTCGCGGGACGGCGCGATCCGCCGGCGGAGCCGCGGGGCTGCCGCGCCAGGCCGGATCCGGCGATCCCCAGCGACGCGGACGATGGCGCGCCCATCCCCGACCTCGTGGTGCGGTGCGGACCGCCCCTCCCGGAGGGCTGCGCCACGGATCCGCTCTGCATCGCCGAGGCGCCCTCGGCCATGAGCCTCGACGGCCGCCCCCAGTTCGACTTCGGCCGCACCAATTCCGAGGCGGCGCGGGTCGCGGCCCGGCGGCGCGCCGGGCAGGATTGGAGCGTCGCGGCCCTCGGGCTCGACGGCGCCGTGCGGGTGCGCAAAATCTCCCGTGGCCTCGCCTTCTGAGCGCCCGGACCCCACCTCATCGACCGGCGAAGCATCAAGGCACCGACTTGCCCCATTTCGAAGATTTCTACGCGGCCAAGCTGCGCGGTTCCCTCGGCGTGACCGACGCCGAATCCGTGCTCGACCTGCGCGGCACCAACCGGGCGACCGCCGAGGCCTCGCTCAAGGACATGCTGGAGCGCAGCCGCTTCGCCAAGGGCAAGACCGTGGCGATCCGGCTCGATCCGCCCCCCGAGGGCGGTGGTGAGACCCTGTTCCAGCCGGCGGGGCGCCTCCTCCTCGACGCGAAGCGCCGCGGCCTGATCGAGCGCCTGCAGACCCTCCCGTCCCAGGACGGGCTCGGCTTCTACGTGGCGCTCACCGGGCGGGCCGAGCGGACGCCGCTCTAGGGTGGAACCGAAGGTTGTGCCGGCAACGGATCGGGTGCGCGCCGCCGGGCGTTGACCGGTCTCGCTCCACCGGATGCCCGTCCCGATGCCGCCCCTGCCGAACACCCGATCCCCGTCGTCCCGGCCGCGCCGATGATGACCCTTCCCGGCGGCCGCAACACGATCGAGCGCATCGCGCGCCTCGGCTACGGCGCCCGCGGCATCGTCTACATCGTGGTCGGGGGGCTCGCCCTGCTGGCCGCCCTCGGGCATGGCGGCCGGGCCGGCGACAGCAAGGACGCCCTGCGGGCGGTGATGGCCGGCCCCTTCGGCGCCGCCGTCGTCGGATTGATCGCGCTGGGCCTCCTGGGCTTCGCCCTCTGGCGCCTCGTCGAGGGCGTCACGGATGCCGACCGGCGGGGGACGTCGGCCAAGGGCATCGCGGTGCGCGGCGCCCACCTGATCAGCGCCGCACTCTATCTCGGCCTCGCCGTCAGCGCGGCCTCGCTCAGCCTCGGCCTCGGCATGAGCGGCGGCGACGGCGTGCATGACGGGACCGCGTGGCTCCTCGGCAAGCCCTTTGGCCGCTGGCTCGTGGCCCTCGTTGGCCTCGCGGTCGCCGGCGGCGGCTTCGGCTTCCTCGGCAAGGCGTGGCGCGGCGACGTCACCGATCGGCTGGCCCTCGACGCGCAGGCCCGCGCGCGCTGGGCCGGCCCGATCGGCCGGTTCGGCTACGCGGCGCGGGGCCTGGCCTTCCTGATCATCGGCGCCTTCCTGGTGGCGGCGGCGTGGCACCAGCGCTCGTCCGACGCCAAGGGTCTGGCCGAGGCCTTCGCGCTGCTGCGCGCCCAGCCCTACGGCTGGGTCCTGCTCGGGCTCGCGGCGGCGGGCCACGCCGCCTTCGGGGCCTTCGGGCTGATCCAGGCCCGCTACCGGCACATCGAGGCGCCCGACATCGACCGCGTGGATGATGCGGCCGGCGCGGCGGCGCGGGCGCTGACCTGAGCGGGCCGGTTTGTCGCCCGTCCCGATTGTAATCGGCCGCCCGCGCCCCAAGTAAAAGGGAGCCTCCGCGCAATCCTGTGCCCTGGGCGACAACGCGGAGGCGACGATGGCCAGAACTTTGATCACCGGACGGGCACAGACTGTGACCACGGAAGACTTCAACGAGCGCGTCCGGATCCTGATGGTCGGCAAGCTCGACCCGGTGAAGGGTCGCATTTACCAGCGGAATTTCAAGACCGGGTTCTCCGGCGCGCTCGTCAAGTAGCCGGTTAGGCCGCCGGCGCGGCGGTCGCGCGTCCGTGCGGCGCGGGGGCGACGCGGCGCGTTGACAGGGCCGGTGCCGCGGCGGATACCCCGCGGCATCCGATCCGGCACCCGATGCAGCAGCGCCTCTACAAGACCGCGGTGATGGTGGCCCACGACCTCGCGGCGACCGCCGCCGCCGTGGTGCTCACCTTCCTGTTCCGCTTCCAGGGCGGCATGCTCGCCGAGCGGCTGCACGCGCTGCCCCTGCTGCTGCCGCCGTTCCTGATCTTCGCCGGCTTGGTCTACGGCCGCTTCCGTCTGTACCGGACCAAGTGGCGCTTCGCCTCGCTGCAGGACCTCGCCGGGATCGTCCGCGCCGCCAGCGTGCTGGCGCTGGCGCTCCTGGTGATCGACTGGATCCTGGTCTCGTCCGACCTGTACGGCTTCTACTTCTTCGGCAAGATCGCGATCCTGCTCTACTGGGTCCTGCAGATCTTCTTCCTGGGCGGCACCCGTCTGGCGTTCCGCTACCTCAAGGACACGCGCTCCCGGCAGTCGAGCGCCCGGGCCGCCACCGTCCCGACCCTGCTGCTCGGGCGCGGCGCCGACATCGACGTGCTGATCCGGGCGATCGAGGCGGGGTCCGTGAAGAAGCTCGCGCCGCGGGGGATCCTGTCGCCCCGCGCCGACGAGCGCGGCCAGTTCATGCGCGGCGTGCCGGTGCTCGGCGGCTTCCCCGATCTCGAGCGCGTGGTGGCCGACCTCGCCGGCCGCGGCGAGCCGGTGCGGCGGCTGGTGGCGGCCCCGAGCGCCCTCGTGCCCGAGGCGGCCCCCGACGACCTGATCGCCCGCGCCCGGCGCCTCGGCCTGCCCCTCGCCCGCGTCGTCGGCCTCGGCGAGGGCGTGCAGGGGCCGGAGCTGGCGCCGCTGGAGATCGAGGACCTGCTGCTCCGGCCCACCGTGGCCATCGACCGCCCACGCCTCGAGGCGTTCCTCGCCGGCCGCCGGGTCGTGGTGACCGGCGGCGGCGGCTCGATCGGGTCGGAGATCTGCCTCCGGGCCGTGGCCTTCGGGGCCGCCGCGGTGCTGGTGCTCGAAGCCTCCGAGCCGGCGCTCCACGGCATCCTGAGCCATCCCGCGATCCTGGGCGCCGGGGCCGAGGTCACGGGCGTGCTGGCCGACATCCGTGACCGGGAGCGGACGCGGGCGGTCATTACGGCCTTCCGTCCCGACTACGTGCTGCACGCCGCCGCGCTGAAGCAGGTGCCCTACCTGGAGCGGGATTGGCAGGAGGGTATCAAGACCAACGTATTCGGCTCGATCAACGTCGCCGAGGCCGCGGTGGCGGCCGGGGCGCGGGCCCTGGTGATGATCTCCACCGACAAGGCGATCGAGCCGGTCTCGCAGCTCGGCGTGACCAAGCGCTTCGCCGAGATGGTCGCCCAGGCCCTCGACGCGGAGCAATCCGCGCGGCCCGGCCATCCGGCCCGCCTGATCGCCGTGCGGTTCGGCAACGTGCTGGGGTCCGCGGGCTCGGTGGTCCCGGTGTTCAAGGCGCAGATCGCCCGGGGCGGTCCGGTCACCGTCACCCACCCCGACATGGTCCGCTACTTCATGACCGTGCGCGAGGCCTGCGACCTCGTGCTGACCGCGGCCTCCCACGCCGACGGCGAGGCGCGCGGGGGGGCCGAAGCGGAGCGCGCCGCCGTGTACGTGCTCAAGATGGGTCAGCCGGTGCGGATCGCGGAGCTCGCCGAGCGGATGGTCCGGCTCGCCGGCTTCGAGCCCGGTGCGGAGATCGAGATCGCCTACACGGGCGCGCGGCCCGGCGAGCGCCTCAACGAGATCCTGTTCGCCCGCGAGGAGCCGCGGGTCGCCCTGCCGGGCATCGACGGCGTGATGGCGGCCCGGCCGGTCTTCGCGGACCGGGATCAGCTCGACGGCTGGGTGGCGCGGTTGCGCGACGCCGTGGCGGCGGGCGACCGGGCGGCCGCGGAGGCCGTGTTCGAGGCGGCGGTGCCGCATTTCCGCGAGCGCCATGCCCAGCGGGCCGGGCGGGCGCCGGCGATCGGCACCGTGACGGCGGACGCGCCGCTCGCCGGAGCGGCATCGGCGGCGATCGGCTGACGCGTTCGGCTTCGGGGCCGACGCCGCGTTCCCTCCCGTCCATCCCCGCCTCCTGAGGAGCCCCGGCGCAGAGGCCCCGGAGGAGGCCGCCGGACGGCGCCGCGATCCCTGAAGGCCCCTTTTCCAGGCCCGCCGACGCGGGCCCGTCAGGATGGGGCCGATGGGCGAGAGCCCGGTTGGCTCAGGTGTTCATCCGCCGTCCCGCGCCAGCCGCGACAGCCCGTCCCGGGTCGGTCCGGCCGGCCGCCAGCCCAGCGCCGGCAGGCCCTCGGCGCGGGCCACCAGCCCCTCGGCGATGCGGGCGAACTGCGCCTCCCGCCCGGTCATGCGGCAGGCCAGCTTCAAGATGCCGGCCGGCACGGGGACCAGCCCCGGGCCACGGCCCAGGCCCTGGCGCAGGGCTGCGATCATCTCGGGCAGGCTGAGCGGGTCCGGGTCGGCGGCGATCAGGGCCCTCCGCAGCGGCTCGGGTGCCCGCAGCACCACGTCGACGGCGCCCGACAGGCTCTCCAGGGCGATCAGCGAGCGCCGTGCCGCGAGGCCGCCGAGCGGCAGCGGGTAGGGACCGCGGGCGAGGCGCAGGAGCGCGGCCATGTTGCCCTTCACCCCCGGCCCGTAGACCAGCACCGGGCGCAGCGCGACCCAGTCGAGCCCGGCTTCGGCGAGGGCCCGCTCGGCCTCCAGCTTCGAGCGGCCATAGGCGTCGGTCGGCGCCGCGGCATCGCCCTCCCCGATCACGCCCGGCGCGCTCGCCCCGACCTGGGCGCGGATCGATGACAGGAACACGAACCGGCGCACCCGCGCGCGGGCCGCGGCCTCCGCGAGCCGGCGGGTCGCCTCGGTGTTGAGCGTCCGGTAATCGTCCTCCGGGGCTCCCGACATGGCGTGGGCCAGCCCGGCCGAGTGCACCACCGCGTCGACACCGCTCAGGGCCGCCGCCATGTTGATCGGGCGCGTCAGGTCGCCGACCACCGCGCTCGCCGCCCCCTCGGGCAGGGCCGTGGGGCGACGCAGCAGCACCCGGACCCGGTACCCGCGCGCGGTGAGATCCGCGAGGAGGTGGCGGCCGATGAACCCGGTCGCCCCGGTGAGCGCGATGAGTCCGGTCACGGGTGGGCGGCACCTTCGGCTGGGGCCGGCGCCGGGGCGCGGGCGAAGCGGCGGAGCAGGGCCGCGACCAGGGCCAACCCGGCCGCGAGCGCCGCGAGCGTGACCGGCCAGGACGGCCAAAGCAAGGTCGCGGCGGCGAGCGCCGCCAGCGCGAGGTTGGTGCCGAACACGCGGCCCACCACGCCCGGCACCTTCAGGCCGTTGTCGGTGGCCCGCTGGTAATAATGCCCCCGATGCGCCTCCCAGACCCGCTCGCCCCGGGCGGCGCGCGCGACGAGCGTCAGGCTGGCATCGGCGAGGTAGACGAGCGGCAGCAGCACCGCCGCCGCCAGGCCCCCCGCCAGGGCCAGCTGACAGAGCAGCCACGCCGTGACGAGCCCGGCCGGCAGCGACCCGACATCCCCGAGGAAGAGGCCCGCCACCGGCCGGTTGAACGGCGCGAAGCCGAGCATCGCGCCCAGGAGGCAGGCGGCCACCAGCGCCGGCAGCGGCGGCAGGGGGCCGGCGAGGCCGAGCAGCAGGAGCGCGCCGGAGACCGGCACGATCTCGGCGACGGTCATCCAGTCGAGCCCGTCCATGAAGTTCGTCAGGTTCACGAACCACAGGCCCGCCACCACGGCGAGGCCGCGCTCGAGCCAGAGAGGCACCGCGGGCAGGAACCGACCGTCCAGGTGCCAGACCAGCAGGCCCACCGCCGCCGCCTGCACGATGAGCCGGAGGGCGGCCGGCAGGGGCCGCACGTCGTCCACGGCGCCCAGGACCGCCAGCGCGAGGGTGCCGCCGGCGAGCCAGATCCAGTCCGGCCGGCCTCCGATCTCCGGCGCCGCGATGAACAGGCCCGAGATCGTGACCAGGGCCGTGACCACGGCGATCCCCCCGCCCTGCGGCGTCGGCACCGTGTGGCTGGACCGGGCGTTCGGCCGCGCGAGGGCGTAGCGCTGCAGGAGCGGCCGCAGGCGCAGGATCAGGCCGGCCGTGAGGGCGGCGGCGAGCGGGACGGCGAGGAGGAGGAGCGTGGGCAGCGCGGACGGCATGGCGCCGTCCTACGCGATCCCGCGGGCGACCGTGAGGGGGACCGATCCCCGGTCAGTAGACCTGCGCCTCCTCCCGCGGCCGGTCCTCGTGACCGTCCCGGCGATCCAGGTTCCTCTCCATCACCTTGGCGAGCCCGACCATGATCTGGTCGATGGCGTAGTCCTTCGGCGTGTAGACCGCGCGCACGCCCATATTCTTGAGGACCAGCTCGTCCTCGGGCGAGATGATGCCGCCGACCACGACCGGGACGTGGTCGAGCCCCGCTTCGCGCATCTTGGCCCGGACCTCGCGCACCAGCGGCACGTGGCTGCCCGACAGGATCGACAGGCCGACCACGTGGGCGCCGGTCTCCTTGGCCTTGGCGACGATCTCGGCCGGGGTCTGGCGGATGCCGTCGTAGGTGACGTCGAAGCCGACATCCCGGGCGCGCAGCGCGATCTGCTCGGCGCCGTTGGAGTGTCCGTCGAGGCCGGGCTTGCCGACCACGAGCTTGGGCGTCTCGCCGAGCCGCTCGCCGAGATCGGCGATCAGGAGCTTGGCCTCCTCGGCCGCCCCGGAGGAGACCGTCTCCAGGGTGACGCCGGTGGGCGCCCGGTACTCGCCGAAGACCGCGCGCAGGCGCGCGCCCCACTCGCCCGTCGTGACGCCGGCCTTCGCGGCCTCGATCGAGGGCGGCATGATGTTGGCGCCCGAGCGCGCCGCCTGCTCCAGGGCGTCGAGGGCGCGGCCCACGGCCCCCTCGTCGCGGCGGCCGCGCCATTCGCGGATGCGGTTCTGCGCCTCCATCTCCACGGTCTCGGAGACCGAGAAGATCGCGCCCTCCCCCGCGGTGAGCGGCGAGGGCTCGCCCTGCTGCCACTTGTTGACGCCGACCACGATCTGCTCGCCGGCCTCGATGGCCGAGATCCGGCGGGCGTTCGACTCCACCAGGGCGCGCTTCAGCGCCCCGGTCTCGACGGCCGCGACCGCGCCGCCGATGCCGCCGATCCGCTCCAGCTCGGCCCGGGTCTGCGCCTTCAGCGCCTCGACCTTGGCCTCGATCACGTGGCTGCCGTCGAAGATGTCGTCGTATTCCAGCAGGTCGGTCTCGAAGGCGAGGATCTGCTGCATGCGCATCGACCATTGCTGGTCCCAGGGGCGCGGCAGGCCCAGCGCCTCGTTCCAGGCCGGCAGCTGCACCGCCCGGGCGCGGGCGCGCTTCGAGAGCGTCACGGCCAGCATCTCGATCAGGATGCGGTGGACGTTGTTCTCCGGCTGCTGCTCGGTGAGCCCCAGCGAGTTCACCTGAACGCCGTAGCGGAAGATGCGCTTCTTCGGGTCGTCGATGCCGTAGCGCTCCTGGGCGATCTCGTCCCAGAGCTCCGCGAAGGCGCGCATCTTGCAGATCTCGGTGACGAACCGCAGCCCCGCATTCACGAAGAACGAGATCCGTCCGAACACGTCGGAAAAACTCTCGGCGTCGAATTCGGGATCGTCCCGCACCGTGTCGAGCACCGCGATGGCGATGGCCAGCGCGTAGGACAGTTCCTGGACCGGCGTCGCCCCCGCCTCCTGCAGGTGGTAGGAGCAGACGTTCATCGGATTCCACTTCGGCACGTTCTTCGTGGTGAAGAGGATCACGTCCTTGGTGAGCCGGAGCGACGGCGCGGGCGGGAACACGTAGGTGCCGCGCGACAGGTACTCCTTGATGATGTCGTTCTGGGTCGTGCCCTGGAGGGCGGCGATCGGCGCGCCCTGCTCCTCGGCCACCGCGAGGTAGAGCGCCAGCAGCCACGGGGCCGTGGCGTTGATGGTCATCGAGGTGTTCATCTGCGCGAGCGGGATGTCCTGGAACAGGGCCCGCATGTCGCCGAGATGCGCGATCGAGACGCCGACCTTGCCGACCTCGCCGCGCGACAGCTCGTGATCGGGGTCGTAGCCCGTCTGGGTCGGCAGGTCGAAGGCCACCGACAGGCCGGTCTGGCCCTTGGCGAGGTTGCCCCGATAGAGCTTGTTCGACTCCGCCGCAGTGGAGTGCCCCGCATAGGTGCGGATGATCCAGGGCTTGTCGCGGCTCGACTTGTCGCTCTTGGTCTCGGCGACGCTCGCGCCCATTCCTCGCCTCCGTGTGATCTTTGTATCCGCGCGCGGGGCGCGGCCTTCCGGCCACCGTAGCGAAGGCTTGGGCACGCGTCATCCGGGACGGAAGTGCAAGAGACGCCCGCGGGCCCCGCCCGGTCTTTAAAAAACTTGTCCCCCGCGACAGGCCGATTTGACGCGCGATCCCGGGTCAGCCTGCCGGACATTGGTATAAAGTCTACCCAGCTACCCTCCGGCAAGTCCGGGAAGGTCTCGGCGCCGGCGCCCGCAGGGTGGTCGCGTAATAATACTTGCTCTGCCGGCAAGGCGAATTTGAATACGTGGGCGCCCGCCCTGTGCCGACGGGTTTTTCATGTCGGAAACCTGCGGGTTTCGACTTTCGGCCCACTTGGAGGGCTTCGGCATCGCCGCTATAGCGCGAGTGAGAACCGCGGCCGTGAGAATCACGCGGGACGAAGAGGAGAGCGAGATGGCGGCGAGCGCTGCGGTCGGTCCGAAGGAAGCCGAGGTCAAGGACCTCTACGAGATGGGCGAGATCCCGCCGCTGGGTCACGTGCCGGCCAGGATGTATGCCTGGGCGATCCGGCGCGAGCGCCACGGACCCCCGGAACAGTCCCACCAGCTCGAGGTGCTGCCGGTCTGGGAGATCGGCGACGACGAGGTGCTGGTCTACGTCATGGCCGCGGGCGTGAACTACAACGGCGTCTGGGCCGGGCTCGGCGAGCCGATCTCGCCCTTCGACGTGCACAAGGGCGAGTACCACATCGCCGGCTCCGACGCGTCCGGCATCGTCTGGAAGGTCGGCGCCAAGGTGAAGCGCTGGAAGGTCGGCGACGAGGTCATCGTCCACTGCAACCGCGACGACGGCGACGACGAGGAGTGCAACGGCGGCGACCCGATGCTCTCGCCCTCGCAGCGCATCTGGGGCTACGAGACCGGGGACGGCTCCTTCGCGCAGTTCTGCCGGGTGCAGTCCCGCCAGCTCATGACGCGGCCCAAGCACCTCACCTGGGAGGAGGCGGCCTGCTACACGCTGACGTTGGCCACCGCCTACCGCATGCTGTTCGGCCACGCTCCGCACACGGTGAAGCCGGGCCAGAACGTGCTGATCTGGGGCGCCTCCGGCGGGCTGGGCGTGTTCGGCGTGCAGCTCTGCGCGGCCTCCGGCGCCAACGCCATCGCGGTGATCTCGGACGAGTCGAAGCGCGACTACGTGATGAGCCTGGGCGCCAAGGGCGTCATCAACCGCAAGGACTTCGACTGCTGGGGGCAGCTCCCGAAGGTGAACAGCCCCGAGTTCCACGCCTGGACCAAGGAAGCGCGGAAGTTCGGCAAGGCGATCTGGGACATCACCGGCAAGCAGGACGTCGACATCGTGTTCGAGCATCCCGGCGAGGCGACCTTCCCGGTCTCGGCGCTGGTGGTGAAGCGCGGCGGCATGGTGGTGTTCTGCGCCGGCACGACCGGCTTCAACATCACCTTCGACGCCCGCTACGTCTGGATGCGGCAGAAGCGCATCCAGGGCTCGCACTTCGCCCACCTGAAGCAGGCCTCGGCGGCGAACCAGTTCGTGCTCGATCAGCGGATCGACCCGTGCATGAGCGAGGTCTTCCCCTGGGACAAGATCCCCCAGGCCCACACCAAGATGTGGAAGAACCAGCACCCGCCGGGCAACATGGCGTGTCTGGTCAACGCCCCGCGCGCCGGGTTGCGGACCGTCGAGGACGTGATCGAGGCCGGACCGCTGAAGCGGTAAGGCCGGGTCGCCGGACCGGCCCGCGCGCGCGAGGCCGGTCCGATCGGCTAGGGTCCGGCCGTCCCGCGCCGAATCGGCGACCGGTTGGATGTGCCGGGACGCGCGCGTATGACGGGCCTGCGGGATCCGGACAGGACCGGGTCCCGATCCGGACCGGGGGCACGGCTTTGAGCGGCGGCGACGAGGCTTACGTCTACGACGAGGCGACGGGTGAATGGCTTCCGCCAGGGACCGCAGGCGCGGCGCCCGAGGTGGTGCAGGTCCGCGACGCGGCCGGCAACAGCCTCGCCGACGGCGATTCGGTCACACTGATCAAGGACCTTAAGGTCAAGGGCGCCAATCAGACCCTGAAGCAGGGCACGGTCATCCGGTCGATCCGGCTCACGGACGATCCGGAGGAGATCGACTGCCGGCACGACACCATCAAGGGCCTCGTCCTGCGCACCGAATTCGTGCGCAAGCGCTGATTCGGCTTCCCCGGCCCCCGCGGCTTCAACGCTTCCGCGTCTCCTCCTGCGGCAGGTGACGCCCGTAGGCCTCCTGCTTTTCCGCACGCTCTTGGATCAGGTCGGCATAGGCCTGACGCATCTCCGGGGAGACGCTGACGCTCTTGCCCTTGGTGGGCTTGCGCTTGGGCGCCTTCTTGAACGTGTTGTTGGTGTCGCTCATGCCGGGCTCCGTGTCGAACCGTGGCGGCATCGCGTGGCCCGCGAGGGCCGGAACGGCGACCCGGCCGCCGCCGGAGGCCGGATGTTGCGCCCTGTAGCGCATCGCGGCCGCCGACGCACGACGCGATGGCGAACGACGCGGTTTCGCCTGGCCTGCCGCCGGAGCCTCTGACAGGATCGGCATCGTGCAGGTGGGGGCCGTCATGGATTCGGGTGAGCTGTCGCGGAACGGAGTTCCGGGAGCCCGGCCCCCGCGTCGTCGCGCAGCGGTGTGCCTCCTCGCGATCCTGCTCGCCAGCGGGGTCGTCCACGCCCAGGACGGCCCCGTCCCGCCTCACCCCGCCCCGCCCCGTCCCGTTCCAAACCGCCCCGTCCCACCCCCGGCCGCCCCGCCCCGGGCCGCGCCGAAACCGCCGCCCGCTGCCGGGGCGCCGGCCGATCTCGCCTTCGAGGCCGCGAAGGCGGCCTTCGAGGCCCTGCCCGAGGCGGACCGCAAGGCGGTTCAGGAGGCTCTGGTCTGGACCGGCGACTTCAACGCCGTGGTGTCGGGCACGTTCGGGCGCCGGACCTTCGAGGCGCTCAGCGCCTATCAAGCCCGGTCCGGTCCGGCCGATCCCCTCGATCCGCGCGGACGGGCGGCGCTCCTGGCCGCCGGCGCAGCGGCCCGGACGGCGGCGCGCTTCCGGGTCGCCGTCGATCCGGGCACCGGCGCCGTCATGGGCGTTCCGGAGCGTATGCTGGCGAAACGCACCGCCCTCCCCGCCGGGACCCGGTGGCAGAGCCAGGATGGGCGCGTCACCCTGGAATCCCGAGCCTTTCCCCCCGAGACCGAAACCCTGGATGCCCTGTTCGAGAAGGCCACCGCGCCGCTTCCCGGCCGCAAGGTCACCTACAAGCTGCGACGGCCCGACATCGTGGTGGTCACCGCCGAGACCGGACCGGGACTGTCCTACATCCGCTACGCGGCCGGGCCGCAGGGCGTGCGCGGCTTCCTGTTCGGCTACGACCGCGCTCTGGCTCCGGAGGTCGACCGGCTCGTGATCGCCGTGGCGAACGCCTTCGAGCCGTTCCCGGATCCCGCCGGCTCAGGGCCGGCCGCGCCGGCTCAACCCCCCGCGCTGCCTCCTCCGGTGAGCCTCGCCGCCGCGGCCCCGGCGGGCGCCGGTCTCACGGTGGCGCCCGGCCGCGTGCTGACGGCCGCCGCCGCGCTGGAGGGTTGCGCCCTGCCGCGAATCGGCGCGGCGCCCGCGCGGCTGCTCGCCACCGATCCGGCCGGACTCGCGCTTCTCGATGCGCCCGGCGCCCCTGCCCCGCTCCGGCCCGCGATCCGCGCGGAGCCCGGTCCGCCCGAGGACGGCGTGATCGCCCTCGCGCCCGGCGCGGACGGGATCCAGGCCGCTCCGGGTGAGGTCCAAGGGACCGACGTGATCGCCGCACTCCAGCCGGGCTCCGCCGGCGCGCCGGTGCTCGACCGGTCGGGTGCCCTCGTCGGGCTCGTCGCCCGCTACCCCACGGCGCCGCGCCGGATCGCCGGGGTGGTGCCGCCAGCGCGCCTGCCGCTGGTGCCGGCGCGGGCCGTGGCGGCGTTCCTCGATGCCCAAGGTGTCGCTGGGCCAAATCTCGCTGGGCCAGGTCTCGCTGGGCCAAATCTCGCTGGGCCAAATCTCGCCGGGCCAGGTCCCCCCGGGACGGCCCCACGCCGGGCAGACGGACCCGGCGCGGTCGCGCCCGCCGTGGTGGGGATCACCTGCCGCTGAGCGCAGGGGCATCGGCTTGCCCAAGGGGCGCGATGGGATCCCGAAGGCCTCCGCGGCTTCCGCCGCGCGCGGCATCTCGGGAGGGTAGGGCGCGGGTTGCGCCTCCCGTCGGGGCCTCGTGGCGTCGGATCCCGCGGGGGCGGGCCGACACCATCGGCCGGATCCTCGCCCGGTAGGCGGGTCGCCCCGCAGGACCCGCGGTCCTGCAGTGAAACCCGCTCCGGGCCGGTCCCGGACCCGACGCGATCTGGATCGGTTCCGGGCTTTGATCGCCCGCACCCGCCGTCGAAGTCGTGTCGGCCCCGGCGGCGGGCTCGGAGTCAGAGCCGGCCGGTGACCAGCAGCACGATCAGCACGATGAGCAGGATGCCGCCGAGACCGAAGCCGGGGCCGCGATAGGCGCCGCCGCCGAGGAAGCCGCCGCCACCGAAGGCCAGGATGATCAGGATGATGAGGATGATGGTGACGAGGGACATGGTCGGGCTCTCCGGACGGTCGCGCTGGTGCGAGCGTGACCGTTCAAACGCTGCGACAATCCGTTCCGTTCAACGCCAAGCTCCGCTTTTGTGAGGAAACTTCCGCATGACGTCCCGGGGCCTCAGGCGTGCCAGTCCGGCAGCGGGTCCTGCGGTGCGTCGAGCCAGCCCGGGACCGGCAGGCCCCGCTCCGTGAGGAAGGCCGGATTGAACAGCTTCGAGGCGTAGCGCGCCGCCCCGTCGCACAGGATCGTCACCACTGTGTGGCCGGGCCCGAGGTCCCGCGCCAGCCGGATCGCCCCTGCGACGTTGATCCCCGACGAGCCGCCCAGCGACAGCCCCTCCTCCCGCATCAGGCCGAAGACGATGTCGAGGGCCTCGCGGTCGGGGATGCGGTAGGCCAGATCCGGGGTGAAGCCGTCGAGGTTCCGGGTGATGCGACCCTGGCCGATGCCCTCCGTGATGGACGAGCCCTCCGCCTTGAGGGTGCCGTTCGTGTAGTGGGCGTAGAGGGCCGAGCCCTCGGGATCGGAGAGCGCGATCCGCACCTCCGGATTCCGGGCGCGCAGGGCCGCGGCGGTGCCGGCGAGCGTGCCGCCCGTGCCGGCCGCGCAGACGAAGCCGTCGACCCGTCCGCCGGTCTGGTCCCAGATCTCCGGGCCGGTGCCCTCCACGTGCGCCTGCCGATTGGCGACGTTGTCGAACTGGTCCGCGAAGAAGGCGCCGGCCGGCTCCGTGGCGGCGAGCTTCTCCGCGAGACGGCGGGCCACGTGGACGTAGTTGTCGGAGTTGGCGAAGGGCACGGCCGGCACCTCCACCAGCCGGGCGCCGGCGAGGCGCAGGGTCTGCTTCTTCTCCTCGGACTGGGTGACCGGGATGACGATCAGCGTCCGGTAGCCGCGCACGGAGGCCACCAGGGCGAGGCCGATGCCGGTGTTGCCGGCGGTGCCTTCCACGATCGTCCCGCCCGGCCGGATCAGGCCCTTCGCCTCCGCGTCCTGCACGATGGACAGCGCCGCGCGGTCCTTCACCGACAGGCCGGGATTGAGGAACTCGGCCTTGCCGTAGATGGCGCAGCCGGTCTCCTCGGAGGCGCGGCGCAGGCGGATCAGCGGCGTGTGGCCGATGGCGGAGAGGACATCGGAGGCGCTGCGATTCGGTTCGGTCATGGCGGGAAAGTAGGAGAACGCCGCCGCGCTGGCGAGCTACAACGTTCCACCGCGGTGCGGTTGATCCGCAAGCCTATCCCGATTGACGCCGGTCCCGAACGACGTCCGATCTCCCCGCGCGATCCACGGGGTCGCCGGTCAGACCCGCAGGTCGACGCTCTGTCCCTGCCCGGGCGGGGCGGGCGGACCGGCACTCGCGGCCTGGGCCGCGCCGTCCGCCACCAGCCCGGCGACGGCCTTGTCGGCCGCGAGCTGCTGCCGGGCCACGGCGATGCCGATCTGCTGGTTCTGGGACGCCGCCAGCATCTGGACGGCGGTGGTCGCGATGGGATCCATGCCGCCGATCCTAGCGCACCGGCCTGAATCTCCGGTTAGCCGAATCCGCGGCTTTCGATCGATCAATCGTCCAGGAAGCCACGCTGCCGCGCGCGGTAGCCGCCGATCAGCGTCACGCAGACGAAGGACACGCCCGCCAGGACCGTCCCGAACACCGCGATCGGCCACCAATGGCCCTGGAAGCGCTCGGCCAGCACGGTGCCGATGATCGGCGTCAGCCCACCGGCCAGCGCGCCGCAGAACTGGTAGGCGATGGAGATCGCCGTGTAGCGCACCCGGGTCGGGAAGGCGCCCGCCAGGTAGCCGGCGATCACCGCGTAGAAGGTCGCGGTGCCGATCACGTTCAGGGCGAGGCCGAGGACGATGAACGTCACCGACTTTGTCTCGACGAGCCAGAACAGCGGGTACGGGGCGAGCATCGCCCAGACCAGTGTCCCCTGCAGGAACAGCCGCTCGTTGCGGATCGCTTCCGCGATCCGGGCGCCCACCGGGGTCATCACCAGCTGAACCACGGCGCCGATCAGCAGGGCGTCGAGGATCGTCGCCCGCGCGATGCCGAGATACTGCGTGGTGAACGCGATCATGAAGGTGTTGAACAGGTAGACCGAGGCGATCGCGAAGGTGTTGGCGCCCGCCGCCAGCAGCACCGGCTTGAGGCAGGTCGTCAGCACCTCGCGCACGGGGGCGGCGGGCGGTCCGCCCGCCGCGCGGGCCTTCTCGAAGGCCGGCGATTCCGCGACGCCGAGGCGGATCGCCAACCCCACGAAGAGTAGCAGGATGCTCACCAGGAACGGCACCCGCCAGCCCCAGGTCAGGAAGCTCTCCTTGTCGAGGAGCCCCGCGAGCCGGAAGGCCAGCAGCGACAGGATCTGCCCGGCGGGGCTGCCGAGCTGCGCGAAGGAGGCGAAGAAGGTGTTGCGCCCGGCCGGCGCGTGCTCGGCGGCCATCAGCACCGCCCCGCCCCACTCGC
>Ga0160428_1001129_pt1 | contig 22084 bp, 20 predicted proteins | sample SolpanmetagenomM_FD_108198 | JGI IMG/M metagenome (GOLD analysis project Ga0160428, IMG submission 108198) | Solar panel surface microbial communities from Lawrence Berkeley National Laboratory, California, USA - M | ecosystem: Engineered > Built environment > Solar panel > Unclassified ... | reverse complement strand
TGGGTACCAGCGCGGGTAGTGCCATAGCGTTTGACGTGTTGGGTTTGCCCACAATGCTTACAGGTGACTGCTTCTAAGACCATTCACAAAGATACTCTATTCAACGCAGTTAGGCCACTACCCGACATTGGATAGACCTTATGCTCAAAGGTAATATAGTGCTTCCTGAATATCAGAGGTTCTTTGTTTGGGATAAAACGAAAGTTATTAAACTTATAGAAACACTTAAGGCAAAGGAGTTTGTGCCTCCAATAACAATCGGAGCGTTTTATGAAAATGGTACTACTCAAAATTTGATTTTAGATGGTCAGCAACGTTTGACTAGTATACTTTTGGCACATTTGAGCCTCTATCCTGATAAAGATTTTTTTAGAAATACCTTGGCTCAGATAGGTAACGATAATGATGACGAGCTAGATGATGAGGATCAGCTTGATAATATCTTAGATTGGGATTTTAGAAAACTTGCCGAGAAGGGAAGAACTAAAGAAGAAATACTTAGTAGAGTAGTTACAGACAACTATAGACAAGTGAATTACGAAATAGATGAAGACTTTTTAAAAAGTACATTTCTCGGATTTTCTTATTTAGTGCCAAATGTACATGATCAAAGAATACAGCAGAAATACTATTCTTCCGTATTTAGAAATATAAATATTCAAGGAGTGGCTTTACTAGCAATGGAAAGTCGTGCGTCGCTATACTTCTTGAATAGAGAACGTAAAGAATTTTTCGATCCACTTTTTATGAGTGACTATGTTCTAAGAAGCTCAAACGTTGACAGTAAAATTGATTTCCTAAGGTATACGTCGCTCTTATCTCAATACGCTATAAATAGCAACAGTGCAGGCGTAGCTAGAGGTTTTAAGTCAAATATGGAAAAGTATTACGAAGAGTACATTCACTCTGTTGCTAATGACGATCATTCAGATTTGTTTAAAGATTTTTCAGTCATTTTTCCGCAGGGAAATTATAATACACAATTAGGGCGCTTACGTACATTATTAAATGATCTTGAAATTCATAAACAATTCCATTCGATTATCGATGCTGATTTGTACATGTTTGGGTTGATATATTATGTGCTTTTTGAAAACAAAACTATCGACATTGCAAGAAAGGATGAATTGACTATACGATTGCAAGACGCCATGAGTACGTTTAGAGGTGATTATGGCCACCGAAGAGCACCAAGTGCTTTGAAATATTTACGAGCAAGGATGGATAGTTCAATTGAAATATATGATCAATACACCAATGAGTAAACATACTGACTTCATACTGGCTCCAAATTTTAATATTCTCAAAGAGTTTGTATCTGCAAATAATGGAATTGGAAGTGGTATCGAGACATATTCGTTAAGCGAATATACCTTTCAGTCTGTATTTCTTAAGTTAACTGGTGCCCAAGAGCAAAAGATGAAATGCATTTGCTGGGAACTGGCTACGGACAATTATGAATATCGATATGCTCGTTATACAAAGAAGAAACCTGGAGAATGCTCAAACTATGATGATAAAAACGAAGTCTATCGGGATTTGATTTCTGCAATTAACGAGCTTCAAGATGATTTTAATCTTAGTGCATATTTAGATCGTTCATTAATTTCACAAGAGATTATGAGGGATATTAGAGATTTATTTGAGGGTTCAAACCTTGCCACATGGGCAGAGCCAGCTTACTTAGCGTTTACTCAAGATAATCAAATTATTCCCGCTAATCAATTTGCTTCAAATAATCTCTTTAATGACGAATTAAAAAAACGATACTTGTTATTGTACAAACACAGAAATCGATGTGCTCACAATACCTTATCCTATCAAGAAAATCTTCCTTCATTCAAAAGCTTGCATATTGCTGACTTTAAATATGATAACTACTTTGTGCGGTTCGCTATATTAATTTTAATTGATACAATAGTTGTGAATCTATTTAAAAAATATCAACAATTGTTAGCTGAAACCTGATTTCAGTTTAGCATATTATTTCAGAAGTTATTTGTAAAGATTTGTTCCGTAGGTTAGTGGGCCGCACATTACCAGCTTTTTTACGAATAGTGGTAGTGGGCTGGTTGAGGCACTCACGATTCTACTGCTCAGAAATGCTTATATTACAAGCATTTTGAAGGATAGCCTGATCGTTGCTGCTATCTGTTTCCGCAACCCCTGAAACGGTAGCGGACATACTCTCAAAGATGTAACATGGCCGGACCACTTTCCTACGATGCGGTATGTAGTTGTAACCGGGAACTTTTCGGTCAATTTCAACCCTTACCCGGTGCGACTCAATCACTGAGCAAAAACATTTAAGACCCTTATTTGGAATTCAGTAGTTGGTGGTGACTTTGCGAGTGCCGTGTTTAACGGATTGTTTACTAGGTTGGCGGTAGAGTTAATGGCACACAAGTTCAACTTTTTCAAACAGTTTAAGAATATGGCAACAAACATTGTAGTAAAGGCAGTTAGTGTGGTGGTTACGGTACTGTAAATACATCGCTCTGGGTCACACTTCTGCAATACACACCAGCACTGGCTCCGGATGGACCCCACGAAGGTCGAACCTTCCCCAGACACCCAATTGATGAGCGCCCGATATGTATCGGGCGCTTTTTTTATGGATTAGGTAACCCAAACTAGGTGACACTAAATTTTGTTTGGATTGTCACCTCGGTGTATCTGGCGACCTATCAGAGCAGGTCAGGGTCGGTAAGTAGCTTGAGGTTCAAACGCTTAAGCGAGGTAATACACGCTGTTTGTACAGTTCAATTAAGCTTAAAAAGCCCTTTTGATCATTAGTTTGCCCTGATGTGTAGTTGTCATCATATTCACCTGATTAACTTTGCTGATGAAACATGATTTGTCAAAGGCAATAAGTTGACTATCAAACCTTTGTGTAATGGAAAGTAATAAATTATCATCTGTATTCGTATCAGCCTTGAGCGTGAAAGGTATCAAACCTTTTAGAGACGGTCAAAACATAGTTTTTTGGGCTAAAGGCGAACGAATTTTTCCTGCACAATGGACGATAATTATCGGCAATAACAATACAGGAAAAACTCGATTATTAAAGTCCATCGCAAAATCTTTATTGCAAAATGAAGCGACATTGAGAAGTGCGGATGCGGCGCTTGAAGCTTGGGCAGCGAAAGAAATCAAAGACTACTTAAGCAAAAATAAAGTCAACCGTGATGCATTAAAAGAAGGCGTTTCTAGTAAAATAGTTAAAGATGTTAGAACTATTGTATTAGAAAAAATTAAAAACTTAGGAGATGTGGCGTTAACTACTATGTATAGGGAAGAAACATTAGATAAAATAGCCGATGGGCACTATATACCAACTAGATTAAACTCAAAAGACATTATAGAAAGTATTAATGCTGACTTATTAATTAATTTAGATGAAGAAGAATTTAGAGCAAGTATTCCTAAAAACAGTTCACTTTTGGTAGTTGGTTATGGAGTTAATAGAACGCCAAACAATTCGTTTGTGCCTCCTAGTAGAGATGCTGATCATTTGACTAATCTTATAAATAACGAAAATAATTTTATAAATGTAGAAGATTGGCTTATACAAACAGATTATGCGATGAAAAGTAATGTCGTGGAAGCTGATGAAATAATGAAAAAAGCAAAAGAAATTCTAACTAGCGGAATTTTGCCTGATGTTGATAATTTTAGATTTATCTCAAGAAAAGAATCTTTTGGTATAATAAGCTATGTAGAATTTCATACACCTTATGGATGGAACACTATTAACGAACTAGGTTATGGATACAAAGCTTCGATAGCTTGGATTTTCGATCTAGTTAAAAGAATGCTAGATCATTATAGTGAGTTCGAGAAACCGCTAAGTATGCCAGCAATAGTACTAATAGATGAATTAGACTTGCATTTGCATCCATCTTGGCAACGAAGAATAACACAGTACTTGACTGAATACTTTCCAAACGTTCAGTTTATAGTGACCACGCATAGTCCATTAATTATTCAATCAGCTGATAACTTAAATTTAATTTTGTTAAAAAGAGAACAAGATTCTGTAGTGATGCTACAGCCTCAAATTGATAGCTATCTTGGTTGGTCTGTAGAGGAAATAATGTCTGAGTTGATGGGGTTAGAGGATAACACATTTTCCGATATGTATCTTACATTAATGGCTGATTTTGACAAAGCTTTAGACGAAGATAATATTGAAAATGCAAAGGCTGCGTACGAAAAACTGGATGCGATTTTGCCGCCGGACAGTGGTCAACGTAAAATCTTGAAAATACAAATGTCCACTATGTCTACATCTAATTAAACTATGATTAAGTTTTCTAGAATTGCTAAGCCCGCCGAATTAACAGACAAGAAAGTCGAAAAACTAACCAATACTTTTAAAGTTTCCGGATCAAGTGTATGGGGCAAGTTATATATAACTAAGGGTTTATCTGACATGTCTAATAACAAGTGCTGCTACTGCGAATGTAAACTTGGAAAAGAAAGTAATTATCTCGAAGTTGAACATTTTAAGCCAAAATTACTATATCCTGACTTGGTTGTAGTTTGGTCTAATTTGCTGCCATCATGTAGGCATTGTAACGGTCAGAAGGGAGAGCACGATACTGTAACTGACCCCATTATCGACCCAACAGTCATTAATCCAAAAGAGCACATAGTGATTAGGGCATATCGCATGTATCCTCGTAATGGTAGTGTTTTGGGTAAAATGACAATAAAGGTAACAGATACAAATAATAGAGCGAGATTAGTCAATGTGAGAGCAGATATAGGTTATCATCTACATGAGGAGTTAGAAAAGTTAGTTAAAGTAAAAGATGATTATATAAAGGAGCCAACAGGTAACGAAAAGTTAAATTTTAAGAGAGAATTAAATAACGGAATAAAAAATTTACTTTCCGAATGTCAACCTGAAAGTGAATATAGTGCGACAGCGGCTACTGAAATGCTAGGGGACGACAGTTATAGGATTATTAAAGAGGCTATGATCAGAGAAAAAATCTGGACAGATGAGTTACAAAGGTTACATGACGGAGCCGAAATAATAGAATTAAGTTGAATACTTGTTGTCTTGTTTGATAACAAGTAAAAGATACGGCATAATGCCTTAGCGGGACTTTTCATTTGTTTCAGTCACTTCTAAAGAAAGCTTATATTTCATGCATTAATAAGGGTACAGATGTAAATTGTACCCCAGCGAAGAGTGAAGTCTGACCCCGTTATAAGGGCCAGACTTTTGTATTCTAGGCCTGGCTTCCTGCATTGCAAGGGGTTGGCATGCTGCCGGAGCTTCTTATCAAACATTACTTCTTTCTTGGCGGTATTGGCGGAGGGGTGGTAATTGGCAAGTTATTGCTTTTGCCTCCACCGTCGTCTCTTCTAGCTGGAGGGGGCGGAGTAGGTCTTGGTGGTGGAGTAGGTTTGGGTGGTGGAGTGGGGCGTTGTTCCTTTGCCATTGTCTTTTTTATTAACAGTGAATTGATTGCAAGTAGTTGCCTTTCGCCTCACTAGCCTCTTTCTGTAAAGACTTAGGTCGATAGACGATGACTTCATTAACGACTAGATTGATCTCGTTTTCTGTGTCCTTGATGATGTAAAAAGCCTTGGCGGCCTCCTCGTCGGAAATTCTGCTATTGCAAAGTTCCTCCCATAGGGCCTCCAGTTTGTTGAAATACTTGGCGTAGAAGTTTTGAATTGTAACCAGCTTCGACAGTTTGTTCTCATCAAAAATGATAAACTGCTGCACCTGCTTCAGTAAGGAAGCAATGACAACCACTGAGGAGCCAATAACTGGCCCGTATTCAAAGCTTTTCCAACTCAACGTACCAAGAAATGCCGATATAGTAATAAAGACATTGTAATAGTTCAGCAGCTTTTTCTGTCTGATACTATACAAGGACATATATATCTCATTTTCCTTCGCTTGGCTCATTTCATTCCATACTCTCTCATCCATATTGAGCAATTTCAGTAGATGCCGAACTTAGCTTTTATCTTATTTAGCTCCGCCAGTATCTGATCTAATAAAGAGTTTGTATGAATAATAGGAGTGGCCTGTAAAAATGTCTTACATGAACTACATCGCATATAATACATATGGAAAGCCCCTTTGGTTGGAAAGTCCTCTACTAGTTCAAAACTAGTTTTTTCGCATTTAGGACACTTAGTTCCTGAGTGGTTGGGATAGGCCATTTGTCTGTAGGTGTTAACGGTTAGCTTCGTGCTTAAATAAATATAGCCGCTTCGTATGAAGTATTGATCTATATTTAGCTGGCGGTAAATTCGTACAGTTGTATTGATCTGTTTCCGTTATGCGCCAAATCCTCCGCTTCCTGCTCTTCGACCGGCCCGACCGTCAATCGACTACGCAGATACACCCAGACATTGAGGTAAACGACCCGCCCCGGTTCGGGTACGGTGAGGGGGTTGGGGTGGGGGCAGACGACACGTCACCGCTCGACTGGCCTACATACATCGTAGCCGACATAACGCACGGTAAGCAGATTGCTGATCCTCACCAGGCGGAGCGTAACGCGCTGGTGTTTCAGGTGTTTCTCGCCAGAGAGAGCGAATGGTCACTGTTTAAGATGCCAGACCACGTACGGCAGATGTTTGACGAAGGGGAAAAATAAAACCCGCCGGGTTGAGGGGCGGGGCTATCTGTTTATTGACTTTGACTCCAACTCAAATATCTTTTTCTGATACCATTCAATATTGTCGTCAATTACTCTCCTACGTCTAGGCTTTGTCTTAGCTAGTTCGCGTTCGGTGAGTAGCCGCTTGATTGATTGGTTGTATCGCCAAACGTCCCATGAGTCATAAGCATACTGTATTGGCCACCCTATAATGTATCCCACTAGTTGCCCAAAGGCAGGCGCAAGTAGTAAAGAAACCTGTAGCCAACTACTCTTTGCAAGTCTCCATTGAAAGATAGCAATCAAGATTGTTGTTGCCGACCCAGCTATAACACTTCTCCATCCATCTGACTGCTTACCAGGCTCACTATTGGAGTCTGCCATATTAATCTAGTGCGACACTTTAGGGCGCGGAGACAAGATAGAAGTATATGTTTTGTGGCTGCGCTCTTCCTCTTTACTACGAACATAGCGTTCGCGTTCCTTATCCTCTTGCTTTCGATGCCGCACGAACATCATCGCAAGCGACAGTAGTATGCCAGCCGACCCAGCCGCGATGCCAATATTTTGAAGCAATTCAGTGTTCATAACTCAGTCCGGTAGAGTTGTGATTTAACTAGATCATAATCCTCACACTTGAAATACGTCTGTTTTCGACATAAGTGGGCTTTTTGCCCCTTTTGCGTCAGCAGAAAGATCATAATCCAAGTACAATTCTATACCAATATTACATACATTTTATGTTGATTGTTCAAATGCATTCAAATGTTTTCAAATGCTTTTGCATGACATAAAACAAACACACCTTCATTAACATGAGATAGTATATCATTCGTCGGCTGGCCGTATTCGTGTAGATACAATAGTTACATAAGTATGTAGTAGGCCAGAAAATCATGTCGCATTCATACAATGACGCTGTATCGTTTCTCGCTGAGCAGACACATTTAGGCTAAGCTAATAAAACCAGTAAGCGGCAAAATGCCGTATATATCTATAAACTCAGTAGACTAAAAACAGATTCATAATAGGTAGATCAACAAATACGTTTGGTGACGTTAGGCGTAACTAGAGTCTCAGTATTAGTGAATCTGTTAAAACGAACTTATCAATTAGTCAAACTTAGTATTCGACGTTACAGTATGGAAACTCGTTCAGCTAGCTATAGCGACAACCGCACTGCCCTTCGTGGAGCTATTAGCGGTACGGTCAAAGTAGCGGGTATCCCCGCCTTTGATCCAACTAGTGTCCTCTACCTGGAAGGTAGCGGCAATTACACCATCATTCATTTTAAAGATGGGCGCAACCATATGGTTGCCAAGACACTGATGCTGGTAGCTAGTCAGTTGCCAGACTTAATACGAATCCATAAGTCCTATGCCATTGCAGCCGCTGGTATTGCGAATATCCGCTGGGTGGGTAAGACTATAAACAAACGTGTTCTGGCGATAACCATGCGCAACAAGGTCCGTATTGCCGCATCCCGTCGTAAGGGCAACGAAATCGCCCCTGCTCTAGCGCAACGTACAGGGATTGTAATTGAGTAGTAGTTGGTAGCTATAAGGGCGATGCTCGTTATCGGTTTGTTTAGTATCTCATTCAGCGGCAGTACTTATCTTTCGCTTCAACTTAGTTTTAATGTGTATTTGCAGTAAAGCCCCTGTTCGATGGACGGGGGCTTTCTTTTGTGTCCTATGCGCCGTTGCCTTACTGACGAAGACAATATAAAGCGGATTGATTTTCAGCGTGTTCTAACCCTATTATGTATTTACAAGTTGGAATACCCTAGAGCGTCGCCTGGCTAGGTGACGTTTTCTTTAGGCCAGTGGTGTATAGGTTCATATTGGTTGTATACGTAGACGCCCCGGCCAATGACCGGGGTTTTCTTTTGTGACCAGATAACCGGATCGGCGTCTATTTACCTAATTACAAGTTACGGAAAGTACTAGATGCCTTGCCAGCTGGCGGGGCTTTCTATTTGTGACCTATCATGCTGCTTGCCGTATCCTAAAAAAGCAACGGCCACCCTGTGCAGGGCGACCGTCTTTCATCGGGGAGACCGTTTTACCGGTAATGGTCAAAGCTAGTCAACTTTGATGCCATTGGGATAACTAGGCCGGTCCTAGGTTACATATATACTCAACTTTTTTAAGATCCTTTGCTAGATGAGTGACACCGGACGAAACGGTGCGTCCTACAGTCAGTTATTTATAAGTTACGGTGGGTACTATAGAGGACCTGCCCGATATTGGGTGGGGCTTCCTTATGCCGAAGATAGTGGTGGCTGCGGCAGTTGCCCGGTTGCTCAATAGGTAGGTGACTTTACATAATTGTAAAGTCAAAATGTTAGCTTTGCACATCCCCTTACCGCCATGTCAACAGAATTGAAGAAGCACATAAGTCAACTTATTAAGGATGCACGAATACGTCAAGGGCTTACCCAAAAGGAGTTGGGCGAACAAATAGGCGTATCAGAATCGGCGGTTGCCAGATACGAAAGCGGAAAACTTAATATGTCCTTCGATATACTATTTAAGATCGCTGACGCAATGAACCTCGACATAAAAATAGATCTAAGTCAGCGGTAAAAAATTTGCCTACGAACTTGCATTATTTGTAAAGTATTACAATATTTGTAAAGCTAAACAGGTACGAAAACGGCGGCATATGGCCCTAATCCGGTTGCCCCGCCTAACGGTAGACACCCTGTATAGACATAAGAAACCCCCAATGCTCAGTTTCTCAGGCGAAGCAAAGGGGGCAGTAGTTCACCTAACCAGTTAGATCAAATGAACACGGAACAAAGGTACGTGGGTAAGGGCAATAATGTCCCGTCCAATGAGCCAGCGGTCATTTCTGACCTACAAACACCCCTTTCAGCCGACAAACGGCAACAGGACATCGAAGAGTACGCCGGGTACATTCAGGGCGATCTCGACAGGATGCACGACATCGTAGCGAATATGGTCGCGTCAAGTCATGATACCCACCCTATTACGGTTGTTTCTAGTCTATTAGCGTTCTGGTTAGAAAACGCCAATCCCAATCTTGAAGTCGATTCATGCAGAGGCCGAATGAAAGGAGCATTGCGGCTCATTGATGAGATCAACGAGCTTCACTCGGTTTCCGAAAGTATATTCTACTACCGGGATGAACTAGCCGACGCAAAGAAAGGAGAGGTGCGCGGTGAATAGTCCGACACATACCCCCGCTCCCAAGCCTGTGTCCGTCCGCGCCCAAACGGCTCAGCTAGTCGCCACCGTCGCCAGTCAGGCCAAAGAAGCCCGACACCAAGTATACGGGCGCGTTTATACTCGGCTGGGCTTTCTATACGGTATCGATATACATAAGCTTCCCCGCAATAAAGGGGAGAGCTTGTTACTGGTAGCCGAACAGCACGATCTGATCGACAAGGTCTACGCGCTGGCGTATGCGGAACATCTGTATCTGTTGGCGAACGAAGAATAGCGATTGATATGTTCTCCACCAGACTTCGCTTCCGGGTAAAGTCTGGTGGATTAATAGTAGTATCCTGTGTGTGCGAATACCAAAACCATGAGAATCAGAAAATGATAGTCCCAACTGATTGCAACTTTCCCGGCATTTACAAATTCACCAACCTAACCAATGGTAAGGTCTATATTGGGCAGGCCCAAAATATTTATAAGCGGTATTGTGTGCACCGAAGAATGAATGCGAACACACTGTTTGTAAGGGCTTTGAAAAAATACGGATTTGAGAATTTCGTCTTTGAAATAGTGGAGCGGGTTGATAGCCCTGCGATATTAGACAGCAGAGAGCAACACTATCTAGATCACTACCAATCCTACAAGTCAGATAACGGATATAACGTAGCGGTGATAGCTGGTAATCCAACAAAGGGCCGTAAAAGGCGGTCAGAGGAAACGAGAAACGGGCTAGCCGCCCTCAAAAAGCAAAGACAGGAAATAGGGCACCCTTGGCAGGGTAGACAGCACCGGGAAGAAACGAAAAAGATGTTGTCCGATACAAGGAAGGGACAGAAGCCGGGCGAAAATACATATTTAGCTAGGCTTGCAACGCACAGAAAGCCCATAGTTCAGGCAGATACTAGCACTGGTGACGTAATAAGAGTATGGGATTGTTCTGCCGAAGTAGTAGTTGAATTGGGCCTGTGTAAGGGGAGTTTATTGACCGCCTGCCGAGGGGGTGGATTTAGTAGGCGGGATAAAAGAACCTTATTTGAAAATGGGGTATATGCAGGTTACAGGTGGTATTATTTGAATCATAATCCACCAAAGCCGAAAATCAATAATGGGGCCGGAAGCCCCAAAAGAGCAATAAACCAGATTGACGAAGCGACTGGCGAGGTAATTAAGACTTGGGGTTGCATAGCCGATATTATTCAAGAATTAGGTGTTGGCCGGAACGGAATAAAATACGCGTGTGCAGGTAGACGACCCAGCGAAAGCAAATCGGGCGGATTTCTACCCAAAACTACCCATGCTGGCTACCGCTGGGAGTATGCTAAAAACTAATCTATAACGCAGGTCCCAATGCACAAAAATTTTAATCTCCGTTTAATGCAAGACTAGTAACCAATTATCACTTAGCGTATATACTTAAGTATTATTATCATTTTATCTGCTCTAATTGGTTTAAAACGGATATGTGATGAATAATACATCACACACATCCTTCAATTGGTAAACGAATAAACTTTGAAATATACAAAATAATTATATTTAATATATTAATATAACAATTTTTTTGAGTAGCTGGTCGTATTTATCATGTTTCAATTTCGAAATCTGTTTATTTAAATCGCCAAATCAATAACGAAAAGGTTATGAAAAAGCTCTTTTTAGTATTGTCCAGCATTTTTGTGTTCGCATCCTGTAGCAGACAGGTTGATGACGTAGTTGTAAGTCCTGAGGTGTCTATTTTTAACCAACCTGATGGGGAGGTTACAATTGGTACAGGTAAGCGAAGTATGAGTTTCTACAAGAAAGGAAACGAATTCCTGATCGGCGATATGATTTTCTCTAAGGAGGATATAATTAGGCTGAAAAAGGAATTAGAGGGAACCCCAAATGGGCGTACAGGTCTCCGTAATTTATTTCAATATTGGCCGAATGGAATTGTTTACTACTCTATAGATCCCAATCTCTCTAATCCAGGGCGAGTCACTGACGCGATAAATCATTGGGCAAGTAGAACGGGATTGCAGTTTATTCAAGCAACAAACCAAAGCGATGTTATACGTTTTGTCAATTCTCCTGGTGTCTGCCAGTCAGCTGTAGGGAAGAGGGGCGGTCAACAGTTGATAGAACTTGATCCAACGGGCTGCCCTACAGGAGCGGTTATTCATGAGATTGGTCATGCTGTAGGTCTATTCCATGAACATCAAAGGGCAGATCGAGATAACTTCGTGAGGATCAATGAGAATAACATTCAGAATCTTCAACAAAACAGAGTAAACTTCAATAGGTATCCTGATTTGTCATTCGGAGAAGGGTTTGAGTTTGGCGATTTAGACTTTAACTCAATTATGATGTATGCACCATTTGCTTTTTCTAATGGCAATGGTCCTACAATAAGTCGGGCCGATGGCAGTTCGTACGCCAATCAGAATACCCAGCTATCTAATGGCGATGTTGAGACGGTTGCCCGGATGTATTTTGGGCCATATGCATCAACTTACTATGAAATTGCTTCGGATTTGTCACAGGGCTCGGTTCAGGAATATATATACAATGTGTATGTGCGATTCTATACTAACTCTCAACGGAATACCCTTAGGTCCACAACGGAGCAGACAACTGTAAATTACAAATATCAGCGTCGAGATGCAGGTGGTACTCAGCAAGCTGATCGAAATGTTAGTGTCCCTGCTGGCACACAAAGCTTCTTTATCGGGCAAGTACAGAGCCGAGCCGAGTACAACCAATATGGGGAGGAGATAAATTCAGGTAGCAGCTTCTCCGAGGTAATTACCTTAAACCCTTCCCAGAACTTAGCGTATAGAAATTAAGCTATCTAGTTAAGTAAAGCCCGCCTTTATACAGGCGGGCTTTTTTGTTTTCCAACCTAAACGAAGCCCCTCCTCAAAAGTGCTTATATTGCAAGCATATAGACGAATCTTTTCTAGGCTAATATGGGCTCGCCCTTACACTATGACGCCGTCATCGAAACGGCTGGCTGGACCAACTCGCTGACGCGAATGGAGCGTCAGATGTTTGGTCTGACTAGTACCGTTGTTAATCAATCAAACTTAATTGATCAACAGTTTGCCCGTATTGGTAAGCTAGCGGCAGGTTATTTATCGTTTCAGTCGCTAGCTGGCTTGCCCGCTCAGATAGCCCGTGTCCGTGGCGAATTCCAGTCGCTGGAGATCAGCTATAGAACCCTATTAGGCAACAAGGAAAAGGCCGATGAACTGCTAGCCAAATCAACGAAGTTGGCCGCGAAAACTCCCTTTAGTTTAAGGGAGGTTGGGCAGGGAGCCAAACAATTGCTGGCCTACGGATTCAGTGCGGAACAGGTTATTCCAACGCTGAATAAGTTAGGAGACATCTCGGCGGGAACAGGCGACCAATTAAACCATTTGCTCTACATCTATGGCACCCTGAAGAGCCAAGGCCGGGCGTATGCCAGGGACATTATGCAATTTACGGCTGCCGGCGTCCCATTGCTTAGCAGTTTGAGCGATGTACTAGGCGTTAGCGTTGATAAGGTTAATGAGTTGGTTTCAGCCGGTAAAGTGGGTTTTCCTCAGGTGGAGCAGGCTATCAATGCGCTTACCAAATCAGGATCAATGTTCGGCGGACTACAGGAAGCGCAGAGCAAATCAATTACCGGTCTGATAAGCAACTTAGGCGATGCTTACGACAGAGTACTCAACGACATAGGTAAGGCCAACGAAGGGATCATCTCTGACTCAATCAAAGGGGCTACCGGATTACTTGAAAACTATCAGCAGGTCATTGATATTCTGAAGGTGCTGGTTGCCACCTACGGCACCTACAAAGCGGCTCTCGTATTGGCTGATGTGGCCCAGTCGGCCCACATCATCATCACCGAAACGATGGCCGTGCAGGAAAGTCTGGCGGCACTGGCGGGCGAAACGCTGACGGCTTCACAACTGCGGCAAGCGGCAGCAGCTTCATTGCTATCAAGAGCACAGGCGACGCTGAACGCGGTGTTGCTGGCTAATCCGTACGTCATTGTGGCGACGGCGTTGGCCGCGTTGTTGACGGCCTATTTCGTGTTCCGGGAAGAGGTCACGGAGATCAAGAACGCGCAACAGATTCTGGCCGAATCGGGCAAAGACGTATCGGCCAAATTCCGGGAACAGTCGTCGGAGGTCAAGCTACTGGTCGGTGTCATCAAGAATCAGAACATCGCCGAATCGGAGCGGATCAAGGCTTACGACCGGCTGAAGCAGATTGCGCCCGACATCGTGCAGGGGCTGGATTTTCAGAAAGCCAAAACCGCCGATCTGACTAAGGCGACCAACGAATACCTGGTATCGCTTGAAAAGAAAATCCGGCTCGAATCGGCATCGGCGGGGCTGAAAACGGCGCTGGAGCAGGACGTCGACGCGGCCGAAAAGCTGAAGAACGCGCAGGATGAACTACTGCGGAAAGCACAGGTTGCCAAAAATGCGGGGGCCTCATCGGTGTTGTCGGGGCCGGATGCCCGGGGCGGTGGGCTGGGTGCCAAACTCGATCTGGACGCGGCTCAGCGCAATCTGGATGCAGCCGTAGAAGCCAAACAGAAAACGGCCAAGGCGGTCGGTGATATTGAAGCCAGTGTCTCGAAAATCTATTCGGGTGGCACCAAAGACGGCATCAACGCGGAGATATCACGGCTCGAACTGGTACGATCCACGCTGAAAGATAAACTCTCACCGGCCTACAAAGACGTTGAGGACAAGCTGAAAGACCTGACCACCCAGCGCGACAAACTGACCGCTGCGGATGCGGGCGGGCAGAAGGCGGTCGTCAAGACGGTGGCCTACTACGATGAGCAGATCAAAAAGCTCAAAGAGCAGCAGGAACAGGCCAGCAGTCCGGCGCAGTTCCAGGGCTTCAAAACGCAGATCGATAATCTGGTCAAACAGCGCAACCGCCTGACCGGGGAAATGACAGCGGCCGAGAAAAAGGCCATCAAAGATGCCGACAAGATCGGGCCGTTCGGTAGTCTGTCGTACTGGGAGAATATCTCAAAGAAAGCGCAGGAGGTTATCGATAAAACGCCCGGCAGTGACACGGCCAAACTGGCCAAACAGGTACAGGTGCGTAACGAAGCCGATGCGAAGGCCGAAGAAATTCGAAAGCGCACGGCCGTCAAATCGTTCGAAGATGAGTTGGCCGAGAAACGGACCCGCTACGAACTGTTCCAGAAGTACATTGACACCTATGGCCAGACGGCGGCTGATGCCCAGTTCAGCGAACTGCGACAGTCGGGGCAGACGTACGTCGATTACCTCAACGATCAGATTCGGCTGCTGGAAGAAAAACGGCAGAGTGGCCTACTGACCGATAAGGAATCGGCCAACCTGGGCAACCTGCTCACCGAGCGCAGCGACGCGACCGGGCAGAAGTCGGCCATCGATGCGTTCCGCGAAAGCCTGACCAAAGCGAAAGACGAAGCCAGCAGTCTGACGGATTACCTGACCGTGTTGCAGCAGAAACAGGCCGCGCTGAATCCGAACGATGAATCGAAAACGGGTATCGATAAACGCCAGCAACTGGCCGAGGAGCTGACCGCTACCCAGCGCGAACTACAGGGGCAACTGACCCAGTTCCTGCAATCGTTCGCCAGTTCGAGTGAACAGCAGCTGGCTATTCAACGATCCTTCGCCGATAAACGCACGGCCGTCGAGCGTCGCTACAATGGGCAGCGCACGGCTGAGTACAAAGCGGCAATGGCGCAGATCAATACCGCCGAAGCCGAGGAGTTGCAGGCTCTGCAACGGCGTAAGCTGGAGGAGTCCGACGCCTATAAACAGACCACGAAAGTGATTCTGGAAGAGGGGCAGAAGGGGCTGGCCATTCAGATCGCTAACCAGCGGCAGGTCGTGGAAGCGGCCCGGCAGATCGGGGGGGCGAATAGTGAGGTCTTCAAACAGGAACAGCAGAAGCTCAACCAGCTGACCAAACAGTACAGCAGCAACCAGATCGGCGAATTCAATCAGTACGCCCAGCTGGTGGGTGAGTTTGGGCAGGCGCTGAGCGAACTGGGGGGCGATGCGGCCCGAACGGGCTCCAACCTGACGGCGTTCGCCGGGGCGGCTCAGCAGCTGAGTGGGGTATTCAAAGAAGGGCTCTCGACGACCGAACTCTATCAGGCCGGTATTCAGGGCATCATCACCGTACTGTCTGCGGTTGCTAGTGCAGCGGCCCAGCGCAAACAGGCCGAAACCGACTACTATAATTCGCTGATCGCTCAGCAACAGCAGTACAACCTGCTGCTCAATGAACAGATCGGCCTGCGGGCTAAATCGCAATCGAACGTGTTCGTGCGCGATTTCATGGGTGAGTTGAACGACGGATTTGCCAAATACGACAACGCCCGGGCTAAATACGAAGAGTCGCTGAAGAAACTCAGCGAAGGCCGGGCTAAGTCGGGCCTGAAAAGCGAAATCGACGGTGCCACAGCCCTGAAAACCATTGGGGGCGCTGCGGCTACGGGCGCGGCTATCGGCTCGATCATTCCCGGTCTGGGTACCGCTGTCGGGGCGGTGGGCGGAGCTATCGTGGGCGGGCTGATTTCGCTGTTTGGCGGGGCAAAGAAGAAAGCTGATGAGTTTAAGGGGTTGCTCGAACAATATCCCGACCTAATTCAGAAAGGGGCTGATGGGGTTGAAGAAATTAATACAGCCCTAGCGCAGTCATTGATTCAGCAGGGCCTCGTTGATGATGCCACAAAGGGGCTGATTCAAACGACGCTTGACTGGCAGAAACAAATGGACGAGGCAAAGGAAGCCATTAAAGGGATTGTCTCTGAACTTGCCGGGAATCTAGGTAACGCGTTGTCTGATTCGCTAACTAATGCCTTTAAAAATGGCGAATCGGCAGCGGAGGCATTCAAAAGTGCCGTTGAAAAGGTACTCGATGATTTAGTCGCCAAAATTCTTTTTCAGAAAGCCTTCGGTAAACTTTTTGATAAATTAGAAGAAGACTTGAGCAATTCGTTGGGGCCCGGTGGCGACGGGGCGGTCATTGACGACTTTCAACGTTTCACCGAGAACTCAAAGGAAGCGACAGAATTGTATAACCAGTGGCTAGCTTCATTCCAACAGGCGGCTAAGGCTAGCGGATTTGATGTGTTGCAGCCTACCAACGGGGGAGGGGTTACAAAGGCAAACACATCTTTGAGCGGGGCCGTCAAGGGAGTCAGCGAAGAAACGGCGGGCGTTTTGGCTGGACAGATTTCGGCTATACGAATTAGTCAAGCACAGGCAACGCAAACAATGAATAGTCAACTGGTGGCCCTGAATAAAATCGAAGTAAACACCCGAACTCTTTCGACTATTGATCGATCACTACAATCAATTGACGATGGTATTCGCCAACTCAATAGAGACCCTCTACGATCAAAGGGTGGTTGATAATTTTTGTTGGAAAGGGAAAGAGAAACGGCGCAATAGGAGGGGTTTTTCCGTTGCGCCGTTTTTTTTAAACATTTATGGCATACTTCCAGACAAAACCGCCATGCGAAGTTTTGGCATTGTACTTTTTGGTTTTATTGCACCAGTACCGACCTCTACAGGCTGCCTGGATTGAGCCAAAATACAAACCTAGTTCCTTGCTTGCATGTGCAGCACTATCCCAAATATTTACCGTATTGCCCGTTATAATATCTATCTGGTGAACGCGATTGTCGTCCCCACCTTTAACTATGTTTGATTGATCGAGGTTTCCTTTGAATTCATCAACGTATTTCCAAACAAAGCCAGCGTAACTTTGCACCGCGTAAATTTTACCATTAGCCGAGCATTTCTTATATCCCCTGCACGCATCTTTAATGCATTTGGCGGATATGCCTATTTCTAGTTGCGCTTCCTTTGCGCTATCCCATACTTTGATTAATGCCCCTGTCTCTTTATTGATTTGTTTAATTTGCTTAATCAATGACTTTGGTGATTCAAGACTAGTGATCTTTAGCGGTGTATTTCTAGCATCCTTCTCGCTCTCATATCGCCAACCGTAACCCGCATGTGACTTTTTCTCTACGTACTTACCATTCTTCTTATATGAGGAATACCCCCTGCAAGCATTTCCGATACCAGAGACGGAAACCCCTAATTTGTCAGACGCCTGATGCGCCGAATCCCACCTATCAATTATTTCACCAGTATCCAAATCAAATCTTATTATTGCCCTAACCCATCTGCCTGTGTGAATGCGGCTTATAAACTTTCGTCGTTCGGGGTCTATTGGTCTGCCGACTTTCGCCCGGTGTTCTGGAGACAATTTTCTGCCAATGAGCCTTAGTCTCATTGCCTCAACCTGTTCAGGTGTTCGCTTTGCCCCCCTACATGACGATGCAAAGGGGGCAACGTTATAGCCGTTTCTTCCAAATGGCTTGAGTGTGTCAAGCCAATATTGTTCGCGCTTGTCTAAGTCTACTAGGTCGGCTACTCGCTCAAGCACTTCAAAGGAAAAGCCCAACATAGTGTATTTTTTTAGCGCCTTGCCGAATAAATAATTCACCTTTAAGCGTGAATGCTCTTTATATCGTTCGTGAATATTCTGCGCCTGTCCAACATAGATTTTGCCATTTATCAAATTGGTAAATCGGTAAATGCCGGGAAACTTACAATCAATTAAGGGGATCGCCATTGTGTTGTTCGTCTTTCTGTTTGTTGGGTTTATATCGCCAATCCATACTGCGTTTGGCTTCTTTTCCACAGGATAGCCCCTTTGGATATGAGTCTGTTTCTTTATGGCAGTCGTGGCACAATGTCTGCCCGTTGCTCACCTCCCATAAGGAAGGGTTGTTTATTCCCTCTTCAATCGTCTGCGCTCCACTTTTCTTGACCAGATCAGAAAACTCGATCAGGTGATGAGCCTCAATGATCGGTTTTTTGCCGTTCCGTCGTCCGCATTGTTGGCAGGTGAAGCGGTCGCGAATAAAAACCGCCCGCTTCCATAATTCATAGACTTCTGTCCTACGAAGTTGGTCAACAAGGCTCCGTTTCCGGGCGGGAGCCTTGTTGATGGTGGGTTGTGTCTGACTCATTCTTCCGTATAAGCTAATTCGGCCCGAATAAGTGAGTAGAGCCGATCTAAATGCCCGTGCCGTTCCAATGCGTCCAATATGTTTTCGCGGCCTTGCTTGAGTTTGTACGGGTTAATGCCGAACCGGGAGTATAGCCGCTCATACAGATAGGCGTAGGTTTCGCTGTTACTCACCTGCCATTGTTCGGCATACAGATTGACCGACCGGTTTATCTGGTGTCGTAACGTCTTGTAATTAGGCGGGGGCAATGTGAGGCCCGGCAGGGTGGGGGTTCTGCGCAGGGCCGAACGGGCAGGGGAGGTGTGCTGCCCGGCCTGTTTAATTGACTCCACATCGGCCCGCAACTGCTCAAGTATCACCTGTTGCCCGGCGACCAGTTGGATTAACAGTTGCTCGGTACTAACCGGAGCTGGGGCTAAAGCCGGGGGCGTGGTTAGTTTCCGTTCGCACTCAATAAAGTACTGACGTATCTGTTCGCCTTTTTCGGTGCGGGCCAACATCGCCACCCGTTTAGCGAAATCCAGCGTCAGTGCGTAGTCGGTCGAGTTGCTCGACATCATGTCGAGGGGCGTATAGTCGCGCCCGTCCTCCGCGAACGGATTGCTGACAATATTCTTTTTCGACCAGCGCGACCACTGCGAGGCATCGAAGCCGAGGAACGTGTAGAGTTCGCGGGCTGATACCACCGACGAACCTTGTTCATTAGTGGTGATTTGGATGAGACTATTCACCACGGCACACCTCCCCCTTGTTCTGGTCACCGAGGGTCGAAAACGCTTCGGCGGTCAGGTTTTCTAAAATGTCGTCAGTACTAGCTGCATCAACCAGTAGTTCCGGCCTTTGCTGTTGTTCACTTTGCTGGCGTAGGTGTTCGCCGTAGAATTGCAGGGCGTCCCGTAGCAGGGTTAGTTCTGACCGTTGGTCAAGGGCGGGAGGGGTGACGCACACCGGCAGGTTGATCGCGTTATGCGGAGCAACGGGGGGCACAACAGGAGTTGGGACGTTCGCACTATTTCCTGCCCTGGCTATTCTAAGTATTGACAACTCGGCTTCACCCTCGTAGTAGCTGATTGTTTTAAGGTGAACCTGACAGGCCGTTATGAAATTGACCGTCTCTAGGAGGGCATGAAGCCGATGGCGGTGGTATTCGCTGCCGGGTAGGTTTGTGGTAGGCAGGGCTAACCACTCCTGTAGTATATCGTTGATTGCCGCTACCGGATTGCTTTCGGCGCGAAATCCGCAGAAAAATTCTACAGTCCGAAATAACTCTAGATGGCCCTCATCGGCATTCTTTTGATGTTCGGCCAATTCCCGTTGAGCGGCTGTTAGCGGGTCGAGGCTAGCCGTTTGTAGGTCAGAATTGACCGCTAGCGAAGAATTTAGGGCGTTGTTGCCCCTACCCTCGTACTTTTGTTGGGTACACATAGGATGTAAGGTTTTATGTGACACTCGCCCCCGTCGCTATGTAGTCGCCAAACTGTCAGCGCGGGGGTTTTCTATGCCGTATCAATGTCCCTCATTGATAAACGAAAGGTACAAAACTTGCTATTATAATGCAAGTGACAAGGTAAAAAAATATGCTACTTTAATGTAAGTTCTATTTCGACTCCTAACGTGTCGAGTATTTTTTGCAGAGTAGACAGGGTGGGGTTTTGGTTGCCGCTTTCGTAGCGACTTACCCTTGACTCGCCTATGCCTAACAGGTCGCCTAATTCCTTCTGTGTCATATCCTTTTGCTTTCTTACGGTTCGGATAAGTTCACCCGCCTGTTTCGCTAGGTCTGCCATTGCACAATTGTTTATATTGTAAATATACTAATAAAGTGAAAGTTTGACGCACCTATTTCATGTACGTCACCTGTTCATTGAGTAACCGGCTACCCATCGACAACCTACCATCCAACTATGTACTATTGAAAATATTGTACATACATGTATTCGTGCAGCCGGGGAAGGGATAGGGTAGATGGTGTTAAGGAAAGTGTGTTTGTTATATGTCATGCAGAAGCACTTGGAAACATTTGAAAGCATTTGAACAATCAACACAAAATGTATGTACTATTGTAATATAATCAGTGTTTGGATTATGGAATCTTTGCCGAGTAAAAGGGCATGGATTTGGCAATATCGATGAGCCAATGCACATTATTGGTGTTTGGTTTATGGAATTTCCTGAGCAAGTTTAAAGTAAAAATCACAACTCTACCGGACTGAGTTATGAGTAAGATAGCACAACGTCCTAGGCTCACCTTTAAGAAGATGGTGGAGGACAAAGAAAGGCTTGTAGAATATCTCATCACCAGAGATGAAAGCAAACGACCCGAAGGAATCAAGTTCGTTAACCCCTTCGCCTTACCCGGTTCATTATGTAAATAATGGCGCAGAGGGCTATTTTACATCTGATTTGCAAGTCAGGTATCTTTTAGCTTTCACACAGAATGAGGGCGAGTCGAATAATCCCCAATATCGCGATACGTGCGTGACGGTGAGCTTAGTCCCACAAAGCGGATACAAGTATACTGAACGCTACAGAGGGGAATTTGATCCTAGGGTCGAACCAACAGTTATGGGGGAATTGGTTAGGCTGTTTAAGTCAAATCAATTTGTAGTTGTTTACTTCTCCTGCGATACATCAAACGAATACGAAAGAAACCGACACATAACTTTTGGCAAATGGTATACGAAATACTTATTGCCGTTGGGGGTTTGTCGCAAGCGCTATAGCAATCCAAGCCAACGAGTTTACGCCTGCGTGTATTATTTTGCTGACCATCCTTACAGAACAGAGATTGAAGAAGATTTTTCTCGACTCTTATACGGCAAGTAATTTTGTAGTAAAAAGCCCCGCCCCTCAACCCGGCGGGGCTTTTTTATGTCCAAAACGTAATCTCAAGCTAGCATGCGGGGAGCAAATGAAGAATTTATATTGGTGTTTATCAATCAGTTACCCTCTTATTCAGGTACAAGTATGCTGATGACGAAACGGCAATAATTGTCACTATCTGCGCAAAAGAAAGCCCCGCCCAACACCGGGCGGGGCCTCTATAAACTCACCGTAACTTGCAAATAACTGACCGTATGACGTATCACCCTTATCCGGCGTCACCTACGCTTTAGGCAACCGGCAGGCCACGGCCCGCCAAACGCGTTAGATTAACAAAGCGAAGCTAGGGGAGTTATAAATGCGGTATTGAACAAATGAACACTTAACCAAAAAGG
>Ga0160428_1001128_pt1 | contig 22085 bp, 21 predicted proteins | sample SolpanmetagenomM_FD_108198 | JGI IMG/M metagenome (GOLD analysis project Ga0160428, IMG submission 108198) | Solar panel surface microbial communities from Lawrence Berkeley National Laboratory, California, USA - M | ecosystem: Engineered > Built environment > Solar panel > Unclassified ... | reverse complement strand
GAAGGTGGCGGTCGTCACCGTGACCTTGTTCGTGAAGATGAAGGAGAAGTCGAAGGTGTAGCGGACGGCGGCGTCGGCGGCGGCGACGGTCCCGAGAAGGGCGAGGAGCGAGACGGAGCGGAGGATGGACATGGCGTCTAAAGAAAGGAATAGTCATTATCGTGCACTTTTCCTGCGGCTCGCGTCCTCGTTTTCACGTAATCAAGAGTCTTGCCCCCTTTGCCGCCGACGTCTCCCGGAGCGATCTCCCGAAAGCCTACGGCGCGTCGAACCGGGTCGGGGCGCGCGGCCGGAGCCAGTCGGGGGCGAGCCGCGTCCGAGCCGCACCTGGGGGATCGGCGACGACGGGCGGTTCCAGGCGCTCGCCCATCGCGATCGCCCGCTCGACGCGCCGCCGCTTCGGCCAGAGGGGGAGGTGCCGCTCGCGCCGGTCCGCGCTCCGCGTCAGATCGGCGAGAGTCCTAGGCGACGACCGCGATGGAAGCCGGCGAGTCCACGTCCCTATCGTGCGGCGGCCCCGAAACGCGGACCCCTTTCTACGTGCGTAAAAAGGAGGTCTAGCTGGAATCGGAAAGCGGATGTACGATGGAGTCGGTCCTGGAAACGGACTTTCCGGGAGTCCGATTCGAGGCTCGGTTGGAAGTGGCTTGCCCGGCGCCGTCGAAGCAGAGGTTCCGGGCGCTTTTTCGGATGGCGGGCGCAAAAATGGCCCCGTCGTTTGGCGTACGGGGCCGAGTCCTCGGTTTCACGCTCGATCTAACGCCGAGCCGTGGAGAGTGTAGCGTTCTTGGCTCTTCCTCAGAGTCGAGCTTTCTCTCTACACGGAAGTGTTCAGAGGGCCTGCGAGTACTGCTGCGGATAGAGGATCGCGTTGCCCGCCGAGGCGAGGAGGGCGTAGACGTCGCCCCGTCGGGAGCCGCCCTCGGCCCCGTCGCCGTCGGCGACCTTTCGCCCCGCCGCCCGGACGGTCGCGGCGCTGACGGTCTCGCCGGGCCGGCACTCGAGGAAGTAGACCGTCTGCCCCGTGTTGTTGGCGCACCCCCATCCCCCCTCCCCCTCGCGGAAGGCGAACAGCTTCACGGGCGTCGTGCCATCGATCGCGACCGAGGCGAGGGTCGAACTGGGTTGGTTATAGATCATGTTTCGTCGTCTCCGATTGGGAACGAACGCCGTAGGCGTTCCCGTTCCGCTCGTCGCGGTGCCGGATTCCGCCCCGTCCACGCCGTATCCCGAACCGGAAGCGAGATACGAGGACTTCGTGGGCGGCACGTACCGGCCGGGCGATGTGATGCCGTTTTTGCGAAGGCTGTAGCCGGTGAGGATCGCCGCCGTATCGGGGGCGATCGCGTCCCCCGCGACGAGGTTTCCGAGAGGACCGAAGCCCGGTCCATCGCTCAGGTACCACTTTCGATCGGGCAGACGGTATCGCCCCTGTTTGAGCGCCGTCGCGGGACCGTAGGACGTGTTTTCCGTCACCGTGTCCTCAAGTGGCAGACCGACGTTCCCCTTCGTACCATTCCCTAGGTCGACCCCGAAAAGCACGACGTTGGGAGAGAGCAGTGGATAACTATTGTTCGCAACGGCGGTTGGTGTGACAGGGCTTGCCGGATCTCCAAAGGGGCGATTAGCCACCAAAACGTTAGATCCTAGGGCATCAGTGCGAGTACCTATTGTCCCATCTACAGCGACGCCACTTGCGACTTGACCAGGCAGGGGGATGTCAAGGGAGCCCATTTGGCCATTACCTAGAGCCGTTCCTCGGCGAACGTCGGCGGGGACCACGGATATGTTGCCCGTTGGTGCGAGATCCGCGTTGATGATTCCCTCAGCCGCCACGCTTCCAATCAGGTCCATCCCGTAATCGTTGGGATGGAGATTGTCTGCTGCAAAGTACGACGTAGCCGAAGGGTTATTAACGCCCGCCGTGTACTTTGGCGTGGGGTTTGTTTGACCCGATGGGCCAGAATTGGCGGCAAACGTCTCGATAAGGCTTTCGCCCACGCAGAAGACTCGTTGTCCGTCATGCACGTTGGCTTTGATGAGTTGCCACATGGACCGAGCCCGCGCTAGGGGCAAATTTCCCGCTATGGTGCCGGGTGCCGGTACGCATACGATCTTTAGGAACTGAGCGAATGTCTTGAGCCGGTCAGTAGTCGTCTTATAGCGTGGCCATAAAAGAGCATCAGTTACGTCTCCATCGTTCGTCTGCAACTGGATCGCGACGTGTCGGCAACCGCCTGCGATGCCTGCTTGGATAGCTGGGAAGAGGAGGAAACGACCGCTCATCCAGTTATTAATTGTTGTACCTCCAATGCCGCGATTGACAACGTTGACGGTTCGGGCCGCGTTACCGAGAAAGCCGCCTGCGAGAATCGTTTGCATCCGACTTACCCACTCGGTGCCGGGAGCGGAACTCGCTCCTGTGCCCTGCACATAGGAGTGACCCAGGGTCAAAATGGTGGTGCCACTCCGTTTAGCGATTACAAACACCGGGGCGGAATAGACCTCTGTCGTTCCGTCATACATTCCCACCTTGTAAGCGTAAGCAGTATTTACCCCTCCAGTCGTATCGGTGAGGATCGCGCTGGATTGATGAACACCGAGGGCGGTTGTTCCGGAGGCTGCGAAATCGGAAGTGCCGATAGACCGGTGAAGCCGATACTGCACCGTCGCTGAGGCGTGGAGTCCGCTACGACCGAAAAGGGAAGTGAACGAGACTTGGTTTGCGTCGTTTTGTGTAATACTAAGAAAAGGTGCTTGTGGATCTTGGTCGTCGTAGAGAATGAGACCTGCGTAGGTTTTCGTCACTGCCGATCCCGGAGGCACCAAGCCAATATAGGTCGAACCCTGTAGGTATTCGGGACGGCAGTAGCTACTATTCGTATCAAGTGACACCGTGCCCGCAAGAACTGCGCCACTACCGATCTCCCCGGCTGCCGCATTGTAGACGTTGAGAGTTAAAGACGGGGGAAAGGAACCCATCTTTAAGACCTCCAGCCTGAAGGGGTCGGTAGCGTTAACGGTGGCTGTTGGAGCCGTAGAGACTGAGATGTAGTCTCCGTACTGCGGCGATATCACGGACATGCTCATCACTCCGGCAGGCGTGACTTCTAGTAGGTAGTACATCGACTCTGGGTTGCCGCCGCCGACTAGAATGCGGGCGTTCCCGTTTGTCGTAATGTCACCTGCGTCGAACGATGCTACAGCGCGGACGTTTTGGTAGGTTCTGATAAAGCGGTAGAGAAGCCGACTCGCATGCGAGTTTGCGGCTCCCGTAATTCGGAGCTTGTTGCCTGAGACCGCCGCCCATCCGCCATTCGTCGCCGTCCAGTTTGTAGAGGAATAGGTGTTCGCGGCCAGCTCGGCGGCGATGGTGTCGTCTTGTACAAAGTTCATAAGCTAAGCTCAGGCATGGAGTGGAGAGCCGCAAAAGGGCTCGCTTCGAGCGTGGGTTTGGTTGGAGTTCTTGGAGCGGGTGCGGCAACGGCGATGGGGCAAGGGCTCGTTGCGGTGGGGTTCGTCGGCTTGGCGCTTCTTTGCGCGCCGATGATGTTTTGGGAGAGCCCGTTCGAGTACATCGAGCGCAAGCAAAACGAGGAGGAAGCGCAGGCGTACCGTTTTTAGGCGGTCTTCCCCCCTGCATCGTTGAGGGGGTCGACGTCTCGGGTGAGGCGGGGGCGTCAGCCCAGCTCGTCGATCAGGACGGCGGACATGTTCCAGGTGCGGGCGAAGCGGCGGGCGGTCTCGCGGGCGTCGTGGAGCGGGTCGCGACCGAGGAGGCTGGCGAGGCTCCACTTCGAGGGGTTCAGTCCCTTGACGTAGGCTTGGGCCACGTCGCCCGCGCCCTGGAGGAAGGCGTTCACCCGGTCGGGCTGGGTCGTCGCGAGGCGCAGGGCGACCGTCGGCAGGTCGGCGAGGAACAGGCGCACGCGCCGCTCGTCCTTCGAGAGCCGCGCGGGCAGGGCCGTCGCAAACTCCTTCAGGTCGAGGATCGGGGGAGCGCCGTCCATCAGCGCGGCCTCCCGTTGACGAAACGATCGGGGTGGTTCATGGCTTTGGATCGACGGTTCGGGGGGATTCCGCCGCCGGCGAAGCCCCGGCGGAGGGAAGAGGGGAAGCGGCGAGGGCCGGGTTCCGGTTCGCGTCGGGGTCGCGCGCCGGAACCAGGGTGGAAAGGAGAAAGCCCGCGACGGCGACGCCCCACTGGCGCGGCGTCTCGGGAAGGTGGCCGAGGTTCTGAACGTAGACGGCGAAGGCGAGCAGAAAGGCGACCGCGTTCTTGGGCGTCACCTGAAAATGGCTGAGCAGCGCCCTCACCGAGCCTCCTCCGGGGACGGGGACCGAAGGGCGCCCGCGCCGCGCCGCCGCTCGCGCAGGAGTTCCAGCTCGCGGCTGCGCTCGACGAGGTCGGGCCACGCCAAGCCGTGCTCGTGGGCGCGCGAGAGGAGATTGCGCACGAGGGTCGCGCTGTCGTGACGGATACGCCGGTCCAGCTCGAAAAGCTCGTGAGCGCGGTCCACCTCGACCTCCCGCTCGGCCTGCAGGGCGCTGATGTCGGCCCGCAACTTGCGGATCTCCGCCTCGCGCTCGCGGCGCTCGGCCATCAGCATCTCGACGAGCCGCTGGGCCTCGTCGGAGCGCACCTTGGCGAGCGACACGCGCGTGGCGTACCACGTCCCGACGCCGGTGAGGGCGTTCGTCGCGGCGACGAGGAGGGCGGTCAGGGCGGCGTCGGTCATCCTACGCCCACGCCTCCGCGCCGAGCCAGCGGTCGAGGTCCACGGGGCCGGACGCGCCGGGGACCCGGCCTTCCTGGGTGAACTGCCACACCGTCGCCTGGGGCCACGGCGACACGTCGCCGGGCGCCGCGCCGTAGCGCGCCGCCCACAGGGGCATGAAGGTCAGCGACCCGAGCGCGGCGCCGAACGCGCCCCGCGCCCACCGGGGCGACAGGTAGAGCATCACGTCCGCCGCCCGCAGGCCGAGGGCCGTCTTCAGGTGGAACACGATCTCGGCGACGAGCGCCGCCGGCTCGTCGAGGTCTTCCCAGCCCGGTCCCTCCACGTCGAGCACGAGCCGCTCGTGGGGGGCGAGCCTCCCGACGACCCGCGCGAAGTGGAGGGCCTGGAGCTTCGCGTCGGCCTGGGGCCGGACGAAGTGGTAGAGCAGGACGCGGTGGAAGCCCACGAGGGCGGCCCGGGCGCGCCGGTCGGCGAAGGTAGGGTCGACGAAGCCGATCCCCTCGGTCGCCTTGAGCCCGACGAACTCGACCCCGCCGCCCTTGAGCGTGCCGAAATCGACGCTTGGGTTGTGGTGCGAGAGGTCGCAGCCGAGGGGAGGCGCCGTGGGCATATCGGGGATACCAACAATCCGCGACCCCGCCCGTTATCCCGGCGGCGTTCCCGACGCGGGGGCAGGATCCCGGCGAAAAGCCCCTCGCCGGGATCGACCTGACGGTTTGTTTCGATAAGCCGAAAAGCAGGGTTTTCCCCATCTTTTTCTGGTGGACTTTCAGAAGAAAGTCCACCAAAAGGGGGTTCGGCTAGGTTCAACTGGTGGACTGGTGGACTTTGTCCTATATAGCTCCCGCCTGAGCGCCGGCGAGGAGAGGTCTGAAGACCGGGGGAAAGTCCACCAGTCCACCAGTTGAACCTGGAAATCCCTCTGAGGCCGCGGAAAGTCCACCAAAGTCCACCAAGGCCGGTGGGCGAGCGCCGACGCTCGATAAACCCTTTTGGGCGGGCGGAAAATTCTCGCCAAAGGCGGAAAAAAGACCCGTCGCGGCTTCTGCGCCGGGCCAGCCACGTTCACCGAGCCTCTGGTGGGCTCTCAGAAAGCCCGCCCGGAGGCGGACCAAGACTAGGACGGGCCGCCCACACGGCTCTTGTTGAGAAGACGCTCAACGAGGGTCGGGCGACGCGAACGCGGTGGGAAGGGGCTCGTAGTGGAACTAAGGTCGATGGCTCCTGCGCCGTCGCGTTCGTCTCCCTAAGGAGAGATCCACCCCCCGGTCGCGCCGAGAAGTCGGAGCCCTGCGGCCGGGACGCCCCCGTTCGGGATCGCGGGCGCGCTCGGTCGCTGTTAAGAGTCCTCGATGCTAAGCCGTGCGCCCGTCGCTGGGGCTTTCGGCCTTTCCGGTCGCCGGGGTCGAGTACGCTTTTCCTCGTCCTACCCCGGCTTCGGGCCGGAAGGCGGATCGCGGCGGGGCCGAACGGGTTCGGTTATCCTAAACCAAAGCAGGAAGTGGCTCAGTGGTCGAGCGCCCGGGCGACCGGGAGGCGAAGGTTCGAATCCTTCCTTACACCGAGCTCCATCCCTTGTCTCGTCGCGATCGGCCTGCGGACATCCTTGCGCGTTCGCACGTCCCCCATGTGCACCCACCTCACCGCCTCGATCAACGCCGACGCCGATCGGGACGCCGTGCGTTCGACGTTCGCGCCGCTCGGCTTCCGGTTCGAGGACGGCGTAGGGCCGCCCGAGCTTCCGCCGGGGCGGCGCTACCTCGTCCTCCGCTCGGGCCGCTGCGACTGTTGCACCGCCGTCGGCTCCGGGGCGTTTTCCGGGGGACCGCCGTACGGTCCGGCGGATCTCCAAGGGCTCCGCAAGCAGGGCTGGAGCGAGACGAAGATCGCGCGCTGGGCGCGGCAGAAGTCCGACGCCGCGGCCAACGGCGAGCGCGCCGAGGCGGACCGCCTCCGGGCGTCGCACGGCGAGCTCGCGACCTGGACGGGGCTCGTGCGGGCCGTGCTCGGCACGCCGACGGTGCGGGTCTTCGGCCTGATGCACGACGACTACGCCCGGGGGCCGGGCTACGACGTTCGTCCGGTCGGCGTCGAGCCGCCCCGGCCCCTCGAGACGCTGGACGAGGCGAGTCTTTTCCGGATGCCGCCGGGCGTTCTGCGGGAGTGGGGCCGAGCGACCTAAAGCGAATCCCGGCCGCGTGGTTCCGATCTCTCGGCGCGGCTCGGGGGGATCTCTCCGCAAGGGACAGGAGCGGCGGCGCAACCGCAACCGACCGCAAGAGAGTACATCCAACGGAGGACGTCGGGAGGCTTTATGCCCAAAACCCGGTAGTCGGCGTTTCGTCCCGCGTCGAATCCAGGGGAAGCGCCGAGCGGTCATCCAGTAGGAACGCGAATCCCGACCCGCTTCCCGCCGGATCGCGCGGCCCTGTCGCCACCTCCTTCGACGCGCGCCCCTTCTAAGGAACGACCGTCGAAGAATCGACCGGAGCGATAGAGCTTACACCGTGTATGGTGGTAAGGCGGTGAAGGGCTTTCGACCCGGAGACGATCACCAACGAGACGAAGGCCCTACCCACCGTGGACTACAGGCGCCTCCGTTTCGCCACGCACCGTTACAGCCTCGATTCGGGCATCGCCTACCGGGTGGAAAGCTACGGAGACGGGCTTATGATGGTGACGGACGCGGGAAGGGGCCAAGGCCGATGCCTGTTTTCCCCGCGTCCGAGAGGTGAACGGGCAAGAACTCCTCACCGCTCTTTCGGTCTGCAAAAAGGAAACGAACAAGGCTCCGAGGCAGGTTTTGGAGACCGCCCGCAGCAGGATGGGGTGAGGCTTCCGCGAGCGAAGGGATCGAACGTGAGAAACGCACCGACCGACTTTCTGGACGAGACGACCGTCGCCTACGCCCGCGCGGTCGGCGTCGAGATCGGCGTCGTCGGCGAGATCGCCGCCTGAACCGGCCTCGTGGGCGTCCGCCCTCGGGTCCGGGGGCGAAGGCGGAACTCCGCCAACAAGTCGCGCGCCATGGGAGGAAGCCGGGATCGAGGTCGACCGGCGGCACTTCGAATCGGTGTGCCCCCTCCGGGATCGGAAAGCAACGAGTTGGCGGAGAATACAGGGATGGCGCGGTGGTCGTTCGTGTTGCTGGGGGTTGGGGGCGTCGCGACGTTCGTCTGGTTGCGCACGCGGAAGCCGCGCGCGACCACCCGGAGCTACCGGCGGATGGGCGTCGTGGACGAGGAGGGCAACGTGATCCGCCTGGGCCGCCCGGAGCGGGTGAAGGATCCGACGCCGTACTCGGTCGGCGGCCCGGAGCGCGTCGCCCCTTACGTCCAAAGGCTCCTCGCCTCGAAGAAGCGGCAGACCACCCTTTCGTTCCGGCCCCGAAACGACTTTGGGCCGGACTTTCTCAAGGCGGATGGGGCTCCCTCCCTCGCTTCGAGAGCCTGGGGAGGCTTCGAGCTGCGAAAGTGGGACGGGGAACCGAGCCTCCACATGATGTTCCGTCCGGCGGGCGGGGAAGGGGAGCTCCGGGCGCGGGCGCTCTTCGCGGCGCGGGGCATCGAGCCGATGAAGGACTACCTGGCGAGCGGCGGCCGGGTACCGGACTCGCCGCAACTGATCGGCTGGCCCGTCGCCCCGGACGACGCGCTTGAGACCTGCCTCGCCGCCCTGCGGGAGCTTTGCGGCGTCGGCGAGCACGAGGGGCTCGACATCACGTACGAAGTCAAACGGTAAGGGGGCAGAATCGAGGGGTGGAGGAGCGAGGGCGGATCCAGGCGTCGATCGCCGAACTGGCGCATCGGATCGGGCGGGAGCGGTTCGTCGCGGCCTGCGTCGATCTGCTCGGCGGCGCGCCGCGCGAGCGGTACGTCGAGGAGCTGCGCGGCCTAACCCTCCACCCTTGGAATCCGGGAGACGCGTCCTTCGACCGAACGTCGTGGGCGGACTCCTGGGTGCGCTCCTGGGGGGCGCGGGGGCTGCTGCACGTCTGGGACGACTCGGCCACGGAGGCGGTGGTCCGGGGCCTCGCCGACGCGCACGACCGTCCCGCCGAGATGTGCCTGAAGGTGGCGGCCCGCCACGAGGTCGCGGGGGCGGGCGACGGGGCGGCGATCCTCGCCCGCCACGCGCGGCCGAGGGTGCGCGTCCAAGCCCTGCGGTGCCTCGCCGCGACGGGCGACTCCGAGCACGTCGACGCGGTCCGCGCCGCCCTCGAAGATCCGGACGCGGAAGTCCGTCGCCAAGCCCACCGGGCGATGCGGGCTCTTGCGGAACGGCTGGGCCTCTAGCGAGATGGGAAAGCCCCCGCAATCCCACCGGTTCGGACGGGAGACCGCCCGGCAGAGCGCGTCGTTTGCGGAAAAAGCCTTTGTCCATGCCGCTCCCGACCCCCCTTAAAGAGCCGCGCTCCGCCGCGCTTCCGATGTTGCTCGTGGGGGTGACGTTCTTCGTGATGGGCAGCACGATCGCCGCCGCCGCCTGGACGAGCGGGCGGCGGCACGAGCGGGGCGATCTCGTCCGGCACGCCCAAGCCGTGCTGACCCAGACCGAGCGCGCGGGGGCGCGGCTCTACGCGGCGCAGACGGAGGCGCAGGATCGCGAGGGCCGACTCCAGCGGGCGCACGACGCCGCCCTCGAATCGGCCCTCCGCGAGGCGCGTACCGAGCTGGACCGCCTGGAGCGCCTGACCGTCTCGAACCCCGTCCACCGGGCCCGCGTCCGCAGCCTGCAGGACTCCTGGCGGCGCTACGAGCGCGCCGCGCGGCGCTCGGCTTCCGCGCCCGCCACCGCCGATCCCTTCCGGCGGGCCCTGCGAAGCCTGCGCGCGATGCGCCTGAACGAGGAGGAGATCCTGCGGAACTGCCAGACGGAGCTGCTGCGCTCGATCCGGGCGTTCGAGATCACCCTGATGGCGGCGGCGGGCGCGATGGCGCTGGCGTTCTCCGTCCTCGTCGGGCTCGTCGCCCGCGAGGTCGCCGCGCGGCGGCGGGAGGACACGGCGGTGCGGGAGACGATGGACGGCCTGCGGGACCTTTCGATCCGCATCCCGGTGGCGGCGATCCACGTCGAGGGCGAGCGCCTGCGGCTCAACGAGGCGGCCGCGCGGCTGACGGGCTACGGCGACGACGAGATCGGAACCCTGGACGCCTGGTTCCGGCTGATGTACGGCGGGCGGGCGCGGAGCGTGCGCGAGGCGTACGAGGCGGAGCGGCGCGAAGGGTTCGCGCAGACGTCCCGGCACCCCCTGCGACGCAAGGACGGGGCGGCGCGCGACGTGGAGTTCGCGGGCTACGCGGGCGACGTCGGCGAGGTCTGGATCTTCCGGGACGTCACCGAGGAGCTGGCGGTGCGGGCGGGATTGGAGGAGGCGAACCGGGTGCTCTCGGATCTGGCGAGTACCGACCCGCTTACCGGCCTGCGGAACCGGCGCGCTTTCGGCGAGGCCGCGGAGGCCGCCTTCGCGACGGCGGCGGAGACGGGGCAGCCTCTCTCGGCGGTGATGCTGGACGTCGACCACTTCAAGTCGGTCAACGACCGGTTCGGGCACGAGGCGGGCGACGCCGCCCTGCGGCTGGTCGCCCGCCTGCTGAGCTGGGAGGCGCGGGAGGGCGACGTCGCCGCGCGCTACGGCGGCGAGGAGTTCGTCGTGCTGCTGCCGGGCACGGGGCTCGAGGCGGCCCTCGAGGCGGCGGAGCGGATGCGCCAGGCGGTCGCGGACGCGGTGTTCGGCCACGGTCGGACGACGGTGAGCGTGGGGGTGGCGACGCTCACCCCGGCGGTGGGCTCGATGGAAGCCCTGCTGCAGGACGCGGACGCCGCGCTCTACGACGCCAAGCGGAGCGGTCGGAACCGCGCCTGCGTGGGCGGGGCGGAGCGACGGGCGGGCTAGCGGGAGCGTTCGCGCCGCCGAAGGGGCAGAAGGCGCCCGCGATGGCGGCGGTCCTAGGCTAACTGGTGTTAACATCGTCCGGTGAGCGGTGTCCTGAAATGGGCGGATCGGCATCCGATCCCAGCCGGGGCGGTCCTGATCGGGGCAACCTACCTGCTTGCGTCGTCGGGCGTGAGTTGGTTACGGTCCCACACCGAAATTGCGGTCGGGGGTTTTGATTCCGGCGGTGACCGCGCTCATCGGGGGCGTAGACCGCGTGATCCCTCTGCTTCAAAGGCGCGGCAAGTTGTCGGGAGCTTGACGCGGTCTCTTCGCATCGACTTTCGAACCGATACGTTGCTCGCGCTCGGGTCGGTAGGGGCGGTGGCTTCGGGTCGTCACGCTCGGGCCGGGGCCCGAGGCGCCGTCCTTGCCGCCCGTGCGTCCGATCAAGGCGCGGCCCCCGGCGAGAGCGTCCCCGGTTCGACGCGGGCGGACAACCGGACTTTTCACGGACGACGGGTTTCGGCTCTCAAAGGACGTCCACGCGAAGAGAAGCCGGTCGTGGCGTTTTCGTTGACGTCTGTGTGACGTACGCTAAGTTTAAGCCAATCGTGTGTTGGAGGCAAAAGGCGAGTACGATTGATGTCCGATTCATGTCGCAATTGCCCAAGCAACACGAGTACCGAACCGAGCTTCTCTCCGCGCGCGAGCAGGAGGTGCTTGATCTCGCGGTGGAGGGTCGCACGGACGAGCAGATCGCGCAGGCGCTGGGCCTGACCACGTCGACCGTCGCGAGCTACTGGGTCCGCATCCGGGGCAAGGTCGGCGCGCTCAGCCGTACCGAGATCGTCGGCATGGTCCTTCGCCAGGCGGCGGTGCGGCGGGAGCGGGGGCTCCACGCCGAGAACGACGTCCTGCGAAGCGCCGAGCAGCGGGCGCAGACGGACCTCAGCCAGACGCAGAGCGACCTCGCCCAGTCGCAGAGCGACCTCCGGGCGATGCGCGGGGCGGCGTGGCACCTGCTGGCCCTCGACCATATCCCCCTCGCGCTCGCCGTCTGCCGCCCGCCGGGCCAGATCGTCTACGCCAACCGGCAGGCGCAGCACACCTTCGCCGCCGAGCCGGGCGAGCTGGACGACATGCTCCTGTGGAACCTCACGATCCCGGAGGACCGTCCGGGGCGGAAGGCGGCGCTCGCGGGCTACTTCGCTCCGGACGGTCCGGCCCGCGTGGTGGTCGGGATCGAGCGGCCCTACTACGCCCTGCGGTGCGACGGCACGAACTTCCGCTGCGTCCTGATCACCGAGCGGTTCGAGGGCCCGGAGGGCACGATGTCCGTGGTCACGTTCAGCGAGGCGTTCCAGGAGGCCGAGACGCTCCTCAAGGCGCTGCGCCAGCCGTTCGTGGTGCAGTAGGGGGCGAGCCCCTCTCCCTTCGGCCACGGCGAGCGGGCCGCGATCACCGGGAACGCGGTGCCCGCGCGCCAGAGGCTCTCCCTTAGTGTCGCCGTTCGGGGGCGCTCGGCGATGCCGGTTGTTTCTCGTACGGCAGACTCCCGGCGCTACCGTCTTTTTGGTCTGGCGTCCACCATCGGGAGAGCTTTCGGGACCGCGATGGGTGGGGGGCCTCGGCGTCGCGTTCGGACGGACGTCGAACTCGGCCGGAGGCGTCTTCACGCGGCCCCTTAACCTTGAGGATGGTGGATTTCCGGCGTTTGGAGAGTCGTGTTTTTCCACGACAGGATCCTTCCTCCACGCCTTGGAGCCTCGTTTCAGGCGAATGGAAAATAGGCCCGCCCGATCGAGTGGGATACACCCATCGGGGACTCGGCTTCCGTCGTCGTTGAAAAGCGCGGGCTTTTTTTCCCTTTAGGCTTCGCGGGCGGGTGCGGTGGATAAGGGCTACTCTTCGTCGGCAGGAGCCGTTCTAACGCGTAACTCGGCTTCTCCTCACGTCGTCTTTGCGGCGTGGACCCCTACGAAGAGGCGCGCGCGGCGGACCGCGAGCTGACGGAGACCGCGCGCCGGCTGGAGGCGGAGCGCCTTCGGCTGGAGGCGGAGCTTCGCCGCGTCGGCGAGCGGACGCGGCTCGTTCGACGGCTTCGGAACCCTTCGCCCCGGCCTTCGCCCGACGACGCGACGGCTTGACCGGGGCGAGCGAAGTTGACGGCCTTTTTCGAAAGGGCCGCAACGCGCGAGGGGGATCGCGTTCTTCCTTACGATGTCGAAGACGCGGAAGTGGTCTGGGACGCCGCGCCGACGGGCGCTCCGGGGCGTGTCCTTGGTCGAGATCTGGTGGTCGTCGCGGTCGTAGCGATCCTCGTGGGCATCCTCGTGCCCGTCTTCGCGGCCGCGAAGCTGCGTTCGGCGCAGACGAGTTGCGCCTCGAACCTGCGGCAGGCGGGGATCGCGGTCAACCTCGACCTCGAAGCGTGGAACGGCGAGTATCCGCAGTCCTTCCCGCGCGGGTACCGCCTGCCCGCCATCGCGCCGATCCGGATGGCCGGAAGTCGGACGTCCTGCGGTGTCCGCTCGACCGGCCCCAAGGGCGAGCCGGACTGCCGCCTGCGGACCGCGGCGTTCCGATCTCGGACAAGAGCGCCTGGCTGCTCTGGGACTACGACTCGGGCTACGAGACCTGGAAGGCCCTGATCGAGCTGGATTCCAACCCGATCCTGATGCGCTGCTGCCTGCACGACGACGCGATGCGCCGCCGGATGCTGGAGGATCCGGTCCAGCGGGGCGCCTTCCAGAACGCGCGGAGCCTGGTCCTGCGCAAGGACGGGTCGGTCGCCCTCGCGCGGCGGCAGGACCACGCGGAGCCGCTCGTCGACTCGAAGGGCCATGCGACGCAGGACTTTAAGCGGGACTCCTGGAGCAACGCCAGCGACGTCCCTTGTCCGCCCCGGATCTGCGACGGGAAGGTTCCGCCCGACGTGCCGATGACGTGAGGGGTTCGAGGTCCCACCTACGCGGGGCGATACTTTCGCGTAAGGGAAACTCGTTACGCAGGTTTCTCGCGGCGAGTCGTCAAGATGGATAAGGGGCCGCACCCTTTTAGGGCGCCCGGGCGGACTGGATGACGCGAAGTTCCGCGACGACCGCATGCCACAGCTCCCGTAGCCTTCGACCGTTCCTAGCCTAGGCAGGCTTTTCACGCGTGGGGGCTAGGTCGACGGGCGGGGCTTTTTCGGACCGTTCCGGGCGACCGGGGCGGGGCTTTTTCGCGTCCCACCCTTCGATGCCGAAGACGCTGGAGGCGGCGGGGATGGTCGGGTGCGGTCTGGTCGCCCTCTGCCGAGCCTTGGTGTTCGTCCACCACGCGCTGGTCAGGGCCGGATGGATGACCTTGGTCGCCTTGCCGCCCACCGTGAACGGGGTTCCGACGGACGGGGAGCCGACGCCGGTGACGTTCTCGGGGCGCGATCTGGTCAACGACTCCCTCAGCGTTCTGGTCTGGGGCGGCCTCGCGGCGTGCTTCGGGTTTCAGGGGTTCGGGTGAGTGGGCGGGCGTCACGGATCGAGGGTCCTTCGTGCGACCCCGCTGGGGTCGCACGAAGGGGAACCGGAACCCCGCGTTCAGGAAGACGACGATCATGGCGGTGGCGAAGCTCGCGAAGCCCCGGGGACGATAGAGGCCCGAGGCGTCGAGCGCGTAAAAGGCCCCGACCTCGATGAGGACCACGACGAGCATCGTCCAGCGTCCGTCTTTCGCCGGTCGATCGGGGTTGGGCATCGGCTACTCCTGAGGGCGTTGCGCGGTCAGCGTATCCGATCGGGCGTGTTGCCATCGACTTTCGGGAACGTCCGTAAACCCTATCCTCCGGGAGCTTGGTGGGGCGGCGCTCGGGAGATGGCGGTAGGCGGCTCCCGGAGGATAGGGTTCTAACAGGACAAGCGAGTGGCGGTGTGTTCGTGGCGTAGGGGAAAGCGTTCGGGATAACGGCGGCGGGGGAGGGATGTTTGGAAAGGGAGGGCTTCCGCTTTGGGGGCTTTCGACTCCTATGGCCGACCTTACTCCCGAGAAGAAGACCCGACCCGCGCGCCGGAAGAAAGCGTCCGGATGGCTGGACGAGAGCGCCGGGGGGCGGGCGCCCGCCGAACTGCGGGACGAGGTCCTGCGGACGGTGGAGGAGGCGACGGGCCTGATGCGGCGGATCCTGGACGGCACGTTCGAGGAGCCTATCCGCGACCGGAACGGGAGCGTGGTCGGGACGAGACCGGCGACGATCCGGGAGATCACGGCGGCGTACCGGTGCCTGTTGGGCTGCGCGCTGGCGACGCGCCCGGAGAAGGCGGAAGGGGAGGCCCAGAGGCAGGCCCAGGCGGAGGCGGTCGCGCGGGCGGAGGCGATGGACAGCCTGGACGACGCGGAGTTCGCGGCCCTGCGGCGGTGGGCGGAGAGGCTGGGTGGCGCGTCCGACGCCTGAGGAGGTCCTGGCGGGGGCCGCGCGGCGGGAGCTGGCGGCGTACGTCGAGGCGACGACGAGCCTGACCCTCCACCGCTGGCAGCGCGAGGCGCTGTGTCCCAAGCTCGACCTGCTCGGCCAGGGGCTCGGAAAGCGGTACATCGTGGGGGCGCCGCCGCAGGTGGGGAAGTCGATCCTCCTGACGAAACGGATGCCCGCGCAGAAGCTGGGGCAGAACCCTCTCCTGCGGATCGGCATCACCGCGTACAACATCACCCACGCGACCCGGCTCGCGCGCTCGTCGCGCAACGCGCTTTGGAGCGCCGAGCACCGGCGCATCTTCCCGCACGCGGACGGGCGGATCGCGCGGCCCTGCGCGGCGGAGGAGTACAGCACCGCCGCCCGCCTGGGGCTCAACGACGCACAGCCGTCGATCGCGGCGTACGGCCTGAACTCGGGATTCACCGGCAACGGCGTGGACGTGCTGCTCGTGGACGACCCCTACGCCTCGCCCGACGACGCCTTCTCGGAGGCGATCAACGGCGGGGTGTGGCGCTGGTGGGACGAGCTGGCGGCCCCGCGCCTGAACGACCGGACGGACGTCGTGTGCATGTTCCACCGCTACCACAAGAACGACCTCGCGGGGCGGCTGCTCGCGACGGGCGAGTGGGAGTACCTGCGCTTTCCCATGGTGGCGGACGACGGCGGGGACGACCCGACGCGGGCGTGGCGCGAGGTGGGGGAGCTGCTCTCGCCCATCCGCTCGCAGGCGTTCGTCGACGCGCAGCGGCGGAAGAACCCCAGCGTGTTCGCGGCGCAGTTCCAACAGTCGCCGCGCGACAAGGAAGGGGCCTTGTTCCGGCGCGAGATGTTCGAGATCGTGGACAAGCGGCCCGCGCTGGACCTCTGGATGCGGGCGATCGACCCGGCGAGCTCGGTGAAGCAGACGAACGACCGGACGGCGACCGCCCTCGTGGGGGTGGACGCGGACAACTCCCTCGTGATCGCCGACGTGACGGGGTGGCGACGCACCTGGCCCGAGACGCGCGACGGGCGCTGGGAGGGCGGGCGGCCCTACGAGAAGGACGCGTGGGGCGAGCCGCTTTCGGTGTGCGTCGAGGACGGTCTCGTGCAGGTGATGCGGAAGGACCTCGACCTTATCGAGGCGGAGGCGACGGCGAACCTGTTCTCGCGGCGGGCGACCTACCTCGTGGGATTCGCGAAGAAGGGCATGGGGCTGCCGATGGTGCAGGACCTCGCGACGAACGAGCTGGTGGCGCACGTCCCGCTGTATCCGGTCGAGGAGGGGACGGCGGACAAGCTGCAGAAGGCGAGCGCGTGGGCGTCGCGCGGCTATCTGCGCCCGATCCGTCTTGTTCGTAGCCCTTGGAACGAAGCCTTTATCGGGCTTTGTTTAGACTTCCGAGGGGACGGGACGACGCCGGACGACGAGGTGGACGCCGTGTCGATCGCGATGATCCTTCTCCGCCTCTTCAGAGGGAACGAGCTTGAAAGAGAAAAGAGACCCCAACCCGGAAGCCTCGAATACCACGAGCGACTCGTCGCCCTCAACCCCCCCTAGCGCGCCCGGCGCGGGCGAGAATCCGCAGAGCGCGGGCGAGGCCGTCCGCCCGACGGTGGTGCGGGAGTCGGACGCCGTCTCGGCGGCGATCGCGGCGCAGAACGCCCTCCAGATGTACGAGGGGCAGTTCGCGATCCTGCAGCGGGACAACGCCCAGCTTCGGGAGCGCGACGCGGCGACCACGGCGAAGATGCGCGAGTTGTACGACGTTCTGGAGGCTCCGGACGGGCAGAACGTCGAGGAGCGGGTGAAGGGCTGGAAGGCCCAGGTCGAAGCCCTTCAGGCGCGGGTCGCGCGGCTTCAGATCGCGCTGGGCATCGGTCCGAACGACGATCCCGCGCGGGCGGCGGCGGCGCTCCGGAAGGCGGGGCGGCTCGCCGCCACCGACGCCGCGAGCGGCCTGCCGCCCTACGGCCACCTGCTCCTGATGACGGCGCTGGCGCGGCTCTCGCCCCTGCTCCAGAGCGCCTACGCGAGCGCGCCGACGCAGCTGAAGACGCCGACGGGCGACGTGTGGACGGTGGGGGTCGAGGAGGCTCCGGACGCGGACGGCGCGCCGATGCGGCTGGTCGTGGTGCGCGAGGAGCCGGGCGCCTACGCCCGCGAGGAGGCGCGCACGCGTCTGCTGCAGCTCGAATCGAGCCTCGCGGCGGCGATCCGGGAGAACGCGACGGCGGGGAAGCGGCTCGACGCGGGCCGCGACGCGAACGACCCCACGCTGCGCGAGGCGGCGGAGGCGGCGCGGACGGACGCCCGAACGCGCGGCGCGGAGATCCACGCGGAGATGGACCGGCTGCGGCCCCTGGCGGCGGAGCGGAAGGCCAACGAGTGGCGGTTCAGCGCGGACCTGAACGACTTCGCGCTGAAGGACGACGCCTGATGCCCCTCGTCGAGCGCGTCTGCGCGTGCGGCCACCGCTGGGACGACCTCGTGGGCGTGGTGCAGGAGGCCGCGCGGACGGACTGTCCGCTTTGCGGGGCGCGGAGCCGGCGCACGGCGCCGGGCGGCTTCGGCCTGACGGTGTGCGGGACGGAGCGCATGTCGGCGGTCGATCTGGCGAGCGCGCACGAGAACAAGCGCTGGATCGAAGGGCGCGCCGACGAGGTTCGCAGCGGGGCGGTGCGCCTCAAGACCAAGTCCTCGGTTCCCCTGGAGCTGCGGCCCGACCTACCCAGGCTTTTCCACTGATGCTGACCCCCGTCGAAGAGATCCACGAGGCCCTGCGCGAGGCGTACGTGCCCGAGTACTACGCCTCTCTCAACCGCCAGCAGCGCTACGCCTTCGGCGAGCGCTGGGACGAGGAGGACGGCGGTGGCCTGGACGCGGGCGGCGACTTTCCCGACTTTCCCCTGCGGCACGTCCGCCACCTCGCGGTGGGGCAGTCGCGGCGCATCCTCACCACGTCGTTCGTGGACCTCGCGCGCAACATGTACTCGCCGGGCGACCCGATGTTCCCGCAGGTGGACAAGTACACGGCGGAGGTGCGGCGGCAGTACTGGCACCTTCGGGCGGAGGAGGGCGACTGGGACACGGCGCGGGCGCAGGCGTTCATGGAGGGCAACGGCCTGGGGGTGGGCGTGCTACAGATCGGGTTCGAGCGGAATCCCGCGACGGGCCGGATGCGCACGTCGGTGCGCCACTCGCCCACGTTGCACACCCTCTGGGACCCGCACCACCCGTCGATGGGCCGGGCGGGCTACGTCTGCTTCGTGCAGACGCTGCCGCTGAACCGGGCGGTCGCGCTCTTCGGCGAACGGATGGAGGCGTACGTCGAGCACGACCAGGCGGAGCCGGGCCACCGGCTGCGGACGGTGCGGATCTTCGAGTACTACGACCTCGGGCACGGGCGCTGGGACGCGACGCGGTGCGTGATCCCGCAGCGGATGACGAACGATCCGATCGTGCGGGAGCGCTCGCCGTGGGCGACGCGGCTGCCGGTGGCGTTCTACGAGCACCTGCTCGCGCCGGGGATCTTCCGCCCGGTGGGGCGCATCCCGATGCAGATGCCGACGCAGGAGGCGCTCAACGAGATCGAGGCGCACCTTCGGGCCTGCGCCCGGGCGCGTCCGGTGGACGTGTGGGACAGCACCTTTATCGACCCGACGGACTTCGCCCAGGTGCAGGCGGGGAAGTCGGGGGTGGTGCGCTCGATCAAGCCCCTGGCGGCGGGGCAGGTCCCGCTCACGCGCATCCCGGCGGAGGAGATCTCGGGGAGCGCGATGGGCTACCTGCAGTACCTCCAGGCGGAGTTCAACGAGGCGAGCGGGACGAACGAGTACGACCGCGCGAGCCGCCCGGACGGCGACATCACGGCGACGGAGGTGAACGAGATCCAAGCCAAGAGCGCGCGCCAGAGCGGCTGGTCGGACAAGCAGACGGACAAGTTCGCGGTGCGGACGGTGATCGCGGTGCTCGACGCGGCGGCCCTCGGGGACACGGACCCGATGACGCTGGACGTCTTCGGGACGAACGTGCCGATCAACGACCCGAAGCAGCCCGATTCCGCACTGGCGGGATTCCTGGAGGAGCCGAGCCGCACCCTGATCCGCGAGGGCAGCCTCCAGTATTCCGACGCGCAGCGCGAGGGGGCGCAGCGGCTGGGCCAGCTCCAGGCCCTGCAGCCGCTCGTGGGAGCGACGGTGAGCGTGGAGCGGTTCACGGAGGAGACCCTTCGGGCGATCGGGGAGGAGGACCCCCGGTCGTGGATGCAGGCCCCGCCCGCCCCCGCCGGACCGACCGGGCCGGGCGCGCCGAACGTCCCGTCTGCGCCGGGCGCGCCGATGCCCCAAGCGCCGATACCGGGCGCGCCCGCGACGCCGCCGATGCCCCCGCAGGGGGCGACGATTTCCGCCGCCTAAGGGCCGCGAGGATAAAAAACCATGAGAACCATCCTTCAGATCGCCGCGTTTCGCGCGCTCGCCCCGGACGACGGCGCGGGCGGGGGCGCCGCGTCCATCGAAGACTCCTCCTCGAACGACCCCGCGTCGGTCGACGGGGAGTTCGACGTCGAAGCCGCCGCCGACGCTGCCTACGAGGCCGCGACGGGCGAGTGGGACGACCACGACACGACCGAGGACGGGGACGATCCCGACGGCGAGGGGCCGGTAGCCGATGCCGACCTCGAGCCGAGCGAGGACGGTCCCTACGCAGAGGACGCGCCGGAGTACCTTCCGGCGGAGATCGTCGAGAGCTACCCGATGGCGCGGTTCTTCTCGGACCTCAACACGGGGCTGAGCGACCCCGCGACGGCGCCGCAGACCCTGCGCTGGCTGGCGCAGGAGACGGCGGCCACGCACGGGACGACGGTCGAGGCGATGCTGGGCCTCGCCCCCCAGGGCGATCCGGACGAATATGACGACGGATCGCCCGACGACGAGCGCGCGGACTACGAGCGGGCGGGCTACGACTCGCCGGGCGAGCTTCGGCTCGCGCGGGAGCTCGCGGAGCTGCGGGCGACGCTGCGGCCGTTCGCCCAGGAGCGCGCGGAAGCGCGCTCGCGGGCCGACTGGGAGGGGGCGATCCAATCGATCGCGCCCTCGGCGATCGCGGCGCTGCGGGCGGAGATGGGCTGGCAGGCGACGCCCGCCCAGGCCCTGGACGCGGCGCGGCGGTTCCCGCAGCTCGCCTCCCAGCCCGAGGGCCTGAAGGAGGCCCTGGCGGCGACGTTCGCGCGGGATATCGCCCGAACGGCGCGGGGCGCGGGGGAACGGCCCTCGGTCCCGGAGATGCCGAACGGCGAGCGCCGGGGCGGCTACCGGGCCCTGGGGGCGGACGAGCGGACGGACGTGCAAAAGCTCGCCGACCGCGCGTACGAGCGCTTGGCCTAGGCGCCGTCTTCAGGCCCCCTTTCCGCTTCCTCTATCGATCCGGTAGCCCCGGGCTTCGGCCTCGGGTGGGACTCACGCGGCGGCTAAAGCCGCCGGCTACAGGGACGCTGAAGAAGCCTAGGCGCAGAACGGACATCGGCAAAGCAAAGCGAGAGAAAAGAAAAAGACCATGGCACTCTGGAACGGAGCGGACCTCAACAAAACGGCGGCGGCGTCGATGTTCGATCAGATGTGGGGCGACGGCGCCGTCTCGATCGCGCGGAAGGCGAACGGCCTCCTCTACACCATCACGGGCGGCGACTGGGAGCCCCGGCCGCCCACGGAAGGCATCGCCTTCAAGGGCTACAAAAAGATCTCGGGCGACCAGATCCAGTGGCGGCTGCGCGGCAAGAACGAGGCGCTCTACACCGTCGCGGACGGCTCGGCGGAGCTGGCGGCGGCGCAGCCCGTCTACTCGGACGACACCTTCGGCGCGGCCCGCGCGCCCCTGACCCACTACGCCAACCAGTACGGCGTCCCGGACTCGGAGTACGACCGCATCCAGGGCGACGAGGCGAAGACCAAGAGCTACATCGCGGACAAGTTCCAGCAGGTCGTCGAGGACCACGAGCACGAGTGGGGCAACAGGATCAACGGCACCCAGGTGGGCTTCACCCGGACCGTGATGGGCTCCTGGGTCCACGCGGTGAGCGACGGGGTCTCGACGGGCGAGACGAACTACGCGGCGTACGCGCAGATCAACCGGGCGGACCCGGCCAACGCGGACTTCCGGGGCCTCGTCTCGATCGTGCCGACGCTGACGCTGGGCAAGATCCTGGCGCAGCGCAACCTCGTCCGGGTGAACGGGGGCCGGGTGCGGCTCCTGCTCGCGGGAACGACGATCTACTCCCAGCTGGAGGAGCTGATCTCCAACAAGAACGTCGTCGTGGAGTACGACGAGAAGTGGAGCCGGTTCGGCGGCGAGTACTGGATGTACGCGGGCATGACGGGCGTGATGGAGCACCGGATGCCCGGCCAGACCCTCGGCGGCCTCGACCCGTCGACCTTCGCCTTCTGGATGGACCGGAAGAAGATCGTCGACCGGGACCGGATGATGGTGCTGCGTCCGGACCTCGCGGCGGGGCGGGTGATCCTGCCGCGCTGCTGGACCCAGCTGCTGTGCAACAAGCCGAACAGCAACTTCAAGATCACCGGCATCACCGGCGTCGCCTAGGCTTCGCGGCGAGCCGAAGGGAGGGGCGGCCCGTCGCCGGGCCGCCCTTTTTCGCGTTACGGGGCGGCGGGGGACGGCCTTGCGGATTTTACGGACGTAAACTCCCCTTTTAGGGTTCTTCGACGCGCCGCGCCGTATACTGCCGGGCGTGTCCGACGAGACCCCCCGATCCGACCGTCCCTTTCCGATCGGGCAGGTCACGCAGGACTTCTTCCGCTTCGCGGTCGCGAACGTGAACGACGCGGTGATCGTGACGACGGCGGGCCTGGACGCGCCGGGTCCGACGATGGTGTACGTGAACGCGGCGTTCGGGCGGATGACGGGCTACCTCTCGGCGGAGGCGGTCGGGCGGAGCCCGCGCATCCTGCAGGGGCCGCGCACGAGCCGGGAGCTTCTGGACCGGCTCAAGCAGGACCTGAAGGCGGGGCGGGAGTT
>Ga0160428_1001127_pt1 | contig 22105 bp, 21 predicted proteins | sample SolpanmetagenomM_FD_108198 | JGI IMG/M metagenome (GOLD analysis project Ga0160428, IMG submission 108198) | Solar panel surface microbial communities from Lawrence Berkeley National Laboratory, California, USA - M | ecosystem: Engineered > Built environment > Solar panel > Unclassified ... | reverse complement strand
TGCAAAGCTACTGCGCCATCGAGAGCGCGGCCGGGGCTGCGAGCATCACAGGGCCATCGCCACCATCATCACATTTTCGGTCAATGAGATCCCATCCTGAGAGCTTTCCAGGGGTAGGGGCTCAGTCCGGTCGACCGGGATGCTCCCCGGCCCGTTGCGGCAGAACGACGATCAGCAGCAGGATGGCGGCGGTCAGCACCCCGGACGCGAGCGGTCGACTGAAGGCGAGGCCACCATGATCGAGCGGCTTGTCGAGGAAATCACCGACCGCCGCGCCCAGCGGGCGCGTCAGGATGAAGGCCGCCCAGAACAGCAGCACGCGGCTCGCGTTAGTCAGGTAGTAGAGCAACGCCAGCACGGCCAGCATCCCCGCGAAGATGCCCGCCGCGCCGATATAGCCGAGGTTTCCGGTATCGGCCGTCCAGTCGCCTAGCGCCGTGCCCAGCGTTTGCGAGAAGGTGATCGTGATCCAGTAGAACAGCTCGGCTTTCGGCTCGCGCACGGTGTCGACCGAGATCGAGCCAAGCGTCCGATGCCAGACGATCAGTGAGGCCAGAACGCAGCCGAGCAGCAGCGCCGATCCCCCGGTATAGCCGATGCCGAGCGAGCGGGTGGCGAAATCCGCCATCGTCGTTCCCGCCGTCGTCGAGGCGATGATCGTCGCCCAATAGAGGAACGGGTGGAAGCGCGTCGCCGCGACCTGCCACCATACCAGGGCGACCAGCACCGTCAGGAAGATGGCAGTCCCGATCAGATAACCGAGGTTCATCGTCATCGAGACGGTATCGCCGCCCGTTTCGCCGAGCGTGGTCGCGAGGATCTTGATGAGCCAGAAGCCCAGCGTGACCGCGGGCACCTTGCTCGCCAGGACCTGCTTCTTCGATTTCAGCACGGCGACTTCCTTTCGTCCGGTTCCGCGCGACTCAGCGACACTCGACCGTGAGGTGCGCGAGCTCGTGGACCGGCGCGAGCCGGGCGCGGATCTCGTCGCCGGTGACGCCTTGCCCGCCCACGACGCTGACGATCGCAGCATGCGCTTCCGGGCCGACGCGCCAGACATGAAGGTCGGTGATGCGCGCGTCCCCCGGCGCCTCGACCAGCTCGCGCACTTCCTCCGCGACATGATGATCGGTCGCATCGAGCAGCACGGACGCGGTATCGCGCATCAGGGTCCACGACCAGCGGGCAATGACGATCCCGCCGACGATGCCCATCACCGGGTCCATCCAGACCCAGCCGAGATAACGGCCCGCCAGCAGCGCGGCGATGGCCAGGACCGAGGTGAGCGCGTCGGCGAGGACGTGGACGTAGGCGGAGCGCATGTTGTTATCGCCGCCATGCTTGTCGTGAGCATGACCGTGGTCGTGCCCGTGATGGTGATCGTGCCCATGATGGTGCCCGCCCGAGAGCAGGAAGGCGCTGGCGACGTTCACGCCGAGGCCGACCACCGCGATGATCGTCGCCTCCCCGAACGCTACCGTGATCGGCTGGAACAGGCGCAGGGTGGACTCGACGCCGATCCAGAGCGCGATCAGTCCCAATACCATGGCCGAGGCGAATCCGGCCAGATCGCCGACCTTTCCCGTGCCGAAGCTGTAGGAGCGGTTGCCGGAATGGCGCTTCGCATAGGCATAGGCGGCAGCGGCGACACCGAGCGCGCCTGCGTGCGTCGCCATGTGGAAACCGTCCGCAAGCAGCGCCATCGAGCCGGTCAGGTATCCGGCGACGATCTCGACCACCATCATCCCGGCGGTGAGCGCCACGACCCACAAGGTCCGGCGCGCGTTGTCGTCGTGCGCCGCGCCCAGAAATACATGGTCGTGCGTGAAGGCGTCGATCTCGGGCAGTGTCGCCATGTGGCAGTCCTATTTGGAGTAGCGGCGGATGACCGCGAGAAGCTCGTCGGCTCCGGTCGCGCGTTCGGCATCGTCGAGCCCCGGCCGCGACACGTGGGCTTCCAGATGCTCCGCGATGATCTCGTCCATCAACCCATTCACAGCCCCGCGCACGGCTGCGACCAGGTGCAGCACGTCGGAGCAGGTCGAGTCCGCCGTCAACGCGCGCTCGACCGCACCGACCTGGCCGGCGATGCGGCGAACACGGGCGATCAGGTCGGCATTGGTGTGCGTGAGGTGCGACATACCCCCCTCCCCTATGCCTTTCATCTAGGCCAGACAAGTCCGGAAAGCCTCGGGAGCCGGGGTCACCGTTCGCCGAAAAGGTCCCGTTGGGCCTTTTCGAGCTCCTCCGCGTAGCGGCGCCGGACATAGGTCTCGGAAAGGATGCCGAGGACATGGTCGTCGGCCGAGAGCACCGCGAGCTCATCGACCCGGGCGGCATCGAAACCCGCCATGACGGCTGTGATGTCCATGTCCGGCGTCAGCGCCGCATCGCGCCCGGAGACGAGGGTCGAGACGCAAGCGTTCGCATCGAGTGCTTCCGCGTAGGCCGTCGGCACCACGACGATCCCTGCATAGAGCCCGTTATCGTCGATCAGCACGACGCGGCTGGTGGAGCCGAGCGGGTAGGTGCGCCGGAACTCGGTGATCGACATGGCGGCGGACGTGACGCTCGAGTCCCTGCGCATCATCCGGCCAGCGGTGAGGGTCTTGACCCAACCTACGTCGCGCGCGCTCTTGATTGTTTCGCCGCGCAGGTGGAGCCGCCACGTCGAGAACGAATAGCCGAACAGCTCGCGCACGATCGTCGACGAGACCAGCGATGCCGCGATGACCGCACCCGTCAGCGGAAAATCGTTGGTGGCCTGCAGGACCAGCATCGCCATCGTCATCGGTCCACCGACGACCGCGACGGCGAACGCCGCCATCCCGACCAGGGCGGCATTGTGCGGATCGACCACGGGGTGGCCGACAAGCAGAGCGAGGCCATCGGCGAACAGGTGGCCGATCAGCGTTCCGAGGAACAGCGACGCGAAGAACAAGCCGCCCCGATAGCCGAATCCAAGCGATACGATCGATGCCGCGCTCTTCGCGAGGAGCACGAGCAGGATGAATCCCAGCGGGGCCCCGAGTGCGAGATCGGCATGAAGCGCGCCGTGCCCTGCCGAGAGAGTCTGAGGCGACATCATCGCGATCGGGATCAGCAGCACACCGCCCAATGCGGGGCGCGCCCATTCGGGCGCGCCCGTGCGCCGGCTTCCCCGCTCGACGATCGCCACCGCGCGCATCAGCATGATCCCGAGCAGCGCGCAGATGGCGCCGAGGCCGGCGTAGATCAGGTAATGATGCGTCTCCACGGAGACGTTGGAGGCAGCATCGATCAGATACGGCCGGACGTCGAACGTCTGCGCGACGAGTGCCCCCGCCAGCGCGGCGGCCGCGACGGGCGCTATGGCGGAGGGCGTGTAGTTTCCGATCACGATCTCGAATGCATAGAACGCTCCGGCGAGCGGAGCTCCGAACGCAGCGGCGATCGCCGCCCCGGCGCCCGCCCCCACGAGCGTCCGTTGATCGGCGCGCCGGAGGCTCAGCCGTCTGCCGGATGCCGATGCCACGGCCCCGCCCATCTGCGCGTAGGCGGCCTCGAGGCCGACCGAGGCACCGAAGCCGTTCGAGATGATCGTCTGCCCTGAAACGACGAGACTGTCGGGGACCGACATGCGGCCGCCGTGCAGTGCGTTCGCCTCGACCGCATCGATCAGACTGCGTTTCCGCGCGCGGAACGCCAGGTTGAATCCAGCCAGGGCAATGCCGCCGAGCGGCAGTACGACCAGACTTCCTGGCCCGAGCGCCGCCATGCCGCTCAGGCGGGTGTCCTGGGGTAGCGCGAAGATCAGATGCTGCAGCGTGCGCGCGAGCGCGCCCAGCGCCACGCTGAGCAGGCCGGCAGCTGCGCCGACGCCCGTCGCCAGCACGATGAACGAGGCTTCGCTGGCGCGCAGCCAGCCCCGGAACGCCCTGACGAGCAGACGGGCGCGGCGTCGCGTCAGGATCTGAGCGGCGGTGAAGCTTCTCATGTCGATCATGGCGGTGAGACAGTGGCGCGCGTGCCGACGCGGCGCGCCCGACCCGATGCGATGCCGGCCGTATGGAGTGGGCCAACGAGCCGTTGCAGGCTATGCCGACCTGCGACGAGGGACGGGCCGATCGATACGGCTGCGCGTTTCCTGCCAGGGGGCATATTCCTGTGCCACAGCCAAGAAATCGCGATCGAGAAGGAGTGCGCCATCGGACAACGATAGGCTTCGCGCCCGCGATGACGCATCCTCGATGTGACGATCCGTCCCATGGGTTTCCGTTCGAAGATCCGGCTTGGAAGATGCTTTGGTTATGGCTTCGCTGACCATGGAACCAGTACGTCAGGTGGGGACTCGCCCGACCTGACGCCCGATATCCTGTGTCGAATGCACTTAGCTCCAGAAGCCAGTGGGGCCTTTTTCGACTGCCATGGCCGCATGTCTGACAATCCGACCGCGGGTCAAGCGATTTCGCCGTACTCTTCACGAGGCCGAGTACGTCCTCTGCCACGGCGGGACGGTCCATGCACTGCCGTTTCAAGTTTAAATACGCGTTAAGGCCGCTATGTCGACCGGTATCCGGTTGGGGGCCTATAACGGATCACCAGGTGGGGCTCGCCCGACCTGGTGTCCTAGTTCACTTGTCGAGGGCGCATGGAAGTTCCAGTGGGGCCTCATCGACGTTCAAGGTAGATTTCTCCTCATGGCTGATAGCCAACACCCTTATCCATACACCCCTGAAGACGTAGGTCCCCCGGTTTCTCATCCAACCTGAGAGTGGGTTTCCGGCGTTCATCCGGTTGACCCCGGCGCATTGGATCGCACAGTACCACCCGACCACCGATGTCAATCGATCTCGTCGACCGAGCCCGCAGAGACTATCTCAACGGGCAACGGCCGCTCGGTGAGGATCATGGCGTTGCGAGAACGAGGATGGCCAGGTGCCCGATAACCAGTGAGAAGGGCTCTTTTCGGTCCGGATGGTAGGTTCAGGTTCCGAACGACCGGGACGGCGTTCGAGCGCTCGACCATCTCGATGACCCGGTCCTCGGCTGCATTCCAATCACGGAGCCTGTCGCCATTGAATCCTTGCGGCTTGGCGCCCCACGCGAGCCACACCTGAGGAACGTTCTGCAGCATTCCGCTGATTGCGGCGATGTTGTCGGCGTCGTCGAACAGCGGCGGGCGTTCCATCCTCGAGATGACCGTACCATAATCGGAGCTCAGATTGCACTGGTCGACGCCTCCAAAGCCCCAAAGATCCGCCTGCTTCGTGGTGTTCGCCAGCGTATCGTCCAACCGTTGATCGTCAGCATACGAGGGATTGCAGGACACCACGCCGATGATCGGTTTCTCTCGATCCCAAACGTAGCGCAGCCTGTAGCGCTTTCGGCCGATGATCGCTTCCGGCGAGATCGGGCGGACCTCGGAGCTGCCGACCAGCCACTGTTCGACTGCGATAGCTCCCCTCCGTAGATCTTCCTCGAAGTTCTTCTTCCAGCTCCCGATGCCTGTCGCGATCGGGACGGGCTCCAGATCGGGTGGGACTAGGCGAAGCCAGTATTTCCTTCGATGATGTATCGGCATGTTGACCGGCGTCCTCCATTCCCTGGCTGGGCCTCTGTCGGGCAGCAACGGAGGTCACGTTCGGACATACCTGGTATCACCAAGGCGGCGATGTCGAAAGTATTCGGATGGTTTGCACAATGACCTCAAGCCCGTCCTTGCCGGACTGCGCCTCCCGAAGCCGTCTCGCAAGCGGCGGTTCGCCTTTGACTTCGCGGTCCATACCGAACGGCCGGCATAGCCCCTGACGTTCCTGATTTCGGGAAAGTGCTTCCCGCGGCAGTCGAGCCCGGGACCACGTCATGGGTTCCGCCCGGCAACTGGTCATGCGCGGTGAGATGTAGGCTTGTCGGCCTGTTTGATCGCGGTCACCTCGGGAGGTATCGTCCGTCCTGTCGCAGGGCCGGCACACGAAGCTCGATCGTGGTCGCATGGGCGGCGGCGAGACAGGCTATGAGGAACTTCGCTGAGTAGCCGCCCCGACTCAGCTTGCTGTAGATTGATGCAGGCTTTTGTTCGTAACCTAGAGCTCGCAAGGCCACCGAAAGGTCCGTGTAGGTCATCCCACAAAGCTTTAGCTGCGCTTTTATGTTCGCAGTCAGAGTGTCTTCTATATCCAATCCGGTCTTTAAATCCGGTATCCCGATAACGATAGGTCTTGAAGACATCGAAATATATTTCCTCTACCAATTAACATTAATGGTCCTCTTACATTAACAACATCAAAATAGGTCATATTCCAGTTGTGGACAGCATCTTTAGCATTTATCTTGCGCTTGATCTGGAAGAGAGACGCTGCCGATAACAAGCGGTCAGCAATGGCATATGAATACCCGTTTCGCGCCTGGATGAGGCTGACACTATTCACGCTACTATTAGCGGGCTTTGGGTTGGCGATGCCGTTCGTGATCGTCTCGGTGCCGTTGGTGATAATTTATCCGTTCATCCGACTTCATCGCATGATCCGCTCGCGAGACCTGGCGGACAGCCTTTCGCGGGATGATGCGCGCCCCGCTAAATGCGGGATGTTGAGACTATTCCGGGAAGAAGATCATTGCCGGAATCCAGGCGATGAATCGGCAACTCGTCATTCGGTTCGTGCGCGACGTGAATTCTTTCGTGCTCGCGCAGGGATTGATAGAACCAAGAATAGTCGTCCCGATCTCCAACATGATCTTCATCGTTCATGGGCACGATGGTGAGGCTCGGGAGTAGGTGGCACGGTTTGGCCACGATCGGTTTCGATCCGATCATCCTTCATGAGCAGGCCAATCGAGGCATGACGGTCGTTGAGAAGGTCGAAGCAAGGAGCGACGTCGGGTTCAAGGTCGTACTGCTGACGCCCGACGACGGGGGGCGGACGAGGGGTGGCTCTGCTTTGGAGCCCCGCGCGCGACAGAACGTTCTTCTGGAACTACGCTACTTTATCGCCAAGCTCGGTCGAGGTGGGGTAAGTCTCTTGACGCGCGGCGACCTAGTTCAAAATCCAAGAGCGCCCCCCGTTCTGCATTGGTCAACTTTGAATGGACTCCGGGAAGTGGCGGTAGAGTGTCGGAACCGAGATGCCGATCGCTGGCGCAATTTCCCGGATCGCGATGCCGGTGCCTCAGGAAGAGAGCGCGATCGAGGCGATGCTACGCGAGCAGCAGCACCGGTTCATAACCGGCGCGATGCTGACACTGGCTGGTTCGTTCAGTGGCCGCATGCGGAAGCGATTAGCGATCAATACGAGACACGTGCCACTTGGCGAAGACGGTGCGGCGCCGGTCCCGAAACGGGGCTCGAGCGCAACGGCCGATAGGATCCCACGCTGAACGACCTGGCGTACGGCTCGCGGTGCTCCGACCGGCTCGGAAACCCTGTTACTCCGCTTCGGTTCTCGGTTCGGCCCGCTTCGGAATTTCGATACTGACCGCGTCCAAGGCGCTCATGCACTGCAGCATGAACGCAGCCGTGAACCGGCCTCTGTTCACCCGTCCGCTGAGACTCTTGTTGTGCTCATCAAATCCGAAGGAGCGGAGAAGTCGACTCAGCTGAACGAAATTGACCCCGACGGCCTTCATCCTACTACGAATGATCTCGGCCGCGACGTGCTCCCACTCTCCATTTTCAACTGATACGAAGCATGTCTTCATAATCTACTCTTTTCGTAGTTAACGTATCCTAACCACTAAATTTGAGCCTCTTCTCACTCAACTTGATATTTGCCTTGCGGCGGGAGGAAATTCTATGGATTATCGGGCCGATAAGCAAAGGAAGTCAGCATGCCCATCTTCGGTCCGATCAAATTAGATAATGCATCTTCGGTGATGGCTCAGCGCGTCGATGGCCTGCTGCGCTTTTGGCGTATGCTGATCTGGTCAGGTTTGTTGCTTGCACCGATAATTGGCTGGACCGTATTCACGGCTGTTGCCGCGGCAGCTGTGATCATCGGCGTTCCGCTGCGCCTGACGCGCACGGCGCTGGAGATGGAATCGAACCTGCGTATGACCATGCGCTGAACTTGCCTGATGCGCTGAACGGAAGCGGGCGGTCCATAGGCAGCGAAGGATCAGATAAAACCCGGAATTAGGCGTTGTCGCGTGCGCAACCACTAAGCATCGACATATGCCATCGGCCTTGTAGATTGCGGTTGCGTAATAGAGGGAAGATCCGCGTCTCCTCTTCGAGCGGCGTCACCAGATCGACGGTGTCCATTTAGCGACCGCGGGCACCAGCGCGGATCACGCTGGCGGCAATCGCGCTGGCGAGGCGGGTCTTGCCGGTGCCCGTGCCTCCGACGAGCACTACGTTGCGGTGTGCGCCTTCGGCGCGCAGCAGATCGCTCAGGATCTCCATCGGTGCGCTCGCGCTGGACCCGGGTGGTGACCGCGTCGTCGAACGCACCCGCGATGCCCTAGAGCCCGAGGCCGCGAATCGCGTCGATCATCTCATGCCGCTGCATGGAGGCCTCGCAGGCTGTCGTAGCGGGCACAGTTGGCGATTGGCGGGTGCATCAGCGCCAGATCCTCAAGCGTGACGGCGGATGCGGGCCGAGGCCGCTCTTGCCGCCGTTACAGTTGAGCACGATCTCGTCGCTGACCGCACCGGCGTCGAGCGCTTCGCGAACGGCACCCTCAACTGCATCCAGTCCATCGCTGAGGACGGCCCACTGCGCCGCCTGCGGACCGATCCACGACCGCGATTGGAGCGGCCAGGAACATCCCGACACGCGATCTCGCGAAAGTTAGCGAGGGGGTCTGACCCTTCGGGGAGCGTGACGTGGGTGATCCGGCGTTTCGGGTTGATGCCTTTCGGCATCAACCCTGTCGGCCAGAGGCGGCAAGGTTGGCGGCGTCGTCGCGACGGTGCTTCTCCTCCTTTTCCGGATCGGAGGGCCGATGCCGACCGGCAGCCTCCATCAACCCCGTCGGGCGCGCACCCCGACGTGCGTGATGTGCCGGGCCGAGGATGTCGATCCCCCGGTCGCGGAGCACGATCGCCGCATTGTGATCCCTGTGCAGCCTGAGGCCGCAGGCCGGGCAATCATGGAGGTCGTAGACCTCCTTGCGGCTCAGCACGTGGCATCTCGAGCATTCGAGGGACGAGTTCCTGGGATCGACGAGCAGGACCCGGCCACCGGCGCTTTCAGCCTTGTGACGGGTCGTCTCGACGATGGCGGCAAGTCCCGCATCCGACAGGACGCGGTTGAGGCCGCGCTTCTGCGCGACCCCCGTTCCGGGTTTTTCGAGCGTGCCCGAGGCGGATCGCATCATGTTGCGGAGCCTTAGCTCTTCGAAGACGATGGTCTCCGCCGTGCGCGCGAGCCGCTTGGCGACCGTGTGCCGCCAGGTGTTGCGGCGGTTGCGCACTCGCCGGTGCGCCGCCGACAGCGCCCTGCGCGCCTTCTGGCGCGCGCGGCATCCGCGTCTGGTCTTAGCCAGCCGGCGCGATGCGGAAACGACGTCCCTGGCTCCGGCCAGAAGAAGGCGAGGATTTTCGAAGAAAGATCCATCGTCGAGCGTGACCAGACGGTTCACGCCGACGTCGCAGCCGGCGACCGTGCCAGGTAGATGGTGAGGAACGTGCGGTTCCTCGACCTCGACAAGGAACGACACCCACCAGAAGCGGCCGTCGTAGCTCAGTGAGACCCGCTTGGGACGGCGGGGCAGTGGACGGTGCATGCGCACCTTCATGCCGCCATGCCACATCATCGAACCCAAGCGGCACGAAGTGATCGAGCCATCGCCTGCGACGACGGTCGTGGTCGCGTCGAAGGAGATGCCCTCACCAAGCGGGCATTCGAGCGTGGTCACCTGGTCGAACCCTTTGAACCGGGGAAAGCCGGGCGACCCGCCCCTGGCGACGCGTTTGAAGAAGGCCTGGAACGCCTCGTCCACGATGACCGCGTGCTCGCGCAGCACCTTCAGCGGAACCCGGCCGATCCCGTCCGGATCGGCGCTTCGGATCTCGGCGAGGTCCCGCATCTGATCCTCGCGCGAGATCGCACGGCCGAGGTCCGACGCCGTCTTGGGCGCCCACGGGACGATCCGCTCGTCGACCGGGCCGTAGGCGCCGTCCGCGAACGCCTGCAGCGCCTTTACGCGACGGTTTGCCTGTAGGCGCGCATGGTTCTTCCGAAGCGCGTCTTCGCGCGTCGCCTGCCATCTCAGGAATGCCGCGGCATGGGGGCCGCGGGCGGCGATCCAGTCCGCTGGGGTCGGCCTGTCGCGTCCGGCTCGGAGAGCGGATGCCTTGGCGGCGGTGTAGGAGCCGATCCGTTCCTCGAGACAGGCGTTGCGGTAGTTCTTCGCGTGCCATCGCGCCGCCCGGAGCGCCGCGTGCATCGTGGCGCTCGGCTCAGCCTTGTAGCGATACGTCAGCTGCGACATCTCGTCTTTCGGAACAGATCCAAATCACGAGGTCGCGCTACGGCAAATTGGGTTGACGGGTGGTTACCATCAACCCAATTTGCCGGAGAAGCGTGACGTGGCCGGGGGCGGCGTGCGTGCTTCCGTAACTCTCGTCGCCGGGACCAGTCCGACACTCGATACCGGCGCCGGGTTCCGTAGCGATGCGACCCTTCCCGAGTTGCCGGAAGACCAATTTGTTGCAAACGTTCCGGTCCGGTTGCATTCTGCAGTCCGGAAATGAGGGAGAGCAGCGTGCAGATAGCGCTCGCCTGTGTCGTTGGGATATTGCTATCCGGATGCACCGTGGAGCGAATTGGTGCGCCGGGTGTGACGTTGACACGACCGATCCGCATCAACTCCGAAGCGGTAAGGGTCTTCCGACATGTGGCAGACGTGAAAAGCCGTTACAGCGTGGTCGACACCGTTTTCGTTAGAGATGACGGCGAAACTCTCCCTCGCGTGCTGGAACGCCAACTGCGCGTCATGGCAGGCGCACGCGGTGCCAACGGGATCATCACGGATCCGCTCAATCGTGAGTTAAACGGTACTCGGGTAGATCTGAGGCCCGGTCTCGATGATACGTTCGGGTATTTCAGCGCGACGGCGATTTGGATCGGCGACGGCAAGCCTCCTGAAAAGTATCTGGGGACGTTGGGTGTACGGTGATCATGAGGTGATGACCTCGGTTTGCCGCCCAGCGACGACCCTCCGGTCGTTCGCTGAAATTCGCGTTGCAGCCTTTCCCGTCGCTCTCGGAGGCTTGGATCCGATAGTTCCGGTCTCGGCCGGCATCGCTTTCCATAGGCTGTCGGGCCATCCCCACCTGCACCGTCCGATTCCGATCGGGGGCACCGAACCCGGCGTTCCGCATCCCGACGATGACGAGCTTGCCTTGGCCGACCTCGGCGAAACAACCTATGTAGGACGAAATTATCTCGAACTCCTATTCCGCCGAGTGGAACCCCACGCCCTAAGCCGACCGGCGACGTGAAGAGGGCGTGGCGCAGCTCAGACGTGTTGGGTCCGACATGCCCGCTTCGAGCGGGACGAGAGCTTCAATGCCGTGCAATCAGATCCCGCACATCGTGTTCCGGCGAAACGGCGAGGGCTATGAGCGTCCTGATGGGAACGACCGATCCAATTGACTAGCTGGCCGCGGAACTCGTGACTTACGGAGAACGACGATGAACGACGACGACGAAGGTACGGTGCACTACTCCGGTTCTTCCGGAGGCTTCGGTTCGATCAAGGGGATGGCGAAGGTCTTCGCACGTGAGCTGTCTTCACCTGGAACGCTCGACACGCTGCGCCGGCAGAACAAGCCCGAGGGGTACATGTGCTCGTCCTGCGCCTGGGGCAAGCCGGCGAAACCGCATGCCTTCGAGTTCTGCGAGAATGGCGCCAAGGCGACGATATGGGATCTCACCCGCGACCGGTGCACACCCGACTTCTTCGCCGCGCACACGCTTTCGGAGTTGCGCGAACTGCCGGACTTCGACCTTGAGATGGAAGGGCGGCTGACGGCGCCGATGCGCTACGACGCTGCCAGCGACCGCTATCTCGAATGTACGTGGGACGAGGCCTTCGCAGGGATCGCCGCCGAACTGAGGCTGCTCGATCCCAGATCCGTCGTCTTCTACGCCTCGGGTAAGGCGTCGTTGGAGACCAGCTACCTCTACGCGCTGCTGGCCCGCGCATACGGTAACAACAACCTGCCGGACAGTTCGAACATGTGCCACGAGACCACGTCGGTCGCACTGAAGAAGGTGACCGGATCACCGGTCGGCACCTGCGTGCTCGAGGATTTCGACCACTGCGACGCGATCTTCTATTTCGGACAGAACCCGGGCACCAACAGCCCGCGCTTCCTCCATCCGCTTCAAGAGGCGGTGAAGCGCGGCTGCAAGATCATCGTGTTCAATCCGGTGAAGGAAGTCGGACTGATGCGGTTCATCAACCCGCAGAACCCTATCCAGATGCTCTCGCAGAAGCCGACCGAGCTTGCGCACATGTATTTGCAGGTACGTCCGGGTGGCGACATCGCCGCGATCATGGGGGTCGTGAAACGCGTATTGGAACGCGACGAGCAGGCGCTTGCATCGGGCAGGCCAAGCCTTCTCGATCCCAGCTTCATCGAGCAGCACACCTCAGGCTGGGAAGCGTTCCGCGACAAGGCGCGAGCGACCGATTGGAAGGACATCGAGCAGCATTCGGGTCTTCGGCGGGCCGACCTCGAGGAGGCGGGGGATGTCTATGTCGGAGCCGAGAAGGTCATCTCGGTATACGGGATGGGACTGACCCAGCACGTGCACGGCTCGCAGAGCATCCAGATGATGGTCAACCTGATGCTGATGCGCGGCAACATCGGCAGACAGGGCGCAGGCGTGAATCCCGTGCGCGGCCATTCCAACGTGCAGGGCCAGCGGACCGTCGGGATATCGGAGAAGCCGGAACTGGTGCCGCTCGACAAGATCGCGGCGCAGTTCGGTTTCGAGCCGCCGCGCGGCAAGGGGCTGACGACCGTCGATGCATGCGAGGGGATCAAGGACGGATCGGTGCAGGGCTTCCTTAGCCTTGGGGGCAATCTCGTTCGAGCCGTCCCCGATCGAGATGTGATGGAGCCGGCATGGCGCAGGCTGGCGCTTACCGTCTTCGTGGCGACCAAGCTCAACCGCAGCCATCTGATCCACGGCAAGAGTTCGTATCTGCTGCCGTGCCTTGCGCGTCCCGAGGAGGACGTCCAGACGAGCGGGCCGCAATCGGTGTCGATCGAGGACAGCTTCAGCCACATATACGGGTCGCGTGGCAGACGCTCGCCCGCAGCCGAAACGCTAAGGTCCGAACTGGCGATCGTGGCTGGCATCGCCAAGGCGGTGCTCCCGCACAATCCCAAGATGCGCTGGGATGACTGGACCGGCGACTACGCGTTGGTCCGCGACGCCATCGCCGAAACCTATCCGGAGGAGTTTCACGACTTCAATGCGCGCATGTGGGAGGCCGGTGGGTTCTACAGAGGCAATTCCGCGCATGAACGAATCTGGAAGACGGAGAGCGGCAAGGCGGAATTCACCGTTCCGACCGTCCTGTCGGCCCTTGGCATCGGCGCAGGAGACGGCCGGTTCAATCTCATCACGATGCGCTCCAACGATCAGTTCAACACGACGATCTACGGCATGGACGACCGGCTGCGTGGCATCAGCGGATCGCGGACGGTGCTGCTCATCAATCCCGAGGACATGAAGCGCCAAGGGCTCAGCGAGGGCGATGTCGTGACATTGGTGGGGGATGCCGGCGACAATGTCCGGCGCGCCGTCGCCGGGCTGACGGTCACGCCATTCGATTTGCCGGACGGCTGTCTCGGTGGCTACTATCCCGAGATGAATCCGCTGATTCCGCTGTGGTACCACGACAAAGCGTCGAAGACGCCAGCGTCGAAAGGCGTGCCCGTGCGGATCGAACGTGCTGCGCCTTCGTCTTGAGCGGAATTGTGCACAGGAGAGGATGGCGCGCCTTGCTGCTGCCGGTCCTCCCTTCTCTCCTGGGAGGCTGCGCGGCCTTGAACCACGGCTTCATGGCTGCCGCCGGCCCCGTCGCGGCGCAGCAGCGCGAGCTGTTCTTCATCGTGGCCGCGGTCCTCGCATTCGTCATCGGGCCGGTACTGATGCTGGTCCCGGTCATCGCGTGGCACTACCGCATCGCGAACAAGGAGGATGCGTATCGCCCGAACTGGAACTTCTCCTGGACTCTGGAGGGCTTCATCTGGATCCCGCCGGCGCTGATCGTCATCGGGTTGGCGACGCTGCTTTGGGTATACACGAAGAGGCTCGATCCGTATCGCCCGCTCCCCGGTGCTGATCCGCTCGAGGTGCAGGTGATCGCGTCCGACTGGAAGTGGCTGTTCGTCTACCCGTCGAGCGGGATCGCGAGCATCGATCGGCTGACGATCCCGGTGGGCCGACCGGTACGGCTGACCATCACGAGCACGACCGTCATGCAGTCGCTGATGATTCCGCGGCTGACGGGCCAGATCTATGCGATGGCGGGCATGAGGACCCATTTGAACCTCGAAGCGAGTCTGCCGGGCGTGTTCCCTGGGGCCAACATGCAATACAACGGCAACGGCTTTCCCCGGCAGTCGTTCGCCGTGGTGGCGGTCGATCCGGCGCGGTTCCAGCACTGGATGACAGGCTCGGCCCGCACCGCTCCGAAGTTCGGCCCTAGCGTCCGGAGCCTGCTGGCGGGCCGTGCGAGGGTGACGACGGCACCCATCTACTCCCATGTTCCTGTCGGCTTCTTCGCGTCCGTGATCGCCGCGAACGGGGGCGTAGGGCACGAGGCTGCGAACGGATCGGGCAGATGAGCGGCGCGGTGCTCCCAGCCGTGCTCGGACGCTTCGAGTGGATCGATCTGCCGTTCGTGCGTGCGTGGGAGAACCCGACGATCAGCGAGATCATCGGCGCAGGCGCTGGCGCGCTCGTCGTCGTCGGCGCGCTTGCGGTGGCTGGCCTTCTCACGATCACCGGGCGATGGCGGTGGCTCTGGACGGAGTGGCTGACCAGCCTCGATCACAAGAAGATCGGGATCATGTACGTGGTCCTCGCCTTCGTCATGCTCTCCCGTGCGTTGATCGAGGCAGTGCTGATGCGCATGCAGCAGGCGATCGCGATCGGGCACCCTGGTTTCCTCACCAACGACCACTTCGCGCAGCTGTTCTCCACGCACGGCTCGATCATGATATTCTTCATGGCGATGCCGTTCCTCACCGGCCTCATGAACTACGTCGTTCCGCTGCAGATCGGAGCGCGCGACGTCGCGTTTCCCTGGGCGAACTCGATCGGACTGGCGCTAACGGCGGCGGGGGCCGGGCTGATGATGGCAAGCCTCGTGATCGGACAGTTCTCGACCGGTGGGTGGAGCGGCTATCCCCCTTATACCGGGCTCGCGTTCAGCCCTGACGTCGGCCCCGACTACTGGATATGGGCGGTTTCCATCGGGTCGCTGGGCTCGACGATCGCAGGCATCAACATCGCCTGTACCATCTACAAGCTCCGCTGTCCGGGCATGACGTTCATGCGGTTGCCGATGTTCTGCTGGACGAGCCTATGCACTTCGATCCTGATGATCTTCGCGATGCCGCCGTTGACGGTCGCCACCGCGCTCCTTGCGCTCGACCGCTATCTCGGCTTCCACTTCTTCACCAACGACCTCGGCGGCAACGTGATGAACTTCGCCAACCTGTTCTGGCTGTTCGGACACCCGGAGGTCTACATCGTGATCCTCCCCGCATTCGGCGTGTATTCGGAAGTCGTGTCCACCTTCTCGACGAAGTTGCTGTACGGCTACACTTCGCTTGTGATCGCCACGATGACGATCGCGGTTCTGAGCTTCACGGTGTGGGTCCATCACTTCTTCACGATGGGACAGTCCGCCAACATCAATGCGGCGTTCGGCATCGCGACCATGGCGATCGGCGTACCGACCGGTGTCAAGATCTACGATTGGATCTGGACGATGTTCCGCGGCGAGGTCCGCTTCACCGTACCGATGCTGTACTCGCTCGCCTTCATGACGACGTTCGTGATCGGTGGCGTCACCGGCATCGTCCTGGCCATTCCGCCGCTCGACTACGTCTTTCACAACACGCTGTTCCTGGTGGCGCACTTCCACAACATGCTGATCCCCGGCACACTCTACGGAATGCTCGCGGCGTATAACTACTGGTTTCCCAAGGCGTTCGGCTTCCGGCTCGACGAGCGATGGGGGCGGCGGGCGTTCACGTGCTGGGTCGTGGGTTTCTACCTGGCATTCATGCCGCTCTACGTCCTGGGCGCCAGCGGAATGGCGCGGCGGACCGCCGAGATCTTCGAACCCGATTTCCGGCCCTGGCTGTATGTGGCCTGTGGCGGGGCGTTCATCCTGCTGGCGGCACTCGGATCACTGTCCGTACAACTATGGGTCAGTGTTCGGGATAGAGATGAGACACGGGTGACGGCGGGTGACCCCTGGGACGGTCGCACGTTGGAATGGTCGACGGCGGCGCCTCCCCCGGAGTACAACTTCGCCGTGCTTCCCACCGTTACCCGTCGCGACGAGTTCTACGAGGGAAAGCGCGACGGCAACCCATATTCGCCGCCCGTTCGCTACGACCGGATCGAAGTGCCCCGCGGGAGCATCCTCGGGCCGGCGATCGGGCTTGCCGCCATGTCGTGCGGTTTCGGGCTCGTCTGGCACATGTGGTGGTTGGCCGGGCTTGGACTGACCGGGGCCGCGGCTGCGATCATCGCACGCAGCTTCGTGCGCAGGACGGACCGGATCATCTCTCCGGGCGAGATCGAGGCGATCGAGCGCCGCTGGCTGACGGCCGTCCACGAGCATCGTCCCATCTCGCGGGAATTGGAGCGGACTCGTGCGAACCACGGGGTGGCAGAGGCGATGCCGACATGAGCCGCTCGGTGCACGTCGGCCTCACGTTGGGCGAGGAGGGTGGGCCACACCACCAGCAGGCCGAGTCCGACCTGTTCGGCTTCTGGGTGTTTCTGATGAGCGATGCGCTGGTCTTCGCGCTGATGTTCGCCACCTATGGTGCGATGCTCGTCGGGACCGCAGGGGGGCCGGGCCCACGTGACCTCTTCGAGCTGAAGCCGACCCTAATCGAGACCGCGCTGCTGCTCGCCAGCAGTTTCACCTGGGGCATGGCATCCATCTCGCTCAAATACGGAGATGGCAAACCGGGCCTGCTCGCTTGGATGGGCACGACCCTACTCCTCGGCATGTGCTTCCTCTTCATGGAGGCGAACGACTTCGCGACGATGTTCGCCAAGGGCGCCTTCCCGGCGCGCAGCGGGTTCCTGTCGGCATTCTTCGGACTGGTACCACTGCACGGGCTTCACGTGCTGGCCGGCTGCATCTGGATCCTCGTGATGGCCGTTCAGGTGATACTGATCGGCACCGACGACCGCACCAAGACCAATCTGCTGAGGCTCGGGCTGTTCTGGCACTTCCTCGACGTGATCTGGATTGCGGTCTTCTCGGTCGTGTTTCTCGGAGGATTGACGCGATGAATGATCGCGGACGCGAAACGATGGGCTATGTCGGCGGACTGCTGGCCGCGACGGTTCTTACCGCTGGCGCCTTCGCCGCGGTGCGTTGGCCGACATTGTTCGGCCCGGGGACGTTCGCGGCGGTGTGCGCGCTCGGCCTCTTCCAGGCGATCGTGCAGTTCCGCTTCTTTCTGCACGTGCGCCTGAAGGGTTCGGGACGCGATGACCTGCTCCTCCTGCTGTTCTCGTCGATCATCATCGTGCTGATGGTTGCCGGAACGCTGGTGTTGATGGCCAACCTCCGTGGTCGGATGATGTGAAGGACCTTTCCGACCCTGCAACTGATCGGCGTACGGCCAGCCGGAGAATCCAACCTCGTCGACTGCTCTCGACAGGGCGAGGATCCGTCGTCGCCGTGCGCTGGTGCGATGCCCCAGGGGGTTTGGCACGTCCGAGACTCTGTGAAACCTGTGGAAGCGGCGGGGTTGAGAGAGGCGTGTTCGTGCGCATGATGTCGAGACCGGCCGGTGCGAGCGCCACGCCGAAGCTGATCGTCGTCGATGAAGGTGTGCTGCGGTGCGAAGTACAGTGGGCATTACGCGAACTTATATCTGAGCCGAAGAAACGATGTGGATCAGGCCGGGTGCAGGCTGAGACCGGACGTTTCGGCGTGGCGCATGGCGTGCAGCATATCCATCGGTGAGAGAGCGTTCTTGGTGGAGATGCCCGGCAATGGCCCGAATTCGACCTGCAACCCCGGGTTTGACGATGGCTTCGACGCCGTGACGAAGACGTGGTCGGACATGACTGAGAGTTCGCGGACGAGTTCATCGGACATGGTGCCCAAACCCTTGGCCGCATCGGAGGAGAAGACGGACGTCGTCTCGGACGGCCCGCGCATGAAGACATGCGAGGGTTTCGTGCTGAAGGCCGGGTAGATACCGAGCGTCGTCCAGCGCTCGTCGAGCCGGGTGGCTGCACCGATTACGGCTTTGACGACGGCCGAACGCCGTTCCTCCATAACGGACCGTGCAACCGCCGACGGATCGTCATCAAGGTATCTACGCCATTTGGACAGACGCGGAACAGCCTGGGCGAGTGTCAGTGCGCTGGCCGGGTCATCCTCCGAAAGACGCTCGACGAACGATGTCCGGTGGAGGCGTCCGCTACGCCTCAGGGCAATGAATGCCCTGATTTCGTCGCTTCTCAAATGCAGAGTGAGTGTCTGTACGCCGGTCTGATCACCGTCCAACGTGAACAACGACCCATCTCCGGAACGCTCCGACGACGGCCTGCACTTTGATAGATTGGCCAAGACGCCTTCCAAGGCGTCCGTCGTTCGCGCCCGCTGAGCCGCACTGAGGGTATTGTGTATCTGCATATTTCCTCCAGATGGCAGCGTCGGCATGGCATCCAAACCTCCTTGACGTCCTGCCGATCGCAAACGACCGTGAGAATCGCTCCACATGGCCGCGTAGTCCAGACCTTCCTCGGTAATGATCCGGTCGACGCCCTACACGCGCCTGGCGGCCACGGATGCGTCCCATTCCGCGCTGAGCCGAAGAACCGAGGGCCGCGACAACGTCCGCCGTCACATGCCCGCTCCGATCCCTTCTCCGTCTTACCGCCAGCCTTAGGTCGCACGTCCTGTGTAGTCTGGTATGCGCGCCAGTCCGTAGAACAGCGAACATCCTATTGGGGGGCGGTGAAGCAAGGAACCCCTTTGGGCGTGGAAGCGCGTAAGGTCAGGCACATCCGTGATGAAGCGGCGAGGCCGGGGCGTGCCGATCACGCGGCGACCAGTACGGGCATCGCCGCCGCCTGCGAGTCATTCGCGGCGAACCCGGATGCCCAGGATGGAACGCTCGTGGTCGCCGGTATGCCCGCGCGGGAAAAGCGGTATCGCTCGGTTTTCAAGAACCTTCGTCACAACGAACAGCGGACCGGGCTGACCCAGATATGGAGGTCGCGAGTCATGGTTATGGGGGCCCCCGATACTTCAGAACCATCACTTTCCTGCCGATGAAAGGAGGACGAAGGATATTGATCGACCGCAGCAACTGGGGCGGGGCGGCAGCCACCTTCGGTTGCTGGCTACAGAAGATCTTCACCGACACCCGTCGAAGTATCGCGATCAGGGAACCGAACGCATAGGTAAACCTGCTCGCGGCCGGCTTCGGCGAGCTCGAACGTGATGGTTCCGTCGTGGTCCGAGAAGCTCGGAAGTTCCACGCCATAGCGGAGATGAGCCTGCGTCAAGCTTCATGAGGTCCTTAAGACCCGCCTGATGTCGGCCTGCTCCAACAGCATGCCGAGCAACGTAAGAGCAGACACGGCGTCGACGACCGAGGCTTCTAAGTCTTTGAATTTGTTCGCGAAGGATACACTGGCCGTTACCAGGTGAACTTCGCCCGCTTCCCCTATGAAGTCGCAGTCGAAGCATTCTTAGCCCGCAAAGTGCCTCGCGCTGACGATACACTACGTAGTTCCGAAGGGTCCAATCGCTTTTATCGCTCGGCAATGTCGATCCAGCCATCGTTCTATCTCTGCCTATAGTCGCTCGAGGCGTAGGTTGAGGTCTTTCGCTGGCGAGGCGTCGTAATCGAGGAGTATGGTCAATCCCACTTCCGTTTCTCAAAGTTCCAAGCTGTTGCTTTACTACTTTCGTTTAACTCCAGTCCATCGCGCGTGTTCAACCGTTCCGATCGATCGTTGTACGTCCCCTGAGCATCTCCATTTTCTCCGTTGTCAAATGAGTTGATGGGCCTGTGCCAATTTCTGAAGTAGGAAAATTAACAGCGAGAAGCTCTTCCATACATCAGGGCAGAAGCTTTAGACGACCGTGTTCGACGAGGAATGAGAAGCGATAGGACGTAGATTCCGGGCTTGTACCATAAATGTTTACAATAAACGCCGATTTTGAATAGCATCCTACTTCAACATCTCTTAAGGCCGCAAACTTCTTCAGTGGTTCTATTGTGGCTGCAAGTTTCCCTGCATCGACGACGGTCCCATTCAGCTCCACCTTATCGAGTCGGAGCCCGCGCTGACCATCTGCCGAACTTGCCGAAACAAGTATGGTACCGGCGGGGCACGACGCCCCGCCGGCCTGAACGATCTTCGTCGGGCGCGGCCCTGCAACATGCATGTGGGACTGTATGACGATTTGATTCGCACCGAAAATCATCATCAGCATCGCGATATTCGTCATGGCAGCATCTCCGGTTGGTAATCCGCCCCCCGAGCGTAGGGGACTATGGTGCCCGGCTAAATGACCCGACCCCGGCGAGGTGGCCGGGGCAGCTCAGGCCGTTGGCAGCCCTCCAAGGCTGCGCGACCGTAGGTCATCAACGCTGGTCCTTGGTACTTGAGCCCTCGCCAACTAAGGTAGAGTGATGAGTTTAGCTTCTGCTCTCGTTATCGCTGCTGCGCTCACAGCAGGTGCCGGCAACGACTTGAAGGCTTATGCGGCTTGCCGAACCGAGTCACGTGTCGCGCGCAGTGGAGGCTGTGCCTGGCGCAGCGGCAGCTTGTTTGCGACGAACGGCTGGTACTCAACCCGGGTCGTGTTTCGTGCGGGCCATCCCAAAGAGGTTGTAATCTACCAGCCGGGCGTATCGGGACCTTCCGAGTTTATCCCGGCCGAGGCGGAGAAGATGGGCCTCCATGTTGCCGATCTGTCCGCTATCGATGGCGACTATCTTGTTTGCGCTTTGCGGCCTCTTGCCGATCCATCCGATCCCAAGGCCAAATTGGATACGGCTTGCTTGGCAGGCGCGAAGCATCTGCGCACCGGGACGATCGTCTGGGTTTTTTCCGAGGTGTCCAGGGTGACTCGGAAACGTATATCTCGCTAGCAAGCTGCACATTCGCAATTAGCTGACCGCGGCAGGCATTCCGGAAAGTACGTTTTGTGAGGCCGACCGGGGCAGTGTCGTACAATTGTACTGGTGAGCGGTCGGCAGCTTAGCGTGAAACAATTTCGAAGCCGTCATAGCGAAACAGGTTCCATAAGCTCTATGCGGCTGCCGAACCGGTCGCTTACGTAGGTGTTTGATCCCACGGTTTGATGGTGCGATCCTTTCGTTGAAATGGAAGGAAGCCATATGGGACAGGTACGTCATGGGAGCGCCACGACCACGCACGCTGTCAGAGCAGCAATACAGCGATCGCAAGCTTCGCTCTCGACGCTGACCCACACTTCGAAAATCGACATCGCCAACGGTAGGCGCTGAAGCGATCGGACCATGCTCCACGTCGCCAGACACCGACGATGCGACTGCCGCGTGGAAAAATCGCCGGATCGCGATAGGGGTCGGCATGGCAAGTTCCGGAATCGAATCACTGACACCGAAGGAGCGGGCGTGCCTCATGTTGGTGGCGCCCGACCGCAAGAGTGCCGTCATCGCCGAGATGCTGGGCGTGGCCGTCCCTACGGTCGAGACCCACATCATGTCGGCACGCCGGAAGCTCGGCGGCGTGAACCGGTTCACCGCGGCGCGAATGCTTTCCGAACACGAGGCTCATCAGTCGTTGATTAGTGAACCATTGACGATCGCGGCGGGCGATCGACGGCCGGTAACGCCGGGAGCACACCCGACGACGCCGTCGGGCAATCAGCCCCTGACGCT
>Ga0160428_1001125_pt1 | contig 22112 bp, 15 predicted proteins | sample SolpanmetagenomM_FD_108198 | JGI IMG/M metagenome (GOLD analysis project Ga0160428, IMG submission 108198) | Solar panel surface microbial communities from Lawrence Berkeley National Laboratory, California, USA - M | ecosystem: Engineered > Built environment > Solar panel > Unclassified ... | reverse complement strand
GGCTACGGGATGCTCATCGGCCCGCAGGCCTCCGAACTGGAGATCGAGGAGTTCCGGCGCCAGATCCAGCACGACCCCCGCAACTATGTCGCCCAACCTCTCATCGGGCTGAGCCGTTCCCCGTGCTTTTTCGGCGACCGGTACGCCGGGCGGCATATCGACCTGCGTCCCTACGTGCTGGTCGGCGCGGAAGGGATCACCTGCGTCCCCGGTGGTCTGACGCGCGTCGCGATGCGCGAGGGCTCGTACGTCGTGAACAGCTCGCAGGGCGGCGGGAGCAAGGACACCTGGGTCTTGGAGGACGAAGGATGCTGAGGCGATCCGCCGAGTCCGCGTTCTGGCTCGGACGGTACGTCGAACGGGCGGAGGCGACGGCGCGCATGGTGGACGTCCACTACCGTTCCCGGCTTGAAACCTCTCTCGGCGACCCGCGTATCGGCTGGGACACTATCCTCACGATCTCGGGCCTGGAAGACGACTTCCGCGAGCGCTACACCCGCATGGACGAGGATTCGATCCTCGACTTCTTCGCCTTCGACGCGAAGAACCCATCGAGCGTGCTGTCGTGTCTCAAATCGGCCCGAGAGAACGCCCGAACGATCCGGGGGCAGATCTCCACCGAGATCTGGGAGACCGCGAACCGGCTCTACCTGGATCTGCGCGAGTGGGACCTCGAAGAGCTCGACCGGCGTTCCGTCTACGACTTCTTCCGGCGCGTCAAGGACGGTAGTCAGCTTTTCCACGGCGTCGTCGCGCGCACGATGGTCATGGGCGAGGTGCGCGACTTCTTCACCGTCGGGCAGTTCCTTGAGCGAGCGGACCAGACCGCCCGCATCCTCGACGTGCAGTACGAGGACCTTGGCAAGGAGGGCGACCCGCACGCCTGGATCGCCGTGCTCAAGTCCGTCGGGGCCTACCAGGCCTACCTACGGACTTACCGGGAGGGCGTCAACGCCAATCAGGTCGCCGAGTACCTAGTGAAGAACCCCGCCTTTCCCGCCTCGATCCTCTACAGCGTGTCGGGTATCCAGATCTCCCTGCGCCGGATCAGCGGAAACGGCGGGACAATTCCCGCCAACGCGGCCGAGCGGGCCGCCGGTCGTTTGCACAGCGACCTGATCTACCTTACGGAAGACAAGATCGCCGACCAGGGACTCCACGATTTTCTCGACGACGTCCAGGCCCGTTGCGCGGAGGTCGGCGACGCCGTCTGGGAGACTTACCTGAGTTATTAGGTCGTTAAGACCTTTAGGGCGCGACCGTCGTCCTACTCTTCCAACCCTAACGATCCCATGATCCTTCGCGCCCTCCACCGCACCACCTACCGCTATCCCTTCGCTAGCCGGGAAAGCCACAACGAGGTGCGTCTGCGTCCCTTGGACGACGCCAACCAGCGGTGCCTCGCCTTCGACCTGCGCATCGAGCCTGCGGCGAAGGTCTTCTCCTACGTCGAGCAGGGCGGAACGGTCCACCATTTCGTGGTGCGGACGCCCCACACGGAGCTCACCATCCGGGCGGAGGCGACCATCGAGACGGCTTTGGAGAACCCTTTCCTGGGAGTGAACCTCGTTGAGAACGACTGGACGGCCCTCGCCCCGCTCGTCGATCGCTTTCCGGAGTTTCTCGCGTCGACGCCACGCGTTCCGATCCTCGACGCCGCCCGCGAACTGGCGGAGTCGGTCCCGGTTCGCGCGAGCGTCGCCCAGTACGCGATCGACCTTGGGGAACGCATCCACGATCTTTTGGGCTACGATCCCGACGCGACCCACGTCCACACGCCCCTGAGTTACGTGATCGAGCATCGCGCAGGCGTCTGCCAAGACTTCGCCCACCTGATGCTGGCCTGTCTCAGGGCCCAGTGCATCCCGGCGCGCTACGTGAGCGGCTACCTCTATTCGGGTTCGGAGAACCTGCGGGGGGACGAGGCGACCCACGCCTGGGTCGAGTGCGTCCTTCCCGATGGCCGTTGGCTCGGGCTCGATCCCACGAACCGTTGCCTCGCGAACGACCACCACATCCGTGTCCACACCGGACGCGACTACGACGAGGTGCCTCCGACGCGAGGCATCTACACCGGGCCTGCCGCCGAGCGGCTAGAAGTGTCGGTCAGCGTGACGAGAGTCACGGAGCCTGTCGGTGACGAGAGTCGCCCTGAGGCGTTGGAGACTCCGGGCCGGTGACCGCGGAATGGGACTCGACGACGCTCCCGAGGGTTGGGTCTACGTCTTCAACGGTTCGACGAACCCGCCGCGTCCGAGCCTGGGCCTTCCCGGCGGCGTCTTCTCCTCCCGAGAGAGGGCCGAGGCGTGCATCGCCGAGCACGGCCTGCACGGCACGTTGACGGCCTACCCCGTGGATCAGGGAGCCTACGAGTGGGCGGTGGCGAACGGCCGCTTCAAGCCCGAGCGCGACGATCAGCGGACGCCTGAATTTATCGGTCGCTTCGCCGGCGGCGTCTGGCACTGGCACTACGAAGAGCCTGAGCCGGGCTAAGCCTCGGCGAGCAAGGCTTTCAGATCGAGACGGCGGGTGACCATTTGGAGACCGCCTTCCGCATCGCGGGGCCACTCGGCATCAGGGCGGTCGCGGTAGAGTTCGACGCCGTTTCCGTCGGGGTCGCGCAGGTAGAGGGCTTCGCTGACGCCATGGTCGGAGGCTCCGTCGAGCGGCCATTCGGCCTCGGCGAGGCGCCGGAGCGCGTCGCCGAGGGTTCGACGGTCAGGATAGAGGATCGCGACGTGGTAGAGGCCGGTCGTGCCCGGCGCGGGCGCCGCGCCGCCGAGGCTCTCCCAGGTGTTCAGGCCGATGTGGTGGTGGTAGCCGCCCGCCGAGAGGAACGCCGCGCCCTGCCCGTAGCGCTGGGTCACCTGGAATCCGAGGATGTCTCGGTAGAACGCGAGGGCGCGGTCGAGATCCGCCACCTTCAGGTGGACGTGGCCGATACGGACGTCGGGATCGATGGGAGGGTTCGACATGGGTCTGAGCGTTCGAGACTCCTCAAGAGGAGTCTCGAACGCCTATACTGCTTACCATGCGTCGCCCTTCCTACGCCGCCGTCACCGGGGTGACGGCGGCGATGGTCTTCCTGGGTTTCGCGCGCGTCGCTCTGGTGCGATTCATTCCGCCTCCGCACCCTCAGATCGCGCAGTGGGGGCAGGGGGAGTTCGTTCGCCGCGCCCAGGCTCAGGAGATATCCTGGCGTCCGCTCGGTCCGAAAGCGTTCCAGGAGGCTCAGGCCCTCTCCCGGCCGGTCCTGCTGGTGGTCGGAGTGCCCTGGAGCGCGCTTGGGCGACAGGCCGACCAGACCTTCGCGGTTCCCGAGGTCGCACGCGCTCTCAACCGCAACTTCGTTCCGATTCGGGTCGATACCGCTCAGGACCCACGCTGGATCTCGCAGTTCCTTCCGCTGCAACGGACGCACATGGGCTTCGGCGTGGGCTTCCAAGCCTGGGCGTTCGATCTCAAGGGCCGCCTGATCGCCTTTATCGGCCGGGTCGACGCGAACGACGTGCTCGACGAGGCTACCGTCGTCCGTTCTCTCCTGAACGCGCAGTCGGAGTTCGCGAAGGCCGCGCTGAGCGACGAGCCTCCGGACTTCGAGGAGAACCAGGTTATAGACGTCGGCCGCCTGACCACGCCCGGCGTTGTGAACCTATCGCTCGCCAACGCCGCCCAGTCGCTGGCGGGCGAGATCGACCCGGTCTGGGGAGGATGGAGCATGCGGGGGCTGATCGGAACGCGCCCCCTTGCGCTGCGCTTCCTTCAACTCGCGGGCGAATGGGACAAGGCGGGGCGGTCCCTTCGCCGGACGGTGCTCTCGTCGCGCGCCGACTGGCTGGACGGCGGCTTCTTCCGGGTGGTCCGCCGCGACAACGGCGTCCCGGAGTACGACAAGACCACGCTTTCCAACGCGCAACTGGCCGAGACGCTCGCCGTCCAGGACGCCGCCCATCCGGACCCGCTCCTGCGGCGGTTCGCCCGCCGCACGGTGGACTGGGTTCTCAGCCTCCAGCCGGAAGTCTACTTGCCGGGCGCCGAGATGGGGGACGAGGACGAACGGGGCCGTTCCGGCCGCGCGAGTTTTTCCCCTCTGCGACTTAGTGAGGCGGTCCGCGCCGGATCGATCAAGTCCGAGGACGCCGACTGGGCTCGCGCGAACCTCGGGTTGGACGGCCGGGGTGGACCGGCCCGCATCGTCGTTCCCAGCGCCGCCGCCTTGGCCGATCCTCGGTTTGCGCGCGTGCTTGCCGATCTTCGACGGGCGGCGGGGCCGCCCCGGGTTCACTTGGCTCCGGGCCTCGCCGACGTCAACGGCGAGGTGGCCGCCTGCCTGCTGCGTTGCGCCCGCCTGTGGGGCGATCGAGATCTCGCGGCGACGGCGGGCGAGATCGTCGACCGTCTCGATGGCCGGTTCCGAGGGGCGAACGGCGTCAGCCACACCCTTGATCCCGATCCGTCCGGCCCGCTCTACCTCTCCGACGCACTCGCCTACGCCGACGCCGCCCTCCAAGACTTTCTCGTCAACGGCCGCCTTTCGAGTCTGGAGCACGGCGCGTTCGAACTTCGACGCGCGTTGCGCGTTTTCGGCAAGGACGGCATCCTGCGCACGGGCCGTCCCCAGGATTCGCTTTTTGCCGGCCTCGCGCCGTTGCCTCAGGTGACGGACGACGAGTGCGAAGCGACCTCCGCATCCGCGCTGCGTCTTCTCGACGCCTACGCGACGATCCTCGGTCCGACAGGCGGCGACCTCGCCGCGCTCTCCGCCCGACTGGACGACAACCTTGGGGCGGTGACCGAGGCGGTTCCCGCGATGGGCGGCGCCCTCGGCGCCCTCACGCGTCATCTGGACTCGCGAGCCGCCTTCGTGGTCGGCTTCGACGCCCTTCAGGTGGCGAACCGCCTTGCCCGTCGTTTTCCGAATCGTTTGGTCGTACCCGCGCTGACCGGGACCCGCACCGACTTGGCGAACCGACGGCCCGGTATCTATCTCAGCACCTCTTCCGGCCTCGTCGGCCCTTTCTCCGAGTCGGCCCTCGCCGGACAGCTGCCACCGGATCTCGAAGTCGGGCTTTAGATCCGACGTTTACTTCGGTAACGGCAGGCCCAGCGCCTTCAGCGACTTGCGGAGCTTCTCGATTCGGTTCGGCGTGTCGAGGGTGAGGTTGTAGGGGCGGCCTCGGCAGTCGATGATGAGGCCGACCGCGCCGCCGATCAGGTTGGTCGTGTGGTCTCGCCCGCCGCGCGCGGTGTCGAAGCGGCGGATGACCACGGCCTTTCCCTTGCCCGCGCCGACGTCGAAGTTCCTCGTCGGCTCGACGGTGAGCATCTCGGCCTGGGCTTCGTCGTACGGCACGACGACCATCTCGCCGAAGGGCACGGAGACGTCGATCCCAAGGCCGTGGACCCGGACGCACGGCTCGCCTTCCTTGCCGATGCCGACCGGGGCGACGCAGGTGCCGCACCGGACGATGCAGTCGCGCTCGAACACCTCGCGGGCCGCGTCGTAGAGGTGCTCGGACAGCACGCCCAGGTGCGGCATCATGAAGATGGAGTCGACGGTGAGCATGGTGATGCCTTCCGGTCCGTAGGCGTCCATCATCATCAGAGCGCTCTGGGCCCGTTTCGGCGCGTGGGAGAGGACGCCGCCCGAGCCGATCACCATGTCGAGGGCCATCATGTCGACGAGGCTCTGGCCCGCCGCCTTCTGGTCGAAGATCTGACCGATGTCGCGCTGCTGGGCGGTGCCGACGAGGTCGCGAGCGAGCGACTTGTGATGCTCGAACGCCAGCCGCAAGGCCTCGCGCGAGACCGCGTGCTCGATCAGCAGATCCTCGTAGGTCTGGGGGATCGTCGTCGGGCGGATCATCTTGTTCCGCAGCCGGTTACGGACCTCCGCCGGGTCGATCTCGAAGGGAAGCCAACGAGCGATGTTCTCGACCCCCGCCTCGACGAGGACGTTGCAGATGGAGTACGACATGCCGAGGTTCGCGGACACCGTGCGGTTGTAGATCCGCTCGCCGTTGCCCGCGAGGAACACGGAGAAGACGTCGGTGGTCGCCCCACCGATGTCGACGCCGAGGACGTTGATCTTCTCGTTCTCGGCGTACTCCTTCAGAAGCTTTCCGACCGCGTTCGGGGTCGCCATGACCTCCTCGCTCGTCCAGTCGAGGAGCTTGGAGTAGCCCGGCGCCTGCTGCATGACGTGCTGGAGGAACATCTCGTGGATCTCCTCGCGCGCCGGTCCCAGATTCTCCTGGTCCAGCGTGGGACGTAGGTTGTCCACGATCTGAAGTTCGATCGACTTGCCTAGGACCGAGCCGACCGCCTCCCGCGCCTCGCGGTTGCCCGCGTAGATCACCGGGAGCTTCATGTCGCCGAAGCGGGGCTTCGGGTCGGCACGGCGCACGATCTCGGCCATCTCGATGATCTGGGCCCGGTTGCCGCCGTCCGTACCCCCGGACATGAGGATGATGTCAGGGCGAAGCTGTCGGAGCCGCTCGACCCGCTGGTGGTCTTTGCGCCCGTCGTTCACCGCGAGGGTGTCCATCAGGATCGCCCCCGCACCGAGGGCAGCCCGTTCCGCCGACTCCGCCGACATCTCCTTCACGACGCCCGCGACCATCATTTGGAGTCCCCCGCCCGCGCTGGAGGTGCTCAGGTACAGGTCCGCCGAGTCGAGGTCATTCTCGATCCCGCTCGCGTCCTCCGCGCCGTCCTTCAGGCGGCGCCACACGGTCCCGTTTCGGAGCAGGTTGCGCCGCCCGCGCTCGAAGCCGGCGGGGACGGCCGTCTCGGAGATCTCCTCGAGTTCGGTGATGGAGTTCGTCACGCCGAGCGTCACGTCCTCGAACGGCTTCTCGACCGTGGTCGGCGCCTCGCCCCGCGCGACCAGCCGGTACTCGCCAGTGGTCGGGCTCTTCTCGATCAGGATCGCCTTCGTGGTGGTGGAGCCACAGTCGGTGGCGACGATGCGGCGGACTTCGCGGGCCATGCTGGCCCCATTATATTCGCGTCGTCTACGCCTTGGTCGTGGGCAGGATCAGCCGCAGGATCTTGGCGTCGTCGATCGTTCCCGAGGCGGAGATGACCGCGCCGACGGGCGTCGTGCTCGGCAACGCGCGGAGCGCACGAACGTCCGCACCCTTGGGGAGGCGCAGGCGAAGGTATCTCGGACGGTCGACCGAAACGGAACGCCCGTTGGGGAACTGCTTGCCGATAAGGACGAGGGTGATTCTTCCCAGGGCGGGCTCGACCTTGCGTACGCATCCCTGAAGCCTCATGTGGCCCGGAGAGGGGCATCCGACCAAGGCGCCCGGCTTCGGCGTCGCGATGCGTTGCGCCAGATGCAACGACGGGGTAGGGTTTCGGAGCCGCTCCATCGTCGAGCCCTTGCCGGGCGCGTAGAGCTCGAAGTGGAGGTGGGGGCCGGTCGCGTTGCCGCTCTCGCCGACGTACCCGATTAACTGGCCCGCCCGGACGCGCTGTCCGGCGACGAGGTCCGGGGCGAACATCAGATCGCGCGATCCCTGGTGGTCGTGCTTGCCGGGATTGTCGTCGTTCAGGTGGGTGCCCAGCATGGACCAGCCGTCGTCGGCGTGGATCCAGAACGTCTCCCGCTTGAGGCCGAGCACGCCGTCGAAGGGCGCGACGATGGGGCTCATCTTGGGCGCGCGGATATCGACGCCGGTGTGCCGGTACCCCTCACGGATCTGGCCGTAGCTCAGGTTCCAACGGTGCGAGCCGATCACCGGGAACACCAAGGGCTTGATCGTTCTTTGCGCCGGAAGCAGGGCGAGGCCGAAAGGCGCGACCGGGGGGAGGGGCCCCCACTCGGGATGAGGGACCATGGCGAGCAAGGCGGGAACGAGACCGAGAAAACCCATCGTCGGGAAGGCGTCCTACGTTCCTTTTGTACGACGCCTTCTCCGGTTCTCCCAAGATTCGGAGCCGAATGCCGCAAGAAAGGGCCGAAGGGACTACGGCAGGGTCGGGTAGTCCACGTATCCCTCTGGACCAGGGCTGTAGAACGTCGACACGTCGGGTTCGTTGAGCGGCGCTCCCTCCCGGAAGCGGCGGACCAGATCGGGGTTCGAGATAAAGAGACGACCGTACGCGATGGCGTCGGCCGCATGGGCTTCGAGGGTCTCTTCGCCGGAAGCCCGATCGAACTTCTCGTTCGCCACGAAGACGCCGCCGAACTCGTCGCGGACCGTCCGCGACACCCAGTCGTCCTGCCGTTCCTCGCGTGCGCACACGAAGGCGATCTCCCGTTCCCGAAGGGCGCGGGCCACGTAGCCGAACGTCTCGACCGCGTCCTCCTCCGGTCCGCCGCCGCGCGGGGCGAGGTGCATCCCGACCCGCTGCGGGCCCCAGACCGACACACAGGCGTCGGTAACCTCGAGCATGAGGCGAGCCCGGTTTTCCAGCGAGCCGCCGTACTCGTCCGTCCTTTGGTTCGAGGCGAGGTGGAGGAACTGCTGGAGCAGGTAGCCGTTCGCACCATGGACCTCCACGCCGTCGAAGCCCGCGGCCTTCGCGTTCTCCGCGCCTTGGCGGTAGGCCGCCACGACGCCAGCCATCTCGTCGAGTTCCAGGGCGCGGGGAGTGACGTAGGGGTGGGGTGGCGAGATGCGGCTGACCATCCCACCGGGTGCGATCGCGCTCGGGGCGACCGGCAAGGCGCCATCGAGGTAGGCGGGGTCGGAGATACGCCCGACGTGCCAGAGCTGGAGGAAGATGCGTCCGTCCGCGTCGTGGACCGCTTGGGTGACCCTTCGCCAGCCGTCGATCTGCGCCTCGGACCAGATGCCCGGCGTATCGGGGTAGCCCACGCCCATCGGGGTGACGCTCGTCGCCTCGCTCAGGATCAGCCCCGCGCCCGCGCGCTGGACGTAGTACTCCCGCATCAAGTCGTTCGGCGCCCGGCCCGCCGAGGCGCGGGAACGGGTAAGGGGAGCCATGAAGACGCGGTTCGGCAAGTCGAGATCGCCGATCCGGATGGGATCGAGAAGGGAGGGCATCGAGAGAGGGAAGAGGAAACGGGAAGCAGAGTTCGCCCCGCCTCCCCTTTTTCCTCTTCCCGTTCGGCCTTTACGCGAGGAACGGGTAGTCCGTGTAGCCGGTCTCTCCCGGCGCGTAGAACGTACTCGGGTTCGGCTCGTTGAGGGATGCGTCCTCTCGGAATCGGCGGACGAGGTCGGGGTTCGCGATCGCGAGCTTGCCGAACGCGACCGCGTCGGCCTCGTCCTTATCGAGCGTCTCCTGGGCGTCGGCCTTCGAGAAGGCCTCGTTGGCGACGTAGACGCCGCCGAAAGCGGCTTTGATCTGCGGCCCGAGACGATTCTCCCCGAGGCTCTCGCGGGCACAGATAAACGCGATCCCCCTGTGGCCAAGCTCCTTGGCCACGTAGCCGAAAGTTTCGGCGGCGTTCTCGTCGCCCATCGAGTGGGAGTCGCCGCGCGGCGCGAGGTGCATGCCGACGCGGTCCTTTCCCCAGACGTCGATGCACGCGTCGGTGACCTCGAGCATCAGTCGGGCGCGATTTTCGACGGAACCGCCGTAGGCGTCGGTCCGGTGGTTCGCGCTCGTCTGGAGGAACTGGTCGAGAAGGTAGCCGTTCGCGCCGTGGATCTCCACGCCGTCGAAACCCGCGGCCTTCGCGTTCTCGGCGCCCTTGCGGTAGTCGGCGATCACGCCCGGAATCTCGTCGAGTCCGAGGGCGCGCGGAACCGGGTAGCCGCGCATCGGGCGAAGAAGACTGACGTGTCCTTCGGCGGCGACCTCGCTCGGGGCGACGGGCCGCAGGTCGTTCAGGAATTCGGGGTCGGAGATACGACCGACGTGCCAGAGCTGGAGGAAGATCGCGCCGCCCTCTTCGTGGACCGCCTGGGTGATCTTCTGCCAACCCTCGACCTGCTCGTCCGACCAAACGCCGGGCGTGTCGGCGTAGCCGACGCCCATCGGCGTGACCGCCGTCGCCTCGCTGAGAATGAGGCCGAAGCCGGATCGCTGGCGGTAGTACTCGACCATCAGGTCGTTCGGTACCCGTCCACCGCCGACCGCGCGGGCGCGGGTCAGAGGAGCCATGAAGATTCGGTTTCGGAGTTGAAGATCGCCGACGCGGATCGGCTCGAAAAGATTTGGCATGGCTTTCGTGCCGCTTCATATTACAGAGCGGTACAGAATTCTACGCCACGAGCAAGACGGCGTTCCCGAGAAGCTCGGGAACGCCGGATTTGTCTTGAGTTTGATCCTTCGCCCTTACGAGAGGAGCCGGGTTGGGTTCTCAAGGTAACCCTTGACGAGGTTGACGAACTTCGCGCCGCCCGCACCGTCGCAGACGCGGTGATCGAACGATCCGGTGACGTTCATGCGCGAGCGCGCCACGATCTCGCCACTCTCAAGGACCACCGCCTTCTTCCTTACCGACGCGATAGCGACGATGGCGGCGTTGGGCTGGTTGACGATGGCGATAAAGTTGTCCACGTCGAGCATGCCCATGTTCGAAACGGCGAAGGTGCTGCCGCCCATGTCATCGAGGGAGAGCTTGCCGTCGCGAGCCTTTTTCGCCAACTCCTTCGCCTTGGAGGAGAGGTCGCGCAGGGCCATCTTGTCGGCGTTCTTGACCACCGGGACGGTGAGCCCGTCTGCGAGGGCGACCGCGATGCCCACGTTGACCGAACCGTAGATCGTCACGCTGTCGCCGTTGATGGAGGCGTTGATCTCGGGCATGTCCCGCAGGGCGAGCGCGCAGGCCTTGAGCACGAAGTCGTTGATCGTGACCTTGCCCGCCTCCTGCGATTCGAACATGGCCCGCAGGGCGAGGATGTTCTCGACGTCGACCTCGACGGTGACGTAGAAGTGGGGAACCTGCTGCTTGCTCTCCTGGGTGCGCTTGCCGGTGATCTGGCGCAGGCGGGGAAGCTTGACGACCTTGTCCTCAGCGCCCGAAGCGGCGGGGGCGGCGGACTTCGGAGCCTCGGGGGCCGGTGCGGGCGTGAAGTTGGACACGTCCTTCTCGACGATGCGTCCGCCGGGACCGGTGCCGGTCACCAGGGCGAGATCGACGCCCTTCTCGGCGGCGATCTTCTTGGCGAGGGGGCTTGCCTTGAGGCGACCTTCGGCGACGGCTTGAGGGCTCGCGCCGGAGTCTTCCTTCTTCTCCGACTGCGCGAAGTCCTCGGTGCCCTTGTTCGTCGCGGCGCTCGCTTGGTCGGCGGTGACGCCGAACTCGGAACTGGCGGCTTCCGGGCGGGTCGGGGTGGTGGCGGCCTGCTGGAGTTCGATCGGCGCGTTGCTGGGGGATCCGTCCTTGTCCTGAGGCGCGTCGGAGGGAGTTGGAGTCGTTGCGGGCGTCACGCTCGCAACGCCGCCCCAGTTGGCGGGGAGGCTCTCGCCTTCTTTTAGGATGGCGGCGATGGGCTGACCCACCGGCACGGTTCCGCCCGCTTCCAGCTTGATGCCGGAAAGGGTTCCGCTTCCGGGCGACTCGAGCTCCAAGGTGGCCTTATCGGTCTGGATCGTGCCGATCACCTCGCCGCTCTTGACCTTGTCGCCGTCCTTCTTCAGCCACTCGAGGAGGGTGCCCTCCTCCATGCCGTCGCCCATCTTGGGCATGATCACTTCGGTCATCTCTTTTTCTTTCCCACCGGCGACCGGCGCTCGTCTCAGATTACCCGCGCGGCAGTCTTCGCGAAAGGCGTGGCTGTTTCGATCGCCTGTTAGGCTACGTCGCGCTTCAGCGTTTCTGTGGACAAAGAAAAGTGCGGTTTAAAAACGTTTAATCATAAAGTGTTTTAGGGTTTTCACGCGTACAATGACTAGCCTTAGATCCGGATTCGACGGGTCTGGAATTGGAGGTCGCCTTGTCCCTGTATAGAAAAGCGTTCACCCTCATCGAGCTCCTCGTCGTTATCGCGATCATCGCGATCCTCGCCGCGATCCTCTTCCCCGTCTTCGCCCAGGCCAAAGCGGCGGCGAAGTCGGCCGTGACCCTGTCGAACATGAAGCAGACGGGCACCGCCACCCTCCTTTACGAGGGTGACAGCGACGACATGTGCCTCATGCCGTACAACTACGAGGACGGCGCCCACTATTACGGAGGGATGACCAGCGTCCAGCGTCTCTACCCGTACTCGAAGTCCTACGCCATCCAGTGGGATGCGACCGGCCCCGTGGTCGACTCGAAGACGGTCTCGATGGACCTCGCGGCGGCGAAGGCGTTCTGGGACGCGAACGGGGGCTGGTACGGAACGTGGCAGCCGGGAACCTACTGGGACTGGAACACCACCATCAGCCCCAACGTTCACGCCTTCTACTACGATTCCAACTTTCCCGCTGACGGAGGCGCCCGGCTGAACTCCAGCGGAGCCGACATGCACGTCCGCAGCGACAGCGCCCAGGAGTTTCCGGCCGAGCAAAGCCGTTACGCTTCGATCCGGGCGGACGGCTACGGCGAGAACGGCGCTCTGCGCTACGTCGCCTTCTACGCGACCTGCCCCGATCCCAAGAACTCGAACTACTGGCAGAACATGTGGTACTCGGCCTCCAAGAAGCACTCGAACAGCTTTGTGTCGTCGTTCACCGACGGCCACGCGAAGAAGGTGCCGCTCTGGTCCGTCGCCCAGCAGAACTGCACGTACAACTCGGCGAGCTACAACGCGTTCATCCAGACGCCGAAAGTGGCCCACTTCATCAGCGTTCCGAACAGCCCCACCCAGTAGCATGAAGCTTAGAACTACAAAGTGGTCGATCGCCTTGCTGGCGCTCGTCGTCGTGGGCTGCGGAAGTCCTGACGCCCAGACCCAACCCAAGCCGAGCGGCGAACCCAAGGCGCCGCCTGTGCCCTCGGGATATACGAAGTAGGAGGGACCACGGCGCTTCAGGGGCGTTTCGCCCCTGAAGCGCCGTGGTCCTCTGTGAGGCAGGCGACCAAGATCGGTTAATACTCGACTTCGATCCGTCGCGGCTTCGCCGCGTTCGGGAAGCGGAGGCGCAGAAGCCCGTCCGCCGCGTCGTAGCGCTGGTCCGTAGGGGCGGCCCCGTCGACCGTCGCGCTCTTCGGGGCGCGAGGAACGCGCAGGAGGAGCACGCCCGGCGTGTCCTGGATGCCCTCGACGGAGCAGGTGAAGGCGTCTTCCGACGCCTTCTCGCCCGTCACTCGACCTGCGCAGGCGACGACGGTGCGCTTGAAGCGTGCGAGATCCACGAGGAAATGCCGCGCGTTGGGTTGGACCACGACCGTCGTCTGCACGCGAAGCTCGGGGTCGAACAGATCCACGTACCTACCGACGAAGGGCGAAACGGACGCCTCCGTCTCGTCCAGCCCGGCGCTGATCACGTACGGGCCTCGTCGAAGGCCGAGCGACCCTTGGGTTTTCCAATCGATCCCCTTGGCCTCGCGAACGACGAGGTCGTAGAACAGCTTCGGGGCGAAGGCGTCGCGCGACATCAGGCTCGGGCGGCGAGAAAGGTAGATCAGGCGGCCCTTGCCAACGACGTAGCTGCCTTCCTGAAGCTCCTTCGAGAGACCGAGCTTCTCGAACAGGTCCTGCCGGGGTGTCGAGTACGACTTACCGCCGGTGTTCCACCACTCCCGAACCTTGTTGAACGGATCGGAGTCGTCGTCGACGAAGACGAGGGTTCCGCCTCCCTTCACCCAGTCGGCGACGGGCGCGTGAACCGTCTCCGTCATGGGCTTCTGGCCCTCGTAGCTCATGAGAAGAAGCTTGATCCCTTCGAGGTAGCCCTTAAGGCCGACGTTCTCGAGCTGCATGGGCTGGACCGGGATGCCGCGCTTCACGAACGGGAGAGCGAGGCCGTAGACGTGGCCGAAATCGTCGTCGCTGGCGTTGGGACCCCCGCGCTGGAACATCAGGGAATCGCTCAGGGCGATCCCGACGCCGCGCGTTCCGCTCAACCACTCGACGTCGTCCTGCTTCATGTCCTTAAGGGCGTTGAACACGACCCCGAGTTCCTGGGCGTAGGGGCCGGGAATCTCGACCCGGTTGTTGAAGTTCTCCTGGGACGGGTACTTGCCGTTGAAGATCCGCTCCGGCCAAGGCGCGATCTCGTACTGCGCCACGTCGGGCTGGAGCAGGGAGGCGGTCAGGACGGCCTCGTAGTTGCGCTTGTAGTCGCCCCAATCGTGGTTCGCGTTGTCCTCGATGGGATCGGCGAGGTACCACACGTTGCGCCCGGTCGAGCGCACGAGGTTCTGCATGATTCCGTACTCGAGGAAGGCGGTCTCGAAGGTCCGCTCCTTCTTGACGTTCATGTAGAAGTTCGGCTCGCGCGAGGTGCCGGTCCAGACCTGCGCGATGTAGCCGTCGCAGCCTTTGAGCATCGCGAGCGACGATTGCGGCGAGACGATCCCCCAGTCCGCGTAGTTGAGCAGACTGTGGGTGGGCACGTAGCAACGGACGTTCTTGCCCTTCTCCTTGTTGAAGGTCTGCACGGAGTCGAACACCTGCTGGAGAGCCCGCCGGTAGAGGAAGTACATGAGCTTCCCGGCCCGCCAGCGCGCGTCGGGGGAGCTTTCCGGAGCCTGCCACGGCTCGCCGTACATCGCCTGCCACTCCCGCTTGAACGCGGGGGCGTGGCCGCCCGCCACCCAGAACTCCGGCTCTTCGAGGTGAACCGCCTCGACGCCCGCATCGAGGGCCTTGCGGACGCCGGTAGCGAGGTACTTGCCGTAATCGGGACCCGGCGACATGTACCAGACGTCGCGACCGTGTCCGATCTTCTCGCCGTTGGCCCGGGTCTGGGCCTCGTCCTCGTGGTTCTTGCCGTCCCACCGCCCGTAGACGTAGTCCTGGTACTCGCCCCAGGCGACGCCGGTCATCAGGTGGATGCGATAACCCTTGTCGCGCCACGTGCGAATCCGATCCGGCATATCCGGCCCGATGCCGTAGACGATCGCGACGTCGCCCCGGAGGTTGATCCGGTCGGAGTAGGGGGCTCCGGTTTGGAAGACGGTGCGTTCCTGGGTCTGCTTGGGGTCGGCTTGCATCATGCTCTGTTGCGCCATCGCGAGAGCGAGAAGGGGAAGCATAGCCTAGGTTACTCCGTCGGATGGACCATTGGTACAGGCGACCATCGGGGGCATCGCGACGAAGAGAAAGGGTGAAACCGCCGGAGGCTTCCATCCGTTTAGACTCCCGAGACACCATGCTGGACCTTAAGATCGCCAAACCCTGCGACCAGTCTTGGACCGCCATGAAGGGCGACGAGCGCGTCCGGCATTGCCAGCGGTGCGACCACAACGTCTACAACATCGCCGAGATGTCGGAGAAGGAGGTCGAGGTTCTCATCCGTCGCACGGAGGGCAAGTTCTGCGCCCGGATCTACCGTCGCACCGACAACCGGGTGATGACCCGCGACTGTCCGCGCGGGGTTGCCGTCGTCCGGCGTCGGGTCGCCCTTGCGGTCACCGCCGCCTGCGCGGCGGTCCTGTACGGCGTCTCGTTCGTCCGCCGCCAGCCAACGACCTTCGTCGAGGCGAAGACGAAGGTTCAGGCGACGAAGACGATCGAGCGCATCCACCCGCCGCGAGAGTTTACGACGGGGCTCGCCGCACGTCCGATCGAAGCCGAGGTAGGCCAGGCGATCGTGGTCGAGCCGGACGTGCGTCTGGGTCGGATCAAGGTTATCCCGAAGCGGAGGTAAGAGCCTTCCGCCGCGCCAGCGCGCCGGCGACCAGGAGGCTACCGATCGCCGCCGTCGCAGCCCAGGCGATGAGCGGGGGGCGTGGATCGCGGAGGTCCATCGTGCGCAGGATGCGCGGGGTGGCGACCTGCGCGTATCCCCGAGGGCTGGGATGGAGCCCGTCCGGCACCACGGCGTGGTAAGCGTCGCGGCCCTCCGAGAGAACCTTCTGCCAAGCCGTCTCCTGGTCGATGAGCACCGTGCCTTTCGCCGCCGCCGCCTCGCGGACGACGTTGAAGTAGTTGTAGAGGTAGGGCCGGTAGCCGGGGTCCCACTTGGGGCGATCGATCACCGGGTTGGTGGTCTGAAGCACGACCTCGACGTTCGGGTTCTGGGCGCGGGCGCGGTCGATCATCGCGTCGAGGTTCCGGCGCGAGCGAGCGAGCGGGATGTGGAAGCGGCGCACCGCGTCGTTCACCGCGAACTCCAGGAACAGGACGTCGGGGTGGTGGTCCAGGACGCGCGACTTGAAATTCGCCACGCCCCAGTCCGAGTGCTCGCCGCTTTTGGCGGTGTCGGTCAGCCGGATCTGGCCCGGATAGAGCCGTTCGATCGCGTCGCGCATCTGGCGGGGCCAAGCCCCGCCCGAGGTCAGGCTGGTTCCGTAGACGACGATGTGCAGCCTTTCGCCCGCCGCCAGCCGCGCCCCGATCCGGCTCGGCACCCCAATCCGGTTCAGACTTTGGGCCGATACCGAGCCGATCAGTAGGGAGAGGCAGGAGAGGGCGAGGGGCTTCATGCGGGCTCGACGAGGAGCGTCTTGATCTCGAAGGGACGGAAGTATAGACGCGCCTCGCCGCCGTTTTGCGTCACCGGCGAGCCCTCTTCCTCCAGAAGGTTCGTCTCCTCGATCGACGCGACGGGCACGCCGAAGCGCACCGTCGCCCAGGCGCCCGTCCGTCCCGCCTCGTAGAGCCGGACGACGAACGCCTCATGGTCCTCGGCCCACTTGACCGCCTCGACGATCACGTTCGGCGCGTCCACGCTCAGGAGCGACAGGGAGACGGCCTCGCGTCCCTGGATGAGGGTCGGCGCGACGTTGAACTCGTACGCGGGGCGCACGACGCTTTCGACGGAGAAGCCGCCCGCGTGGGGGAGCATCGCGTAGGCGAAGCGGTGGCGACCCTCGTCGCCGCGCGGGTCGGGGTGGCGGCCCGACTTGACGAGGCTCAGAACGTAGCGGCCTTCCTTGACGGTGCAGGCGTACTTGGAGTCGTTGAGGAAGGCGACGCCGTACGCGCCCTCGCTCACGTCGGTCCACTTGTGGGCGCAGACGTCGAACTGGGCGCGGTCCCAGGTGGTGTTGTCGTGGGTTCCGCGCGTGACGTGGCCGAACTGGATCTCGTGGCGCGCGGAGTCGGCGAGCACGTCGAGGTCGAAGCCGGACTTCAGGAACTGGTACTTCTCGTGCCAGTCGACCACGGTGTCGAAGTCGACGCGCGGGGTGGTCGAGTGGAAGACGACGTGCTGCTTCAGCGTCGAGCCGACCCCGAACGCGTACTCCAGCTCGAGCCGAAGCTGGAGGGGGCCGTCGGCGACGACGCGGTGCACGGTGGGCGTTCCGAGGGGACGGAGCTTGTGGCGCTGGTCGCGGTCGATGTCCCAGTTGTCCCAGACGGCGGGGACGTCCTCGCCGATCTCCAGGGAGTTGAGGGCCCCGCCCGCCCGAACCAGCTCGCGCTCGGCGGCCTTGTCGAAGAAGGAGACGATCCGCCCGCCGTCGTCGAGGCGGACGCGGGCGAAGGGGGTCTCGATGGCGTCGTTGGTGACGACGAAGGGCGAGTCGCCGCCGCCCAACCCATCGTTCGTTGGGGCGCCGTCGCCGGTGGGGAGCGGCGTCGTGCCCATCGGGGCCAGGGTGAGGCCGGTGACGGCGACGTGCGCGACGCCGTCCACGTCCTCGAACGCCTGGACGACGTCGCCCGCAGGGAGGGCGAAGCCTTCGGCTTTGACGAACGCCATCTCTCCGGTGCGCTCCCAGCTCAGGGAGTTCAGGGCGGAGAGGACGCCCGCGTCGTCGACGTCGCCCGCGAGGAGGGCGTGGGCCTCGCCCTCGATCTCGGACACGCGGTCCTCCAGGTCGTTCAGCTCCTGCTTGGCCTGGTCGTTGACGGCGGCGATGGAGGAGCCGGGGAGGATGTCGTGGAACTGGTTGACGAGGAGCACCTTCCACGCCTCCAGGAAGTCCGCGCGGGGGTAGGCGTGGCCCTTGAGGGCGGCGAGGGTCCAGACCAGCTCGGCGTCGCGCAGCTCGAACTCGCAGCGGCGGTTGAGCCGCTTGATGTCGGCGATGGAGGTGAGGGTGCCGCGGTGAAGCTCGAGGTACAGCTCGCCGACCCAGAGGGGAAGGGCGTCGAGGTCGCGCTCCATGCCCTGCATGAACTCGGAAATGGAGCTGTACTCCGTCTTGGGGCAGCCTTCGAGGTCCTCGCAGAGACGGGCCATCTCGATCATCTCGGCCATCGGGCCGCCGCCGCCGTCGCCCCAGCCGAAGCCGACGAGGCGGCGGTCCTGGACGTCCTTGTGAATGACGTCGTTCCAGAGCCGGGTGAGCTTGGCGGGGTCGAGCTCGCCCTGCATCTCGTTGAAGTGGGCGAGGACGCGGGAGCCGTCGATGCCCTGCCACCAGAAGGTGTCCACGGGGAAGCGGTTGGTGTCGTTCCAGCTCAGCTTCGTGGTGAGAAAGTAGCGGACGCCGGACTTCTGGAGGATCTGGGGGAGGGCGGCGGAGTAGCCGAACACGTCGGGCTGCCAGAGGGCGTCGGTGGTCTTCCCGAACATCTCGCGGTAGGAGCGCTGGCCGACGAGGCACTGGCGGGCGAACGACTCGCCGCTGGGGATGTTGCAGTCGGGCTCGATGTACATCGCGCCGTTGACCTCCCAGCGGCCTTCCTTCACGCGCTCGACGACCCGCTCGAACACCTCGGGGTAGAGCTCGCGGCACTTCTCGTAGTGGTAGGCCGCGCTCTGGGTGAACCGGAACTCGGGGTACTGGTCCATGAGGGCGAGGACGGAGGAGTAGGTGCGGCCGATCTTGCGCCAGGTCTCGGCGATGGTCCAGAGCCACGCGGTGTCGATGTGGGAGTGGCCCATGATCCCCATGGTGGGGGTGGTCGGCCCGTTCTTCTCCTCGAGAAGCGGCTGGATGACGTCCATGACCTCCATGAGGGCGGCGCGCCAGGTCGCTTCGTCGGTCTCCTCGGGGCGGGCCCAGACGATGCGGAAGATGGCCTCGAAGGCGTGGACGATGCGGCCCCGGCGCAGGCTGTTGGGGTCGAGGACCTCGGCGAGCTGGCGCAGGGCGCGCAGGCCGAAGACGAAGCGGGAGACGTCGGGCCGCTCGGTGACGAGCTGGACGGCCTCGTAGCGGCGGTCCTCCTTGCGGACGTAGACGACGCCGTCGGCGGAGCCTTCGGTGTGGGCGGGGTGGACGCCGGGGAAGTTGTGGCCCGCGTAGGCTTCGAGGGCGATGGCGTAGGTCTTGCCGCCCTGGGCCTTCAGGTCGAGGACGCGGACGGGGTGGTTGGGGTCGAAGACGCCCCGGATCGTGCCGTCGACGAAGAGCATGGCCTCGGGGCCGCCGGTGATCGCGCGGAGGAGGACGGTCTGTCCGTCGAGCTCGGACGGCACGGTGACGCTCCCCCGGAACCAGGCGGTGGTCCAGTCCTCGCCCCACGCCTCGCCGGGCTCGACCCGCCGCCATTCGAGGCCGTCGGGAAGGGATCGGTGGTGCTCGCGCGTCTCCGCGATCTCCATGCTGAGGGTTTCGACCGCCGTATAGCGGAGCCGGTCGTACGTCGCCTCAAGCTGGGCGATCTTCGCGGGGATCTTCGGGTCGAGGATCATGCGAGGAAGAGTAAACCCTTTAGGCGATTCGGGCGGTGGGGCGGGAACTCGGTTCGCGGGCGACGCACGTTTTTCGGCGGCGAGGAAGGATCGGGAAGGGCGGTCTGCCGAGCGCGCGATTTGGCGGCGCTCACGAGAAAAACGTCGGGATAAACGCGCTTTTTACGCGCGACGGGAGTGTGCGAAAGACGATGCCTGGGGGCGGTGAACGCGGGTGGAGGGAGGCGGGCATGGGCATGAAGGATCTAACCGTCGTGGGGGGCTTGGTCGATCCCGTTATGTCGTTAGGGGATCTTAAGGCGACTGCCGGACGCCGACACGGACGCCGTCCTGATCACGACCGTCTAAGTGAGGCCCCCGTCCGGAAACGGAACGAGGCCGACGTGGTGCGCGGCGCGGGCCAACCCGGCGGCGATGCTACCGGTAGACCAGGATCCTCGTGCGAAGCTCGGAAGGAACCTCCCTTGTAGACAGGTGGATATCTTGCTCTATATCTGATTGAAAACCAGTATTTCTATTGGTCCCCAGTTATGCTGATTTCACCACTTGCTTAGTACCGTCAAAGGTCGAAGGATCGGAACGGCGTTTGGCATGGGACTAAGCCGATGTCCTCAACCTCTCCTCCGCCCCTTCGCCGGGGTTTCACGACCCTCGCCCTGCTCTCGGCGGGCGCGGTGCTGTTCTCCTCCACCGCCGCCGGGCTGCTCCTCCTGAAGGAGGGGGCCGAGGCGGAGCTCGCCCAGACCGGCCGCCGCCCCGCCGGCGCCTTCACCCAGTCTCCCACGAAGCCCTTCCTCGGCGCGAGGCCCGGCCGCGACCGTGGGCGCGGCGGGGTGTGGTCCGCCGAGGCCCTCGCGCGGGCGGCCAAGAGCGGGGATCAGCGGTCCCAGCCCGCCTCGTCCCTGTGGACGGGTCCCGCCGCCCTCGCCCAGACCGCCCAGGCGCACACCCTGGCGGTGGCGCCCGAGCCCGGCTCGTCCCAGCCCTGGGAGGGAAGCTCCGGGGGCGTCAACACGGGCAACGGCAACAAGCTCACCTCGGTCCACCTCCTCGACTGGAAGGTCCGGGGCGGCATGGCCCTGGATTTCACCCTCTACCACAACTCCCAGACGAACTACGACGACGAGCTGGGCTGGGGCTGGACCTGGACCTACGACGTCTACGTGAACAACCTCTCGAGCGGCAACCCCGTCCTGCACTGGGGCGACGGCACGAGCGTGCCGTACTCGGCTCCCGGCGGCGGCGCGGGGGGCGGGGGCAGCACGGGGACCCCGGGCGGCGGCTCGGAGGAAGAGGCCCAGGTCGAGGTGGGCGTGACGGTCCAGGGGACCGCGACGACCTACGTCGCCCCGGCGGGCTTCCACGACGCGCTCGTGAAGAACGCGGACGGCACCTGGACGGTCACCAAGAAGGACGGCACGAGGTACCTCCTGAACGCGGCGGGCTTCCTCACGAAGGTGCTCGACCGCAACGGCAACGCGATCACCCTCACGCTGAACGCGGGCAACTACGTCACGAGGATCACCGATCCCACGGGCCGGTACGTGAACGTCTCGGTCGTGGGCGGCAAGTTCCAGTCTATGACGGACCAGACGGGCCGCACGTGGACCTTCAGCCGTAACGCGAGCGACGACCTCACGAGCGTGGGCTGGCCGAGCCTGGGCGACGGGAACACGTACGCGGACGGCTTCGCGTACGCGGGTCACCGGATCACGACGCGCACCGACCGCCGAGGCAAGGCCTGGACCTACGGCTACGACGCGACGTACGGCGCGGCCTACCCCGCGCTCGCCTCGGAGACCGACCCGCTCGGCCACGCGACGACCTACGCCTACGGCTCGGCCCAGACCACGATCACGGACGCGCTGAACCATGTCGCGAAGGACAACTACAGCTCGGGCGTGCTGGCGAGCCGGGTGGACGCCTCGAACTTCGCCGTCAGCTACACCGGACGGAACGCGAACCGCGACCTGACGTCGTGGACCGACGCGCGGGGCAAAGGCTGGAGCGCGACCTACGACGCGAGCGGCAACGTTCTCACGAGGACCGATCCGCTCGCGCACACCACGACCTGGACCTACAACGGCTTTTCCCAGCCGCTCGTCGTGACGGACGCGCTGGGCCACGCGACGACCAACACGTACGACGCCGCGGGCAACCTGCTGACGGTCAAGAACGCCCTGAACAAGACCGTCGTCACGAACGCGATCGGCTCCTACGGCCTCGTTTCGAGCAGCACGAACGCCCTGGGCAAGGCGACCACGTTCGCGTACACGACCGACGGCGACGTTCAGACGGTCACCGACCCGACGTCGCGCGCGACGACCCTGGGCTACGACGCTCTGGGCCATCCGACGAGCGCCACCGACGCGGCGGGCAAGGCCACAACGAGCCTCTACGACGCCTGGGATCGTAAGATCCAGATCACCCATCCTCCTACGAGCGGCACGACCGGCGCGAGCGCTTTCACGAGCTATCTCGCGACAGGACAGGTCAGGACCACGACCGACGAACTCGGCCACATCACGACCTTGGGGTATGACGACGCGGGGCGGCTCACG
>Ga0160428_1001124_pt1 | contig 22122 bp, 20 predicted proteins | sample SolpanmetagenomM_FD_108198 | JGI IMG/M metagenome (GOLD analysis project Ga0160428, IMG submission 108198) | Solar panel surface microbial communities from Lawrence Berkeley National Laboratory, California, USA - M | ecosystem: Engineered > Built environment > Solar panel > Unclassified ... | reverse complement strand
GCAGGCGGCCGGGATTTCAGGAGGGTGGTTCCCCATGATGGCTGCCCGCCTCTCGAAGATCGTGCTCGTGGCGGCCCTGGCGCTGACCTGCACGCTCGCGGTGTTCGGGAACGTCGTCGACCCGACGACCAATTATAGTTTCGTCCAGCACGTCCTCTCGATGGATACCGTGATGCCGGGGTCCGGGATCACGGATCGCTCGATCACGGACCCCGCGGTCCAGCATGCGGCGTTCATCGTGATCGTCGCCGGTGAGGCCGTGACGGCCCTGCTCCTCTGGCTCGGCGTCTCGTTGATGCTCAGCCGGCTGAGGGCACCGGCGGCGCGATTCGCGCGGGCGAAAACCTGGGCGATTGCCGGCCTCAGCGTCGGCTTCCTGGTTTGGCAGGCCGGCTTCCTGGGCATCGGCGGCGAGTGGTTCGGCATGTGGATGTCGAAAACCTGGAACGGCCAGGAAGCCGCCTTCCGGTTCGCCATGACGGTTCTGGGTGTTCTGATCTACGTGGCGATGCCGGATCCCGAGGAGCCGGTCGCGTGATCCCGACAGCAGCACCTCACTGGTGAAGGTCGGCCGTCACGCCTCGGTCCGTTCCACCGGTGGGCCAGTCGGTCCGCGTCGTCGCGGTCGGCGAGTGTCTGCGGCCGCTAGACCGCGATGATCTCCGGGTACCGCGCGGCGAGCGTTGCCCGGGTCGCCTCCGCCCAGGCCCGATCCCGCGCCCCGCGCTCCCGGTCGAGGGGTACGTCGGCGACGAGGCTGGCCGGACGTCGGGAGAGCAGCAGCAGCCGGTCGGCGATCCCGATCGCCTCGGCGACGTTGTGGGTCACCATCAGGACGCTCATGCCGGCCCCGTCGACGGTGTCGACCACGAGCCCGCGCAACTCGGCGGCGGCGGCATCGTCGAGCGAGACGAAAGGCTCGTCGAGCACCAGCACGCGGGGATCGTCGGCGAGCGCCCGCGCCAGCGCCACCCGCCGCTGCATCCCGAGGGACAGCGCCTTCGGGTAGCTGGCGCGCCATGGGGCCAGCCCGAGACGCCCGAACAAGCCGTCGAGGTCGCGCCCGCGCCGCGCGCGCGGCAGACCAAGGCGGACATTGTGCTCGACGCTGCGCCAGGGCAGCAGCCGCGGCTCCTGGAAAACCATCCCGGCCTGTTCCGCGCCGGAAACCTGGCCGGTGTAATCGGTGTCGAGACCGAGCAGGATCCGTAGCGATGTGGTCTTGCCGGCGCCGGACGGGCCGATCAGGCAGACGATCTCGCCGGCCTCGACTCCGAACGCGAGGTCGCGGACCGCCTCGACCGGCTCGGCACCACGCGACCGGTACCATTTCGAGTCGATCGAAACCCGGAGGACGGGATCAGCGCCAGCGGCGGACATGAGCTTCGAGCCGCTGCAGGAGGAGAACGTCGATTCCGATCATCACGGCCATGAACACGAGGCTATAGCCGATGATCGCGGCGACGTCGGTGCTCTGGACGAAGTAGTAGTTGATCGCGAAGCCGACCCCGTCCGGGCGGCCGAGCAGTTCCACCACCAGCACGATCTTCCAGGCGAGCGACAGGCCTGAGCGCGACGCAGTCACCACGTAGGGCTGGAGCTGCGGGATCAACACGTCGCGGGCCCAGGTCAGCCGGTCGAACCGATACGCCCGGGCCATCTCGTCGAGTTGCGGGTCGAGGTTGCGGGCGCCCTCGCGCACGATCACGGCGACGTTAGGAAGCTTGTTCAGCACCACCGCGAGGATCGCGGCCGCCTCGGTCAATCCGACCCAGACATAGGCCAGCACGGTGATCACCAGGGCTGGGGTGTTGAGCAGGACGAGGAGCGGGGTGTCGAGGGTGAGATCCGCGGCCTTCGAGCGACCCAGGGCGACGCCGAGCGCCACGCCGAGGACCATCGCGATCCCGAAGGAGATCGCGACTCGCAGCAACGTCACGCCGACATTGTGGATGAGGTCGCCGCGTTCCGCCTCCTGGATGATGAAACGCAGCACCGCCATGGGCGCCGGCAGCAGGCGCGAACCGGCCTCCAGCGCGGCGGCCTGCCACGCGGCGACGAGCACCAGAAGGGATGCGATGCGGGTCAGCGCACCCATGCGGATCCGGTTGTCGGCATCACCCGCGTGAATGCCCCCCGCGCCGGCGCCTCAACCATTGCGGCCCGTGTCGTAGTAGAGGTCGGGAGGAAGGGCGCTCCCCTTGCCGACGAGTCGCGCGCCGCCGAGGCGGGACATCACCGTGTAGAGCTTCTCGGCGTCGGCACGCTCCTCCGCCACGGATCGGCGCGGGATGCCCGCCAGGAAATCCCGCTTCAGCGCCTCGAAGGTGGCGTCGTCCTCGGCGGCCATGAGGGGGCGCACGATCTGCCACGTGGCGGGATCCTGCGCGAGCATGTCCTTGGCCGCCCGCGAAGCCCGCACGAAGCCGGCTACGGCGGCCGGCTTCTCCTTCACGACCGTATCCTGGAACAGGTAGCCGATCAGCGCCACGTCGCCGGCGACGCCCAACGCGTGCATGATGTCCTCCGCGCCGACGAGGCGGCGGTATTTCTTGGCCTCCAGCCGCGCGCAATAGGTCCAGTAGGTCAGCGCCGCGTCGAGGGCGCCCTGCTCCAGCTTCAGGGTAATCAGCGGCGGCGCGCCGTAGGCGATCTCGGCGGCGCGCTCAAGGTCGATCCCGGCCGCATCCTTGGCCTGCGCCTTGAGCAGCAGCCAGTTCTTGTCGAGGGGGCCGCCGGCGACGCCGAGACGCTTGCCGTCCAGGTCCTTGAGGGTCTTCACAGGACTGTCGGCCGGCACCATCACGGCGCCCTCAGACGTCGAGTACGGGATGAACCGCACCGCCTGCCCGTCATTGCCGAGGCGGGCCGCCCAGAGCAGGTCCCCGATGATGGTGTCGACTTGCCCGCCGATGAAGCTGATCCGCGCCGCGTCGTTACCCGCGAGCTTGACGGCGTCGAGCGTGAAGCCGTTGGCCACGTCGAGACCCCGGGCCTTGATCACCGCCGCTTCCCAGGTGGACGTGCCGAAGGGCAGGCTCCCAAGGCGGATCGTCGGTCCGTCGGCGCGCGCCGCTCGAAGCCCGAGGCCGCCGAGCACGCTTCCGGCGAGCATCGCGCGCCGTGACAGCATCACGCCTTCTCCCATCGTCTTGCGCAGTCCTCGGTGGCGCGAGACTGGGGTAAGGACCCGGCCCATTGCCATTGGAAACAGGTCATAGGGCTCGCACCGGCCTCCGTCCATCGTGCGGAACACGCTTGCGCGCAACCTGCCACAGCGGCACCTTCGATCCAGGCACGTTTACGGGAGGGACCGGACCATGAGTGAGCGACGTGAAGAGGCCTTGGACCACGCCACCGTCGAGGCGCGGCTGAAGGCCGAGCTGCCCGCGTGGCGGCTGGAGGAGGGTTGGATCCGCCGGACCTACAAGACCGCGGGCTGGAAGAGCACGCTCATGGTGATCAATACCGTCGGCCACCTCGCCGAGGCCGCGTGGCACCATCCCGACATCACCGCCTCCTATGCCTGGGTCGAGGTCCGGCTGATGAACCACGCCGCGAAGGGCATCACCGACAAGGACTTCGCCCTCGCCCGCAAGATCGAGGAGGTGGTGGCCTGGCAGCCCGGCCAGGAGGGACAGGGTCTGGAGGGGACGCCCACCGATCCGCGATTCGCCTACATCAAGTACGACAAGTAGCGCCGAGGGAGCCGTCACCGCGGCTCCTTCACCCGACGGCATTCGGTCTTGAGGTAGGCGCTCCTGCCGATCTCGTCGCGCCGCTCGGTCCGCGCGATGATCTCCTGCCAACCCGTGGCGCAGCCGAGCTCGTTGGCGACCCGGATCTTGCGGACCTCGAGGGCCTGATCGTCGGTGCAGGCCTCCTGGGCGAGGCCGTTGGCGCAGACCAGAACGACGGCGATGAAGGCATTCATGGGCGCTCGGATCCTCGTTCCAGCCCAGCCCTACGCGCCAGACCATCGCAAAGTTTCCGCCCACGCGACACTGCGCGCAGGGATACCCTCTACGGTCGACCCGTCCTGAGGGGGCGAAAGGACGGGTCGACCGCTTGTCGCGGCGCTGGAGGGCGCCGCGATCTCGTCCGCCTGACGATCGGTCAGGCGCTGTGCGTCGCTCCGCCGTCGCTCGCCCGCCGGATCCGGTAGCAGCCAACATAGAGGGCGGGCAGGAACAGCAGCGTCAGGACGGTCGCCGCCAGGATGCCGCCGATCATGGCGAAGGCCATCGGCCCCCAGAACACCTCCCGGGCGATCGGGATCAGGCCGAGACTCGCCGCCGCCGCGGTGAGCAGGATCGGGCGCATCCGGTGGTGCGTCGCCTCGAACACGGCATCCCAGGGCGTCAGCCCGTCGGCCCGGAATTCCTCGATCTGGCTCACGAGGATCACGGCGTTTCGGATGATGATGCCGATGAGCGCGAGGATGCCCAGGATGGCGACGAACCCCATGGGTTTCTCGAACAGCAGCAGCGCCGGCACCACGCCGATCAGTCCCAGCGGCGCCACGGCGAAGACCAGCAGCACCCGGCCGAAGCTCTGGAGCTGCATCATCAGCAGCACCGCCATGGCGAGCAGCATGACCGGCACGACGGCCGCGATCGGACCCTGACCCTTGGCGGATTCCTCGACCGCACCGCCGGTCTGCAGGGTGTAGCCCTCCGGCAGCGCCTTCGCGAAGGCGTCGATTCCGGGCTGCAGGGCGGTCACGATGGTGGCCGGCTGCGTCATATCGTGGATGGTCGCCCGCACCGTCACGGTGGGGAGCCGGTCGCGGCGCCAGACGATCGGCTGCTCCAGGTCGTAGCCGATCCGCGCGAAGGCGAGGAGCGGCACCACCGACCCGCTGGCGAGGCCAACCTGAAGCGATTGCAGCGTGTCGAGCGAGGATCGTTCGGCGGCGCCCGCTCGGCCGACGACGTTCACGAGGTAGATCGAATCCCGCACCTGGGTGATCGCCTGACCGCCCTCGATCCCGTTCAGGATGCCGGCCACGTCCTGGCTGGTGACGCCGAGCTGCCGGGCCTTGTCCTGAAGGATCTCGACCCGCAGCACCTTGCCGGGCTCGTTCCAGTCGAAGGTCGGCACGTCGAGCCGCTTGTCGCCGGCCACGACGTTGGCGAGGTCCAGGGCGAGACGGCGCACCGTCTCCATCCGGGGTCCGCTCAGCCGGTACTGGACGGGCCGGCCGACCGGGGGACCGAGGCTCAGCGGCTGCACCAGGACGTCGGTGCCGACGAAGTCCTGCCGCGCCACGTCCTGGAGGCGGGTCATCACCCGATCGCGGACCTCCAGAGACTTGGTGACGATCACGATCTGTCCGAAGAACGCGTTGGCGAGCTGCTGGTCGAGGGGCAGGTAGAAGCGTACCGCCCCCTGCCCGACATAGGACGACCAGCTCGACACATCGGGATCGTCCTTCAGCCGCGTTTCGAACCGATCCATCTGCGCGCGGGTCTCGGCGATGGTGGCGTTTTGCGGCAGGGTGAGGTCGACCAGCACCTCGGACCGGTCCGAGGACGGGAAGAATTGCTGCTGCACGTGGCCCATCCCGACGATCGCGGCGACCATCAGCGCGAGGCAGACCACCACCGTCGTCCAGTGCCAGCGCATGGCGATCCGCAGCGCCCCGACGAACAGGCGCGTGAAGATTCCCTCCTTCTCGGTGTGGTGCTTCATGGTCTTCGGGAGGAGCGTGACGCCGACGAGCGGTGCGAACAGGACCGCCACGACCCAGGAGACCAGCAGGGCGGCCGCGATCACCACGAACAGCGAATAGGTGTATTCGCCCGCGCCGGAGCCGTTGAACCCGATCGGCAGGAAGCCCGCAACGGTCACGAGCGTCCCCGTCAGCATGGGGAACGCCGTCGACGTGTAGGCGAAAGTCGCGGCCTTGCGGAGCGTGTCGCCCCGCTCCAGGCGGGCCACCATCATCTCGACAGTGATCATGGCATCGTCGACCAGCAGGCCCAGCGCGATGATCAGCGCGCCGAGGGAGATGCGCTGCAGCGTCACGTCCATGATCTGCATGACCACGAAGACGATCGCCAGCACGAGCGGGATCGACACGGAGACCACGAGGCCGGCCCGGACGCCGAGGCTGACGAAGCTCACCGCCAGGACGATGATCACGGCCTCGACCAGCGCCTCGGTGAAGCCGCCGATTGCGTGCTCGACCTGGCGGGGCTGGTCGGAGACGAGGTGGACGCCGACACCGACCGGGAGGGTCGCCTCGATGCGGCGCATGCGCTCCTTCAGCGCCTCGCCGAAATGGAGCAGGTTAGCGCCCGGCCGCATCGCGATGGCGAGGCCGATCGCGGGCTTGCCGTCCACCCGGAACAGCGGCGCGGGCGGATCCTCGTAGCCGCGGCTGATCTCGGCGATGTCGGCGAGGCGGAAGAAGCGGTCATTGACGCGCAGGTTGAAGTCCTGAAGGGAGGCCTCCGAGGCGAAGGACCCGCTGACCCGCAGCGAGACGCGCTCGGGACCGGCCTGGACCACGCCGGAGGCCGAGACGGCGTTCTGCGTCTGCAGAGCCTTGATCAGCGCCTGGAAGTCGATGCCGTAGCCCGCGAGCTTGCGGGTTGAGAAATCGAGATAGATCGTCTCGGCCTGCGTGCCGATCAGCTGGGTCTTGCCGATGTCGGGCACCCGCAGAACCTCGGTGCGGATGGTCTCGACGTAGTCGCGCAATTGCCGGTGCGTCAGGCCATCCGCCGTGAAGGCGTAGATGTTGCCGAAGACGTCGCCGAACTCGTCGTTGAAGAACGGCCCCTGCACGCCCTGCGGAAATTGGCCCTTGATGTCGCCGAGGCGCTTGCGGACCTGATAGAAGGCCGGCTGCACCTCGCCCTTCTTCAGCGTGTCGCGGAACTGCACGAACACGGTGGACGAGCCCGGCGTCGTGTAGCTCCGGACGTAGTCGAGGCCGTTGAGCTGCTGAAGCTCCTTCTCGACGCGGTCCGTGACCTGGTCGAGGGTGTCCTTGATGGTCGCGCCCGGCCACGTGGTCTGGACGACCATGGTCTTGATCGTGAAGGGCGGATCCTCCTCGCGGCCGAGGCGGGTATAGGCCATCACGCCCGCGATCAGCGAGACGAGCATCAGGAACCAGACGAACGAGCGGTGCTCGAGCGCCCAGTCGGAGAGGTTGAAATCCTTCACTGGGGAACCCCGTGCGGTCAGCTCAGACGGCGCCGTCGGTCAGGCGCACGGCTTGGCCTTCTGCGAGTGCGTGGACACCGGCGATCACGACCCTGTCGCCCGGCTGGAGCCCCGCGGTGACGGCGATCCGGCCCGCCTCCGCCGCGCGCCGGTGCTCCGCCAGCGTGACGTCGCGGCGCATCACCGTCTTGCCATCCCTGGCGACCACCCAGACCGAGGGGCGGCCACCCTCGTCGAGCAGAGCCGAGGCGGGCAGCAGAATGTGGGGCGGCACCGCCCGGGCCAGCGAGACGTTGATGGTCGAACCCAGGCGGAACGCCGCGTTCGGATCCTCGAGGGTAATCCGGATGCGCTTCGAGCGAGTCCCTGATTCCGCGAGGGGCGACACCTCCCGCACGCGCCCGCGCGCGGTCACGTCCGGCGCGCTCTGGAGGGCGATTGTGAAGACGCCTTCCGCCGGCATCGCGCCCACGTAGGCCTCCGGGATATCGACCACGGCCTCGCGAACGTCCGGTCGTGCCACGGTCACGACGCCCTGCCCTGCGCTCAGCACCTGCCCGACTTCGGCGAGGCGCTGCGTGACCACGCCGTCGAACTCGGCCTTCAGCGCGGTGTAGCCCAGCTGGTCGCGGGCTTTCTGCAGACTCGCCAGGGCCTGATCGACCCGCGCCCGGGCGGTCTCACGCTTGGCCACCGCCTGATCGAGGGTGGCTTGCGCGACGCTGTTGCCGGTCATCAACCGGCGGGTTCGCGCCTCCGCGGCCTCGGCGTTCTCGGCCTGGGCGCGGGCATCGGCGAGATCGGCCTCGGCGCGGGTCAGATCGAAGCGCGTGACGATGACGTCGAGGGCCGCGAGACGCTGGCCCTTCTTGACGATGTCGCCGACCGTCACGTCGCGCCCGACCATCCGGCCAGGAATCTGGAAGCCGAGCTGAGCTTGGTAGCGCGGCTCGATCGTTCCGGCGAACGGGCCGAAGGTGATCGTATCGATCGGCTCGGCGACCTGGGTGAGCACCGGTCGAACCGGGCCGGACGAGGGATCGCGCGCCTCATCGCCGCGCCCATCACAGCCGCACAGAAATCCCGCGCTAAGGCCGATGGCCAGGATGGACCGCACGATCATGGTCGCCCCCCCAAATCGGTGGCGCGGACGACCTGCCCGGGCCGCAGGAACTGGATGCCGGCGACCACGACACGCTCACCCGGCTCGACACCCGATCTCAGCGCGATGATGTCGGGGCCGAAGCGATCGATCTCGACTATGCGGACCGCGACGGTGTTCCGGGCCGGGTCGTAGATCCAGACAGCGGGATGGCCGTCGTAGCGGTACAGTGCGGACCAGGGCAGTTCCACGGCGTCGTGGGGTGCGAAGCGACCGCGCCCGACCACAACGGCGCCGAGACCCATGGCGGGCGGCGTCTTGGTGAGTCCGATCTTGACGCGGACCGTGCCGGTCGATGCGTCGACGGTCGGCGAGATCTCGCGGACAATCCCGGTCGTGGCGATCGTCGGGTCGGCCTGCAGGGTGATCACGACGGCGTCGCCGGACGGGGGCTTGGTGGTCAGTGATTCGTACACGTTGAAGACCGCGTCCCGCGGACCGTCCTGGGCGACGGCCAGGACGGTCTGGCCCGATTGCACCACCTGACCGACCTCGAAGCCGCGGCTCGTGACGATCCCCGCGACCCCCGCACGCAATTCCGTGTAGGAGAACTGCTCCTGCGCGGTCCCGAGGGCGGCCTTGGCGGACTCGACCGAAGCCTGCGTGGTGCGCAGTTCCTGCTCCGCGTTGTCGTAGGTGGAGCGCGTCGTGAAGCCGCCGGCCAGAAGCTGCTTCTGCCGCTCGAAGGACATCTTGGCCTGGGTCTGAAGGGCTTCTGCCGACGTGAGTGCAGCCTTGGCGTTGTCGAGATTGGCCTGCTGGGTCAGGGGCTCCAGGCTGGCGAGGACCTGATCGGCCTCGACGTGGTCGCCGATTTCCACCCGACGCTCGGCTACCTTTCCGCTCGTCCGAAACGACACGTTGACCTGTGCCTGAGCCTGGATGTCACCCGTCAGCACCACGTCGAGCGCCACGGGCGTACGCCGGGCCTCCACGACCCGGACGCGCACCACGGTCGGGTCGACGGTTGCCGTCTCACCCTGCGCGCACCCAATACCGCCGAAGGCGGTTATCGCAAGAATACACGCGACAGGACGTAGATTGGCTTTGCGGATCATGCGGTCGACCATCCCGGCCGGGCTCGTGCAGATTGCGTGGCGTCGTCCTAGCCGATCCACTACATACCGTCCAGTCGGTTTTTAACGCAGGTGAGTGATGGAAGCGAAGCGCAGGCGGCTCGTCGAGCGTCCGGAGATCATCCTCGAAGCGGCAGCCGCAGTCCTCTTGAAGGCCGGCGCGCGCGGGCTGACCATCGATGCGGTCGCGGCGGAAGCCGGCCTGAGCAAGGGCGGGGTGCTGCATCACTACGCGTCGAAGGAGGCCCTCATCCTGGCCCTGGTCACGCGGAAGCTGACGCAGCTACGCGCGGAACTGGCCGCCTGCGAGGCCGAGATTCCACCCGGACCGTCGCAACTTCCCCGGGCGCTGGTGGCCCATGTCCGTGGGCATTACTGCGACGACGACGAGTCCTCGCACGCGCTGCTGCTGGCCTCGATGGAATCTCCGGAGGCGCAGAAGGATTACAAGGCTTTCGTGGCCGAGCAGCTGGGGCGCCTCGAAGCCGTCGCGGGTGCCAGTCCCGGAGAGGGCTCGGTGCTCTTCTTCGCGATCCTGGGCCTGTTCATGGGCCGTGCGCTCGGCTTCCATCAGCTCCGCGACGCGGACGTCGCGCCGATGCTCGACGCCTTGGAGCGGATCGCGCAGCGGTCAGACCGCTGAGATCCGCCGTCAGGCCTGGAACGCCAGCACCGCGCGGGTCCCCGGGCGCCCGGGGACGTAGGAAAGCGCCGAGCGCAGGTTGGTCGCCATGGCCCGCACGATCCGCGATCCGAGCCCCGTTCCGCGGACGGGTCCCTCCCCGGTCCACCCGATGCCGTCGTCCTCGACGGCGAGCAGGATCGTGTCGGCGGCATCCCGCGCCACCTCGACGCGGATCTCGCCCGACGTGCCCAGCGGATAGGCGTACTTGTACGCGTTGGTCACCAATTCGGTGACGACCACACCCACCGACACCGCCTTGTCGGTGGACAGCCGAACCGGTGCGGCCCGCAGACGGATCGGGTGATCCCGGCCGCTCGCCCGCATCGCGGCCTGCAGCTCTTCCACGAGGCTACCGAGATAGGCGTCCAACTCCACGCTCTCGACGTCGTCCGAGGTGTAGAGCCGACGGTGGATGCCGGCGATCGCCGAGATCCGCGCCTGCATCTCGTCGAGCGCCGCCTTGGCGGCCGGATCGGTCACCGCGTTGCGCTGCATATGCGCCAGCGCCGCCACCAGGGCGAGCGAGTTGGCGACCCGGTGGTTGACCTCGCGCAGCAGCAGCTCGGCCCGGTCGCGGGCCTCCCGCATCTCGGCCTCCGCCCGCTCCTTGTCCCGCCGCAGGGTCTCCTGCCGCAGCGCCGTGGCGACCGCCTCGCCCAGAAGCTCGCGAAACTGGCCCTGGACATCCTTCCAGACGTAGTCGACCGCGCCGGCCTTCAGCGCGGCGACGGCGACGCGACTGTCTTCAGATCCGGTCACGTAGATGACGGGCGGCGCCTGCGGCAAGGCGCGGATCTCGGGCAGGAGGTCGAGCCCGGTCTGGCCGGGCATGTGATGATCGAGCGCCACCGCGTCGATCCCGCCCGCGGCCAAGCGTGCCAGACCGTCGGCGCCGCTCTCGCAGAGCTCGACCGCGTAGCCCCGCCCCTCGAGCGAGCGCTTGACCAGGCGGCCGAGGCCGGGATCGTCGTCGATGTACAGGATGCGCGCCGCGGCGGTCGGGGCATCCGCGTCGGGGCGCTCGCGGCTCATGGGTTCTGGGGGACCTGCATGACCGAGAAGAACAGCCCGAGCTGCCGGATGGCGTTGGCGAAGCCCTCGTAGTTGACCGGCTTCGTGATGTAGACGTTCGCTCCGAGATCGTAGCACCGCTGGATCTCGCGGCTGTCGTCCGTCGTCGTAAGCACCACCACGGGGGAGCGCCGAGTGTGCGGGTTCGCCTTGACCGTCTCGAGGATATCGAGACCGGTCATGTCGGGCAGGTTGAGGTCGAGAAGGATGAGCAGGTGGCGCTTCGCGCTCGCCTCTCCGGACCCGTCCGCCCCCAGCAGGTATGCGAGCGCCGAGGTGCCGTCCCGGAATGGCACGATCTCGTTGTTGACGCCGGCCCGTCGGATGTTGCGCTCGATGAGCCGGGCGTGGCCCTCGTCATCTTCGATCATCACGATACTGACGGGATGCACGGGGCGCTCCATGCTCATTCGGCGGCCATGGGCGTCGGCTCCACGGCCTCCAGGTCCGCATTAGCCGCCCGGGACGGCAAGGTCACGTCGAACGTGGTTCCCTTCCCCAGCGTCGAGCTGACGTCGATCCGTCCGCCGAGGGAGCGCACGAGTGCCTTGACGTGGGCGAGGCCGATGCCTTCGCCGGGGCGATCCTGAGCGCCCGAGCGCCGGAACAGCTCGAAGACCCGGGCGTGATCCCGCTCCGCGATCCCGCGGCCATTGTCGGTGACGGAAAAGCAGATGCCGCGGGGGCCGGTCGAGCGGGCCGTGACGGCGATCCGTCCCGGGCGAGACGGGTCGAGGTACTTGATCGCGTTGTCCAGCAGGTTGCCGAAGATCTGCTCGACCGCGAGGCGATCGGCGACGATGCCCGGCAGAGTTGCCGGGATGATCACGTGGGCACCGGCGGCTTCGGCCTGGTGCCGGAGCGCGTCCGCAACGGCCTGGAGCACGGCCGCCATGTCGAGGTGTTCCGGCGTGAACTGCCGACGGCCCTCGCGGGACAGCTTCAGGATGGCGGCGATCAGCGCCTCCATTCGGTTCACGGCAGCCTTGATGAAACCCAGTGCCTCCGCGAAATCCGCGTCGAGCCGCGCAGCATCCGGGTGGTCACCCAGTGCCGCACCGATCTCGAGCCGCGCGGAGTCCAACTCGCTCGTGAACCCCATCACGTTGACCAGGGGCGCGCGCAGATCGTGGCTGACGATGTAGGCGTAGCGCTGGATCTCCTCGTTCGATTCCCTCAGCTCCGCTTCGGCCTCGCGCTGCTCTGTGATGTCGGTATGGACCCCGACCCACTCCCGGATGGCGCCGCGTCGGTCGAGGACCGGGACCGCACGGATCGCGTAGTGCCGCCACGTCCCGTCGCGCGATCGGACCCGATGCTCGTGAACGTAGGTTCGCCGGGCGCTGACGGTGGCGTTCCAGGTCTCGACCGACGACTTCACGTCGTCGGGATGGACCGCGTCGGCCCAGCCGAACCCCTCGTACTGCGCGCGCGTCTGCCCGGTGATGGCGCTCCAGCCGGGCTGCTCGCCCACCATCCGGCCCTCGGCATCGTTGGTCCAGAGGACTCCGCGCACGGCCTGCACGGCCGCACGGAAGCGCGCCTCGCTCGCCTGCAGATCCTGCTGGACCCGCTGCTGATCGAGGGAGGAGGCGAGCATTGCGAGGAACAGGATGAGGAAGGTCGTGCCGGCGACGTAGACGGCGAGGCTCTCCTGACCCGCCTTCGCCATCCCGGCATGCGCGGCGGCGTCGGACGCCGTAACGGTCGCCGCGGCCATTCCGGTATAGTGCATCCCGGCCACCGCGATGCCCATGATGCAGGCAGCCACCAGTTTCTGCGCGACGCCGTGCTGGCGGAAGGCGAGCCACAGGGCGGCGGTCGCGGCTGTCACGGCGATCACGATCGAGACGGCGACGATGGAAGGGCTGTAGGAAAGGTGTCCCGGTATCCGGAGCGCCGCCATGCCGGTGTAGTGCATCCCGGCGACACCGAGGCCCATCAGCGGGCCAGCGACCAGCACGCCGGCGGGACTGCCGCCCGTCCGGGCTACCCAGGCGAAACCCGCTCCGGTCGCAGCCACCGCGATGACGAGGGAGAGGAGCGTGACGCCGAGATCGTAATCCGCCGGCAGACCCATCTCGAAGGCGAGCATGCCGACGAAGTGCATCGACCAGATGCCGCCCCCCATGGCCACGGCGGCACCGGCCACCCACGGCCAACGCGGACCCGCGACGGGCCCGCGGACCCGGGCCCCGAGGTCCAGCGCGGTGTACGAGGCGAAGACCGCGAGGCCGATCGACAGGGCGACGAGCGCCGGATTGAAGCCGGTATGGACCATTCTGAAGGCATCGACGCGCGATCTGCGTGGATCCGCATGTAGCCGGTGTTATTCGCGACCGCCATCCGGGTTGAACCGCCCCTGGGCGTCGCCGATGCGGTCAACAAGACCGCCACGTTGCAGCCGGTCCCGTGACCGGTCCGTATTCACCCCGCGCACCAGCGTCGGAAAGGCATTCGCCTCGGTCAACGGCGCCGAAGCCAGCGCCGCGCAATGACCTTCCAGCATTGCGCCAGGTGTTCAGCTCGATCTTCCCCTGGGGGAACGACAACGATGAAGTTCTAGCGAGCCGTATCTGGATTATGAACCGGTATAGGAAAAGCTGATGGTTTCATCGCTCTCCTGCCGTGACGCTGCGATGGACGCTGGATGACCGCGCAGAAATCTCGATCCGGCAACGGCGCGAAATAAAAATTCCGGTTCGTCGCAGCGGCATGGCCTCTCCTGCGGTTCTCGCGCGTTGTAGGCTTCGTCGCTCCTCATCGACCATGCAGCTTCATGAACGAACACCCCGCGACGCCGTCCCCGGACCAGCTGCGTACGACCCTCGCACGGGCTCTGTACGATTCCGATCAGAGCGTCGCGGAATATCCCCCCTGGGACGACGAATCCCTCGACGGAGCGAGGTCCGACCTTCGGGAGCGCTTCCTTCACCGCGCCGACGTCGTCTTGGCGGGCCCCCTCGCGGCGTTCCTGGTCGACGCGGCGGCGCGGTCGGCCGACGACGAGGAATTACGGGTGTTGCGTCGCCAGCGGATGGCACCCGACCGGGAGCGCGAGCTTCTCGAGGCCAACAACCGGATGCTCGCGCGGGCCGAGGCGGCGGAGGCCGCGCGTGACGCAGCCGATGCCGCGCATCATGCAGCCGAGGCTGCCTGCGCTGCCGCAGAAGAGGCGCTCGCCACGATGCGGCGTGAGCGGGATGTCGCGCGCGAAGCGGAGGCGTTCTGGCAGCACTTCGCTTTCGACGCGGATGATCTGGCGACGCGCCGGTTGGTCGAGCATGCGGATGCCCGAGCCTCCGCCGAGCGAGAGGCGATCCAGGAGCGAGCCCGCCGGGAGCGGGCCGAAAGCGCGCTTCGCCTGTTCGCCGACCGGGCCGACGTGATGCCCAAGGAAGGTTGGGCCTCGGATCTTGCCAAAGCCAACCGCGATATTCCGCTCTGGTGGTTCCACGCGGCCCGGGTCGCGCTGGAACCTCCGGATACGTCCGGCAAGGCTTAGGCGGCGTCGCGGTCCCGGACCGGATTCATCGGCTTCAGCGATCCCGCGGCTTCGCGACGGGCCGGCGCGCCGGCCTGAATGGCCTCGTCCCACGCGCAGGGTGCGGGCTTGTCGCGCGCATTGTGGCCGGCGGCTCACCCGCCCCGTCGACGCGGAACTCCCGAGACGCTTCCGCGCGCGGCTCCGGACGATGGACTTCACGACCCCCTCCCCGAAAGAAGAGGATCGCGGAGTTTCGCCCCCCTCAGGCCGCCGCCGGTTGCTTGGCCGATGCGGGCGGATCACGGAACAGGGCCGTGCAGCCGGAGCCGCGGTGCATGCTCAGGATCGAGGCGCGGTCGATCTCCGGATGGGTTTTGAGGACGTTCTGCACGCAGGCCAGCACGCGCTCGTACTGCGCGGCGTCGAAATTCGGCTCCAGCGGGCTGACGGCAATGTACGTTTCGACCACGAGCACGCGCTCTGCGCGATCATGGTCCACATCGACGGCGATCCAGGACGATTTGATAAGGCTGGTGCTGGCGAGCATGGGCGTTCCTCGTTCAGCGTTGCATCGTTTCGCCACCCCTGCGGGTCGGCAATTTTGACGAAATCATGGACCGCGTACGGACGAAAGCCAAGGGCTGCGGCACATAGCAGAGGTCCGAGACATGCGGACTTGTTGAGGTAGCTGGATTGTCAGCCTACGGTTGCGCGTTGAGCGGGCGTGGGCCGCACACAATAGGCACTCGCTTCCGAATGATGGCATGTGGTATACAAATCGCCGGACTCGTCACGCCGGGTCCAAACGACGGTGTCGCGACACGACGAGACCGCGCTTTGACAGGGAGTGCAGACATGATCCCTCGAAGGATGGGCCGCGCATACCGTCGCGGCGCGCGTTGCCGGTCGCAGCCTCCCGAGGGCATCCTGGAACCAGTCTGAGCGGCCTGATCCGTTCCCCCGCAATCCCGAACCGCTTCCAACTCCGAGACCGATCATGACCAAGGCCCTCGAAGGCGTCCGCATCCTGGACTTCACCCACGTCCAATCGGGTCCGACCTGCACCCAGCTGCTGGCTTGGTTCGGCGCGGACGTGATCAAGGTCGAGCGGCCGGGCGTCGGCGACGCGACGCGACAGCAGCTCCAGGATCTTCCTGAAGTGGACAGTCTCTATTTCACGATGCTGAACCACAACAAGCGTTCGATCACGCTCGATTCGAAGAACGCGAAGGGCAAGGAGGTGCTCTGGCGCCTCATCAAGGAATGCGACGTTCTGGTCGAGAACTTCGCGCCGGGGGCGCTGGCCCGCATGGGTCTGACCTGGGAGAAGATCCACGAAGCGAACCCGCGGATGATTTTGGCCTCCGTGAAGGGCTTCGGCCCCGGTCGCTATGAAGACTGCAAGGTCTACGAGAACGTCGCCCAGTGCGCCGGCGGATCCGCCTCGACGACCGGCTTCCGGGACGGCATCCCGATGGTGACGGGAGCGCAGATCGGCGATTCCGGCACCGGCTTGCACCTCGCCCTCGGCATCGTCACCGCCCTCTACCACCGCACCCAGTCGGGCCTCGGTCAGAAGGTCGACTGCGCCATGCAGGACGGCGTGCTCAACCTGTGCCGCGTGAAGCTGCGCGACCAGCAGCGCCTGGAGCACGGCCCGCTAAAGGAATACAGCCAGTTCGGCGAGGGCATCCCGTTCGGCGAGGCCACCCCCCGTGCCGGCAACGATTCCGGCGGCGGTCAGCCGGGACGCATCCTGCGGTGCAAGGGCTGGGAGCAGGATCCCAACGCCTACATCTACGTGATCACGCAGGCGGCGGTGTGGGACCCGATCTGCGACATCATCGGCGAGCCCGACTGGAAGACCGATCCCAACTACGCGACCCCGAAGGCCCGCCTGCCGCACCTCAACGAGATCTTCACGCGGATCGAAGCGTGGACGATGAAGGTCTCCAAGTTCGAGGCGATGGATACCTTGAACAAGCACGACATCCCGTGCGGCCCGATCCTGTCGATGAAGGAAATCGCCGAGGACGAGGCCCTGAGGAAGACCGGCACCATCGTGGAAGTCGATCATCCGACGCGCGGCAAGTACCTGACCGTAGGCAATCCCATCAAGCTTTCGGCGAGCCCGAGCGAGGTCAAGCGGTCGCCGCTTCTGGGCGAGCACACCGACGAGATCCTGCGTGACGTGCTCGGATACTCGGAGACGGAAGTCGGCGAAATCGCCGAGTCCGGGGCCATCGGCGCGGTGCAGAAGATCGCCGCGGAGTGACGCTGTCCTGCGGGGGCGGCGCGAGGTCACCGGACCTTCGCCGCTCGCGCGTTCATCGCCGGCCGCCAAGCTGCAACGGTCGACGCTCCGGCATACGTCGACCTTCCTCGATCCCGCCTTTCAGATCGCTGCCCGCGCCACGCGGGAGTGACGCCCAGGAGATCGCATGCGCATCGCCTTCATCGGACAGCAGGATTTCGGAAAGGCCGTCCTCGAGGCGTTCCTCAAGCGGGGCGACGAGGTGGCCGGGGTGTTCTGCGCTCCGGAGAAGCCCGGCGCCAAGCCGGATGTCCTGAGGTTGGCCGCCGAGGAGAAGGGCCTGAAGGTCTTCCAGTTTCCGAGCCTCAAGAGCCCGGAGGCGGAGGCGGCGATGGGCGGATTGAGCGCCGATATCGGCATCATGGCCTACGTGCTGCAATTCGCACCGCAGAGCTTCGTGAACATCCCGAAGCACGGCACCATCCAATACCATCCGAGCCTGCTGCCGCGTTTCCGCGGGCCGTCCTCGATCAACTGGCCGATCGCCAGGGGCGAGCTGCAGACGGGGCTCACGATCTTCCGGCCCACCGACGGCCTCGACGAGGGGCCGGTGATCCTGCAGAAATCCTGCCCGATCGGGGCCCATGCGACCCTCGGCGACATCTACTTCGAGAACCTGTTCCCGATGGGCGTCGAGGCGATGCTGGAGGCGGCCGACCTCGTCGTCGCCGGCCAGCACGTCGAGATCGATCAGGAGGAGGACGCCGCCACCTACGAAGGCTGGTTCCGCGCCGCGGAGGCCGAGATCCGTTGGTCGTCCCACGCCGAGCAGATCTACAACCTGATCCGGGCCGCCAATCCCGCTCCCGGTGCCTGGACGACCGTGGATGGCAAGAAGCTGCAGATCTTCGATTCCAGACTGCAGCCGGTGCGCCGCCTCTCCGAGGTGAAGGGCAAGCCCGGCGAGGTGATCGCCGTCGACGACGACGGATTCAGCGTGTGTGCCCAGGGCGGCCAGATCCGGGTGAGCAAGGTGAAGGCCGAGGGCGGCAAGAAAGTTTCGGCAGCCGATTACGCCCGCGAGGTTGGGCTCTCCGTCGGTCAGGTTCTCGGCCGTTAAATCGCCGCCGGGTCAGCCCGTGATCGGCGCGCCTGCATGCGCCGATCGTGCAGGCTCAGACCCTTTTCGTGCGCTCCACGGCAGCCTTGCCCGAAGGTCCGAGAGCTTCAGGCGTGCCGCAGGGGGTGTCCCTCGATCCCCGACGTGCAGGGGCGCCCCAGTGAAGAGACGAGCGCGCGCGACCGCGGATCCCGCGTGCCTCACGGTTTCGACGCGTTGAGCCCGTAACCGCGGAATCGTTCGACGATCTGACCGATCTCATGGTCGGACAGGATCATCGGCGCGCCCACCTGAAGCGCCACGGCGTATTGCTGGCACAGCGTTTCCAGCTCGACCGCGAGCCAGAGTGCCTTCTCCAGGCTCTCCCCGGCCGCAATCATTCCATGATTGGCCAGGAGGCAGACGTTTCTTCCGGCGAGCGCGGCCAGGGCCAGCTCGGAGAGCTCCGCCGTGCCATAGGCCGCATAGGGCGCGCACCGCACGTTCGGACCGCCGAAAGCCGCGATCATGTAGTGCACCGCCGGGATCTCCCGCCCGCACATGGCGAAGGCGGTGCTGTGGATCGGGTGCGCGTGGACGACGGCGGCGAGTTCTGATCGGGACGCCAGGATGTCCCGGTGGAAGCGCCATTCGGAAGACGGCCTCTGGTCCGGCGGGTGCGTGCCGTCGAATTCGAGCGGGACCACGTCGTCCGGACCCATCCGGGCGGTGGGAAGACCCGAGGGCGTGATCAGGAGGCGATCGCGGAAGCGCAGCGAGACGTTGCCCGAGGTACCCCGGTTCAAGCCCTGCGCGTCCATCGCCCGCGCCGCCGCCACGACGCTCTCCCGTGCGCTGCGCTCGTCCGTTTCCATGCCCGATCTCCGGTGCGTCGGAGTCCCGGTTATGCAGGAAGCCCGGCGCCGTAAAGACGGCGCCGGGCTCTTTGGCGGATCGCGGTGGAGGTTCGAAGGCCGGACTACTGCGCCAGGGCCGGCGCGAGGCTCACATCGGGCTTCTTGGTGTAGGCCGCTCGCATCGGTTTGAGGACGAAGAGGGCGAGCAGGGCCGCGAAGATGTTGAGGGCCGCAGCCGCCAGGAACACCGCGTGCCAACTCCCCGTCATGGTCGTCAGGACGCTGGTGTAGGGCACGATGAGCGCCGCCGTGCCCTTGGCGGTATAGAGGAGGCCGGCATTCGTGGCGGCGTATTTAGATCCGAAGGTGTCGCCGCACGTTGCCGGGAACAGGGAGTAGATCTCGCCCCAGGCGAAGAACACGAGGCCGGTCAGCAGGACGAAGGCGATCGGGTTGTCGCCGAACTGGCTCAGCGCATAGATGCCCACGCCCTCGATCGCGAAGGAGATGAACATCGTATTTTCGCGACCGATATGGTCGGAGACCCAGCCGAAGAAGGGCCGCGTGACGCCGTTGAGCACCCGGTCGAGGGTCGCCGCGAAGGTCAGCGCCGGCAGGGTGATGCCCAGCAGCGAGACCGGCACGTCGGCGATCTTGAAGTCCTTCGCGATCGGGCCGAGCTGCGCAGTCGCCATCAGGCCGCCGGCGGCCATCATGACGAACATGGCGTACATCACCCAGAAGATCGGGGTGCGCACCATCTCGGCGGGCTTGTAATCGCGCTTCGACTGGCTGACGCGCGCGACTTCCGGGACCTGTCCCTTGATCGGCGAGCGCAGGAACAGGGCGATCAGCATGACGATCACGCCCTGCCCGATGCCGAAGTAGAAGAACGCCGCCTCGTAGCCCTGCGACTTGATCATCGCCTGGATCGGCACGACGGTCAGGGCCGAGCCGGCGCCGAAGCCCATGGCGGTGATGCCGGCGGCGAGCCCGCGGCGATCCGGGAACCACTTCAGCGAGTTGCCGACGCAGGTGCCGTACACCGCGCCCGCGCCCGTCCCGCCGATCGCCGCGGCGATGTAGAGGACGGTGAGCGTTTCGGCGTAGGAATTGATCACCCAGGCGATGCCGCACAGCAGGCCGCCGAACAGGGTGACAATGCGCGGACCGTACTTATCGACGAACCAGCCCTCGATCGGCACCAGCCAAGTCTCGGTGACGACAAAGAGCGTGAAGGCCACCTGGATGGCGGCTCGGTCCCAGCCGTGACGCTCCTGCATCGGGTTGACGAAGAACGTCCAGCCGTACTGCATGTTGGCGATCATGCACATGCAGATCACGCCGAAGGCGAGTTGCAGCCATCGGCCGCTTCCCACCGGTTTGTGGATCTCGGACATAACCATCCCTCCTTGGCAGTGTTCTTGTTGCCGTTCCTGATGACGGCTTCCTATGCCCTGCCGAGGCGTGCTGTGGCAGAACAATCCGAAAGCCGTTCGTATAAAAATTCTTGGCTCGCGACCAAATAATCTCTGAACTACTCCGGCACGCGCCACGCTCAATATCAACGAATACCGGGTGGTCGACGGTATGCCAGCAGGATGGTGCTGATCCCGCTGCCGCGTGTCAATCGAACCTGCAGAAAAATACCGGAATGTCGGGCTGGATTAAACCCTCTCGCCGGACGTAGCCGAATTTCGCCGCGCGGTGGACCGCGCTTCGGCGGCTCGCGCCGGGATCAGGTGCGGTCTCCTTCACAGGTCTGTGGGGCCGGGCTGCAATTGACTAGGATCTGGTCAAGGTTTGCGGTAGTTCGCTTTAGAGCGCACGACAGAGAATGCGTGCGGGAAATCATACGCGTGGGGCGACTGGACGAGGGATGTCGAACTCTGAACCGTTGAGCGTGAAGCCGATCGTCGCCAGTTCCAGTCTCCGGACGTTGGCCTACGAGGCGCTCAAGACGGCCATCACCAACATGGATATCTACGGGCGTCCGGATGAGGTGCGGCTCGACGAGCGGAAGCTGTCGCAGGATCTCGGCGTGAGCCGTACACCCGTGCGGGAGGCGTTGACCGTTCTTGAGCAGGAGGGCTTCGTGCGTTCCGAGGCGCGGCGCGGCGTCTTCGTCATCAAGAAGAACAAGCGCGAGATCGTCAGCATGATCCACGCCTGGACGGCGCTGGAGAGCATGGCGGCCCGCCTCGCTTGCAGCCGCGCCACGGACTCGCAGCTGCGGTCGCTGCGCGAATCGTTCCCGGAATTCTACGAAGGCCAGCCCTCCGAGCACATCGACGAATACTCCGACGCGAATATCCGCTTCCACCAGCGGATCATCGCGCTCGGTCACTGCGACGCGATCGCGGATCTGACCAGCAACCTGTTGATGCATGTTCGCGGCATCCGGAGCACGGCACTCCGTCAGGGCGACCGGGCCGAACGATCGATCCGGGAACATGTGGCGATCATCGCCGCGCTGGAGGCGCGCGATGCCGACCTCGCCGAGCGCCTCGTCCGCGAGCACGGTCTCGGCCTTGCCCACCACGTCGACACGTATGGGGATTACCTGGACTGATTCGAGCGCCGGCGCGCGGTCGTTGACCGCGTGCCCAACGGCTCCTGCCCCCGATTGCGGCCGCGGCCTCTCACGACCGTGTGGGATGCGGAGGCACAGATGGAGCGACCGGCGGCCTTCGGTGCTTGGGTGACCTTTCGTAGGCCCAGCCGAACAGGATTCACGACATCCGGTTTTCACGGCTGGGCTTCGGCCCCGGAAACCCAGTTAACGGGATGCAGGCAGTTGCGGGGCAATCCGCATGTGGCTGTCGCTGCCTCTGAGGCATGCGTACAGAAGCAACGCTGTCGAGTTCCCAGGGGCTGTTGAACGGTGCCCCACGGCTCGCCGTCCACGCAGCGACGACGGTCGAGGTCGCGCCCCCCACAGCCTCGCAAGACGGCGGACAAATACGCCGAGGAACCCTGGTGATGACGCCGCGTCGTTCGCGTCGCACCATCGCATCGTGGACGCTGGAGCAGTTTCAAGCGCCTCAACCCAACCGTGCAGCGCATGTTGGGACCCGGCTTGAGACAATCAGCGCGGCGCGCATGCACGGTTCGCATGCGCGGTATTCATTATCTGGCATACCAGTTTGCAGAGCGGCATGGCATTTGTCGCATCGCAACATCAAGAGGCGACGCGCCTCAGACGGAGTGCCCCGATGATCGCCAGCTTCCTCGTCATCTTCGCTGCGTTCG
>Ga0160428_1001123_pt1 | contig 22186 bp, 10 predicted proteins | sample SolpanmetagenomM_FD_108198 | JGI IMG/M metagenome (GOLD analysis project Ga0160428, IMG submission 108198) | Solar panel surface microbial communities from Lawrence Berkeley National Laboratory, California, USA - M | ecosystem: Engineered > Built environment > Solar panel > Unclassified ... | reverse complement strand
GGGTCGAGTCCCCCGTCTTCAACACTTTCAGACGGAGCTTCGAGAGCACAAGCCATGCTAGCACAAACGATTGGAGGAGGAGCATCATGAGCACCAACACTGAATCGCGATATGTTACCACCGACATGTCAACTCAGACGGACTTTGATTCGTCAGTTAAGATGAGCTCAAGTCTCGGCTCCATGGAAGACCAAAACAGACCCGTGAACGCTCTCCCTTCGCAGAAGCCTTCGAGCTCGACCAGCAGAGCAGTTCAACAGAGCCCCCTTAATGCGCCAATCGAGAAACCAGAGCGAGACGGGAAATTTGGGGAAAACAATGACGATGACAGTGGAGACGACAGCGAGGGGGAATTTGACGAGGATGATGAGATCGGTGATGATGATGAGGCAGTGGTGCACGAAGTACAGCAGGCTGCAGCTCCCCAAGTCATAAGTAGGGCGCGCTTGGTCACGTTGCCTCAACGAGTACCTCCAAAACTCCCAGACCGCAATCCTTTTCGCGCGAGAATTTCCACAATTCAAGCTTCCGACAGCGGACATCAAGACAGCGGCCATGGCACTCAGGCACAATCCGACAGAGGCGCCTTCGTGACTTCTTCATCAGAAAGAGAAGCATCCCTGCACTCAAACAAAAGCGAATCATCCAGGGAAAGCCACATCGACGGTGTCACGTCTTCCGCATCGTCGCCCGACAAAGCTTTGTCTTTCAAGTCCGTCAAAAGCGCACCGTCCCCGGACTTATCTCCCACGCTCGAAACCCACATTCCCGGTGGATTTCCGATCCTTCCACAACCCAAATCACCCACGCATTCGGTTCTCAATTCTCCAGGGTTGGCCAAAGTCTCACGCATCAGTTTGTCTAGCATCCGTCATGAACTAGGTTCCGACGAACAAGACTAGCTTCATGGAAAAACGAGTTACTGTCCACTAGCTATACCAGGGTTCTTGTGCATAACGGCGTTGCAATAGTCGCTAAATCTTCCCCTCTTCGTTGTATATATTGTGACACGCTGAAAGCATACTGTATAGACAATGAGTTTGTTAGTCCTATCCACAGTTGTTGTGGTTCCTCCTACGCGAGCTTGGCGTAGCTGTTTTGTCTGCCTAGTCAAGAACGATCTGGCTTGGAGTATTGCTAGGCATACAGGCAGCTTGTGCAGTCCAGACGATTCCTGTATTGGTCGATGGTTAGTCACGGTTCGAATCAGCAGTCGTTGCAGTTCCTTATGTCTTGATGTGGTGCGAAAGAAATTCAGATTAATGAGAAGATTTTGGTTTTACTGGTTGTTTTCGTCTTCGTCGAGCAGTTGATGGAGGCCGGTTTGCCGGGCTCTTTAACTGCCTCGGATGGCCCCAGTATGTTCCTCATGAAGCGTGACTGAAGTGACGGAGAATATGCAGACTTACATGCTTGAGTCTCGAACAGGTGGTTTCCAGCATACGTGGTCGATTTGATTGACCACATGCAGTACGTCCACTACTCTGCCTGGCTGGAAACCCCACGTTGACAGAGGCTGCCCCCAGGACGTTACAAAAAATGGCCGTACTGTTGTCGAAGGAAATGCCTGTGAATCACATTGGTCTAAACGTCCCTCTCCTCGCCTTCCGCATTTCCTCCACTCTTTTCCTGTCTTCTGCAAAGGCTCTAACCAACTCCCCAGCTCGCTCCTTGTTCTTCTCTCGGACTTGAAATCTGTAGAAATTCTCGGTGGCTTCTTCTCTTATTCTTGTTCTCTCCCTCTCCTTCTCCAAGGCCTCGTTCGCCTCATCGAGCCGGGCAGGTCCAACACGCCCACCGCGCGTTACGGTGATGAAGCCATCTGCATCAGGGACAGCACGGATCCGAGCGACGATACGTGCACGCTCGGTTTCCGACGCCGAAAATGAAGTCATGTAAGCATCCACAACAGGCTGTAGAACACTTGAGCCTGGGTAGCAAAGTGAATGGTGTCTGAGATAGCCTGACGTTGTGAGCTTCCTCCGAATACACCGATAAACTTCAGCAGGAGGATAACCACTCACGATTAGAGCCCAGTACGGGTATCTTCCCTTCTAGATTTACGCTCCATACAGGAGCTTCACCACTCTTGATCATCTTCTTGATATTTCTCCACGCTACCTCCATACTAATTCGATCGACGAACACGACGATCGCCGAGCTTCCACTCCGATGAACTGTGCGCTCCCAAACATCAGGCAATTCTGCAGCATCAGCAGGCGCGTTCTCGCTGGCGGTACGCTTGCGCTTCCTGTTCTTGCTGGAATGTGTCCCAGCAACGGCGGCCTTCCTGGATGGTCGTGATGAGGCGAATACAACACGCTCCACTCGTACACCTCCAAATTTCTGCAGGGAGAACAACGCCCGATAATGTGCTTCGGTGCTGTCTATCGGTATGCTCGCAGTAAACAGCGAACGCGGACTATCTGCATCTGGCTCCTTCGGGTCGTGAGGTCGTACATATAAATAATGGCGGCTTTCATTCGGAGAGCCTTGAGTTGTCGGTACTTGGAGAGGTAGGATTGAATAGCTAGCGACATGCGTAGGCGTGACTAGAGTGGTAGTCATGTCGAGGACAAAGAAGTTTGGGACTTTTGACTTCATACACTATTTGCTTGTTTCTACTAATAAAAGGTTTGCGATAGTCGGACCGTGGTCCGCCCGATCAACGGCTCGGGGTTTATTCTGTTCTTATATCCTTTTAGACCCCTTTCCTCTAGTTTTTTTAATTCTAGATATACTATAGAATATATTGTTAGATATAAAGATACTATTATAGGTACTATCTCAATTCTATAGTATAAAGGTAAAATCTAAAGGATTAACTTAGACGTAATTGTTTAATCTTTTTTACTAAAGCTATAGTTCATTATATAAGAAATTTAGCCCGTATAGAGAGTAAAGTTTCATTATATTTTAGAGTAGAATTAAAAATAGCCCGGGTATAAGCTAGTTCTAAAGTAAAGCCTCTTAACTTAGAAGCGGTATACTTGATAACTATATTATAAATTACGTAATACTAATTACGTAATATAGAGTTAACTTTAGTTCTACTTACTTAGTTTATAATATTTTCTAGATCTATTCCGCTTATACCGTAGCTCTTACGCCTAATATACTATAGTTGAAACCGCTATACTATATAGATGCACTAAAAAATAATAACTAATATTAAATATAAGTTCAACGGATTTAGTGTTTCCAACTAGCTAGATTAATAAGAATTAAAGTTGTCTCTAGCCGCTTAATCGTCTTTTTATATCTACGTAGTATAGGTTTTAGTCTTAGCGGTAAGATTAATATAGTAGTTCAATTTAATAAAATCTTAAAGGATTCTCTTAGCGGGTTTATAGTATTATTTAATCTTTATAATAAACCATTATAGTATAGATACATCCCTATTATAACAACGGTTGTTTTCCTTTTTTATTATATGTAATAGATTTATAAATAATCCTTATATATAAAGTAATATTTTAAAACTTTTTATTCATTACTTAATATGCTTTACTAGCTAATTTAATCATTATTACTACTATTGACTTAGTTAATTCACTACCTATATCTTAGTGATTATAGTCAACGTACTAATAGTATTGAGTTCTTTATTTAACTAAAGCTATTAGTTAACTCAAATTATTACAGAATGATAACTAGGAGTCATTACACTTAAACGTGTTTAAGTAAATCAAGTAGAATATAGAGCTACTAACCTATAACTAGAAGATAGTAGTAGTATTTTACAGTTTAGGTAAGATACTATTTCTTTACACTATAGCACTATATCTAAGATAAGATAGTACCTTTCAAATTAGTAAACTACCTCTAGTTTTTAGTATATAGCTACAAGAGTAAGGTTGAATAATAGAGGTAGATTAACTTAATAAAGTAACTTTACAAATCTAATAGTAGTATATATATATTCAAAATAAGAACAATAATATATATAAGTTAAATACATAAAATATTAAGTATGTAAGTATTTAGTTCAATATCCCTTTTAAGAACTTAGATCCAACTTATATAGAGAAGGTATGTATAAGAAAAAGGGAAAGGAACTACGGTTATAAAGAAATCTTATTTTAGTAATAACGTTTACCTAAATATAGCAATATATTATATGAAAATAATAATAACTTAGAGAAAAGAACTAGCTATTTAAACCGATCTAGTTATCTTAAGAGAATGTAGGCAATATTACATATTGATTTATCGTTCTATTTCTCAAATTTAGAACTATATTTTAGGAGTTATAATTGATTTTATATTATAGTATAATATACTGCAAATTACATATTTTAGATAATTTTATTATAACTTAGTTGATGTTTAAATGTGCTTTCCTTACTATGGATTATTATCATTATTATTATTATTATTATTATTATTATTTTTATTTTTAACTTATTATTATTATTATTATTATTATTATTATTATTACTGTCATTATTATGGTAATAATATGTCTAGTCTCAAATTAAAAAAAAGAATAAATAACAGCGCTTGATTATACATAACAATATATTTATAGTTTGAACCCTAAATAAAAGATCCTAGTAAGAGTAGAAAATAACCGATTCTATTAATAGGTAAGTTAATCTAGCATGTTAGAATAACTAGTGTCTTGATATTACTAAGTAAACGAGAATCAGGACCGTGTAGGAAGTAGTTGTTTTTTATATTTATTTGAAGGTAGAAAAAGTTTGGACCTATACCTATCTTAAACTTAGTATAATATATAGGGTTACTACGCTTACTTGGCTAATAGAACTATAAAGGCAACCTAAGAATCTAACTATATTAGTTAATTAGTACTAAGTATATATGCCCTTATATAGGAGTAGTTATTATACTTAAACTGAAATTATAGCTAAATATAGGTTAAAGTAGGGAGAGAAAGGCAGTTATAATATACTCTCTAATATTCTACTATATATTTATACTTCCAATGAAAAAGATCTTATTTAATAGTAATTATATCCTAAATACTACAAATCATTCTCTATACTACTACTATATGAATATACGTTAACTATTCTAATATGATAGTCTGATATTTTTAGATAATATTATACTTATAGATCGCTTCTTTTAATATATCAAACAATAAGGACACAATAAACTATAGTCTCCTTCTAAAGGTAAAATAGTCCGATAAGAATTTAATATTATACTAGTTTACGATATTATTTATAGTATTTTCTCTAGAAAAAGTAAAGTTCTTTTAAAGAGAGTCATTACCCTTATAATCCGATATATTTACTACTAAACTCATTTTAAGTAAACACACTTATAATTCCTTAATGTAGTTATATATAATCTCTTATTTGTATTTATTAAAGGACAAATGGCTTAATGTACCCAACTAACACGTTATAGAAGTAACCCAACTACCTAAGTAAGAAATTATATCGAGTATTATACTAAGAAGCGTTAAACATATAAGTGTTTTACGTTAATCTACAACTATAGACTAGTCTAAGTACAACATACTTGAGATCAAAGAAAGCTATAGTATAAAGATAGTACCTAAGACATTATATTCGTATTAAAGTATTATATTAACCTAAAATCATTTAGTATAGCTTCTACTATATGTATATTGAATGATATTCTATTAAATGATTATCTAACTATTTTTTACTAGTGTATAAAGAACGTTAGAAGAAGAACTATATTGATCTAATCTTGGTTATACTATATAGCGCAAATATACATAAGAAAGAGCTATCTATTCTTGATCTAAGCTAGTTTTATCTATTATAGATTTGCATTATATTATATTGTATATTTTCCCTATCCTAACCGACTAAATATATATTAGAATATAAGCTCTATCTTGAGATATATAGAATTAAATCTAAATCTAGAAACATGATTTTTGTCTATTCTAATTGATAGATTTAAATAATAGTTCTACTATTATTAATAGAAACTAAATATAATAGTAGCATATCTTGTATTATAAAGTATAAGTGCCGTAGTAAATAATGTACTAGAGGAGACTTAAGTAGGCATACTTCCGGGTATCTATTTAACTAGTATATTTATAATAGTCTTTTAGTCTTATCTCTTGATAATAACAGCCCTAGTTAAGCCTAATGTCTAAGATTACGTGTACATGATTTAGGATAGTTAATAAATTAGCTACTAAATGGAGTATTTCTTAAACTAAGTAACTTAATAAATAAAAGATATTTTTTCATATAAACTCTCCTATTGATATTGATAACTACTTGCCCTAAAGTTAAAGAAAGTTATTATCGCTTAGATCTTATATAAAGACAGTTTTAGGTATATACCTAGTCTATACTTTACTATAGGTCGGGTTTTAGGCTTGGGTCCCCGACCCGTTAGATCTATAGGTCGGGTTAACTCGATCTAAGTTGAAAATAAAAGATTTGGGTAGGTTTCTAAGTTCTAAAAATTCAACTTAGGTCTAAGAACCCGAGGCTACGGGTTAGGTTAACCCGACCCATAGCCGGGTTCGGGGATCTAGAACCCGGACCGTAGTAAATTATAACCTAGCCCAGCTTTAACCTAGAATTTTATAAGAATGTTATAATAACTACTCCCACCGGAAATATAATAGAGATACTATCCCGCGGGTTATCTAGCGTAACCCCGATAAGGCGGAATAGTATCTTATCTCTTAGCGGACTAAGTATAGCGTGTCTCAGGAATACATCGGGCTTAGAAAGCTATCGGGTATATGTTGCCGGGAAACCACCGGGCCAATTGGCTCTAGGGTTTATATAAAAAGCTCTCCCTGTTTTATTCCTAACCCTTTCCCGTAACAATTCGTTTCTTACTATATATATACATATACGAATCTACTCTTAACACCCTACCTAACCCCCCTTATAGATATTACTTTACTAGAAGGGTAAGATTATCGTTCTAAGAATTAACTAGCTATACTAATTTCTTTACTACTAACTAGAGAGCTACGCTTATTATAGACGGTCGATTAAGTATCTTAAATTTAGGTTATAATGAGATACGCTCTTAGTCTATTTTTTAGGATATTCAACTAAGTTTAGATATAGAATAATATCTAAACGTATAACGTTTATAATATAGATGAAGTTAGTGTAAGACCTAGCCCTATATTATAATCTCCTAAACGTCTCTTACTTTAATTTAAGTAAGAATTATTTTATACGTTTTAGTTAAACTTATAGATATTTATAGGTAAAATAAGATATATCTCGTTTAACTAGCCGTCTACTTTAGCTATATAGTAGTTCTAATACGCTAAATTGGGGACTAGGAGCGGCTGAAGCTTCCCATAAGGCCTGTTAGAAGTGTTACTAATACTCTCTAAAGTGTATAAGGAGGTATTAGCCTCCTATATAGCTATAATAAAGCTTTTTAGAGTTATTGGCGTCTCCTCGTTCTATACTCTTTCGTTAGAAACTACTATAATAACTTCCGATTAAGGGACTAGTAGGATAAGCTAGGCCCGAGCGAACTCGTCGTTAATTTCCCAACTACGGTTCTCTTAGGGTGTAATAGTAATACTTACAATAACGCCCTTAAGAAATAGGGTCGATTAATTAGATTACCTAGTAACATTTATTTTACGGGGTAGCGTAGTAGCGCTAGGAACCCGATCGTTCGTTGAGCTTAAGTTAGTTAAGGCTTAAGACTCCGACACATATAGCTTCTATTATAATGTCGGTAATATTAAGTTAAGACCTACTTGCTTTACGGACTTACGTATATAGTCTAGGCGACGTAACAGGCTATCGGCTAGGTTCTTTACGCCCTTCTTGTACTTAATAATAAAATTATACGTAGATAGATCTTCTAGCTAGTGTGCTTGCTATATACTCAACGTTTTAGTCGTTATAAAGTACCTTAGGTTATTATAATCGCTTAGCACTCGTATTGTATACTATACGCCTTCGGTATAGTGACGCTAGTGCGCCAACGAGACCTATATTACTATAAGCTTCTTATTATAAGTATCGTATCGAGTCTCTACGTTAGTGAATTTTTTACTTAGGAACGTAATAGAATACTAGTGCATCTATTCGTTATTATTATCGCGCTAGGCCTCTCTACCCTTTAGCTAAAGGATAATTCCCCCTAGAGCGTAATCCGAAGTATCTATAATAATAATTATCGAAAGGTTCGGGTTAAAGTGTATTAGTACTAGTGCTTTAACGAAGGCTTTACGTAACGTACGAGACGTAGTCTTAGCGGCCTTAGGCTAGACCTAAACCTTTTTCTTATCTTTCTAGAAACCTATAAGGAGTCTATTTAGAGGTGTAGCAATCTTTAAGTAACTCTCTATAAAGCGTCTATAGAAATTAGTGAATCCAATAAACACCTAGATATTATAATACCCTTTTAACCTAGGCTATTTCTAAATTGACTTCACGCGATTAGCATCTATTTTAATACCTCCTAATATAACGATAAAACTAAGAAAATCTATAGAATTAGTGTAGAAGAAATACTTAGATATCTTTGTATAGAGGTTCTATTTAAATAATCTCTCTAGTACTTAATTAATATAGCGCTTATAATCTTCTCTATTATAAGAATAGACTAGGATATTATTAAGATAGACAATACAGATATCGTCTAGCAAGCTATAAGGTAGGTTAGATAGGGTATTAAGAGTAGATTCGTATATACGTATCTAGTAAGAAACTAAATCGTTACGGAAAAGAGTTGGGAACGAAATAGAAAGAGCCTTTTATATGAACCCTAGAGCCAGTCGGCTCGGTTGTTTCTCGGTGACATACGCCCGACGGCTTTCCAAGCCCAACGCATTCCTAAGATATATTATACTTAGTCCGCTAAGAGATAAGATACTATTCCGCCTTATCGGAATTACCTTAGGTAACCCGCGGGATAGTATCCCTATTACATTTCTAATAGGAGCAGTTATTATATAAGCCTCCTAAACAATAATAAATGTAGTTTTAGAAAGTCGCTAGAGCATTCAATAACCTAAAAGGCATAACCTTATACTTAAAGTAGCCGTACCGAGTTCGAAACGTGGTCTTCTACTCGTCGCTCTCTTTAATACATATCCGATAATAAGCGTTACGGAGATTAAGCTTAATAAAGATCTTAGCCTAGGAGAGGCGATTAAGAAGCTCCCCCATAAGTGGCAATAGGTATCTATTCTTTACTATAACTTTATTTAGCCCCTAATAGTCAACGTAAAGTCGTATTAAACCGTTAGGTTTAGGAACGAGTAGAATGAGAGCTCCGATAGAGCTCTTACTCTCTTAAATTTAACTCTTCTTTAAGATACTCTTAAGATAGTTCTTTAGAATACTAAGCTCGCGTTATAATAGACTATAGATTAGGAGGTGCGAAGGCTTAGCATTTGGCTCTAGATCAATTACGTAATTATACTCGAAGTGTTGAGCCAAGATACTAGCATTTTCTTCTAAGAAAATATACTCCTATTTTAAGTACTATATCGGTAAAACAGAACGCGGATCATCCGCGACAATAGTACCAACCTAAAGGTCTAACGCCTTACTATTATAAGGTTGCCTCGGGGATGAATTAGGCTCTCTCAAAAATAGAGATATAGTATATACGATCTCCTCTAAAGAAACGCTTACGATAAACGTATTAGGATCGAGAATCTAGAACATCTATAGTCCCTACTATCGACTAGGTGAATTTTCTAATTCTCTAATCTATAAGTAGATTGTTTTCTCTTATCTAAGAGATACTAAGAACGAGTTTATAGGTGCTAAAATTAGACCTATAGAACCGTTATATACTCGTATACTTTACGCTAGTAGCGTTAGTAGCTTCAATCGATTCTTATTAAGGAAGCGAGCCTAAGGTAAGGCATCCTTAATCTCAATTAAGTCCGCTGACTTAACGAATCTCTAACTAATAAGATTAATACTTAAGCTACAATCAAGAAGAGCGTAAACCGTTTACGGTCCGCTAGAGATTAAGACCTCTATATCTACAAGTATGCGCTCGTATTAGCCTTTAGTTTAAGGGCCTAGTTACAGGGAACCAATGTCTGCAACTAGGCCTTCCCATTTTTTAAGTTAGTAGGCTTCTCTTTACTACCAGCCTTCTCTACTTCCTTAGGGCAGTAGGCGCTAATATAGCCGTAGTTGTTATAGTTATAACAGAGCGGCTCGTTCTTGTCATTTCTATTAGGCTTATTCTCTTTCTAAGGCCTATATCCGCCACGACCGCGGCCGCGGTAACTACTACTACGTAAGCTACTACCCCGACTAGAAGTCTTAATTAAAACCTCTAAGTCTTTAATTGTAATAGTAGCCTTCTTATCGCCGCCCTTCTACCCTAAACCCTTCGCGTTCAAGGCTCGAGAGGTATCCTTATATCTATAAATTAATTTATAAGTATTCGCCTTGTCTATAAGATTACGAACCGTAGTAAATCGTTCTATATCGCTATTCTCGATTATATAATAGTAAAGGGTCTCCGAAAAGCAAGAGTAGAAGAACTACACGCGGGCGTCCTCTATTAGCTTAAAGGGGAGGTCCTTCTCCTAAGCTTTAACGTAACTCTAGAGTATATTTAAGGTCTAGCTATTTCTCCGTTTAGCGTAGAAGAAGTTTATCGAAGTAGTAGTCTATCGTAGCGCTAGGCCTAAGACGTAGTTCTAAACGAGGGTCTTAATATTATCCTACGTTAGCATATTAGGTCCGTAATCCTTAATTAAATCTTCACAACGAGTGTTATATTGTTTCTTAATTTCGCCCTCGAGTCCTTTTATAGCCTAAGTAGCTCACTTAGAGTCTTCTTTCTAGTCCTTTAGGTCTAAGACGCTAGCTAGGTAGAACTCCTATTTAATATTTATAACCTAGGTGGTTTAATCCCTAGTAGTACGACCTTTAAATTTAGGGGTTAGAATCTTAAGAAGAGTCGTGATAGTAGAGGTGTTAGGTTAATATAGGTCTCCGCTAGAGAAACGATGTTACTTTAAAGTAGGATTGTCGCTAACCTCTTCTTATGTAAGTATAAGCCGATAATATAGCTCAAGCTACTTTAAGTACGCTTCTATAGCGTACTCGTTTAGCTCGCTAATATCACGCACTTTCTTACGCTCCTACTTCTCCTTAAAGGTTAGAGCCTTAGTGGGAAAGCTACGCGACGGCTGCCCTATATCGTTACGGTTAGGGGGGGTGTTACCTTCTCTAAGTAACCCTAGATTCGTAATAGCTACGCCGGCTCTAAATCCGAGCTAATCTAAGATCGTAGTAATATCGTCGCGATTATTCTAGAGATCGTTTAATCTAGAAATTAGGGAAGTAGGACGGATATCCGTATCGTTAGAGGAGCGATTACCCTCTGCGTTTATAGTATTTATTCGAGTTGTTTGTACTATATAGGTGATAGATAGAAACTTAATATTCTCTGAACAAACCGGCTATCTCTTGAGGGAACTAAAAGCAATTCAAATTATAAGGGGTATATAGATATAATAGGGAGTTTACTTAAAGGTAATAGACTAGATTTAATACAAGACGAATCGCTACCTAGAAAGGAATACGTGTATAAGTCCTTTAAAGGACATTGTACGTGTCCGCTTTAGAATAGCTTTGCTCTAAAGTCGCTACACGGGGTATATATCTATAAGCAACTCTTATATAATAAGTTATTTATTTTAAATAGGTTATTCTAATATATTATATAAGCTTCTATATACGGGTTTAGGTTCTATTATATAATCTATAGTACCCCTTAAGTCACGCGCTCTAAAAGAGTATTTAGAAAATCTAATTAAGCTTAAGATTATCGATTAGCGCGTTTATATTAGCATTTAATAGGCTTTAGACTTCCTCTTGAAAAATACTTATATAATAACCTCCTTTAAATCTCTACTACTCTTAAGTACGTTTCTTACTATACTAGTTTAATCTTCTAAAGTTTAAAATTGAAAAACACTCTTAAGTAAGATTAGTGTACTATTGTAAATGTTAAATTATAAGCTAATATAATGCTTAAGATAAAGACACTATCTTAGACACTACCTTTATATTTAAAGAGTTATCACCTCTTTATTCTATCTCAACTATATAATACTCGAACTATTCTATAGTTGTAGAAAAGCTCTTACAAGCTTATTACTTCTAAGCTTAATATAATGACAACAATCTCTTACTTAAGTTACTTCTACTACGTATTAGTATATTGAATAGATATTCAAACCATTTATTCTCTAACAATAAAGACCTCCTTACGTATAATTAAAGTATTGGTATTATTAGAGATATTACTATATGTTATAATTAGTATAAAATAATAAGAGTTGAGTAACTCAATCAATATATAGATACAAAATAAGTGAACAGGAGTTATCTATATTTAATATATTTATGATCTAATAAACTTAGTATTATATATTTGAGAAATTACTAGATTATAACCCATTATATTACTTAGAATACCGAAATAGAAATTTATTAACTCTTAATCCTATTGTAAGTTTAAAGTATAAGTAGTTTTAAGTGTAGAGATAAACAAGTATATAAATTTATATATATATGCATAGTAAAAAACTTACATAGATCTATTCTAAAAAGTGTTTTCTATCTCTTATAACACTAAATTTAACTGAATATAAGCAACTTTGAAACATTTATTAAGAATGTAATATAGGTTAGTATTAAATTATTATACTAGAAGGAGCTAGAATCCCACTTTATTTTAATCTTAATCAATATATAATAAATAGACTAGTATCCTTAGTTATAAGATATGTCTTAAATATCTAATATTATATAATGTAGTTTAAAGTATAGATATTAGAGATTAAGGTAAGAAGAAAAAACTACTATTATATTAGAGATAGATGAAATGTATAGACTAGAAATTGGTAAAGGTATATACTTAAATACATATATATACCTTTAGTGTATTACCCTATTAATATTTATTACAGTTGATATATTTTTCATATTACGCTTTAGTACTTCTCTACAATCTCATAAGTTCTTTGTAAATTTCATACGTATCTACTATATGAACATTAATTAATAAATAAGCTAATGCATTATAATTAAAGATGTTTCTAATAACTTGTAAAAAGAGAAAGAATAAAGTATCTAACCGATAGTTAGGTTAAAGCTTCTTCCTTATTAATTAAGACCTAATAATACTTATCTAACTAAAGTAAATACTACAATATTATCTTATATTCTAGAAATATAGTTTAAAAATAGTTCAATATCTCTTTAAGTAGTTAAAATTTATGAGTTCTACTATTTATTCCTCCTTTAATACTCTAAAGTAGCGTGTTATAGAAAGTATTGATTTTGGTCATTGTTTCCTATTCTAGACATAAATAAAGGCTATACTAGACTAGAATCAATTAAAATTGGAGACTTAAAGTATTAGGTTATTAGTAGCATTATATTAGTTACTAGAAATGTTTGAAACTAATTGTCATTTAATCTGCTATGAGCAAACAATTCAATAATATTAGTATTAAAAGACAAAGATTAATAAAAAACATTATAGATATAACTCTTTTACAATAGTAGAATTGAACAGCCTATCTTATTTATTTTTTAGATCTATTTATTAGTATGTAGTATTCTATTATATGTACTTAGGGCTAGTACTAACTGGCTCTATCTTTAATCCTTAAACCACGCTACTCTTAACTATAATTTTTATCACATAACCAACTACATAATAATGTAATTATTGAAATAAAAGATATTTCTATTGTTATATCTATTACCTATATATTACTTTATCTAGATAGAAGTAGGAATAAAACATACTTCATATACTCTTTTTAGAATATATGGACAATGAAAGATTTTACCTAGGAAATAAGTTTAAAGAAATCTATACTACTTGGCGTATTACAATTTTAAATTTAATAATTGAACAACAATGCTAGTAACTAAAATTACGAGGTTTAAAATTAACAAGTTAAATGTGTATTACTTAAGTGTAACAGCTAAGCTTTATTATTTAATAGTATTAGTATAGGGTCGGATTGGAATGGTTTTGCAAATATTATAACTTGGGATATAGATTGCATATAACATTAAAAGACACCGTATTATACTAATATATAATTAAATACTGGTGGTATTATATCTAGTATTATATCTAGTCAATCATGCCTTTCTGAAATTGTTACGTTTCTATACTAGAATACTTTCTTAGTACTTAGATCGTAAACCTTATGTTGGCCTTTACCGTAGCCTACTAGAATTCTTTATTTCAATTTATAATCTAATTTCTTAATAATGTATTACTTATAAAAGGCTATAGATCTAAATACCCTAATATTGTCTACATCTTAAGCTAGTATATAGTATCTTATTATATAGATACACCGTTGCATTTAAAGCCCTTCCCTAAAGTTCTTTTAGTAATTTTTACCTCTAGTAATATCGATCTTACTTTATTAAGAATTGTTCTATTAGGTCTTTCTATTAGACTGTTTTGCTTGTGAGCATATACAGCTGAAAACTGGTGATCTGTGCCTTTTTTAAGTAGGTGGTTTTGAAGTTTAAAGCTTTTATATTCACCCCCATTATCGGTTTTTAATATCTTAATTCTTTTATTAGACATTGTTTCTTCCCGAGATTCATATTCAGTATAGGCTATATGGGTCTCTGCTTTAATTACTATTAAGTTATAGTCTAGATATCTAGTAAGCTTATTAGAAGAGATATAAAACTAATATGCTCTTTTACTTTATTTTATGAAATGTATTTATTACCTTTAAACATTGCACTAAAGCCTCTTTGGTCTAGTATTTCTAAGGATGTTAGGTTTACGCCAAACTATAGGTAGTAAAGGCAATTGTTTAAGATCGCAGTTTTATTACTATCTTTAAATTTAACTATAACCGTTCCCAATCCTTATGCATTTAAAGAGCCTGCATTTCCCCAATTTATTTTTATATCTTTTTTATTGAAAACAGAAAAGTAACGACAATCGGTAATGATATACTTAGAGCATGCTGAGTCTAAAACCCATCTATTACCGTTATTAGTATCTTAACTATAATGGGTTGCGTGTAAGGTATTTAACTTACTTTTATACTCTTCGCTAGGAGAATAGATAGAGGGGACTTCCTCTATATTATAACCATTAATATAGTTATAATTTTCCGTAGAACTATTGTTTAATTCCCTTCCAATATTTTTATAGAGATTAGATAACTCGTTGTTATTAATAACTACTATTACCTCTATAGTTTCTTTTACTTCTATAGTATTCCAGAACTTTAGTGCTTTATTGGGGTTTAAATAATAGCAGTTACTATTATTATGGGTATCCTTTTTGCAATGGGTGCAATACTTTTGAGTATATTCCTACACTCCTTGGGGTTTACCTCTATTATTAAAACGATTATTATTATCTTTTTTAATAAAAGACTTAGACTTATAACCGTTTTTAGTACATAAGCCGTCTCTTTTTCTTTAGTATTATATCTTCTAGATTTGTCTAGAAGATTAAAAAAGCGAGTTTCAAGCTGTATAATAGTATTATCAGCTCTAAAGGGTTGCGTAATAGTAGTAACAAAAGAGTCGTATTCTTCTATAAGACCGTTTAGGAGTTAGGCTACTAGTACCTGATTAGGTATAGTAATAGTCTTAGCCCTTAGCTGATTCGATAGTCTTTTAATCTTATTAATATATCCTTCTATATTGTTAAAACAATTAGAAAGAGTAGTATTAAAAAGACCTTTATACATTAGAAATTTAGAACTAAATCCCTTAGGAGAATAAAGGGTTTTAAGTTTATCCTAGACCTCTAGAGTAGGAGTAGTATACTAGATTTATAATAGAGGTCCGTTGTTAATAGCTAATCTAATAGCTACTAGAGTATTAGAGGTAGATATAAATGATATAGAATAGAAGTCATTCTAGTACGTAAACTAATTCTTATCTTTCTTAGAAGGAGAAAGGGAGAGATTTATATGCGTACCCGTAGCATATATTATGCGCTACGCACTATTAATATATATCTATATCCGATCTCAAGAGCCTTAGGCTCTAACCCCTTATAATCCTATCCTAGGTATAATATAGAGCTTTAGTACTATTAGTAGCGGACTAGCGGTTACATTACTATCTTCTTTAATAGTACTAGTAAGCCCTTTTTCAATAAAGATTAATTGTTCCTAAGTGTCTATGCTTTATAGTTAAGTTGGCCTTTAAGCTTAGGGATAGTAGCCTTATTACTATCAATAGACATCTTATTTCAATCTTGTTTTTCCTTTATTTTCTTTAAATCTATCTTTAGTCAAAGAAGATTTAAGCATTATCGTTTTTACTAAGTTATAAACTTATAATTAGAGTTTATAAAGAGAGATATAAATAGTGAAACTTAGTTTAAGTAAAGAAGTCTAAATAAAAAGAGATTATTCTTTACTTAGTAACATAGGTATCTCTTGTCTTCTTTAATTAAAATTTCATTTTTAGGTTCTTCTCTTTTACGTTGTACTAGTTCGTAATTTTCCTATAATAGAGGACTTAAAGTATCATTCTATAGGAAAGACTTATTAAACTTATAGTTGTAATAGTTCTTTATATTTTTGAAAAATTCTAGTTAATCTAAGTGCACTCATTTATTAAGTATTCTACATATATAGTTAAAGCTTAACTAGAATTAAGAGATCTTTAAAGTCTAATGCAATTAAGAGTATAATATATTAATAGTTAGCCTAATCTTAAAAGTGTCTTTATCCGTTATTTAACTATTTGTCGTTATATCTAGGAAGGGGGGTAAGCTTTTTGTTCAAGAATATAAATAGTGTTTTTCTTCTTCTTTGTCTATACTTATCTTACATTAAGAGATAGGCATAAGATTGTACTTAGGTATAAAAAGAATATTAGTCTTAGAGGTTTGATAGATGTTTTAGCTATTTAGTTATAGTTTCACTATTTTTAGTGTTTATAGTTAAGTATAAGAGTTAGTTCTAGTTTTCGTTTTTGTAGAAATATATAGAGATACATATATATAATATATATACATTCCATTATAGGCGTTAATATTTAAAGCAAATTCATAAAGGAGCTTATTTATTAGTTTTAGCAAAAACATTCTATTTTAAGTGTTTCTTTGTAGATTCTTCAATTCTCCTATATTATATTTATTTAGACTATATTCTTTCACTCGTTTTAATGTTTATATAAAGAGAAAGTCCGTTGTTTTATTATGGAACAATATGCTTTCTTATCTTTCTTAATAACGTAAGGAATTTCTGTGTAGAGCATATAAATACATATATATTTATATACATTTTCTACCTATAATTACTTGCATACTGTATTTATTTTTTATTCATTTTATAAACAGATTTCTTTTTAAAATAATTTTATTTTATATATTCTTGAATTAAGAGTCATAAACAACTTCTTAAGAGTTGTAAACAACTTATTAACTTCTTTATTAAGATTTTTGTCATCTATAAAGGGATAAATAGTTTAGTATATTAAATATATCGGCTCTAAAATAACTTTACTTCAAAGTTACTATCCGGCTCGACCCTACTATATCTAATATTAATACTAAGACTATAACTTAATATAAATCATTGGTTCTAAAAGTATCTGTATAAAATTTTATAGTTAAATATAGTTTTTATAAAGAGATATTGTAAATGAAGAACTATTACTATATAGTTAAAATTAACGTAGCTATAGCGGTTTGAAAATACTATATACGTAAGAACTAACGGCTTTAAGGTATATATTATTAAAGTCTACTTTAGACGTTAATATAACCAGGCAATTAGCGTTAATAAAAATATGAAATATACTAATAGAATATAATAAAATCCATCTATTAGTCGGGCGAGATTAAAAAGAGTATTATATAAAATAGAATACATACGTATAACGCCTATATGTAATATACATTCTCTACGCTAAGGGCTAAGTTTAAGATAGGCTTGAGCCTAAATTTCTTCCCCGCTTTTAGATATAATAAAAATATAGATTAAGGGTTAAACTATATTTAAACCTTACTATAAAGACTTAAATCTATAATGTATACGTATTAAAATACAAATATCCGGTTATTAATTTAGAAGAACTAAAATCAATAGTATTAAATATACTATAAATCTTATTGCTAAGAGATCCTTTTTCGTATCTAGCTAGATTATATATTCTAATAATAAGTAGATACTAGAGATAACCTTAAAATTATTATAATACGTAGCTATAGCGGTTTTAATGTACTATATATATTGAAACTAACGGATATAACTTATACGTTCTTAGCTAAGGGCTAAGTTTAAATAGACTTTTTTCTAACTTTCTAAGTACTAGAAAAGCTACTCCCTATACCGTCCTAATTCTTATATTAGGTATAATCTAATACTTAGCCCTAGATAACTATACTTTATACGTTTTAGTTAAGTTTATAGATTTCTATAGATAGAATAAGATATACTTTATTTATCTTACCGCCTATTTAAGCTATACTACTTAGCCTCTTAATATATTTATTTTTAGTCTCTAAAGAGCGGATTTTAAAAATTAGTCGCTAAAATAAGCTTATAGAATAATACTACGCCCGTAATAAAGAAATATTTTATAAATACTATCTTAAGACGAGAAATAAGACCCTAAGTAATAAGGATATACGTTCTAGCTTTAAAGTAACTAGTACTTAGTAGTACCGTATTATATATATTATATAGAGAAATATATATAATACTATTATATAGTAAAACATTAGTAGTACAATATACGGTATAGTATTAAATAGCTTAACTAGTAGGGTAGACCGTAAAGCTTTTTTAAGATCGGTAAGTAGAGCCTTCTAGATATTAATACTATTATTTAATTATTAATAAATTCGTTAAGCAAAAACATAAAGAATTAAACACATTAAAGCTAGGCAGCCATATCGGTTCAAAGCGAGAGTATTTTAGGCCTTGTCCGGATCACTTATGCCACCGGTGGTGATGATGTAGGTCGCCTCACCTTCTTGAACATCTATGTATCACCATCGTTAACAGGACAGGTTAGTGACCGGCGTTATAGTGTATCATCAAACCTGGTGAGTCCTGAACTCTCGCCACTCGCTCTTCTCCACGGCCTTTTCGTAGTAAAATCCTTGTCGATGAAGCATGAGCAAGTACATGACCACCAACAGGCTTGCGTCCGTCCGCACTCGCGAAAAGGGCAGAAGCACCTGGATCAGACTGAACTTGGTTTGTCTTGTGGACTCTGATCAGCATTCTTGCCCAGCGATAATATGGAGATCATGACCAATGGAATACCATGAAAACGCAGACATTGTACTCTGGAGTCATTTCAAGCCACAAGTCAGTCATGCTTTCTGCCCTAATCCTCGTCACGATGCAACCTACGTTCCGCAATCTCCACCAATCGATGCAAGTACACGTTCAACTTCTGTTGTCGATCGGCAAGTTCTCCTCGCCCGCAAAAGTCGACACGAAAGCAGTTCATAATGCTGTCGATAATGAGGAGACGGTATAGGCCGCCTTTGAAATGTTCTCCAAGTACATTGAGAAGTTCACTCTGATGCTGTTCGCTGTCAGCATGTATACGTCAATGAACCAAGGTTTCGGCTAAATGACCTCACTGTTGACAGCGCGTGCGTACATGATGTTGTCCAGTATTGATTCAGGATCCACTAGGCAGAGTGGTCAGGCTTTGTCAGGCGCGAAAAATGAATAGCGACTTGCTTCCAAAACGCTCGGCGATGTGGGTGATCCTGTAGAGTATTTAGATATTGGGATAAGATGAAAAGGAGGTGAATACCTCTCAGGACGAAACGTCCCTTCAGTATCTTAGGGCGTGTTAGTATAAGGGTGTTGTCGATCGCGTGAACTCACCAATGAAAACGACCTTTCCATCCGTGCCGCCCGCATCCTGTAGCTGATGAATTTTGGTTCGCACAAGACTCTCAACCCTACCTTTGGTAACTAATTCAAGCGTCAGGCAAAGCTATTTTCAGGCGTGCTCGATGAGACTGTACCTGAGCGACAACGGCCATGGTGAGGCATAGCTGAGTTTTACCACATCCTGCTTTGGGTAAGTATGCCATGGCTTCGTAAGCCAAGACAACGTACTGTACTCTCCGTACACCTAGCACCTCAGTGAGTCGGCGCGGTTTAGCAAGGCTGGTTGGCAGTCGTACCTCGCAAACACTCATGCTTTGAAACCCACTGTATCAGGTAAGCCTGGCTCATAGCGTTTGATAAGGGAAAGCTTGCCCTTCAAGCATCTTGTCAAACTGCTTACTGCCTGTCGAGACTTTGAAGACCCTCTTCCTGTGTTGGGCCACCTCGCTCCCAGTGATAAACCCATTGGCCGTCGGCTAGAATCCGGTCAACCAAAGACGCAGACGGACAGCTGCTTCTCGCAGGCGATATCCTCAGCCGATTGTACGTACCAAGCACTTGTTTATTGCGTCTTTGATCTTCTCAACCTTGACATCGCTAAAGCCCTTGATCCTCGACATAGCTTTCCGAGTCATCGCATGAGCAGACTGCCACAGTATAGGGTTAGTCATGCTGTGGCCCTCATGTCATCCGAGGGATATCCCCAGTGACGGACGGCAACTGTGTGGACCCCGGCAGATCTCAGTTTGACGATATCGCCTTGTCCAATTCCTGATCCGCGTAAGTACGGATTCGACGAGTGGAGATCGCTTGAAGGATACCATGTGGCTGGATGGCATCTATGTCCAGGATGAAGCAATCCTTCAGACGGAGTTAGTACCGAGGAAGACTGCTCCCTAGATTAAAGGCTTGCCTCATCACCGCCTGAACTGGACACTGATGCGGGCATCGTCTTCTAAGTATTCGATCAGGGAATGCTGCAGAACAAGGTCGTACTCAACACGCAGACAGAAAGGGGATAGGAGGGCACGGGGGTGCGTGCGGTGTTGGAAAGGATGCGTGTGAAGAGCCAAAAAGGACATCCCGCCGCCTGGATCGATACACGTGACGACTACCGCTTCGTCTTGATCATCACCCTCTTGACTTTTTTCAATGGTGGAAAACATATCATTTTGTATGAAGAACAACGAATTTTGAGAGAAAACGAAGTACAAGCGGGAATCCAAAGTCTAGCCAAGCAATGCAAACCGTGCAAGAAACGATGAGCAAAGCGCTGTCTTCCTCTTCAAGTTGAGTCTCATTTAAGCCACACTAGCAGTAGGGGCAACGGGAGAAACAATTGCAGACGTTGCGACGGGAACCATAGAGTCCGTGGCATTACCTATGGCATTTTGCGGGCAGTCGCGTATGATGTGTCCAGCATCTCCACACCTAGCCAAGTCATACGAGTTAGTGCAGAACAAGATAACAGCCCTCCGTCCCACTCACTTGTAGCATGTCTTTCCAGCAATGTTCAAGGGTCCTCCATTCGGGGACGTGCATTCACGACTGAGATGTCCGGTTTTGCCGCACGCATAGCACTTTACGGCCTGCGATTGACAGTCACGAGCAAAGTGGTTAGGTAGCCCGCACTTGTAGCTGAAGTTCCGTCAGAAAATGGTGGGTGGTAGACTCGATCTTACATACCACATAGCGGGACGAGCAGCCCCAGCAAAGCCACCTCGGCCAGGGCCAGCGAAACCACCACGAGGAGTTGGAATCCCTCGAGGCGCGCCAGCGGTTCCAGAAGTAGGGCAGTTGCGCTGTAAACCAATCAGCCTGCGGCCTGCAGACATGAGCACAGTGAAGTGAGAATTTACCGCCAAGTGTCCGGGATTGCCGCAAGAATAACAGCGTCCACCGGCAGCCGCTCCACTTATTCGTAGTGTCGGACAATCGGCTTGAACATGACCCAGCCCTTGACAGTGATAGCATTGCTTGGTATCGGTGGTACGCGGAAGAGGGCAGCCGTTTGATTCATGACCTGGACCATGCCATAAGCAGCTAGTCCATGAACTTGCACAGGTGATTGACAGCAACATACCAGGCTGTTTGCCTTTGCCGTATTAGCACTTGGACGTGAAGCAACGCTTGGCTCCAAGAACTCACAATTGTAGCAAAGACGCTCTGAGGACGAGCAAACCTCTATGTTCACAAGTCAACGTTGACGAGTTCTTTTCCACGCGCAGGGCGAGAATGGTCCTTACCGGCATAATGACCGACGTTGCCGCACTGTCTGTCTATTAACACTACCGTGACCCCCAAGTATGCTTGTGACCGAGCGCGTACCTTGTAGCAGGCGCGACGAGAAAGAGAAGACAT
>Ga0160428_1001121_pt1 | contig 22195 bp, 19 predicted proteins | sample SolpanmetagenomM_FD_108198 | JGI IMG/M metagenome (GOLD analysis project Ga0160428, IMG submission 108198) | Solar panel surface microbial communities from Lawrence Berkeley National Laboratory, California, USA - M | ecosystem: Engineered > Built environment > Solar panel > Unclassified ... | reverse complement strand
GGAGCGGCCCGTTCGCTTCAGAAAAGCGCGCTTGAAAAAGCGGACTGACTCCTACCGCGCCATGGCATGTACGGGAAGCCGCTGAGTGCTCGCGCTTGGCGAATGAAGGGTTCGGAGAAGGTCTGCGACCGGCATCGGTTTGCCGATCAGGTAGCCTTGGATGTAGCGGCAGCCATGGCGGTGAGCGGCCTCGAGCTGGTCAAAGGTCTCAACCCCCTCAGCGATGCCGTCGAGCCCGAGATTCTGACAGAGATCCAGGATCGTAGACACGAGACTGCAGCCTCGGTCCGTGTCGATGTCGGCCATGAAACTACGGTCGATCTTGATCTTGTCGAGCGGCAGGCGATGCACATAGCCGAGGCTGGAATAGCCCGTCCCGAAGTCGTCCAGCGCAATCTTGATGCCGAGAGCCCGCAACGCGTTGATGGCCGCCTTCGCCTGATCGAAGTCCCGCATCAGAGCGGTCTCGGTGAGTTCCATGGTCAGGCGACGAGGGTTCAAGCCGCTCTCGGTGACGGCGGCGAGGATCGCGACCATGGTCTCAGGCGAGGCGAGATCATGGGCGGACAGGTTGAAAGACAGGCCGATGTCGGGAGGCAGTCGTGCGCAATCGGCCAGCGCCTTGCGCAAAAGCAGCAGGGTCATGGCATGGATCATACCGCAGCGCTCCGCCGCAGCGATGAACCGGTCTGGCGGGATGCGGCCCAGCGTCGGGCTGGTCCAGCGCGCCAGACCTTCCACGAGGGCGATCTCGCCCGTCTCCGTGTCGAGGATCGGCTGGTAATGCATCTCCGTCTCGGCGGCGAGGTCGGCCGTACGCAGGGCGGCCTCGACGGCTCGCTCGGCGCGGATCGCGTCCTCATGCTCTTGGGAGAACAAAGTCGTCATACCGCGCCGATGCTCTTTCGAGTGGTACAGCGCGTAGTCGGCGCGGTCGAACAACTCGTCCGCCTCGCGTCCTGCTCTCGGGAATTTTGCCAGGCCGCCCGAGCAACCCGTGATGACGCGAATGTCCCCGAGGAGGATCGGCTTCTGCAGCGCCGCGCATATGCCGTCACAGAAGGCGATGATCTCTTCGGGCGACCCGGGCGAGAGGACGAGGACGCCGAATTCATCGCCGCCGAGGCGGGTCACAATCACGCCGACGCGCGCGAACGCGGCCAAGCGCCGGCCGGTTTCCGCCAGGACGCGATCACCCACGTTATGGCCATAGGTATCGTTGATCGGCTTGAAGCGGTCGAGGTCGAAGATCGCCAGCGCGAAACGCGTGTCGCTCGAAGTCGAGTCTCGGATGGCTTCGTCGAGGCGCAGGAAGAAGTAGCGCCGATTAGGCAGTCCCGTGAGGCTGTCGGTATGGGCAAGGCGCGCGTTTTCCTCCGAGAGCCGGCTGGCCTCGGCCTGGGAGGCGACGAGCTGGACGAAGGCGCGGTAGTTGTTGCTGAGAACACGCATCATCACGGCTGTCACGAAGGTGGTGTTCACGGCGATCGCCAGGAAGACTGGGTTCCCGCTTGCGATGCAGCAGAACAAGAACACGCTCATGACGATGCCCGTCACGAGGAAGGCCGCGATCGGCAGGTGCGTCAGGCAGAAAATGCAAGCGATGACCGTTATGGCTACGAAGATCGCGACGTGACCCTGTTCATAGGGGCCGCCATAGACGTTCAGGGCCATCGCCCAGCTTACGAAGGCGACGGAGAAGATGGCCGTCAAGACACTGGTCCGTCGGAGCTGGCGGGTGGCTTGCGCCGCGCTGAGTGTCTCAGGGCGCAGGCGCCACCACTGTAACCCCCGCGTCAGGCAGACTACGATCAGAGCGCCGGGTAATCCGAGCGTCAGGGCCGGAGGTGCGAAGGGGTAATGCGTTGCCGCGAGCGCGCAGGCGTTTGCGGACAGCAGCCCATAGAGCGTCGGGATCTGCTTCTGGAGTTCCACCAATTGACGGGTCGGGGGCATGTTGGTGGCGGATCTAAGCATCCCAGTCAGCGTCAGGCGGAAGTAGTTCGAGGGTTTCATCAGGGCTGCATCCGAACCAGGGCTGCAACCCTAACGTGAGTTGATTAAGAGCGGCTTGCCTCGGGATCTGGGGTGTCCGAGTTCCGCCTTCAGAGACGATATTCGGTCCTACATCGTGAATCCCGCTGCTGATCGCGTGACTCGTCAGCAAGACTGCCCGGCATCTGCGATGCGAAAGGCTGATGCGCGCCGGAATTCAGTTTCGGTCGTGCACTGGACGCCACGCTGGTCATGAACGCGCCCGCTATCGCGCTTCGTCAGCAGGAAAAGTTCGATAGGGAACTGTCAGTCCGAGTGGACCCGAAACCGGCCTCCGGAAGGAAGGCGCGCTCGATCGCGCTGCCCGTGATCTCGACCTCTGAGAGCGCAGTCAGGCCTGCATCGGTGATGGTCCATTCCACGACCAGGTAGCCGCGCAGATGGTGCGGCCATGCATCTCCCGTCCGCGCGATGAGACCGAGTCGCTCCAGAAGCAGGTTCCTCGCGTCGTCGGCCGCCATCGCGCGATTGCGAGTGGCGATCAGGCCGAGGCGTTGGCCCTGCGTCTTCTTCAGAAGCTCGCTCACAGGCTGGCCTGTGGGCCTGCGGCGGCCGGCCCGATCGGGACATCCCGAACCGGGCCGCGCGCCGCGGGACTGTCGATGCGCCGTGTTGTTCGAGGCCTCTCGCCGGGCCAGCGTGTTGGCCTGAGGGATCGAGCGCGGTCCTTCGCCGGCCATGATCATCGGCTTCGCACGGGCAGGTCTCCCGGGTGACGGGCGGCGTCCGCCGGTCCGAACCTCGGGGGTCTCCGCGGAGCGGTCGTTGGGCTGAGGAGGTCTGTCATGGGGGCCCTACGCGGCGCGGATCCTGGAGAGGAACTTGGTGACCTCACCGCCCAGGTGCTCAGACTGCCGGGACAGGTCCGATGCGGCCGTGAGGACTTGGGCGGCGGCCGCCCCGGTTTCCTCCGAGGCACTGGCGACTCCGGCGACGTTGCTCGTCACCTCACCGGTTCCGGTCGCCGCCTCCGTCACGTTGCGCACGATCTCCTGCGTCGCCGCGCCCTGTTCCAGCACGGCCGCGGCGATGGACGAGGCGACGCCATTGATCTCCTGAATGCGGTGGCGGATGCTGTCGATGGCGCCCACGGCGCCCGCCGTCGCCCCCTGGATCCGGCTGATCTGACGGGTGATGTCCTCCGTCGCCCGTGCCGTCTGGCTCGCCAGCTCCTTCACCTCGGCGGCGACAACCGCAAAGCCCCGTCCCGCCTCACCTGCGCGCGCCGCTTCGATGGTGGCGTTCAGTGCCAGCAGGTTGGTTTGGCTGGCGATAGCCGAGATCATGGCGACGACATCGCCGATCTTGCGCACCGCCTCGCTGAGTTCCTGCACGAGCGCCGCCGTCTGCGCGGCCTCGGTCACCGCCTGACCCGCGAGTTCCTCGGAACCGGCCACCTGCCGCCCGATCTCGTTGACCGACGCGCCCAGTTCCTCCGCGGCCGCCGCCACCGTGGCAACGTTGGCGGCGGCTTGGTTGGAGGCCGCCGCCACCGCGGTCGACTGCCGCGCGGTCTCGCTGGCGATGCCCGACATGCTGGCGGCGGTAGCCTGCAGTTCGGTCGCGGCGGACGCAACGGATCCCAGCACGGCGCCGACCGTCTGCTCGAAGGCGTCGGCCAGCCCGGCCAACTCTGCCTTGTGTCGCGTCTCGGCCTCGGCCCGCTCCTGAGCCGCCGCCGCCTCCAGGAGCCTGACCCGCTCGCGCTGCTCGACCTGCGCGGTGACGTCGATGGCGAACTTCGTCACCTGCACCGGACGCCCGTCTGCGTCGAAAACGGGGTTGTAGCTGGCCTCGATCCAGACCTCGCGGCCGCCTTTACCCAGGCGACGGAACTGGCCGGCCTGGTACTCGCCGCGCCGGAGCGCCTCCCAGAACCGGGCATATTCGGGACCGGCGCGGTAGTCCGGATCGACGAACATCCCGTGGTGCTGACCGACGACCTCGGCGGCCGCATAGCCGATTGCCGCGAGGAAGTTGGCGTTCGCCTCGAGCACACGGCCGTCAAGGTCGAAGCTGATCACCGCCTGCGACTTGCGGATCGCCTCGACCTGACCGCGCAGCGCCAGAACCTCCACGGTCTGCGCGGTGATGTCGAGGGCGTACTTGACCACCCTCGTAACCTGTCCGGTCTCGTCGCGGATCGGGTTGTAGGAGCCCTTGATCCAGACCGTCCTCCCTCCCTTGGCGACGCGCTTGAAGGCGGCGCTCTCGGGGCGCCCGGCGCGGAGGCCATCCCAGAAGGCGGCGTAGTCGCGGCTGTCCCGGTGGGCGGGCTCGACGAAGATGGCGTGGTGGCGGCCGCGGATCTCGTCGAACTCGTAGCCCATGAGCGCGAGGAAGGCGGGGTTGGCCGACAGGACGGTGCCGTCCAGCGCAAACTCGATGACGGCTTGCGAGGCTTCCACGGCGGCGAGGCGGCGCGTCGCATCCTCGCCGCGCAGGCGCTGGGCGGCGTCGCGCCATTCCAGAATGTACCCCGACGGCCTGCGCCCCTTGGACGCCGCGATCACGGCGACGTCGAAGCGGTGCGTGCCGAGGGTCGTCGTGAGCTCGTGCCGCGGCCCCGATCCCGCAACGCGGATCTGGCTCGCCAGGTCGCGGCAGAGGGTGTCGATGGGCCGCCCGACGAGGTTCTCCTGCCGGATGTTCGAGGAGGTGTCCCCGCAGCGGCCGAGCAGAGCAGTCATTGCGGGGTTCACGGCAGTGATGATCCCGTCATCGTCGAGGTTCATCACGGGTGTGCCGATCGCGCCGAGCGTGGCATCCGCGCGGTCCGCTCCGCCGCGACCCAGGGTTAATCGAAGCATGATCGAATCCTCTGTATCGATGATCGCCCGGAGCCCGAGGACATTTCGTCCGGACCCGAAGTTGGCACATTGTCGAGCATCGCGATTGAAAAGAACCAAATTTAATATTCGAAAGTACAGGGAAAACCTGTCATTTCGACATGAGTATTAGTTAAGGATGTATTTCGGGGATTTTCCGAGGGCCGAAAAGAAAGAAATCTCCTCATTCCACCCATGCTGGGGGACTTGGCTGGTTGCTCACCTGTCTGGCCGCTGCGTGGCCCCGGCAGAGATCGCCCGTCATCCCGCTTCGGTTCGGCGCGCGGGCGAGCCTTGCGGGTCGGCAGACCAGAGGCGCCAGGGGCGGACCCGTGGAGAAGAGCCGGGTCATCGGAGAGCAACTCGCCGTTTCACGGCCGCTGCCTGAGACCGGCTCGGCGGATGTGGAAGGGCTGAACCGGAAGGCCCGGGTCGACACAACTCGCGGTGGAAGATAACGCGCGGCGACTTCGGCCGGACCGCATTGCCGCCGTTGGCGCGCCTCCGCCAGGGAGGGCGAAACCGCGCGCGGCTGATCCGCCCCCCGATCGGTACGGCTTGAGAGGGTGTTGGCCGGGACATGTCCGCGCCTGCTGGGCGCTCCCGGGCAGGTCGATGAATCCCGTTCGGATCGTTCTCGGGCTGACCCGGGCGCGTGCACGAACGCGACGTGGTGCCTGTCACGTCCTGTCTCTGAAGGCGTGATCGCGACCTAGGATCGGCCGTACACGGCGAGCGACCGCGCACGATCTCGGGACGGCTCACGCCTCGAACGTCCGCCCGGGCGGCGTTCAACGGGCCGTCGCACAGGCCGCGATGGTTCGCCCCTCGGGAACGCCGGGATCCGGGAGGCTCGGCGCCGTCGGAATCGATTTTGCGCCGGCCTGAGCATCAGGCACGGGGCCGGTCGACGCTATCGGCCCAATCGACCGCGCGGGAGCGAGCCCTGGCGCGGAGGGAGGATGGACGTCTGCCCTCCGCGCGCGGACCGCGGTTTCAAGTCACGAGAGCAAGGGGCTCTGGTCTGCCGAGGAAGTAGCCCTGCACTTCGTCGCACGCTTCAGCATCAAGGAAGTTGAACTCCTCCGCCGTCTCGACGCCTTCCGCCAGAACGGGCAGACCGAGCCCGCGACCGAGACCCAGCACGGCGCGAACGATCGCGGCACCCTGATAGTTCTGATCGACCGCCCGCACGAAGGACCGGTCGATCTTGATACGGTCGAAGGGAAACATCTTCAGGTGCGACAGGGACGAGTAGCCCGTCCCGAAATCGTCCATGGTGACCTGTGCGCCGAGGGCCTTGATCTGGCGCAGGGTCGTCAGCGCCCGATCGAAATCACGGATGAGTGCGGTCTCGGTAACCTCGATTTCGAGGCGGTCTGGGGGGAACCGCGTTTCCGCGAGCACGTCACGGACCAGACCGGCAAAGTTCGCGCTGTGGATCTGCAGAGCGGACACATTCACGGCCACGCGCAGATCATTGATCGCGATCATCTCCCTGCAGGCGCAGCGCAGTACCCAGGCGCCGATCGCGTGGATCAAGCCGCTCTCCTCCGCGATCGGGATGAAGTCGGCCGGCGCCACCTCTCCGCGCAGCGGATGCCGCCAGCGCAGCAGTGCCTCGAACCCTGTTACTGCACCGGTGCGAACGCTCTTCTGAGGCTGATAGGCAAGGTAGAATTCATCGCGCTCGAGCGCGAGGCGGAGATCCCGTTCGAACAGCCTGCGCTCCCGCGCCTTCTCGCCCATGGCCGCCTGGAAGAAGCGGTATACGCCGCGACCGTCGGCCTTGGCTTGATAGAGCGCGAGGTCGGCGTGGTTGAGTAGGGTCGAGCGGTCGAGAGCGTCGTGCGGGTAAACCGCGATGCCGACGCTCGTCCCGATGACGCCGCCGGCCGGTAGGGAATCGGCGGCGGCGCGCACGGTTTCTATGATGTGGCCGGCCACCCGCGCCGCAGTCGTGGCATCGGTGAGGCCAGGCAGGATGACGGCAAACTCGTCGCCCCCCAGGCGCGCCAGCATCTGATCGGGGTCCAGTACGCTCGTCACGGCGCGCGCCACGGTCAGGAGCAACTCGTCGCCGGCCGCATGCCCGAACGTGTCGTTCACCTCCTTGAAGCGGTCGAGATCGAGGAAGAGGAGGGCGACGCTGCGCGAGCCGGTTTTGGCCAGCGCCAACTCCTCCTCCAGGCGAGCCGTGAAGCTCGCCCGGTTCGGTAATCCGGTCAGAACATCATGATGCGCCAGATGCCGGATGCGGTCCTCGGCGTACCGGCGCGCGCGCAAGTCGCGCACGGCGATCGCATGCTGGTGCCGGCCTTGTAGTGAGATCTCGTGCCGGATGACTTCGACGGGTACGACGGACCCATCCATCGCGACGAGTTCCTGCTCGGCCGCATGCCCGACCGCGCCCGGCAGCCTCGGAATGATGTCCGAGAGAGGCCTGCCGATCACCTCGGAAGCGGCCTGGCCGATCAGGGCCGCGAAATTCTCGTTGGCCGCGATGACCGTGTTGTCCTCGCAAACGAGGATGCCTTCGACGGCGGCGTTGGCCAAGCTGAGGACGAGGCTGAATTGCTCCCGCCGGAGGCGCTCACGCGTGTCGAGGGTCAGGGCGATCGCCGCGTTGCCCAGTATGCCGAGGCTCGCGCCACCGACGAGTACGGCAAGCCAGTGCCGGGACAGGGTCGCGACGGGGAGCGCCATGGTCGGGTCCGGCGCGACGGTGATCGACGCCATGGACACGAAATGCATCGTGCAGACCGCTGACACGAGCAAGAGCGCACTCTTCGTTCGGACGTAGCTGCGCCCTCCGCGCACCTTCAGGGCGATGGACCACGCCGCCAAACCAAGTCCGAGGGCCACCGCGAGGGTGGCCAGCCCGGGATCCAGCTGGATGCGGCCCGTCGTGACATAGGCGGCGAGACCGACGTGATGCATGGCCGCGAGGCCGAGGCCGACCACCGCGCCACCGATCCAGGGCATCGCAGGGGACCCGCTCCGCAGCGCGAGCCAGCATCCGGAGGAGGTGAACGCCAGCGCCGTAAGAAACGACGCGCCCGTGAGCAGCATATCGTAGCCGGTGGGCAGGCCGCTATCGAAGGCCATCATCGCGATGAAGTGCGTGGCCCAAATCCCGACGCCTCCCACGAAGCCCGCGAAGAGAAGCCAGCGCTTCTTCTCGTTCGGCGCGCCCGTCTTCGCATGATGGATGAGGTCGACGGCCGTATAGCAGGCCAGGAGGCACGTGATGACGGCGAGGATGGCCAAGGCAGTATCGTGCTGCCCGGCGAAGCATCCTATGACCTTGAACATTGTTCGGACCCGCCCGCGTCCGGAAGCTTGCGAGCCCCCGATTCAAGCCGCGTACTTAGAGTCGATTCTATTGGCGATCTCTTGCGGCCAATGACCACTTTTCAAGTCTTCATCGACATCGATGCGATGAATCTCCTCATTATCGAAAATTTGAATGGGGGTGCTATGACAGGTTTCCGCCCACGCGGTGACCATCCAAGGGCAAGCCCACGTTCCAAGGCCTGCGTGCCATCCCGGGGGCCGAACGGGCTGGCAAGCCGGTCCGCCCGACGCTTTCGCACCCACTGGAAGTCTTCGCCCTGAATCTGTCGTGCAGCAGCTATCGCTGCGTCCCGCCACCTCTGATGACGAATTTGAGGGCAGAGCTTCGACAACGTTCGGATGCGCCACCACGGCGCTAAGATTGTTTGACAATGCCGCACTGTCCGAAGGAACGCCGTGGATAAGAGCGGCACTGCTTAGCCTCGGTTGCCCTCGCACCGGATCTGCGACGGGCCTTCGTGAAGGCGGGCGATGAGATTGGCGCCTCAGCCTCCGTGACTCACGGCGGCCGAAGACTCGACGGTGACTGGCACCTGCGACTTGTCGGTCCCTCAATCTCTTGGCGAGCCGGTCTGGATGCCTTCGCCGTTTTGGCGGAGCCTCCGTCAGCTTCCAGTTGAATTGTAGGGATTCATACATTAGGCAGCCGCCGCCGGCCTCAGGCTGGCCGTCCACGCCCGCCTACCGTTCGCCCCTCAGCGACAAAGGCGGGCGTGGATGCATGTTTCTTGCAGGGCCGAGCGGTCGGACCCTCCTCTCGACCGCCACGCCCGCCCCAACGTTCGTCCCCCTCAACCGTTGGGCGGGCGTGGATGCCGAGGGGATTCGCAAAACGCTCCCCACAGGGCCGCGCAGCCCGTGACGGCAGATCCGCCCGCGCTGGCGAGCACCATCGGCGGCGCGGACCCGGCCGATTTGCCCCGTCGACGTGACGTCCACTTCAGCCGGTCCCGGGTTCGAGAATGGTGTGACGATCATCGACACGCCCCGGATCGACATGCGCGTTTCGCGGCGTCGGCAGTTCGCTAGCCTGGCCCCCGATCTGCCCGCGGGCCGCGCTGCCCTCGATCCCGCCAGCGATGAGTCAGGCCGATACGATCCGCGACAATAATCAAATTCATATGTCCGCGACTAAATGACTTAATACTACTTTTATGTGAGCTTTTGACGGTACGGGTTGTGCTCAAGAATTCAACGAATCATGTTGATTCCATATATACTGTTCTTGAGGCGCTGTGATACTCTATGATACAATGCATGAATCGCCTTAAAATTTGACAACTGTATTAATTCGAATAAAAGTCAGAATTGATGATCCGGGAATGCAATTAATCATTTGTAGAAAAGTACTTAGACTGCACTGATGATGGAAATCTGCGGCCCGGATTTTGGGATTTCGATGTGGTTGCGTCTCATGCTTTTGATGCTCGGTCCCAAATCAATCAAGGTATCGGGTAAGTTTGAGCTGGAGTTTTGGGGCGGGTAATGAGTAGATTTCTCGGCAAAAATCGTCGAAAATACCTCGGCATATTTCTCGGTGCTCTCTTTGTTCAGGCCGGGGCGGTCGTCATAGGAATTTTCGAAGAAGAAAGTTACAGAAACGCTGTGAGTGGCTATTTATACGCGTTTTTCGGATCCGTTGCCGACGATGAGTCCGAGCAACAGGCCACTTTCCAATCGATGATGATCATCTTGTCTGGCATCACGATGCTGTATTTTGTCCAAATCATGCGACGAAATAACCCGCATGCCGGTTCGAGCCGCCATCCCCGACCTGATATGTGATTTATTCGACCGGAATCGGTGTATTCGGTATCATCGCGCGACTAGCCACTCTCGTGGTTGGCCTGAGCTGACTTGGCGGGCCGGCTCAGGGCCGTGCTCTCGAGAGGGTCAGCCTGGACTCGATAGCTGATCCCGCGATGCGGTGGTGTCGTGAGCCGCGCCTCCGACGCCGCTCCTGCGGCGGCCGTTCGCTCGTCGGCGTGAATTCGGGACGTTGCCGCCGCGTCCCGAGCCGTTACCTCGTCCCGGACCCGGCGGCGGCGCATGAGGCACCGGTGCTCCCGAGATCGCGGGCGGCGCCCGCCGCGCGAGCCGCCCCGTCATGCCCCGTCGTGCGCGGGGCCGCCGGCCGGGAAGGCGGACTTGCCGCTCCCACCCGACCCGGTCGCATCCGCGGCTGGCCGGGGCGGCCCGCAAGGGAGCCGGAACCGCCCTCCACGGCTTGCGGCGGCGCTGCCCGTGGGGGCTTTGCGCCTCGTGCCGGGCCCGGCCGGAGGCCGCGGCCGACGATGGTCCGGGTGGTGTCCCGGCCGTGCCGAGACGCCCGCATCTCGGTGCCGACCCTGCGAGCCCGCCAGAGGCCCGGCCGCCGGCCCGACGCGTCCGGCCATTCGTCGCACCCGATCGCTTCGTCCGAACCGCGACCCCGATGAGCGGTTGCCGCGTGACCACGGTACAGGGAGGTCACCATGTCGAACCCAGCGAAGGGTCAGTCCGGCGACGGTCAGCGGCACACGACGAAGAGCGCTCAGGAGCAGAAGGCGGCCGAAGTACAGGCGGCCGGAAGCGCCCAGGCCGGTGCCGGCCATCCTGAAGTCCTGGAGGGTGGAAAGGTCGAGACGCCGACGGAGGGCAAGGGGCACCCGAAATCGGCCGCCTCGAACGCGCCGGCCGGCGCAACGAGCGGCGGCGCCACGAGCTCGGCGACGGTCGGAAAGGCCGAACAGGAGGCCGCAGCGGCGGCAGGCGCCGGCAAGGAGCAACATGGGCGCGGGCACCGCAAGGCCGAATAGCGGGGCCGCAGGAGCGGCTGGCCGCAGGGCCGGGGGCGGCCCCCGCGGGCCGCTCATCGGATCGCGGCCCGCGCGTGGCACCTCGGCTCCCGCGGCGCCCCGCCGCGGCTCAACCCGTCTCCGCGCCGGCCGGTATCGGTGCCGGTGAGCGGCACCTGAGGCTCAGGTCTTCGGCACCGCCATGCCGCGCTGGACCGCCGGCCGCTCGCCGACCCGGGCCAGCCACGCGTGCACGTTCGGCACGCGGCCGAGCGTGTCCTTCAGCGGCTCCTTCAGGAGCGACGTGGCCGCCAGCGTCCAGGGGTAGCAGGCGATGTCGGCGATGGAGTACTCCGCGCCTGCAAGGTACGGTTCCTCGCCGAGGCGCTTGTCCATCACCCGCAGCAGGCGGTCGGCCTCGTCGGTGAAACGCTTGATGGCGAGCGGCGCCTTCTCGTCGGAGCGCACCGCGAAGAAGCCGAGTTGCCCCAGCATCGGGCCGAGGCCGCCCATCTGCCAGTGCAGCCACGCCAAGGCCTTGTAGCGGGCGGGACCGGCCGGCGCGAGGAAGCGGCCGGTCTTCTCGGCGAGATACGTGAGGATCGCGCCGCTCTCGAACACGGAGAGCGGCCCGCCCTCCGTCTCGTCGTCGACGATGGCGGGGATCTTGTTGTTCGGCGCGACCTTCAGGAAGTCGGGCGCGAACTGCTCGTCCTTGCCGATGTTCACCGGTACCACCGCGTAGGGCAGCCCGCACTCCTCCAGCATGATCGGGATCTTGCGGCCGTTCGGCGTCGACCATGTGTACAGCGTGATCATCGCGCGCTCCTCACCTGACGGCCCGATCCAGCATCCCGGCCCTATCGCAGGGTCGGAGATTCGCCGGGCTTCAGGTGGGGGTCCCCACCGTCGGGGCCGGCGAGGGCGACGTGATCGTTCAGGCGCCCCAGATGCTCGAAGACGTGTTCGAACGCGTTCGTCACCGCCTGCTCGAAGGAGCCGTCGCCCTTCCCCTGTGCGTCCCTGAGGGCGCTGAGCAGGGCACGGTGCTTCTCGGTATCGCTCGACATGTCACCCTCCCGTCCGGCATGAGCGCCGACCCGGTAAGCCAATTTCCAGGGTCAATCCCGGTTCCAGCGCATCACCGGTGCCGACGGCACCGAAGGCGGCGCGGCACCATCGGGATCGCTCCGCCCGATGGCTCGCAACCGACACCGGGACAGCCACGATGGCGTCGAGGCCTTTGCGCGGACGAGACCGGCGTGCCTGTGGTAGAGACGCGTCGGCCTTCTGGCCCTCCCTCGACTGCCGGGATCCGGTCGCGCCCGACACGACGGAGTTTCTGGCTGCCACCTTGTCCGGGGATCGCTGCGGATGCCCAATCCAGTCCAGTCGGCCTTCCGGGCGGCTGCCGAAGGCGGCGTCGCCCTGGTGGCGGCCTGCCGCCGGCTGCGCTTGCCCGCAACGCGACATCCCTTCGTGGTCGGCGTCCACGAGCCGATGCGGGAGGAACTGACGCTGCGGGACCTGCCCGTGACCGGCGCGATTCCCCCCGGACTCGACGGCCTCTACCTCAAGATGGGAGCCAACCCCGTCCGCCCGCCGACGCGGGGCCACGATTGGTTCCTCGGCGACGGCATGGTGCACGGTCTTTCGATCGAGGGCGGCCGGGCGCTGTGGTATCGCAACCGCTGGATCGGCTCGCGCACCGCCGCCGCGGCGCTCGGCCGGCCTGCCGCCTCCGGGCCGCGACGGGGCGGCAACGACACCGTCAACACCAACATCGTGGAGATCGGCGGCCGGATCTTCGCCGTCGTGGAGGCGGGCAGCTTCCCCGTCGAGCTCTCGCGGACCCTGGACGATCAGCGCTACAACCCCTTCGACGGAACGCTGGCGGGGTCCTTCACCGGGCACCCGCACCGCGACCCGCTGACCGGCGAGACCCACGCGATCGCCTACGACGGCCGCGTCTGGGACAGCGTCCGTCACGTCGTCGTCGCGCCGACCGGGCGGGTCGTGCGGGACGTGCCGTTTGCGGTCGAGCACGGCCCCTGCATCCATGACTGCGCGCTCACGGCGCGCTTCGCGATCGTGCTGGATCTGCCCGTCACCTTCTCGTTGCGGGCTCTGCTCGCCGGTTACCGCTTCCCATTCCGCTGGAACCCGGCCCACCGGGCCCGCGTGGGGCTGCTTCCCCGGCGAGGCGACGGGGCCGACATCGTCTGGTGCGACGTCGAGCCCTGCTTCGTGTTCCACGTCGCGAACGCGTACGACGAGGCGGACGGGCGGGTGACCCTCGACGTGATCGCCTACGAGACGGTGTTCGCCGCGGCGGGGGGCGGGCTCGACAGGCCGGGTCGGCTCGAACGCTGGACGGTCGAACCTGCGGCGAAGCGGGTCGCGCGGCGGGTGATCGATCCCGCGGTGCAGGAATTTCCCCGCATCGATGAGCGGCGCTTCGGGCAGCCTCACCGGTACGTCTATACGGTCAGCGTCCCCGCGGACGGCAACACGCAACTGGCCGGTGCGACGCAACTCTACAAGCACGACTTGGAGACGGGCGGACGCCGCGTGCACGAGTTCGGTGCCGATCGCGTCCCGGGCGAGTTCGTCTTCGTGCCGGCCCATGCCGGGACCGGGGAGGACGAAGGCTGGCTCGTCGGCCTCGTCATCGATACCGCGCGCGATACGACGGACTTCGCCATCCTCGACGCGCGGTCCTTCGAGGCGCCGCCCGTCGCCACAATCCGCCTCGGACACCGGATCCCGCCGGGCTTCCACGGCAACTGGTTCCCGGCGCACGCCCCGGCCTGAATGGCCCGCTGTGGCCGCGCCGCGGATGGCGCCGGTTCTCGGGAGGTGCCCCTCCTCGCCGTTGACGAGCGCGACCCGGCGCCAACGCGCCGTCAGGCGCGCATCGGGTTCCTCACGCCGCGGCGGTCCAGCCGATCACCGCCGTCATGGGGTCGCCGAAGCCACCCGCCGCCTTCAGGACGCGCACCTCGATGCGGTCGAAACCCGCGCGCTGGAGATATAGATTGACGAGTTGGGCATGTCCCGCGCCGTCGAGGGCGTTCCAGATGGCCACCGCCTTGGTCGGGAAGCAGCGGTTTGAGAAGCCGATCACCGCCGGGCAGCCCGGGCGCAGCACCCGGGCGATCTCGGTCAGGACAGCCACCGGCTGTTGCAGGTACTGCACCGCGACGCAGATCAGCGCGGCGTCGACGCTCGCGGCGTCGAGGGGCAGGCGCGGATCCGCGTTGAGATCCTGCACGAAATACCGGCTCAGGCGCGGGTTGGCGGCGAGCTCCGCCGCATTCAGGCCGTGACCGATGACGCTGGCGTAAGCGACCTCATCCGGCAGGTGGCTGACCCAACTCGACATCAGGTCGAGGACATCGCCGCCCGCGGGGACCACCGTCCTGTACAGGTCGGTCACCGCCGCGATCGCCGCGGCATCGATATGGGTTACGAAACGCGGTTCCGCGTAGAACCGGGCATCGGGATCACGATCGTGCTTCGCGAAGGCTTCCGGTGGGAGATCCGGCAGATCCTGGGTCATCGTGGGCATGCCTCTGGGCCGGGCGGCGCGCCGGCCTCCACCGCCGGTGCACGGACCGCGGGTTGCGGGAGAGTCTAGAGACGGCCCGGCGGAGGCCCAGTGTCGGCGTCCAAGTTGCCGCATCCGCAGCGTGGGGCGGACGACGCCCATCGGACCGTCCCGGACCGTCCCATGGGCCGTCGATTTGCGCCGATATGGAGCGCGGGCCGGGATCGACCCTCTCTGCGCTGCCGATCGCGTCGGTCCATGCCCCCGCCGCAGGCGGAGCAGGCCGTTCCAATGCGGCCCGGAGCGGCGTCAGGGGGCGAGGGTCACTCGCTCACCGGTCCTTGCAGATGCATCTGGGTGAAGCGGGGCAGGATCGCGATGGTCGGTTGGGACGCCACTCGGCTCTTCGGCCGAACCCGCGGTTCGAGATACCGCAGGACCTGCCGCTGAAATCGCTGCGGCGATGGGGCGGCCTCGTATCGCCCGCGATGTGTCGCGAGGAACAGAGCCGCGATCAGCAGCGCGCAGGGCAGGCAGAGTACCGCGATCCAAGGGACGAACACCACCGCCTCCACAACTTTTGATTGCAATCACGCTGTTGCGGCCGCGGTAAACGAGGCGTTAACGACGCCTCCAGTCGCAGCGGCCGGCCCACCCTGATGCGGCGGCGCAACGCTGTCGGCATCGGCCTGGCGGATGGCCCAGGGGCGCCGCCCGGGCTTCGCGGAGGCCGCAGACGCGCCCGAACGTCCGGGCGGCGACAGACCGCTCCAAGAAGACGAAATGATGATCGGTCGTTTCCCGATCTGCTGACGGGCAGATCAGGTACGCTTCAGGATAGCAGAAGCCCAGTATGGGTTTAGATTGAGCTTTTTACCGTCTGTTACCGGTTACGATCTACGTTCGCGCATAGTTCGGATGGGCGCAGCGATGGCCGAGTCAACGCAGGATGGGAGGGTGACCGAACTTACAACTCTGGATTTGGCTCGGCTGGTCCGCCGCGATCAATTCGAAGCCGTGCGCCGGAGCGTCCTCATCGCGATCCCGGTCAACATCACCCTCGGCTTTACCGGCGCCATCGTGGCCGCCCATGCCGGGCTAGGGGCAGCGGGCGCCCTCTGGTTCGCCACGTCCCTGTGCGTCAATCTCCTGCGCGCGGGACTGTGCCGCATGCCCGTCGGGGCGCTGTCCCTCACCATCGACACGCCGGCGGAAGAGGCGGCCGCCCACGAGCGGACGATCGCGTGGCACCTGCGCCTCGCTGGCGTCGCAGCCCTCGCATCCGGACTCGTCTGGGCGCTCGTACCCGTCCTGTGCGAAGGGTTCACGTCGGCCTCGGCGACCTTCTACCTCGTGGTCACGTGCGGCATCACGGCGGGGTCCGTCACGCACGGCATCGCGTTCGCCCGCGTCCCGCTCTGCTTCATCACCTTGCCGCTCCTGTCGACGGCGGCATGCCTCCTCTACGCCGGCGGATTGGCGAACGCCTGCCTCGCCGGCACGGTACTGTTGTACCTCCTCGCCCTCGCCCGCAGTGCCACCGAGAGCGAGAAGGTGTTTCGCCGGGCCAGCCGCGCGAGGCACGAGGCCGGTGCCGCCGCGCGGGTGGCCGCCGCCGCTCACGCGAGCGCGCGCGCGTTGGCGGAGGAGATGCGCCGCCGCGCCACGCACGACGATCTCACGGGATTGCTGAACCGGGCCGGATTCGCGCAGGCGGTGGAGGCGCAACCGTGCGGTCCGGAGGAAGCCCGCTGCCTGCTGCTCCTCGATCTCGACGGCTTCAAGACGGTGAACGATATCCACGGTCACCAGATGGGCGACCGGGTGCTGGTCGAGGTGGGGCGTCGCCTGCGCGAGATCCTGCCCCCGGATGCGACCGCCGCCCGCCTCGGCGGCGACGAGTTCGCGCTCCTGTACGTTCCGCTGCGATCCGCGACGGCACCGTCGGTGGTCGCCGAGCGCGTGATCGCGGCGGTTGCCGCGCCGTTCGGAGCGGTCGAGCCGGGGCGGCTCGGGGTCAGCATCGGCATCCAGTTCGCACACATGACCAGCATCACGCAGATGCTGAGCTGCGCCGACGAGGCGCTGTACGCGGCCAAGAGTGCGGGTCGGAACAGGTACCGGGTGTTCGACGCGGACCTGCGGTCGCAACGCGAGATGCGTCGGGACAGCGGTCGCGATCTGTCGAAGGCCCTGGCCGACGGGGCGCTGAGCGTCTGGTTCCAGCCCATCTTCAACCGGGATGGTTCCACGATCGCCGGCCTCGAGGCCCTGGTGCGTTGGCGACATCCGCAGCACGGCTGGATCCCGCCGGGCGACATCATCGCGGCCGCCGCGAATGCCGGCCTGACCGAGTCGCTGCTGCGCTTCATCCTGGAGCGTGTCTGCGGGATGATGGCCCTGCTGCGGGAACTCGGGCTGCCGCACGTGCGCGTGGCGATGAACGTCTCCCCGCGCGAGATGGCGCAACTCCCCGTCGATGCGATCGCGCTGAAACGGCTGGAGGCGATGGCCTTGCCGCCGTCCGGACTGGAGATCGAGATCACCGAGGAGACGGCGCTCGGCATCGAAGTGATCCAGGACAAGCTGGTGCGTTTGGCCGAGGCGGGCGTGCGCGTGGCCCTCGACGATTTCGGGGTCGGCTACGCCTCGCTCGCCTCGCTGCGCCAGCTTCACGCCGGCCGGATCAAGATCGATCGAAGCCTCGTGACCGGCCTGTCCGGGAGCCGGGACAAGAGCGTCATGGTCCAGGCCGTTCTGAACCTCGGCGTTTCCCTCGGTCTCGAAGTCGTGGCCGAAGGGGTCGAGACCGCCGACGATCTCGGCGCGCTCCAGGAGCTCGGGTGCCCGTTCGTGCAGGGCTACCATCTCGGCCGGCCGATGCCCCTGAGCGATCTCACGTCCCTGCTGTCGGTCGCGCGGGCGGCGGCCTGAGCCCGTCTCGCGGTCCTGCGCGGGCGATGGTCCGCCCTTCACTTCGCCGGCGCGGCGCGTCCCCCGTACGGACCCGTCTCGGCCTCTCGCCCCTAGACGATGATGCCGAGCCGGAATCCCTCGGCGACGGACTGAGCGCGATTGCGCGTCTTCAGCTTCGTGCGCACGCCGCGCAGGTGCGAGTCGACCCCGTGCTCCGAGATGCCCATGATCTCCCCGATCTCCCAATCGGTCTTGCCCTCCGCGGTCCACTGGAGGGTCTCGCGTTCGCGGGGAGAGAGCCCGGCCGCAGCCTCCATGGGCTGGCCTCGCATGAGCAAGGCGTGGCCGAACGCGTAGCTCGCCACCAGCGTGAGCATGCCGCGATGTTCCGGCGCGATGTCCAGTCGCGCGCCCGCGAAGCTCATCCCGCCGATTTCGCCTTCGACGGTCGTCAAGGGGACCGTGTAGCCCTCGCAGAGGTCGAATTCCGCAGCTTCATCCATGATCCGGACAGCCGTTGCCGTCATCGGCGGCGACCGGTCGAGATCGCCCCAGCTGAACCCCGTTTGCCGCTGAAGAGTCTGCGCGACGATCGGGTCGTGCGCAGCATAGCCCCGGCTCAGGTACCGTTGCCGCCATTCCGCGGGAACGCTCTCCATCACCAAGAACTGGCGGTTGAAACCTGACAGCGCGGGGGACGTGGGGAGCAGGCCCGCTATGATCGCGTCGACGCCGAATCCCGTCAGCTGGCGCTGTACCGCGGCCACGACCTCCGGGACGCTGCCGGCCCGATCGAGCTCTTTCAGCAGCTTGAGTGTGTGATCGAGCGACTTTCTACTCACGACAGCTCCCGCCCGATGCGGCTGACAGCGTTCATCCGCGCATCAAGGTAGGGAATATTACGCCTCACATCCAGCGAAAGCCCACGATTGCGCAACGAACGTGCCGACACCACGCGTTCGCGTGGTGTCGCGCGCCGCATCCGGCGGGCACACCACGTTCGGAGGTGTTTTAATGATCCAGGTCATCACTGCGTCAAACATCGCGCAAAATGCCGAGCTGATGGAGCAGGCGTGGCGCTTGCGCCACAAGATCTTCGTCGAGGAGATGGGATGGTCGGCCATCGCGCGCGACGACAAGCGCGAAATCGACGAGTTTGACGATGAGCACGCCGTCCACCTCTTGGCCGTCGAGGACGATGAGGTGGTCGGATATTCCCGGCTGTTGCCGACCGCCCGACCCTACGTTCTCTCCAAGCACCTGCCTCAGCTCTGCGAAGTCGATCCGCCGTCCTCGCCGCACATCGTCGAATGGAGCCGGATCGGTGTCGCCGGCTCCGCGCGTACTTCGGGCCGTCGGCTGAATCCCACGGCGCTGGCGATCCTCACGGCCATCGTCGAGTGGGGCTTGCCGCGGGGGCTGAAAGGCTTCGTCTCCGAGATGCCGACGAGTTGGCTCCTCCGATTGCTGCAACTGCATATCCACGCCTTGCCGCTCGGGCTGCCGCAGATGATCGACGACGTCGAGATCGTCGCCGTGAACGCCGGCTTCGATTCGCGGAGCCTGCGGCAACTGCAGAAGATGCGCGGCAGCACGGAGTCGGTCCTGGCCCCGGAAAGTCGCGTCGCAGCTCGACTGGCAAGCTGAAGAAAGCGGTTCGGAGATGGACTTGGTACCCGCCAACGATCGCGAGCGCGATGAACTGAGCTGCCGCCTGGAGCAAGCGGTCCAGCAGGCGCTCGAACTCCGCCAGACCCTCTCGGGCCTCTTCGGACCGGATCTGAGGGGCGTCCTGGATGTCGTCCTGATCGAACTCGGTCGGCGCATCGCTGCGCTGCGGTAGGGCGACGTCCGGACGGACCCCGATCGTCGGCGCGAACTGGGAATGGTCGGCGGCTTCGCGGAACGCTGCCGACCTAGGACCTTTTGCCAGGCCTCCCATCCGAGGAGCGGTCGCCGCCGGCGGCACGACAAGGGTCGGGCGCCGGCTGCAAGCAAGCAATGAATTTCCGATGGCTAAGGATACGGCAGATGATCAGCGCTAGACGATCGAGGATGGAAACAGGTGGTCTCATCGACCAGACGGTGGCTATCGTGTCGGCATACGTGGCCCACAACCACGTGGCCGCCAATCAGCTGCCGTCGCTGGTCGCGACGATCCATGGCGCGCTGTGTCGCCTGGATGCCGTCCCGGGCGCCGGAGCCACGCACGGCTCGGTCGACGGACAGCCCAGCGCGGTTCAGATCCGCCGCTCCATCACCGATGAGGCGCTGACCAGCTTCATCGACGGGCGCACCTATCGGACGCTCAAGCGCCATCTGACCGCCCATGGCCTGACGCCCGAGCGGTACCGCGCGCATTACGGCTTGCCGAACGACTACCCGATGGTGGCCGCCAGCTATGCCGCGCGGCGCTCCGCGCTCGCGAAGGCGATCGGCCTCGGCGTGCCGGGGGCCCAGGCCGCGCGGCAGGCGGCGGAATAGGCGGAACAGTCAGGGTCAGCGGACGGGGATCGCCGTCCGCCCCGGCCAACCTCCGGGACGGGGCTGGGCTGTATGAAGACGCGCCGGTCCGGTCGAGGCGATCCCGATCCCGCCCGGGTCATCCCGTGGAGTCGATCAGGCGCCGGTCGCCGCGGCGGACGCTGAGCCCCTGCTCGCGCCCAAGTTCGTCGTCGTGGCCTGGATGGCCGAGGGCTGCGGAACGGCACCGGCCTCGGCCTGAGCCGCCTCCTCGGCGAGCCGCCGCCGTTCCTCCGCGTAGCCGCCCGCGATGGCCATATCGACCAAGCGCCGGGTCAGCCGGAAGGCCAGCCAGAATAGGGCGAGGCAGAGAAGCGTCGCGGCGGCGGCCTTGAGCGGGTCCAACGGATCCCTCCGGTGATGTCTCCTCGGTCGAGGCCGCCCTCATAGAGCGGCGGGCCGCCCCGGGGCAATTGGACTTCGTACCGAGTGCGACGTTCGGGAGCGGGGTGGGTCCCTGGGCTGCTTCCTCTGCGCGCGCCATGACGGCGTTGGCAGGTCGGAGCGGACGATCCCGGCCGAGACCGGACCGGAACATGTTATGGCGCCCCCCGGCCGGTCCACGATATCCGGCGATGAGAGCCCATCGACCAGGCGGACACCTTGCGCGAGACCTTCCACATCGAAGTCCTCGGACCGGAGCCCGACGAGATCCAGACGCGGATCTCCGTGCGGGTCGGCAACCTGGAGGGCGCGCAGGAGCGCGCCCTGCGCCTGTTCGCCCGCGCCCGGGTGCCGCAGCGCTCGGGCGAGCCGGCCCAGGCCGTGCGGGTGATCGACGGCGCGGGCCGCGAGGTGTTCTATCGCACCCGCTTCGACGAGGGCGATTAGGCCCGGAGATCGCGGATGCGCTGGACCCTGCTCCCCCTCGGCCTCGTCCTGGCGGCCTGCGCGCTGTTCCTGCGCAGCTACACTCTGCCCCCGGCGCCCGACCGCAGGGGCGGCACGACCCTCCTGCTGACCTGGCCGAACCGCCCGGCCTTCGGCAGCCCCAGGGCCGACTGCCTGACCGGGCCGGCGGATCAGCCCGTCCTGCCCTGCCTGATCGCCTCGGTCGCCCAGGCGCGCGACGGCGGGTACGTGCTGATGCAGCTGCCCTTCTGTGCGACCTGCTACGACCTGTCCGGGCGGATCGCCGTCATGGGGCAGGATGCGGCGGCGACGCGGGCGCGGCTGGAGCAGATCGCCCGCTTCGGCTGGTGAGCCGCGCCGGATCCTCGCGCTTCCTGGCCGCCCGTGCCCTGGCGACGCGCTCCCGCGCCCGCTCCAGCGCCCGGGCCGCCGGGAACAGGGGATCGCGCCCCGCCTCGACCAGGAGATGGGCGATGTCCCGCCGCTCCGTCCAGAAAGTGGAGCCGAGGGCGAAGTCCGGCGGCGCGCAGGAATCGATGCGGTCGATCGCCCAGGCCCCGGCCGTCACCGCTTCGGTCAGGCGGTGGACGAGCTGGACGCCCGGCGCGGCCTCCGGCTGGGTTTCGGCATGGGCGATCTTCAGCACCCAGGCCTCGGTGCCGGTGACCGGCAGGATCGCGGCGGCGAGGGTGCGTTCCCCCCGGCGCAGGCGGGCGATCCGCATCCCGCCCTCCGCGCCGGCATCCGCCAGAGCGGCGCGCAGGAAGGCGACCTCCTCCGGCCGCTGCCCAAGGCCCGTGCCAGCCCGACCCTTCCAGCCGGCCGCCTCGAGGGCGACGTAGGCGTCCAGCGCGGCAGCGAGGTCGTCGGGCGCCTCGAGGATCTCGAACGCCGCCGGACCCTCCGCCTCCAGAACTTCGCGGGCGCGGCGCAGCTTGCGCCGACGCTGGCCGGAGAGATGGCCGAGATAGGTGGCCCGGGCTTCCGGTGTCCGCGCGGTGAGGTCGAGGAGCCCGCGCGCGTGCGGCCAGTAGGCGGCCCGCCGCACTCTCCGGTCCGCCGGGAGGTCGGCCAGGAGGTCGGCCAGAGCCCCCGCGGCGGGCGCGTTCGGCAGGAGGAGCCGCGGCGGCAGGCCGAGCGCCCGCGGGGCGGCGAGCAGACCCGCCAGGGCGCCCGCGGGATCGCCGCGATCGAGGAGCGGTGCGCCGAAGGGACAGTAGCCGTGGGTCCAGCCCATCAGGAGCGGCAGCGGCAGGCCCCAGCGCCGCCACGACACCCGGAACGGCCAGGCGGCGATCAGCCGGGCCCCCGGGGCCTCGGGGGAGCGGTCGGCCACG
>Ga0160428_1001120_pt1 | contig 22215 bp, 20 predicted proteins | sample SolpanmetagenomM_FD_108198 | JGI IMG/M metagenome (GOLD analysis project Ga0160428, IMG submission 108198) | Solar panel surface microbial communities from Lawrence Berkeley National Laboratory, California, USA - M | ecosystem: Engineered > Built environment > Solar panel > Unclassified ... | reverse complement strand
GGGACGCCGTTGAGCTTGTCCTTGTTCTGCTCGAGATACGAATAACCGAAGATGCCGATCGCATTGGGATTCGACTGGAGCTTCTGGACGATCAGATTGTCGTTCTCGCCCGCATCGACGTAAGCGCCATCCTCACGGATCGCGGTGCAGCCCTTGGCGTAGGCGGCGTGATCCTTGTCCTTGATGTCCGCCATCTTCGGATTGATCGCGTCGCACCCGCGCGCGAGGATCAGCTCGGCGAGTGCGTCGCGCGTGCCGCTGGTCGAGGGCGGGCCGTAGACCTGGATCGGCACCGCCGGAAGCGACGCGTTGACGTCCTTCCATGTCTTCGCGGTGTTCGGCTTGCCGTCCGGCGTCGCGGCGAGTGCGCGGTACAGGTCGACCGCGGTCAACTGGAGCTTGGGGCCGCCCTTGCTCTCGGCGAACGCGATCCCGTCGAGGCCGATTTGGATCTCTAGGATCTTCGATACGCCATTGTCGACGCAGGTCTTGTACTCGCTCGCCTTGATCCGGCGCGAGGCGTCCTCGATGTCCGGATGCGCCGCGCCGACGCCCGCGCAGAACAGTTTCATCCCGCCGCCGGTCCCGGTCGATTCGATCGCGGGGGCCTTCATGCCCGGGGTCTGGTTGACGAGCTGTTCAGCGACGATGGTGGTGAACGGGAACACCGTCGACGAACCGACCACGGTAATGTGATCGCGCGACCCGGCACCGCCGCCATTCGCCTGATCCTGACAGCCGACCAGCGGTACGAGCGCGGTTGCCGCGAACAACATGCTGAAGGTCCTGGCGATTTTCGCGTGCGTCCGGTTCATGGAATCTCCCCTCGGGCCGTGGACTCGGATGTCGAAGCTGTGGCCCCCGGAGTCGCGTACCACCCTCACGCAAGTGCCTGTGTGACGTTGTCGTTACCGTTTGATGACAGCCAAGACGGAAATAGGCCGCTACGAAAGGGGCGCGACCGGAAACGGCATCGCGGCCTTGCCGTGCGGCGGCAGCATCAACGTGACGGTGGTGCCCTTGCCCACGGTGCTGGCAACATCGAAGCGACCGCGGTGCCGCTCGATGATGTGCTTGACGATCGCGAGACCCAGTCCCGTGCCGCCTGCCGCGCGACTGCGCCCCGGATCGACACGATAGAATCGCTCGGTCAGCCGCGGGATGTGTTCGGGCGCGATTCCCTCGCCTTCGTCGGCGACGCTGATGCGGACCATGCCAACGCGATCGCTCCACAGCTTGACCGTCACGGGCGTTCCGGCGCGACCGTATTTCATCGCATTGCCGATGAGATTGTGGAGGACCTGGCTGAGTTGCGCGCGGTCCCCCGCGACCGCCGCGACCCCGAGATCGAGGTCCGCCACGATATCGTGGCTCCGCGCATTCTGCGCGTCCAGCAGTTCGGAGCGCACTTCGCCGATGAGTTCGGCGAGATCGACCGCGCGATCGGGGAGGCGGTATTTCTCCGCTTCGATCCGGCTGAGCGAGATCAGGTCCTCGACCAGCCGCTGCATCCGCCGCGCCTCGTCGAACATGATCTTGAGGAAGCGCCCGCGGACCTGCGCGTCCTCGCCCGCCTTGTCGTCGCCGAGCGTCTCGATGTACCCGAGGATCGACGCGAGCGGGGTGCGCAGTTCGTGGCTCGCATTGGCGACGAAATCGACGCGCATCCGCTCGGCGGCGTAGTTGCCGGTGCGGTCGATCAGGTGGACGATCCGCTGGCCGCCCGCAGCGCGGCTGACGTGCATTTCCCAATGCTGGTCGAGCGCACCCAGCCCGACCAGGTTGGTCGGCCCCTGCGGCATCCCCGCAAGCGGGCTGGCGAGCCGCTCCGCGGCGCCGGGATGGCGGATCGCGACCCGCACGTCCTCACCGACGATATGCTTGCCGAGCAGTTCGAGCGCCGCGGCATTGGCGTGCGTGACGCGGCCTTCGGCGACAATCAGGACTGGCCCGAGCACCGCCCCGATCACTTCCTGAAGCTCGGGCACTGGCGCGGGTGGAGTGACTTCGATCGGGCGGGGGGTCTCGATCGGCTGGTCACCGGTCCCGGTCGCGGTAAGCGCGGCGGCGACCCCGCCGACCAGCGTGATGATGGCCGCCTGGAGGTTCCATTCGAGCAGGAACACCGCGATCGCCGCGATCACGACGAGCCCGATGGCGATGACCGTGCGAGACCCGAACCCCTGCAGCATGCCAGCGCCTTAGCCGCAGTTGCACGAAGGGGAAAGCGCGCACTGTACCGGCGCCAGACGCGAAAGAGGGTTAACGCCGCCGGCGTCCTTGCCACCGAATCGCGAATGTGAAAGGACGTGATGCGATGATCGACGAGACGCCCGATGCCCCCGCACCGACGCGACGGCGCGCCGTGATGCTCGGCGCGGCATCTCTGGGTGCGGTAGTGTCGATCCGCGAAATCCCTGTTCGCGATGCCAAGCGTTCGGTCAGCTATGTCGTCGCCGGTGGCAGCGCGGTTCCAGCGAGTACGCCCGGGGCCGTGGCACGGCCCGGGCGGCCGTTCACCGGCGAGGACGTCCGCACCACGCACGCGGGCGGGCAGCTGCGTGGCACCAACGACATCCGACGTTTGCAATCGGGGACGAGCGGCTTCACCTGCTTTGCGTCGTTGCAGATGTCACGCGGCTGAGCCGCATGCCGTCTTGCGCCGGGATGCCACTGTACCGAATGGCGCGGCCCGAGACGCTCGCCATTTTGCGTATCGACGGCTTCACGGCGGTGTATCACCGCGCATCGGGCCTTACCCATCTGCTGGCCGCACCCGCGCCCGAGATCCTCGCCGCTCTGGGGGAGGCGGGGCTGACGCGCGCCGCGCTGCTTGCGAAACTGCGCCCCGATACCGCATTCGGGGATGGCGACGAGAAGAACGCCGATGAAGACAGGCTCGGTGCGCTTCTCGACGAGCTGGTCGCGACCGGGCTGGTCGCGTGCGAGCGGGCGGGCTGACGATGCGGCACGTCTTTTCGGTGCGGATCGGCCCCGTCGGGTTCCGGATCGGCTCGGACTGGCGCGCGCCGATCGCGCAGCTCGAGCGGCTCTACGCGGACTATCCCGCGCCGCATGCCGGGGTCGCCGATTTCTCGGTACAGTTGTTCGCGGCGCGACCGTGGCGGCGATTGATCCGCCCCAGAGTGATGATCGGCGGCGATTACACCCTGCCGGAAGCCCCGCCGCTGCCACTTGCCCAAGGTTTGCTTGCCGTAGAGATGGGGATGGACCTGCAGATGGCGCTCGGGCAGCGTCGGTATCTGCTGCTCCGCGCCGCAGTGGTCGCGCGCGACGGGCAGGCGGTGATGCTGACGGGCGCGTCGGGATCAGGAAAATCCACGCTCGCCGCATTGCTGTCGCTTCGCGGCTGGCGATTGATGGGGGACGAGTTCGCGCTGCTCGATCCGATAACGGGAATGCTCCATGCCTTTCCGCGGCTGGTCCGCCTGAAGAATGACGGGATCGCCGCGGTCGCCGCCGAAGTTCCGGAACGACGGCTCGGGCCGATGCTGCCCGGGACCCCGGACGGCGCGATCCGTCATCTCATTCCCGACGCGACGACGGTCGCCGCAATGGACACGCCCGCGACGCCAGCGCTGATTCTGTTTCCCAGCTTCGGCTTGGCGCGCGCCGAGCGTGACGTTGCTCAAAGCGAGGTGTTCGTTCGGCTGACGCAAGCGTCGATCAACTACCCCGCGCTGGGCGAGCGCGGGTTCGCGGCGCTGGGCGGACTGGTCAAGGCGGTGCCCGCGCGCGCGATCGATTACCCCGATACCGAAAGCGCGATCGACCAGGTGGAGGCGGCATGGGCCGCGCTGTGACCGGCTGGTTGCTCGCACGCGCGTTGCGGATGCCGGAGAGTGTCGCAGCGCTGGATCCGGACGCGTGGAATGCGGTGATCGCGATGGCGCGCGCCGAACAGATGATCGGCACGCTTGCATGGCGGCTTGACGGCGTTGTCGTTCCCGCCTCGGTCGCGCGGATTCTCGACGACGCGCGGGCGTCGGCGGCACAGGGGCAGGTCGTTGCCTTGTGGGAGGCCGAGGTCGCACGCAGGATGCTCGCGCCGCTGGACGTGCGGTTGGTGCTCCTGAACGGTACCGCCTTTGCGGTCGGTGAAATGCGTGCCGGGGTGGGCCGGTCAATCGGCGATCCCGACATCTTGGTCTCGCGCGACCGGATCGACGCAGTCGAGGCGGCGCTGCTCGCGGCAGGGTGGGAGTCGGTCGAGCCGGACCCGTATGATGCTGCGAACCACCGCACCTGGATGTACGCGCGTTCCCCGTTGATCCACCGTGACCGCGCCCGGAGGATCGACCTCCACCACGCGATCCTCCCGCCGACCGCGCGGATCACCCCCGATCCCGCCGCATTGCTTGCGGACGTGGTCGAGATCGCGCCGGGCATGTTCGGCTTGTCGCCGAACGACCGGCTGGTCCATGTGGCGGCGCATCTGTTTGCGGGTGGCGATCTGGCCGGGGGGATGCGCACCCTGTGGGATGTGCACTGTCTGGTCGCGGAGTTCGGCAGCGACGGGCTTGAGGTGCGTGCACGGAATCATGCCCTGGAGCATGCGGTGGCCCGGGCGCTGCGACTGGCGGAAGCGCTGTATGGCGATGCCCGGCGTGTGACGCTGGTCGACCGGCTCTATCTCCACCGCGTCACCGCACGCGACGGCTGGGGCCGCCCGACACGGCCCGTCACGCGGATGGCGTTCTCCGTCCGCTCGCACTGGTTGCGGATGCCGCCGGGTCTGCTCGTGCGGTATTTGTCGGCCAAATGGCTGAAAGGCGGTGGCGGTCCGTCGTCAGCCTGACAGTCGCTCCAGCGTCGGGATCAGCTCGTCGAACGAATCGATCACCGCATCCGCGCCCATCCGTTCGACCGGTTCCAGCAGAAACCCGAAGCCTACCGCGATACCGGGAATTTCGGCATTCCTTGCAGCCATGATGTCGTAGATCGAGTCCCCCACGAACGCCGCGCGCCCGCCGCCCGCACGGCGGATCATCTCGTCGATCGGGGCACGGTTCGGTTTGGAAAGGCCGGGGCCGAGCGTGTCGCCGCCGATGAGGCAGGCGAACCGGTCCAGCAGGCCGAGATCGGTCAACAGGCGGGTCGCGAACGATTCGAACTTGTTGGTGCAGACCGCGACCTTGATGCCGCGCGCATCGAGTGCGTCGAGTGCCGCGACCGCGCCGGGGAAGGGGCGGGTGTGGACCGACAGATGCTCGCCATAATAGGCGAGCATCCGCTTGTAGAGCGTCCGGAATTCGTCTGCCTTGACCCCGCCGGTCGCCTCCAGCCCTTGCGCCAGCATGTGTTTCGCGCCGCCGCCGACCATCGTCTTGACCTGTTCCACCGTAAGCGGCGCGCGGTCGACCGAGGCGAGCGTGTCGTTGACCGCTGCGGTAAGGTCGCCGCTGCTGTCGACCAGCGTGCCATCGAGGTCGAAGCCGACGAGATCGAATGAAATTTTCGCCATGTCGCCCTGTGTGACAGCGTTGCTCTGGAAATGGCAAGACGCGCGTGGCAGGGCATGGATCCATGAACCGTCCTGTAGCCGCAATCGTCCTTGCCGCCGGCAAGGGCACCCGCATGAAGAGCGACCTGCACAAGGTGCTCCATCCGATCGCCGGGCGCTCGATGCTGCTCCATCTGGTCGACAGCATCGCGCAACTCGACCCTGCGATCACCGTCGTCGTGACCGGCGCGGGACGCGAGCAGGTCGAGCGCGCGGTCGCGCCGCTCGGGATCGCGACCGCGCTTCAGGCCGAGCAGCTCGGCACCGGCCATGCGGTTGCCCAGGCAGAGGCCGCGCTGGCCGGGTTCGAGGGCGACGTCTTGATCCTGTACGGCGATGTCCCGCTGGTGACGTCCGCGACGATGCGCGCGATGCTTGATCGTTTGAACGCGGACGACCGGCCCGCGACGGTTGTGCTTGGCTTCCGTCCGGCGGATGCAGGCGCGTACGGTCGGATCATCGCGCACGATGGCGTGATCGAGAAAATGGTCGAATATAAGGACGCGACCGATGCCGAGCGCGCGGTCGACCTGTGTAATTCCGGCCTGATGGCGGTGCGCAGCGCGGACCTGTTCGCGTTGCTCGCGCGCGTCGGCAACGACAATGCGGCGGGCGAATATTATCTTCCCGATATCGTCATGCTCGCCGCCGCCGATGGCCGGACGTCCGCGGTGATCGAGACCGGCGCGGGCGAAGTCGCGGGCGTCAACAGCCGCGCCGAGCTGGCCGCAGTCGAGGGCGACTGGCAGGCGCAGCGGCGCGCGCGCGCGATGGCCGACGGCGCGACGCTGATTGCCCCCGACACCGTCTGGTTCGCACACGATACGCAGATCGGGCGCGATGTGGTGATCGAGCCGAACGTCGTGTTCGGCCCGGGCGTGACGGTCGCGAACGGCGTCATGATCCACGCATTCAGCCACATCGAAGGCGCGACCATCGGCGCGAAGGCCGAGGTCGGTCCGTTCGCCCGCCTGCGCCCGGGCGCGGTGATGGGCGAGAAGTCCAAGATCGGCAATTTCGTCGAGATGAAGAAGGCGACGCTCGGCGCGGGCGCCAAGGCGAGCCATCTGACCTATCTTGGCGATGCCGATGTTGGCGCGGGCGCCAACATCGGCGCAGGCACGATCACCTGCAATTACGACGGCTTTTTCAAATACAAGACGGTGATCGGCGCGGGCGCGTTCATCGGGTCCAACTCGGCGTTGGTCGCCCCGGTGACGATCGGCGCTGGCGCGACGGTCGGGGCGGGATCGGTGATCACCGCCGATGTCGACGCCGATGCGCTCGCGCTGGCACGCGCGCGACAGGAAACGCGACCCGGCTGGGGCAAGCGCTTCCGCGCGGCGATGGCAGCGCGGAAGGGCACGTCTTGACATGATATCATCTGTTGATATCGTATCGTCATGACGCGTATTCTCGCCGATCTGCCTGATGACGATATTCGATGGCTCGATCAGCGCGCCGTCGAGGAAGGCAAGTCTCGCGCCTCCATTCTGCGAGAGGCGGTGTCCCGGTATAAGTCTCAGACAGTGCAGGCCACGCCGCCAGCGGATTGGCTCGAACAGGGTTTCGGGTTGTGGGCGCGGCACGGGATGATCATCGATCCGAAAGAGTATGAGCGCCGCCGCCGCGCCGAATGGTCTCGTCCGTGGGACGATGATTACGAAGAAGTGCGCGCCGAGTCGCCGGACTGTTTCACGCCCGAGGATGATCGCGAACGCGAGCATTATCTCGCGCTGATGCGTGCCGCCGCCGCCAAGCCAGCGTCCGACACGTGAGCGGCTATAGTCTGGATGCGAACATCCTGATCGATGCACTGCTTGCCCATCAGCCCGCGCAGACAGAGTTGGCGCGCATTGCCGAGACGGGCGAAGGCCTGTGGGTCAGTCGCATGGCCTGGATCGAAGTCCTGTCGAAAGGCGATGATCGCGTCGTCCGCGAAGCGATGGCGTTCATGGAGCGTTTCGAGCTCGATGAGATCGATCCCGAGACGGCGTTGCGCGCAGCGACGCTGCGGCGACACCGGGCCGGGTTGAAATCGCCCGATGCGATCATCCTCGCATCAGCCCAAATTCATGGTCGCGTGCTAGTGACCCGGAACACTAGGGATTTTCCGGTCAACATGCCGGGCATCCACATTCCCTACACCCTCTAGATCGAGACAATCACATGTGTGGCATCGTTGGTATCCTGAGCACCGAAGACGTGGCGGACCGTCTGCTCGACGGGCTCAAGCGGCTCGAATATCGCGGCTATGATTCCGCGGGGATCGCAACCGATTTCGACGGCGCGATCGAGCGGCGGCGCGCGTCGGGCAAGCTGATCAATCTCGCGAACGAGCTCGCCGCGCATCCGCTGCCGGGCAAGACCGGGATTGCGCACACCCGCTGGGCGACGCATGGCGGCCCGACCACCAACAACGCACATCCGCATGCGACCGGCGAAGTCGCGGTCGTCCACAATGGGATCATCGAGAACTTCAAACCGCTCCGCGACGAACTGATCGCGCGCGGGCGCACCTTCACCAGCGAGACCGACACCGAAGTCGTCGCGCATCTCATCAGCGAGAAGGTCGAGGCCGGGCTCGGCCCGATCGAGGCGGTGCGCGAAGTGCTGCCGCGGCTCCACGGCGCGTTCGCGCTCGCGATCCTGTTCCGGCAGCATCCCGACCTGCTGATCGGCGCGCGGCTTGGCTCGCCGCTCGTCGTTGGACATGGCGAGGGCGAGATGTACCTCGGCTCGGACGCGCTCGCGCTCGCGCCGCTGACACAGCGGATCGCGTATCTCGACGAAGGCGACTGGGTCGTGCTGACGTGCGACGGCGCACAGGTCTATGACCGCGAGAACACCCCCGTCGAACGGGCGATCACGATCTCGGGCGTGACCGGCGATCTCGTCTCCAAGGGCAACCACAGGCATTACATGCTCAAGGAGATCTACGAGCAGCCGATCGTCGTCGCGCAGACGCTGCGCTCGTATCTCCAGCGGATGGAGGAGCGCGTCACGCTTCCGATCCCCGAGTTCGACCTGTCGACGATCAAGCGCGTCACGATCGTCGCATGCGGGACGAGCTTCTACGCAGGCATGGTCGCCAAATACTGGTTCGAGCAGTTCGCGCGCGTACCGGTCGACCTCGATGTCGCGTCCGAGTTCCGCTACCGCGCGCCGGTGATGGAGGAGGGCGGTCTCGCGCTGTTCATCAGCCAGTCTGGCGAGACTGCTGACACGCTCGCAGCACTCCGCCACGCTAGGGCAGAGGGGCAGACGATCGCAGTCGTCGTCAACGTGCCGACCAGCTCGATGGCTCGCGAGGCGGACATCCTGCTGCCGACCCACGCCGGCCCCGAGATCGGCGTCGCCTCGACCAAAGCGTTCACCTGCCAGCTCGCGGTGCTCGCCGCACTCGCCGCCAACCTCGCGCGCGCCAAGGGCAAGCTCAGCCCGGCAGAGGAGAAGATGATCGTCAAGCATCTCGCCGAAGCCCCGGCCGCGCTCAACGGCGCGCTCGCCTATGACGAGGCGATCGAGGCGATGGCGCATCACGTCGCGGGCGCGCGCGACGTGCTCTATCTGGGCCGCGGGACCGACTATCCCTTGGCGCTGGAAGGTGCGTTGAAACTGAAGGAAATCAGCTACATCCACGCAGAAGGTTACGCCGCGGGCGAGATGAAGCACGGCCCGATCGCGCTGATCGACGAAAACGTGCCCGTCATCGTCATCGCGCCGTCCGGCCCATTGTTCGACAAGACGGTGAGCAATATGCAGGAAGTCCAGGCGCGCGGCGGCAAGGTCGTGCTGATCTCGGATTATGACGGAATCCAGGCGGCGGGCGACGGGTGTCTCGCCACGATCACCATGCCGAAGGTCCACCCGCTGATCGCGCCGCTCGTCTATGCAGTCCCGGTCCAGTTGCTGGCGTACCATGTCGCGGTGATCAAGGGGACCGATGTCGACCAGCCGCGCAACCTCGCCAAGTCGGTGACGGTCGAATGAGCTCGCCGTTGATCGCAGGGGTCGAGCTGGGCGGGACCAAGGTCATCTGCGTGCTCGCCAGCGGGCCCGACGATGTTCGGGACAAGGTGACGATCCCGACGACCACGCCCGAGGAAACGCTCGACGCGGTCGAGGCGGTGCTCTTGCGCTGGTCCGGCTATGAGGCGCTCGGGATCGCAAGTTTCGGGCCGGTGTCGCTCGATCCGTCGGACCCGACGCACGGCTTCATCGCCGCCACCCCCAAGCCCGGCTGGTCGCATACCGACGTCGGGGCGCGGCTGGCGCGGGCGACGGGAGTGCCGACCGGGTTCGACAGCGACGTCGCCGGGGCTGCGCTTGGTGAGGGCCGCTGGGGCGCCGCGCGTACCGTCGCGGACCATGCCTATGTCACGGTCGGGACCGGACTCGGTGTCGGGCTGGTGCTCGGCGGGATGCCGGTATCCGGGCTGACGCATTCCGAACTTGGCCATATCCGCCCCGTCAGGCTCGCCGGGGACGATTGGGCCGGAGCGTGCCCGTTCCACGGCGATTGTCTCGAGGGGCTCGCCTCAGGTACCGCGATCCGCGCGCGCACCGGGATCGCGGCGCAGGACCTCGCGGCGGACGATCCGGTGTGGGACGGGGTCGCCCATGCGCTCGCACAACTGTGCCACATGCTCGTGCTCACCGGGATCCCGCGGCGGATCGTGATGGGCGGCGGGGTAATGGTCGGAACCCCGCACCTGTTCGTGCGGATACAGGAAAAACTGGTGGCAAGCCTCGCAGGCTATGTCAGCGCGCGCGGCCTGTTGCCGATCGAGGCGTTCGTCGTGCCCGCCGAGTTGGGCGGCATGGCCGGGCCGCTCGGCGCAATCGAGCTGGGCGTGCGCGCTTTGAGCCGGGGCAGTGCGTTCGGACGCCCCTGATCGGTCATTGCCAGCATCCGGTGCCCATTCGGGACTGTCCCGGGCCCGGGCGGAACGCGCTTCCCATGACCACAAGCTCTTAAACGAGCTCGAAAATCTTGAAAATTGAAGGGCTTTGCTTCACCGCTTGTTAACCTAGTTTGCATACCGACAGGAAAGGGCGCATCGCGCCCTGTGCCGATAACGGTGGTGTTTGATGCGTATTCTGATCGTCGATGATGAACCTGCGATGCACGACAGCTATCGACGCAGCTTCGCGCCCCTGGACGATGGCGTGGATCCCGCACTGGATACGATGGCGGCCGAACTGTTCGGAATCACCGCTGCCGTCGCTCAGCCTGATCCGCTGCGGTCGTTTGAACTGGTCCACGCGCTGCAGGGGATGGACGGCGTGGCGGCGGTTGCCGAGGCCCGGCACAGTGAAAAGCCAATCGCGGTCGCGTTCATCGATGTGCGGATGCCGCCCGGGATCGACGGGCGGGAGACCGCCGCGCGAATCCGTGCGATCGACCCCGAAATCCATCTCGTCATCGTCACCGGCTATTCCGACTTCGCGCCGATCGAGATCTCGCGCGTCGCCGGCCCCGCGGACAAGCTGTTCTACATCGCCAAACCGTTCGAGGTCGCCGAGGTCCAGCAGATGGCGACCGCGCTGGTCCATCGCTGGGAGGGTGACCGCGAGCTGACCGCGGCGCGGCTGACGCTCGCCGAGCAGGTCGTTCAGTTGCAGGAACAGGGGCACGAGCTCGCCGCGAACGAAAGCCGCGCCATGCATCTGGCGAGCCATGATTCGCTGACCGAAGCCCCCAATCGGCTCGCCTTCCGGCGGGCTCTCGCCGAACGTGCGCGGTCGCGCGTTCAGTTCGCCGTCGCAATGGTCGACCTCGACCGTTTCAAGCTGGTCAACGACACGCTCGGGCATCTCGCCGGCGACGAACTGATCCGCGCGATGTGTGGCGTTCTGCAACGCACGGTTCCGCCGGGGGGGATGGTGGCTCGGCTCGGCGGGGATGAATTCGGCCTGTTGTTCGACACGCCCGGGCAGGAAGCCGCCGCGGCGGATTGCGAGCGGATCGCCAAGGCCTGCGCGACCACGTTCAAAGTGCTCGGCCATTCGGTCCACGGCGGCGCGTCGATCGGGCTGATCGCCACCGAACCGGGCGAAACGCGCGATCCGGTCGACCTGATGCGCCGCGCCGACCTCGCGCTCAACGATGCCAAGCGCGACGGGCGCGGGATCGTCCGCGTGTTCGACGACGGGATGGACGAGACGATCCGCCTGCGCCGCGCGATCGAGACCGGTCTGTCGGGGGCGATCAATCGCGACGAGCTCAGTCTCGCCTATCAGCCGATCGTCGGGCGCGAGCGGCTTGAGATCGTCGGGTTCGAGGCGCTGCTGCGCTGGAACACCGATACGCACGGGCCGATCAGCCCCGACGTGTTCATCCCGATCGCCGAGGAATCGAACCTGATTCACGAGATCGGCGACTGGGTTCTGCGGGAATCGCTCAAGGTGCTGGTCGAATGGCCGACGCAATATGTCTCGATCAACTTCTCGCCACGCCAGTTCCGGCGGCACAATTTCGTGGCGCGACTGGTCGAGGAAGTCCAGCGCGCGGGGGTCGACCCGACCCGTGTTCAGATCGAGATTACCGAGACCGCGATCTTCGACGATGCCGATCGCGCCGCCGAGACGCTCTACAGGCTGCGGCAGATGGGCTTTCGCATCGCGCTCGACGATTTCGGGACGGGCTATTCCAGCCTCTACAACATCCGGAAGTTCGCGCTCGACTGCCTGAAGATCGACCGTAGCTTCATCGACGGCATGGGGCGTGAGCGCGAAAGTGCCGCGATCGTCCATTCGATCATCCATCTCGGGCGGGCGCTCGGGCTGGGCGTGGTTGCGGAAGGGGTGGAAAGCGACGCGCAGTTGCAGGCGCTGCGGGTGGCGGGCTGTTCGCACATGCAGGGGTTCCTGTTTTCGCGCCCGGTGCCCAAGGCCTTCGCGCGCCAGATCGCCGTGACGCGGTTCATGACTGACAGGTCCGAAGGCTCGCCGCCGGTCGGAGACGATCGGGCCACGTTGGGATGATCGCGCGCCGTTCCTGGTGGACGCGCGTGCGGGTGTGGCGGCGGCGTTCGGTCCGGGCGCTGTGGCCGGGGACACTCGGTGCGAAGCTGGTGCTGATCCTGACCACGATCGGGTTGCTCGGCGCGATCGCGCTGGTTGCGTTGCTGGCGTCGGTGATCGTCCCCAGCTTCGACGCGCTTGAGAAACGCGCGGTCGAGGTCGAGATCGACCGGATCGACACAGCGCTCGATACCGTCGCGCGGACGGTCGAGCAGGATGCCCGCGACTATGTCGATGATGCCGCGGGCGTACTGACCGCCGCAGACGCGACGCGGGCGCTCCGGGAGCGATCGGTGGACGGCCTTGCGCATATCGAGCCGATCCGCGGAACCAAAACGGTGCGGTGGCGCAAGTCGGCGGGTGCCCGCGCCGAACGCGACTTTGCACGGTTGCTGATGCACCTTCCGCTCGAGCGAATCGCCGCAGGACTGCACGCGGCGCATTTCTACACGCGGCTGGGCGACGAGATCGTCGCGATCGGCGTGGCGCGCGTCTATCCCGCGCCGGACAGTAACGGTGGATTGCGGCATTATGTCGTCATGGCGCGCCGTCTGTCCGCCAAGGCGCTTTCGGACGCCGCGCGACAGCCAGTACGGATCGACCTGACGCAGGCCCCGTCCAGCACCGTCGTCACTGTCTCACCTGCCCTGTTGCGGATCGCGGTGCCGATCGCGGCGATCGACGGGCAGATGCTCGGCAGCGTGACGGTGACCGTTCGGCGCGACCTCGCTGTGCTGGGGCAGCGGGTGCTGGTGCTCGCAGTGGCCGGGTCGATCATCCTGTTGCTGATCGTTCTGCTGGTCCTGTGCCGGATGATGACGACACTGGTGCTGCGCCCGCTCGCACGGGTCGAGCGGCATATGCAGACCGTGTCGCAGGCCGGATCGCTCGAGCTGTTGCGCGATATTCCGCGCAACGACGAGATCGGGTCGCTCGCCGCCAGCTTCAACGCGATGCTGCGCCAGTTGCAGGACTTGCGCGGGCAGCTCGAACTGCAGAACTTTGCGCTCGGGAGAAGCGACGGTGCAACCGCGATCCTGCACAATGCCCGCAACGCGCTGACGCCGGTCAGCACGATTTTGAGCCGGGATCTGCAGCAACCGCCGCCCGTCGACCGCGCGATGATCGACCGGGCGATAGCCGAGCTTGCGCAGGACGATCTCGATCCGGCGCGCCGCGCCAAGCTCGCGGCTTTCACCGGCGCCGCCGTGGCGGCGGTAGCCAAGGACCGCGTCGAGCGTCAGGCGGCGTTGCTGGTCGCGCGTGAGGCGATGGCCCAGGTGCTCGACATCATTGGTCAGCAACAGCAGGCCGCACATGAACGAACCGAGCTATCCCCCTGCGATGTAACCGATATCATTGCGCGCAACGCAACGATCGCACGCTATTCGGGGACGGTGTCGATCGCGTTCAGTTTTCCCGCGCAACGCTGCGACGTGATCGCCAGCCGGATCATTCTAAGCCAGGTGATCGGCAATCTGTTTGCCAATGCCGCCGATGCGATCGCGGCGCGTGGCACGGGAAGCGGCCGCATCTCGGTGACGATCGAGCGCTGCGGCGACACCGCGCGGATCGCGATCCGCGACGATGGCGAGGGCTTTGCGGCTGGGGCAGCATCCCGCCTGTTCCAGCGCGGTTATTCGACCCGCGAGCATAAGGTCGGCGGGCTCGGGTTGCACTGGTGTGCCAACGCGATGGGTTCGATGCAGGGGACGCTGCGGCTCGACAGCGCCGGGCCGGGGCAGGGTGCGGTCGCGATGCTGACGCTGCGGCTCGCGCCGTCCGGAGAGGCTGAATCGTGACGTCCGGATACCGGCATACGGTTCGGCAGGCGCTTTCACGACATTTGCGGCGCAATGACCGTAAACGGCCTGCAACGCGACGTATTCACACGGCCAAGTTTACGCTATGCAAATGCCCTGAGGACCCCACGCAAGGACGATTGATGCGCGTACTCCTGCCTACCCGTCTGCTTCTGTCTGCTCTCGCCGCAAACCTCCTCGTTCCGGCACCGGCGATGGCCGCGAGCTCGCCCGAGCTGATCGGGCTGGAACGCCAGTTGAGCATGCTGGTCGCGGGGCGCACCGGGGAATATGGCATCGCCGCGCTCGACCTGCGCGATGGCTCGGCGGTGGCCGTCAACGGCGACATTCCGTTCCCGATGGCGAGCACCGTCAAGATCGCCATCGCAGCGGCCTATCTCGCCGAGGTCGATCACGGCCGGCGGAGCCTCAATGAGCTGATCGCGGGTCGCCCGGCTGCGCGGGCGCTTGAACTGATGCTCGTCCGTAGCGACAATCAGGCGACCGACCAGTTGCTTGCCGCGCTTGGCGGCCCCGTCACGGTCCAGCAGTGGCTGTGGTCGCACAAGATCTCGGGGATCCGCGTGGACCGAACGATCGCGCAGCTGTTGCGCGAGCGCGGGCATCTCGCGGACACGAAGGATGTCGCGACGCCGGTTGCGATGGTCGCCTTGTTGTACAAGCTCGACAACGGCACCGTGCTGACCACGCAAAGCCGCAATTTCCTGTTCGGGCTGATGCGGCGGTGCGAGACGGGGACGCGCCGGATCCGCGCGCTGTTGCCCGCCGGGACGCTGGTCGAGGACAAGACCGGCACGCTCGACGGCGTTACCAACGACGTCGGGTTCATCACCATGCCCGATGGCCGCCGTGTCGCGATCGCGGTGTTCGCCCGCGGGGGACGCGATCGCCAGCCGGTCATCGCCGAGGTTTCGCGCGTGATCTACGATCGCTTCGCCGACAGCGTCCGGATCGCCTTGTCGCTGTTCCTGCAAATGCGGTGACCCGCGCCCGCCGGCCTTACGCTGGCCGGAACGGCAGAATGCTCTCATAGGTCGCGAGCGGCAGCGCGCCCCGGATAAACCCACCGCGGCGCAGGACGAAGGTATGGCGGACGATCTCCGCCTGCTGCTCGATTCCGTAGCGCTTCAGCGGCAGGCCGGGCCGGATCGCATAGTCGTAGCGACAGAAAGGATGGCGCACGAGCGGGAGGAACAGCCCGCGCTGGGTCTGCCAGATGTGTGTCATCTCGTGGATGAGCAAACCCTGCGCATCGAGGTTTTCACACGCGAAATCATCGCGGTACAGCGAACCCTTGGGATGGAAGCAGATGCACCCGGTGGGTGCCATCACCGTCTCGCGCGGCTGGAAGAACGCCCATTTGCGCTGCGCCAGCCGTACTTTGGCGTAATCGATCGCATTGCCGAACACGCCTTTCGCAAGCGTGATCTCGCCCTCGGTCAGGCTTCTTTTCTCTCCGCGTGCCACGCCCGAATCTCAGTCCTTGAAGGACGGCGCGGGGGCGCCGGGGGCGATCGTCGGCACGAGCGCATCGATCCGCCGCCCGTCCGAGAAGGTAAAGGTCAGCGTGATCGGACGGCCCGGCTTGATCCCGGGGTTCATGTCGAACAGCATCAGATGCTTCCCGCCGGGTTTGAACTCGGTCGTCGACAACGCTGGGATCTTGAGGTCGCCGAGCGGCTTCATCGTCGCCATGCCCCCGGCGGTCATCGATTCATGCAGTTCGCTCTTGACCGCGACCGGGCTGTTGACCGCGATCAACGTCGTTGCGGTCGGCCCGCCGTGAATCGTGAAATAGCCCGCGGACGGGCGGCTCGGCATCGTTCCCAGCCGGACATAGCCGTGATCGACCTTGAGTTCGGGCGGCGACTGGCAGCCGGTAACCGCAGCGCACGCCAAAACCGCAAAAAACCGCACGTTCAAATCTTATCTCCCGCATTGGGAACCCAAAGGCGTCTCTAGGCGTGCGAAAATCTTGCGACAAGCAAAAGCCCCCCTATATCGCTGGAGTAACGGGTCGTGCCGCTCAGTTCGAGGGCACGGCTGAACGTCCATTTTTTGATTGACGGGGGCCCCAGAGGACCAATGGCAAAAGTAATCGGAATCGATCTCGGCACGACCAACAGCTGCGTTTCGGTGATGGAGGGCGGCAAGCCCAAGGTCATCGAAAACGCCGAAGGCGCGCGCACCACGCCGTCGATCGTCGCGTTCGCCAAGGATGGCGAGCGACTGGTCGGCCAGCCGGCAAAGCGCCAGGCCGTCACCAACCCCGAGAACACGATCTTCGCGGTGAAGCGCCTGATCGGCCGTCGTTTCGACGACCCGATCACCAAGAAGGACACCGAGCTGGTCCCGTACACGATCGTGCGCGGCAACAATGGCGACGCATGGGTCGGTGCGGGCGGCAAGGAATATAGCCCGTCGCAGATCTCGGCCTTCACGCTCCAGAAGATGAAGGAAACCGCGGAAGCCTATCTCGGCGAGACGGTCACGCAGGCGGTCATTACCGTGCCCGCCTACTTCAACGATGCGCAGCGTCAGGCGACCAAGGACGCCGGGCAGATCGCCGGTCTCGAAGTGCTCCGCATCATCAACGAGCCGACCGCAGCGGCGCTCGCTTATGGTCTCGACAAGGACACCAACAAGACGATCGCGGTCTATGACCTCGGCGGCGGCACCTTCGACATCTCGATCCTCGAGATCGGCGACGGCGTGTTCGAAGTGAAGGCGACCAACGGCGATACCTTCCTCGGCGGTGAGGATTTCGACAACAAGCTGCTCAACTTCCTGTCGGAAGATTTCAAGAAGTCCGAGGGGATCGACCTCACCAAGGACAAGCTGGCGCTCCAGCGTCTGAAGGAAGCGGCCGAGAAGGCGAAGATCGAGCTGTCGTCGGCCGCGACGACCGAAGTCAACCTGCCGTTCATCACCGCGGACGCGACCGGCCCGAAGCATCTCGTCAAGGCGATCACGCGTTCGGATCTCGAGCGTCTGGTCGAGGACCTGATCCAGCGTACGCTCGAGCCGTGCAAGAAGGCGATGGCGGATGCGGGCGTCAAGCCAGCGGACATCAGCGAAGTCGTCCTTGTCGGCGGCATGACGCGCATGCCCAAGGTCCGTCAGGTCGTGAAGGACTTCTTCGGCAAGGAGCCGCATTCGGGCGTCAATCCGGATGAGGTCGTGGCGATGGGTGCGGCGATCCAGGCGGGCGTGCTGCAGGGCGACGTCAAGGATGTGCTGCTGCTCGACGTGACCCCGCTGTCGCTCGGCATCGAGACGCTGGGTGGCGTGTTTACCCGGATGATCGATCGCAACACCACGATCCCGACCAAGAAGTCGCAGACCTATTCGACCGCGGACGACAACCAGGGTGCGGTCACGATCCGCGTGTTCCAGGGCGAGCGCGAAATGGCGGCGGACAACAAGATCCTCGGCCAGTTCGACCTGGTCGGCATCCCGCCCGCACCGCGCGGCGTGCCGCAGATCGAGGTCACGTTCGACATCGACGCCAACGGCCTCGTCAACGTGTCGGCGAAGGACAAGGGCACCGGCAAGGAGCAGCAGATCCGCATCCAGGCATCGGGTGGCCTGTCGGATCGCGACATCGAGCAGATGGTTCGCGATGCCGAGCAGTTCGCCGAGGACGACAAGAAGCGCCGTGCATCGGCCGAGGCGAAGAACAACGCCGAGAGCCTGATCCACACGACCGAGCGCCAGCTCGCCGACAATGCCGACAAGGTCGACGCCGCGCTCAAGGGCGAGATCGAAGCGGCGATCGCCGAAGCCAAGACCGCGGTCGAAGGTGGCGATCCCGAGGCGATGAAGGCCAAGGCCGAAGCGCTCGGTCAGGTTGCGATGAAGCTTGGGCAGGCGATCTACGAGAAGCAGGCGCAGGCCGATGCTTCGCCCGCCGCCGACGGTGCAGCCGCACCGAAGGACGACGTGGTCGATGCGGAATTCTCCGAAGTCGACGACACCAAGGCATAAGCACAAACGCCCTCTCTCGCTTGGCGGGGGAGGGCCGCCGGGCGCGGCGGTGGCGGGTATCGGGCAGGGCGAGTCAAACCGCCGGCTGTTCCACCCGCCACCGTCTCCCGGTCTGAGGGCCTGACATGAGCACCGAAGTCGATTTCTACGAACTGCTCGAATGCGAGCGCACTGCCGACGACGGGACGATCAAGTCGTCCTATCGCAAGCTGGCGATGAAGTACCACCCGGACCGCAACCCCGGTTGCAAGGATTCCGAGGCGCATTTCAAGGCGATCAGCGAGGCGTATGATTGCCTCAAGGATCCGCAGAAGCGCGCGGCCTATGATCGCTTCGGTCACGAGGCATTCCGGCAGGGCGGCGGCGGTGGCGGTCGTGGTGCCGGTGGCGCGCAGGACTTCGGCGCTTTTTCCGATATTTTCGAGAACATCTTCGGCGAGTTCATGGGCGGCCAGCGCGGTGGCGGTGGCGCGCAGGGACCGCGGCGTGGTGCCGATTTGCGCTACGACATGGAAATTACGCTCGAGGACGCGTTCCACGGCAAGTCGACCGACATCACGATCGACGTGTCGGGCGTGTGCGAAGTCTGCGAAGGCAGCGGCGCGACCCGCGGGACCGTCGCCAAGACCTGCGCGACGTGCCACGGCCACGGCAAGGTCCGCGCGCAGCAGGGCTTCTTCGTGGTCGAGCGGACCTGCCCGAGCTGCCACGGCGCTGGGCAGACGATCGCCGATCCGTGCGGCGCGTGTCACGGCGAGGGTCGGATCGACCAGACCAAGACGCGCACCGTCAACATTCCGGCCGGGGTTGACGAGGGCACGCGCGTCCGCCTGACCGGCGAGGGCGAGGCGGGTCTGCGCGGTGCGCCGGCGGGCGATCTCTACATCTTCCTCCACGTCGCGCGGCATCCGCTGTTCGAGCGCGAGGGCACCACGCTGTTCGCGCGGACGCCGGTCAGCTTCACGACCGCGGCACTCGGGGGCGAGGTCACGATCCCGGGGCCGGACGGGGTCAATCACACGATCAAGATCCCAGCGGGGACTCAGAGCGGCCGCGAACTGCGCCAGCGTGGCGCGGGGATGCCGGTATTGCAGGGCCGCGGACGCGGCGATCTGGTGATCCGCGTCGAGGTCGAGACCCCGACGAGCCTCACCGCGCGCCAGCGCGAGTTGCTCGAGGAATTCCGCGCGACCGAGACCGGCAAGGAATGCCCGCAGACGAGTGGGTTCTTCAAGAAGGTGAAAAGCGCCTGGGTATAAGGCTGGGTTAGCCAACTGCGCGGCGATGGGGTGGCGCGATAGAGCTCCATCCCACCACCGCGCTTCCCCGGCGAAGGCCGGGGCCCAGTAGCGAAACAGACGAGCTTCAGGCGCTGCGCTTCATTACCTCGGCCATCTCTACTGGGCCCCGGCCTTCGCCGGGGAAGGGAGTGGCGGGCGAGAACGCCCGCGCGAAAAAATCCGGAAAACAAAAAGCGCTTCTCCCGCCCCTTGTCACAAGGGGCGGTCGAGCGGTCGGATGGTCAGAAGATCAGGACTTCCGCCACCAGCGCGACACCGGCGACGGCGATAAGGCCGCTGGCCAGGTTCTGCAGGATGCGCATTTGAGGGTCTCCGTGCCGGATCATCCCGGCACGGAAGCATTTGGAGATTGTTGCTTAACTCAGCAACATTATTACTAGCATTCGCACGTGCAGCATTTGCACGTTGAAACGTGCCATTCCGTCGACGAAGCGTTAACCTCTGGCTCCGAACACTCGCGCGAAGATCGTGTCTACGTGCTTCAGATGATAGCCAAGATCGAACTTGTCCTCGATCTCCGCGACCGACAACGCCGCGGTCACTTCAGGATCGGCCTTGAGCAGTTCGAGCAGCGACAGTTCGCCATCCGATTCCCACACCTTCATCGCGTTGCGCTGGACGAGGCGATACGAATCCTCGCGGCTCACCCCCGCCTGCGTTAGCGCGAGCAGCACGCGCTGCGAGTGGACGAGACCGCCCATCTTGTTGAGATTCTTCTCCATTCGCACCGGATAGACGAGCAGTTTCTCGATCACCCCGGTCATCCGCCCGAGCGCGAAGTCGAGCGTGATCGTCGCGTCGGGGCCGATATAGCGTTCGACGGAGGAATGGCTGATGTCGCGCTCGTGCCACAACGCGACGTTCTCCAGCGCGGGGGTGACATAGCCGCGCACCATCCGCGCCAGCCCGGTGAGGTTCTCGGTCAGCACCGGGTTGCGCTTGTGCGGCATCGCCGAGGATCCCTTCTGCCCCGGCGAGAAATATTCCTCCGCCTCCAGTACCTCGGTGCGTTGCAGGTGGCGGATCTCGGTCGCCAGCCGCTCGACCGAGCTCGCGATCACCCCCAGCGTGGCGAAGAACATCGCGTGGCGGTCGCGCGGGATGACCTGGGTCGAGACCGGTTCGGGGGTCAGCCCCAGCTTCTCGGCGACATAGGCTTCGACGAAGGGATCGATATTGGCGAAGGTGCCGACCGCGCCCGAGATCGCGCAGGTCGCGATATCGGCGCGCGCCGCGACCAGCCGGGTGCGGCAGCGGTCGAATTCGGCATAGGCCTGGGCGAGCTTCAGCCCGAACGTCACCGGTTCGGCATGGATGCCGTGGCTGCGCCCGATCGTCGGGGTCATCTTGTGTTCGAGCGCGCGGCGCTTCAGCACCGCCAGCAGCGCATCGAGATCGGCCAGCAGCAGGTCGCTGGCCCGCGCCAGCTGCACCGCCAGGCAGGTGTCGAGCACGTCGGACGAGGTCATCCCCTGGTGCATGAAGCGCGCGGGCTCGCCGACATGCTCGGCGACGTTGGTCAGGAAGGCGATGACGTCGTGCTTCACCTCCGCCTCGATCGCGTCGATCCGCTCGACCTCGAACGCGCCCTTTTCCCAGATCGCGGCGGCGGCCTCGCGCGGCACCACGCCCAGTTCGGCGAGCGCGTCGGTAGCGTGCGCCTCGATCTCGAACCAGATCCGGAAGCGCGCCTCGGGGGTCCAGATGGCGGCCATTTCGGGGCGCGAATAGCGGGGGATCATCGATTTGCTCCGTCTCGGCTGCGGCACGACTCGTCGTGTGCCGCCCAGGTGAACGCCGTCGGCGCGCGGTAGCAGCGTCGTCGCCGGGGTACAAATGCGGGGATAGCTTGCCTATATTGGAAGCAGGCGAGCGATCGCCGAGCGATTTTCTTGGAGCTTCCGCAATTGTCGGCGAGCTCCGCCAAGACGATGAAGAGGAGTATGACCATGATGAAACAGGCTATGCTTGCGAGCGCGATGCTGATTGCTGCTCCGGTGATGGCGCAGCAGGCGACGACGCCGGCGCCCGCCGCCCCGGTTGCTTCGGATCAGGCCGCGACGACTGCAACGGATCCTGCCCAGGCGGCGCCGGCGCAGCCCGGCGACGCGACGGCGACAGCGTCCACCGCGCAGGCGGCACCCGCCTCGGGCGACCAGATCGCCGGGCTGGTGAGCAAGGAGTTCCCGACCTACGACGCCAACAAGGACGGATCGCTCAACCAGGGCGAATTCGGCGCCTGGATGGTCGCGCTGAAGAAGGCGAGCGACCCCGCGACCACCGCCGACAGCCCCGCGACCAAGTCGTGGATCGGCGCCGCCTTTGCCCAGGCCGACAAGGACAAGAGCAAGTCGGTCAGCCAGCAGGAACTGACCGGGTTCCTGAGCCAGGGCAAGTCGTAAGCTTGGGTCTCGGTAGAAGGATGGGCGGCCGCCGGAGCAATCCGGCGGCCATTCTTCGTGCGGTGATCGGGCGGCGTTGAAGGGCAACCGGTGCCAGCCCCCACCGTCATGCCGGACTGGTTCCGGCATCCACCGTTCCGCAAGCGCTG
>Ga0160428_1001118_pt1 | contig 22265 bp, 16 predicted proteins | sample SolpanmetagenomM_FD_108198 | JGI IMG/M metagenome (GOLD analysis project Ga0160428, IMG submission 108198) | Solar panel surface microbial communities from Lawrence Berkeley National Laboratory, California, USA - M | ecosystem: Engineered > Built environment > Solar panel > Unclassified ... | reverse complement strand
TTTGGTAGTTCAGTTGGTTAGAATGCCGCCCTGTCACGGCGGAGGTCGCGGGTTCGAGTCCCGTCCAGACCGCAACCGTTTTAAAAGGCCCTTCTTGCGAGCAAGAAGGGCCTTTTTGCATTACGACCCAGCTTGGCTACAACCACTGAATGCCGGCCGTGGCCTCGCCTACCTGGCAGTCAATATAATGGCCTAACGCGCAACGCGCCGGCGGCGGCACGCCAACGGCTTCCAGCCTAGGCCCGGCGGCCGAATGCGATGGCAAGGAGTCAGCTGACGGCTACTGGCTACAACGAACGGCCCCAGCGGCGGCCGAACACTGCGGCGCCGGGGGCTATTTTTGAGGAGCTATCCGCCCTTACTCACCCCGCCCCATGCCCGACTCAGTTGCCCCCATTGCCCCTCTTCCTTCCTCGCTGGGCCACCTGGCCGAGCACACGGCCAAGTACGTAGAGGCTGGCCTGAGCGGCGCCGCCAACACGGCCAGGGCCTACGCGGGCGACTGGCGGCGCTTTGGCGCGTGGTGCGCCACGCACGACCTGGCGCCGCTGCCGGCTACCGCCGATACGCTGGCCGGCTTCGTGACCCACTTAGCCGAAGCCGGCAAAAAGGTAGCCACCATTCAGCGGCACTGCGCGGCCGTGAGCAAGGCGCACGCCCTGGCCGACCGCCCCTCGCCCACCGACGACAAGCGGTTTAAGGTGCTGCTCGACGGTATCAGCCGCCTCAAGGGCATCCGGCAGAAGCAGGCGCCGGCCTTCACGCTGCCCGCGTTTCGGCAGGTTATCAAGGCCATCGACCCCGACACGCTGGCCGGGCAGCGCGACCGGGTGCTGCTGCTGCTGGGCTTCACAGGGGCCTTCCGGCGCTCGGAGCTGGCGGCGCTCAACCTCGAAGACCTGGCTTTTTCGGAAGAAGGCCTCGTGATTCAAATCAGCAAGAGCAAAACCAACCAGCTGGGGGCAGCCGAAGAGAAGGCCATCTTTTACTCGCCCGACCGCCAGGTGTGCCCCATTCGCACACTGCAAATCTGGCTGGGGCGCCTGGGCCGGGATACCGGGCCGGTGTTTGTGTCGCTGCGCCGGGGCGGGCACCTCACCGAGCGCCGCCTCACCGACAAGCACCTCAACCTGATTGTGCAGCGCTACCTGGGCGCCGCGTTTTCGGCCCACTCGCTGCGCGCGTCTTTCGTGACGGTGGCCAAGCTGGCCGGCGCCGACGACTCGGAGGTGATGAACCAGACTAAGCACAAAACCAGTGAGATGATTCGGCGCTACACCCGCCTCGACAACGTGCGCCAGCACAACGCGGCCCAGAAGCTGGGCCTGTAGCCCGCCCCCAGCTGGGCCCGGCACCCATGCCGCCCGCTGCCCCCAGGCCCACGCCGGGCCCTATTTTGCGCCCGGCGTGGGCCTGGGGGCAGCGGGCGGCGGTAGCTTTGTACCATGCCCAATTCTGCTCCTACCCGCTTCTCCTTGCCGCCGGTGCCGGCTATTCTGCTGGCCATCATCAGTGTGCAGGGCGGCGCGGCCATTGCCAAGGGGCTATTTCCGGTGGTGGGCGCGGCGGGTACGGCCAGCCTGCGCATCGGGCTGTCGGCCCTGCTGCTGCTGGTGGCCGTGCGGCCCCGGCTGGGCCAGCTGCGGGCGGCGCAGTGGCGGGCCGTGGTGCCCTACGGCCTAGCCCTGGGCACCATGAACTTCTTGTTTTACTGTGCCTTGGCCCGCGTGCCGCTGGGGCTGGGCGTCACGCTGGAGTTTGTGGGGCCGCTGCTGGTGGCGCTGGCCGGCTCGCGCCGCTGGCTCGATGTGCTGTGGGCGGTGCTGGCGGGCGTGGGCATTGCGCTCATCGCCCCGTGGGGCGGGCACGGCATCGACGTAGTAGGGATGCTGTTTGCGCTGGCGGCGGGCGGCTGCTGGGCGGTGTACATCGTGCTGGGCGGGCGCGTGGCCGAGGTGCTGCCTGGCAACACGGCCGTGGCCATCGGGATGCTGTTTGCCACGCTGGCCGTGCTGCCGTTTGGGCTGGCCGATGGGCACCTGCTGGCCCTCTCGCCGCGCCTGCTGGCGCTGGGCGGGGCGCTGGCGCTGCTGTCGAGCGCGCTGCCCTTTACGCTGGAAATGCAGGCGCTCAAGTCATTACCTACCCGCACGTTCAGTATTCTAATGAGCATCGAGCCCGCCGCCGCTGCCCTTTGCGGCTGGATTTTTCTGCACGAGCGCCTCACGCCCGCCCAGTGGGTAGCCGTGGTGCTGGTGATGGCCGCCAGCGCCGGCGCCACCCTCACCGCCCAGAAGCCGCTGGCCGCCACCGGCGGCGAGTAATGCCTAGCCAGCCGCCAGCCGCCCGGCCAACTCCTCGATAGCGGTGCGGCGGGCCAGCCCGGCTAGCCATTCGGCCGGAATGGCTGCCTCGCCATACGCCAGGCCGGCCAGGCCACCGGCCACCGCGCCGGTAGTATCAGTGTCGTCGCCGAGGTTCACGGCGGCCAGCACCGTGGCGGCGTAGGTATCGTGGCGCAACAGGCACCACAGCGCCGCTTCGAGGGTGTGCACCACGTAGCCGGAGGAGTGGATTTCGTCTTCCGGCTGCGTAGGCAAGCTACCATCGAGCACCGACGCATATTTGGGCCATTGGTAGAAAACCGGCCCTTTAGCTTGCTTGTGCAGCCAGTCGTTGGCCACGGTGCGCATGTGCTCGTAGGCGGCGGCCGGAGCCAAGCCTGCTACTAGCCCCCTGGCCATCAGCAGGTATAGCCAGCACCCCAGCGTGGAGCGCGGGTGGCCGTGCGTGACGCTGGCCACGGCCTCATTCAGCGCCCAAGCAGCGTTTAAGTCCAGGTTTTCTACCTGCCAGGTGGTGTGAAAGACGAGCGGCAAAATTCGCATCAGCGCCCCGTTGCCGTTGTCGAATTCCGAGCGCGGTCCGGCTTGGCTAGGGGGTACGCCGCGCTTCAGGCTCTGGATGGCCGCCCGGGTAGCGCCGCCCACGTCAAACCTCTGGTTATGGGCCGTCCAGTAGCCGTTGTCCAGCCAGTTGATGGCGCGCCGGCCGAAATCAGCCAAGTCGGGCGCGGTGGCTAGCCCATCGGGCCGGGCCAGCGTCTCGGCCAGGCAAAAGGTGAGCGATGCGTCATCCGACCACGTGCCGGGCGGCTGGTGGTGGGTGCCGTAGCCGCACAGGCCGGTCACGGGGTCGCGGCGGCGAACCGCGCGGCTGATAAACTCAACGGGTACGCCCAGGGCGTCGCCTACGGCCAGGCCCAGCAGGGCGGCGCGGGGGGTGGAAGTAGTCATGCAAAAGGCTGCTAACGTAGGGAGTGGCGACAAACCAACGGCGTTTGTCGGAATAAGGGGGCAAGAACCGGATTAAACGGCACTATTCGCAGCCCCGTCGATGTTTTTCCCGTACTCAGGGCAAGCTTGTGCAACATGCCCCCGCTGGCACCTACATTTGGCCTCCTTCCTAATTATCTTCTAAATGTTCTCCCCCCGCCTCAAAATTGGCTCTTACGCCGGCCTGGTGGCTGCCGTATTCGGGCTGGCGTCTTACCGCTTCTACGAGCACAGCGGCCCGCAGGCGGTTCCCGGCAAAGAGCAGGTGCTGGTGGGCACCATCGTGCAGGGCCTCTCGCAGGCGCACTATCAGCCCGAACGCATTGACGACGCCTTTAGCAAGCGCGTATTTGAACTGGCACTCAAGCGCTTGGACTACCGCAAGAAATTTCTGCTACAATCGGACCTCGCGCAGCTGACGAAGTACCAGACCGATATCGACGACGAAACCAAGCGCGGCAGCCATGAATTTCTGGACTTGAGCACCAAGCTTATAGCCGAGCGCACCAAGCAGATGCAAACGCTGGCGCACGAGATTCTGGCCCAGCCGTTTACGTTTGATAAGGAAGAATCTATTCAGACAGACTTCGAAAAGGCAACCTTCCCAACCAACGCCGCCGACCAGCGCGAGCAGTGGCGCAAGCTGCTCAAGTACGAGACGCTGACCCGCGTGGCCGAGATGATAGACGAGCAGGACAAGCGCCATGACCGCTCCAAAGTGGCCAGCCTGGCCAAAGAGCCCGCCACCGCCGAGCCCGACCGCACCCCCGCCCAAATGGAAGTGGAGGCCCGCAAGCGCGTGCTCAAATACTACGACGAGCAGTTTGCCGACCAGCCCGACTCCAACGAGATGCTGACCGAGTACGTCAAGGTCATCTGCAACACCTACGACCCGCACACCGAGTACTTTCCGCCCCGCGAAAAGGAGGAGTTTGATATTCAGCTCACGGGCCGCTTCGAGGGCATCGGGGCCACGCTGCGCGAGAAGGACGGCCTGATTTATATCGAGGACATCGTACCCGGCTCGGCTTCGTACCGCGAAGGTGAGCTGAAAAAGGGTGACGCCATTCTGCGCGTGGCCCAGGGCGCGGCCGAGCCCGTTAGCATTGAGGGCTGGCACACGAGCAAGGCCGTGACGCTGATTCGGGGTAAAAAAGGCTCGGAAGTGCGCCTCACGGTGAAAAAGGCCGACGGTTCGACCAAGGTTATTCCCATCGTCCGCGATGTGGTGGTGGTGGAAGACACCTACGCCCAGTCGGCGGTTATCAATGACCCGAGCGGCGTTAAAATCGGCTACCTGCGCCTGCCCGCGTTCTACGCCGACTTCAACGACAACGGCGGGCGCTCCTCGGCCGAAGACGTGAAGAAAGAGCTGGCCAAGCTGGTGGCCGAAGGCGTGAAAGGCGTGGTGTTTGACCTGCGCAACAACGGCGGCGGCTCGCTCAACGATGCGGTGGAAATGGCCGGCCTTTTCCTGCCCAGCGGCCCCATGGTACAGGTGCACGACAGCCGCGGCGTCACGCAGGTACTCAACGACAAGGACCCGCGCGTGCAGTATAGCGGCCCGCTCGTGGTGCTGGTGAATAAGTACAGCGCCTCGGCCTCCGAGATTCTGGCCGCCGCTATCCAGGACTACAAGCGCGGCATTATCATGGGCACCACGAGTACCTATGGCAAAGGCACGGTGCAGCGCATCATTGACCTCGACGAGACGCTGCCTACGGAGTTGGCCAGCCTCAAGCCCTTCGGCTCGCTCAAGTTCACGATGCAGAAGTTTTACCGCGTCACCGGCGGCTCTACGCAGTTCAAGGGCGTGGCCTCCGACATCGTGCTGCCCGACCTATTCTCGTATGTAGACCAGGGCGAGAAGGAATCGGACTTTCCGCTGAAATGGGACGAGATAAAGCCCGCCAGCTACCGCCCCTGGGACGACCAGCCCAACTATACCAAGCTCGAAGCCAACAGCAAGGCTCGCGTGGCCGCCAACCCAGCCTTCCAGCAGATGACCGAGTTGGTGCAGAGCCTGCGCAAGCGCAAGGACGAAACCATCGTATCGCTTAAGCTTGCCAACTTCCGCGCCATGCAGCACCAGCTGAAAGCCGAATCGGACAAGTACGACACCATCCAGAAGACGGCCAAGCCGCTGGCCCTGGCCCCGCTCACCAGCGACCGCCAGGCCCTCGGGGGCGACTCGACAAAGGTGAACCGCTCCATGCGCTTCACGCGCGGCCTCAACAAGGACATCACGCTGGGCGAAGCCGTGGCCGTTATCAAAGACGAGCAATAATCGCTGATTCAGGCACCTTGTAGTGGCTTGGATTTTAAAAGCTCTCGGACCGTTGGTCCGGGAGCTTTTTATTGGCCCTACGCCGCCAGTCATTACTACCTCTCTTCGAGAAGACCATCTCGCTGAATAGATTCTTTTGCCTTGAAAATTAGGGTCATACAGAATATTTTGAACGGCAGAATATGCGCAAGCCGTCCGAGTTCACTATTCCAACAAATTTAGTAAATCGCCCTGTTTTTTATTAGCAAATCTGCAACTAAAAACCTTGGCATGGGTGTTTACCTGGTATGACAACGCAACCGGAAACCCGCATCATCCCGCTCATCCCGGCCGAAGCCTACCCGGCTGCTCACATGGCCGTGTCGCCCGCCGAATCCCTGCTCACGCCCGAGGAGCGGGAGCAGCAGCGCCTGGCCGACGAGACCTGGCGCCGCTCCATTCCGGCTCAGGTGTTCCTCAACTATTTCTCGGCGCTCAGCTCCCACATTCAGGATGGCGAGAGCCCGCTGGGGGGGCTGGCGCACTCCTCGTATTTCCGCCAGCACCAGGCCGAGCTGGATGCGAGCGACGTGACGGCGCTCACCAAGCTGCTGCACTCGTGCTGGAGCACGGAGTACGCCCTGCGCGCCACCGCTGAGCTGGGCGATGAGAACTTCCTGCGCAATGCCCTGCACTGGACGTTTCCGCAGGCGTACTACACCATTCTATCGGGCCTGCAAGCCTTTTTGTACACCACCGGCGTGCGCTCGAGTAACGCCCAAGTGATTCGCCGCGAGGTGGGCCGCCTAGTGGTGAAGAACGCCTACCCGCGCCCGGTATCGTTCTACGCCGCCGGGGCTTACGGCGATTTCAACATTCACCGGCTGCCGCTGGCGGGCTACAAGGCCGGCCTGCACATCGCCTCGCAGGAGATTGATGCGCAGGCCCAGATTGGCCAGTTTTTGCGCACTACGCGCAAGCAGGCGGCCATTACCGTGCGCCAGCAGGTGCAGGCCAACCCGAACACGGCCATCCGCAGCCAGAAAACCGGCAAGCCGCTTGACAAGTGGACGGCCGCCCACTGGCAGCAGGTGACGTGGCGCCTAGGCTACACCACCATCTTCGACCTGCTGGGCCGCCTGCGCATCTCGCAGAGCAGCCGCGAGATTGAGCGCTTCGTGGAGGCTGATATCGATTTCAAGCTGTTTCACAGCTCGTTGCTGAGCATAGTAAGCTACCTCAACGGCATTCACGAAACCTACGTGGCCAAGGCCTTGGGCCTGGCCCGCTACGAGCAGCTGGTGCGCGAGCTACCCAGCCATCTGCAAGCCAGCTTTGTGCAGGAGCGCCTGCGCACCCGCGTGCAGCCCGCCCTGCTGGGCAGCGAGCCCGAGCCCGAATTCAAGATGGCCGCCTAGACCACTGATTAGCACGGATTTTAGCGGCTTTCACGGATTTTGTGGACGATTAAAACGATAAGTAGGCCGCTCCATTCGGGGCGGCTTTTTTCGCGCCGTACTTTTGCACCTCACTTTTACTTTTCACACGGCGGAAAATGCGCTCCCTGCCGGCTGCCCCAGCCGGCCCGAGCCGCAGCACGAAGGCTGGACCACCCGTCCACAAAATCCGTGAAATCCGCTAAAATCCGTGCTAATCAGTGGTCCATTTAAGCGAACAAGAAATCCTGCGCCGCCACAAGCTCGACGAGCTGAAAGCCCTGGGCATTGAGCCCTATCCTTCCGAGCTGTTCGACGTGAATTTCTCGGCCCAGGAAATTCACGACAACTACCACCCCGAGCTGAACAACTTTCAGGAGGTGGCACTGGCTGGCCGCCTGATGTCGTCACGCGTGATGGGTAAGGCGTCGTTTGCGGAGCTGATGGACTCGTCGGGCCGCATTCAGCTTTATATCAACCGCGACGAGATTTGCCCCGGCGAAGACAAAACACTGTATAACACGGTGTTTAAGAAGCTGCTCGACCTGGGCGACTTCATCGGCGTGAAAGGCTACGTGTTTAAGACGCAGGTAGGCGAAACGTCCATCCACGTGAAGGAGCTGACGCTGCTGGCCAAGTCGCTACGGCCGCTGCCCGTGGTGAAGACGCGCAAGGACGAAGCTACCGGTGAGGAAATCACCTACGACGCCTTCACCGACCCCGAGCAGCGCTACCGCCAGCGCTACGTGGATATGGTGGTGAATCCGCACGTGCGCGACACCTTTATCAAGCGCACGCAGCTGGTGCAGGCCATGCGCAACTACTTGAACGACAAAAGCTACCTGGAAGTTGAAACCCCGATTTTGCAGCCGCTCTACGGTGGCGCGGCGGCCCGGCCCTTCAAAACCCACCACAACACGCTGGACATGTCGCTCTACCTGCGCATTGCCAACGAGTTGTACCTCAAACGCCTCATCGTGGGCGGCTTCGACGGCGTGTACGAGTTCTCGAAGGACTTCCGCAACGAGGGCATGAGCCGCTTCCACAACCCCGAGTTCACCCAGATGGAGCTGTATGTAGCCTACAAGGACTATAACTGGATGATGGACCTGGTGGAGGAAATGGTGGAGCGCGTGGCGCTGGCCCTGCACGGCAAAACCGAAGTGCAGGTGGGCGACAACCTCATCAACTTCCAACGCCCCTGGCAGCGCTACACCATGTTTGAGGCCATCGAGAAGTTCACGGGCGTGGCCATCGGCGAGATGGACGAGGCCGCGCTGCGCGAAACCGCGACCAAGCTGCACGTGGGCCTCGACCCGAGCATGGGCAAGTCAAAAATCATTGACGAAATATTCGGCGAACACGTCGAGCCCAAGCTTATCCAGCCCACGTTCATCACCGACTACCCGGTGGAGATGTCGCCGCTGGCCAAGAAGCACCGCGACCACCCCGGCCTCGTGGAGCGCTTCGAAGCCATCTGCAACGGCAAGGAAATCTGCAACGCCTTCTCGGAGCTGAATGACCCCATCGACCAGCGCCAGCGCTTCGAGGACCAGTTGGAACTGGGCAAGCGCGGCGACACCGAGGCGATGGTACTCGACGAGGACTTCCTGCGCGCCCTCGAATATGGCATGCCGCCCACGGCCGGCCTGGGCATCGGCATCGACCGCCTGAGCATGATTATGACCAACTCGCACTCCATTCAGGACGTACTGTTTTTCCCGCAGATGCGCCCCGAAGTGGTAGCTCAGGAGAAAACTTCGCCCAGCGCGTCGTAACCCCGCGCTAGCCCTAGTGGCCCAAAAAAAGGCCCGCTTCCAATGCTGGAAGCGGGCCTTTTTGCTGAGCAGCGGACTAGGCTCCTACGCCGGTGCGGTAGTGGGTTTCGCCCTCGTCGCCATCGGCGCGGAAGTCGTCGCGGTGCTTGGCCGCGTAATCGGTGGCCTCGCCGGCTACCGAATGGCCGTTACCGGCGGGCGTAGCCAAGTCGCCGGGCTCCGCACCGCTCATCGAATCGAAGAGAGCATCGGCGGCGCTCTTATCCTCGCTCACGGCGGCGTCGGGGTTGGTTTTGGCTTCCTGAAACATGGCCAGGGCATCCTGGGCCAGCTTACCAAGCTTGCCGGCCCACAGGCCTTTGGCCGACTCACGAATGCCTTTGCGGGCGTCTTCGCCGGTTTCGGGGGCGAGCAGCAGGCCGGCTACAATGCCGGCCGTGGCCCCGGCCAGCAGCGATACGATAACTTTTCCGTTGTCCTTAGGCATGAGTAAAAGGGGTTATGGGAGGTAAATAGAGAGAAAAAGCGGTGCGTGCCTAACGCTAAAAGCAACCTGGTGGTTAGCCAACTGCGCAAAAAAGCCCCGCGCCGGAGGGCGCGGGGCTTACTATAGTGGCCGAAGCCAACTGCCTTATTTGGCGGCGTCTTTCACGGCGTCAGCGCCTTTGTCAACGGCATCTTTCGCCTTATCAGCACCTTTGTCAACGGCGTCTTTGGCCTTATCGGCTACGTCGTCGCCTTTGCCCACGAGGTCGTTGATGATTTTGGTTACTTCCGACTTGCCTTTGCCGAGCTTATCTTGCAGCTTGCCAAGCAGTTCGTCGCCTTTGCCTTCAGCGTAGGTCAAGTCCTCATCGGTGAGCTGCGCGTACTGCTGCTTCAGCTTGCCCTTGATATCATCCCAGTTGCCTTTGATGTTGAGAGCCCCGCCGGTGCCGAGTACGCCCATGTCTTCGAGCTTCTCCGACAGGCCTTTGAATTTAGTTTCGAGGTCAGCGCTGTATTTGTTGAACTGGTCGCCCAGCTGATTGCCGTAGCCTTTGGCGGCGCCTTTCCAGTTTTCGAGGGTAGCCGAGCCTTTATCGGGCGCCAGCAGGATGCCGGCCAGAATGCCAGCGCTAGCGCCAGCGAGGGCGGCGAGGAGAATTTTGCCTGCGTTGTTATCTTCTTCGCGGTACGACATGAGAAGGAAAGAAAAAGTGGTAAGGTGGATGGCCGGGGCCGGCGCGGTGGTGGCCGTCAGCCCGGTGTTTTGGCAGCTATACGGGCACTGCGGCGAGGGGTTGGGCTGGCCATCCCAATTTCTAGGGGCCAGCGGCCGGGTTGGCACCGGGCGCGCTACCTTGGCAGCTTACTATAGCTCTTCCACATGCCTCGTTTGCGTTCTCTGCTGCTGGCAACCGGCTTGCTGGTAGCAGGCTGCCAGGCCCGGCTGGCTCGGCAAGCCGCCCCGGCTACCGACTGCCTCGACGCCAGCCGCGCCAACCCCCGCGGCATCTGCACTATGGACTACGACCCGGTGTGCGGCTGCAACGGCCTCACCTACGCCAATGCCTGCGTGGCGCGCAATGCCGGCCTGCGCACCTTTCGGCCCGGCCCATGCCCCGGCCGGCCCTAATTTTACGGCCTTCGCCTACCCTGTTTCCGCCCCCCTTATGACGCCCGATAAGAAGTATTTCCGCAACCCACAGCCCTTCCGGGTGCCCACCACCGATGGCAAACTCATTGAGGAGCACATTGGCCTGGCCAGCTCGCACACGGCCGCCTACAGCGTGGCCCACATGGTGGCCCCACCCCACTGGAGTGAGCCGCACCAACTCCCTGAATTTGACGAGATTACCATTGTCATTCGCGGGCGCAAGCGCTTCGAGATTGACGGCGACGTGGTGGAGCTGCGCGCCGGCGAGTCGCTGCTGATTCGGGCGGGCGCCCGGGTGCGCTACGCCAATCCGTTTGAAGAAGAATGCGAATACTGGTCGGTGTGCGTGCCCGCCTTCAGCCCCGACACGGTGCACCGCGAAGCGTAGCAGCCGGTGCGCGCCCCCTACCCCAAGCCCTTCCCTACTCGCGGAGAAGGGCTTTTTGCTGGCACCAACCGGCCACCAGCTTTGTTGAGCTGGCCGGTTGGTGCCAGCAAAAAGTTCCAAAAATAATTATTTTTATTCTCTTGAAAAGCTAAATCCGCCGGCCCGCAGCCCGCCGTAGGTGGCCTACTTCCACTCTCCTACCGGCTGATGAAAATACTTGAGCAAGAAGACGAGAGCCAGCTGGTTCAGCGTCTTTATGCCCGCGACGAAACGGCGATGACCTTCTTTTACCAGAACTATAAGGCCGCCTTGTATCACACCATCTGGCGCATTGTGCGGCAAGACGAGCTGGCCGAAGACGTGCTGCAAGAGTGCATGCTGAAGTTTTGGCTCGCCTTCCCCACGTATAACCCTGGCAAGGGGCGGCTTTTCACCTGGGCCATCCAAATCGGCCATAACCTGGCCATCGACCGCCTGCGCAAGCAGCGCCGCCAGGCGCAGCGCACCACTACGCTATCGGAAGAGCTGCATGCGGAACTGATGGCGCCGGTAACCTTTCGGCCCGAGCATATCGGTGTGCGCGACTGGCTGAAGCTACTGCCCCTCCCCGACCGCCAGCTACTGGAGCTGCTTTACCTAGAAGGCTACACGCAGGCCGAAACGGCCGAGGAGCTAAATCTACCCCTGGGCACTATCAAAACGCGGGCCCGCCGCATTATCCGCTCGCTCACGCGGGTCATTGCCCAGTAGCCAGGTGGCGGGGAGGAGGCTTGAACCCGGCATCCAGCGGCAGCCCGCTGCATTTTCTGCGGCCTGATGCAAAGCGCGTTGACCACGGCCAGCAAGTTTTTTCCGGAATTGGACGAAAAAGAGGTAGTAGGTTCGGCTTGCGGCTCCTAATTTTAGGACATGAACTACCTCCTTCCCACCCTTCAACCTTTGCCGGTTTCTACCCTTGCCACCGAGCAAAGCCGCCAGCGCTTAGTAACGGCCATTATTTCCTGCACTACGGGAATGGCTTTTCACACGGAACCTCATCAGCAGCAATTGCTTGACCGCTATGCCCGGGGCCGCATGACGATTGACGAAGTTGTCTATTCCCTGGAAGCCGCCGCTCGCTTTAGAGGCGCTGCCAGCTAATAAGCGCAGGCGTATTGCTACGCCACACCCGCACTTTACCTACGGAGCCGGTCGATGCCGGTCACAGCACAACGCCCCGCCTGAAAGCTACTTATCGGCCTTCAGGCGGGGCGTTGTGCTGTAGCCCTGGCAGCTGGCGTCGGCCTGACGAAGCATTTCCTATCGAATTCTTAATTTTATTTGTTTTATAAATCAGCTTTACAACTGCGTTTTATTCGCAGGCTTCTAAAAATAACCTCGTCGGCCGAACAACTTCTAATGCAATTCATTCTTGGCATTGTACATTTGCTGTGCAATGGAACCAGCGAATCAACCGTCTGCCGATTTTATGACCCGGGCTGCTAGCCAAACTTGGCAAGTACAGCTGCGGGCGAGTGTGCGGCAGCTATTGAGCATGGGAGCCAATCCCGAGCTTGAGCAAGAGCTCGACGACATCCTACAAGCAACTGAACAACAGTTACTTGATTATTTATTAGCCGGTACTCCCCCCACGCCATTGGCCCGTCAGCGAGCCCAGCATTTTCTCGATATGGCGCAGCATCAGCTGCTGGGCTCTACCCTGGACGTGCAGCAGCTGCTTGCTGAGCTAGCCACTACCCGCCTCCAGGAGCCGCCGGGCGGCACCGGCTAGGATTCCGCCCAGCCCGGCAATTCCCTGGCCCTTGCACCTCTTGGCCTGCCCTGGCCCCGCCGCTCAGGCATAATCAACTCCCCCACCAAGCAGCTGGTTTGGCTGCTCAACTGGTAAGGTGAGCATTTCATCACCCAGCCCCAGCGCTTTTGCTGAGCCAGTAACTGGCTGGCTTTTTGGGTAGTATCCAGAGCTCATCGTCAGAAGATTATGCATACTGCTCCCGTGAAGCGTGAACTAGCTCCGATTCGCTTTTACCTGCCACTTATGCTCGCTGCCGATGGTAGTGCGGCGGAATACGCTCTCGTGGAATAGCGCAGTCATCGTCGCCTAGCGCGTCGGCTTACTGCAACAACATCTACTGAAGATGCCTTCTTATGCGAAAGTCAGGTATTAGAATGTTTAGCACCTGTTCTTACGGCGTTATCCGTCTTAAAGGCCCCTGTCGATAGTAGTAGAGCCGATAAGCTCAAATAGAAAAGTAGGGGCATAAAAAAAGGCCGCGCCACCCGGCATTATACAAACCCTCTCTATCTGCCCCTAGAGGCTTTTCAGTGCAAAAATAGGGGCAGAAGCAGGGGCAAATGCCCTGCGTGAGAAGGCTTAGCCTTGCCCAAGAAGCGCCCTTGTATGACGTAGCGAGTAGAAATACGGGGCTTATAATTCAAGTATTACTACGCATTTGCTACTCTTGAGCAACCGGTACTTTTGAGGCGACCTTTTTCACCTCTCAACTACACCACTACCAATGGGACAAGGCGGTAATATCACGCTCGTCAACGGCACAGCTTATGACTGGCAACAGACCTACACGCACGAGTATCAAATGAACTCCTGGAGCTTCCCGGCCACCATTGCGGCGGGCACGAGCGTTTCAGTCTACGTAGAATGGAATCAGGGGATTTTTAACAGCCAAGGTGACGACGCTGGCGAAGTCACCTACACGTTGGCTGGCACGGCTTTCTCTTTCCAGGTGCAGGCCAGAGCCAGCTCGGGCTTCATGTTGCAGGTGCAACTAGCAAGTCTCACGGCCTTGAATTATGCGCAAGGCAGCACTATTCCGCTCGGTTGGGACTGGAATGATAACCCCAGTGGCGGCCACGTCACATTTGTGTTGGCCGGCGAGCCGAACTACTTCCAGGTCAGCGGGCAGCAGTCGGGGCCTTGGATGCAGAACGTGCTGCCGTGGCTAGGGGCTCAGCCCTTGCGGCACCTGTGTATGCCTGGCTCACACGATGCCGGCATGAGCGTCTATACTTCGGGCACGGCCTTCACCCACGCCTGCAACACGCTGACGCAGGTCACGGGCATCCTGGGGCAGTTGCAGTACGGAGCGCGCTACTTCGACATTCGACCGGTTATCAGCGGGGGGCAATACTACACGGGCCACTACGGCAATGTGTCGCAGCTCGACTCCTGGCAGGGTGCCAATGGGCAGTCGATAGCCTCTATCATCAGCGACGTAAACACGTACACGGCCGCAAATGCTGAGCTGGTCATTCTCAACCTCTCGCACGACCTGAATACCGACCTGGGTAATTCGTCCTACGCCCCGTTCACGCAGAACGAGTGGAACGCGCTGTTTGCCCAGCTGCAAGGCATCAATCACTTGTATGTCAGCAGTGCGTCCGACCTAAGCATACTGCCGCTCAATGACTTCATCGGCAGCAAGCAGGCCGCGGTGGTTGTGGTCGTGGAGACTTCTGGCATCGACCTAGGCTCGTATGCAGGTAAGGGCTTCTACGCTTACTCGGCCTTCAACGTCTATAACCAATACGCTAACTCGAACGACGTGGACCAGATGGCGACAGACCAGTTGACCAAACTCCGGCAGCAGCGTACTAGTCCAGACTCAGCCCCCTTCCTGCTATCATGGACGCTCACGCAAGATGGCACGCAGGCCTCGACCTGCGTCTTAGGCACCGCCAATAGTATTCTCACGCTCGCCTCCATCGCCAACCCCCAAGTGTACCTGCAGTTGCCGGGCGCCTGCACGGCGCAGTCCTACCCCAACATCATCTACATTGATGGCATACAGGATGCCTCCCCTGCCGCGCTGTCTATGGCTGTTAACACGCGAGCAGTGTAAGCATAAGTAATTCACCAAAAAGGCCCTCACACTACTGTGAGGGCCTTTTTGGTGTCTGTGTCAAACTAACCTGAATCTAGCCCGCGAGTTGGCGGCGGTAGCGCTTCACGCTCGTCTCGCTCACGCCGGTGGTGGCCACCGTCTGGTGCACCGACATGCCAGCCGCCAGGCACGCCTTCACCTTGGCCAGCTTCTCGGCATCGGCCCCCGCCCGGCGGCCCAGGTGCTTGCCCTGCGCCTTGGCCAGGGCGATGCCGCCGGCGGCGCGCTCGCGGATGCTCTCCCGGTCGTACTCGGCCAGGGCCGCGAAGATGCCCAGCACCAGGCGCCCGGCGGGCGTGGCCGTGTCGATGCCCAAGTCCAGGGCCACGAAGCGCACACCCCGGGCGCTGAAGTCGGCCACGAGTTGCATGATGTGGGCGCTGTTGCGGCCCAGGCGGTTGAGGCGGGCCACCGTCACGGTGTCGCCTTCGCGCAGGGTGGCCAGGAGCTGGTCGAGTTGCGGGCGCTGGGTAGTCGTGCCACTGATTTTTTCCTGGAACAGGCGCTCGACGCCGGCGGCGCGCAGCTGCTCCAGCTGGGTGTCGAGGTTTTGGTCTTTGGCCGACACGCGGGCGTAACCGAACTGCATAGAAAAGGGCCAAAAAGATGGGGCCAGCAAGATACGCCGCTGGCCCCACTTTCTGGCCCCATTCTGGCCCGGTGTGTACTCCCCGCCGGGCGGGGGCCGCCAGGGTACACCTTTCTGGCCCCTACCCTTTGCTCCGAATAGCCGAGGCGTGCTGCACCTGCTTGTACTCGTCGATACCAGCCTGGGCGGCGCGCAGGTCGAGGCGCACCTGCAAGTCGCGCTGCCATTGCTTCACGTCGGCTAACTGCTGGGCCTGGGTACGGTTCACATCCAGCAACTCGGTCAGCACGGCATAGAGCTTCTCCCCGTCACTCGTGGGCGAGGCAGCCGCCGCTGGCAGCGTGGCCCCGGAACTGGCCGAGGTGGAGCCGCCATCGGCGAAGCCACGCAGGCGCCGGGCCTCCAACCACTGCGCCACGGCCGCCACCTGCGGGTCGGCCAGCTGCCACTTCGGGATGACGTACTCGTCCTCGTGCACCACGCCGGCCACGGCAAAGCCCGAGCCGTCGTGCAGCTTGCCGCTGCTGCCCACGCTCATGCCCGACATGGCCATGAGCTGGCCCCAGGGCGAAACCGCCAGGCCGGCCCCGGTGCCGGTGGCGCCGCCCTGGGCGTAGCTGGTGTTGTCGCCGCCCCCACCGCCGCCGCCACCCAGTTTGGAAAGGGCTACGGCCGTGCGGCCCACGGCCACCGCCGTTTGGATACCGCCCATGATGATACCCGCCGTACCGGCTGAAGGGCCGTTGGCCGGGTTCTCGGCCGAGTACTCCCAGATTTGCTGCACCTCCTTCGTGCCGTCGACGATGATTTTGGCGGCGGCCAGGGCTGTATAGAGGCTGTGATGCTTTTTGCGGGCGTCCGCATCCTGGCCCAGCAGTTCGAGGCCAAAGTTGAGCACGTCGCCGGCGGTGGCCATCTCCATGTTCTGGAGCTGACGCTTGGCCTTAAACGCTTTCTCCCGCTCGGCCACTTCCTTCTTGCCAAAATCAGCCTGGTCTTTGACCATAGTGCCAAACACCTTTTTATAGGCAGCGCTCTCCTTGCCCAGGCTGCTCTCGATAAGCGCCAGCTCGTCCGCGAAGGCGGCCTGGCGGGCCTCGTACTTGGCCCGGTCGGCCTGCTGCTGCGACTGCAAGCCGGCGTCGAGCATCACTTCGAAGGCCGCCTGCTGGCGCACAGCCTGGTCCTCGATGGCGTTCACTTGCTCATCGATGAATTTCTCCAGCCGCTGCACGTCCGCTCGATTAAACTTGTCGACGAGCTCACCCTGTTTTTTGAGCACGTCGGCTTTCACCAACGCCACCTCCGCGCCCAGCTCCTTTTCCAGGTCGAGGGCGCGGGCTTTTTTCTGGGCAGCCGTGCCGGTGAGCTGGGCGATTTCCTTCCTGGCGTTGGCCTCCAGCGCGGCAATCTTCAGTTGCCCCTCCGTGAAAATGGCCGACAACTCGCTCACCCGCTCGTCGCCCCGCGCAAGCATCGCGGCCTGGCGCAGTTTGATGATGGCATCCTGCTGGTGGTGCTCAGCCTCTATCTCGGCCAAGCGCCCCTTCAGAGACTCCTCGGCTGCTTTTTTGGCGGCAGCGGCCCGCTCCTTAGCCTGTTTTTCGAAGAAGGTGCGCGCTAAGTCTAGCCGCTTGCCCTCGGCCTCCGCCAGGATGATGCGGCGCTCGGCCGCCGTTTTCTTCACATCTTCCAGCTCCTGGGCGGCGGCGTTGGTCACGAGCTGCTGCTTGAGGCGCATCTCGGCTTCCGAGTCTGCTTTCACCTTGGCCAGGCGCTCTTTCAGGGCAGCCTCCTCGTTTTTGAGCGCCTCCAGTCGGTTTTTCTTGGCCAGGTCGGCCTCCTGCTTCGCCCGCTTTTCCAGGGCCTCCTTCAGCCGCTCGGCAAACTCCTTGCGGCGCTGCTCATACTGCACGTTGGCCTCGTGCTCCTGCTTCTGAGCTTCCGCACTGTAGCCCTGCCCGAAGGCTTGAGCAGCGTTTTTGCCGGCATCCCAGTAGAGCGTTTTCATGGACGTGCCGATGGCTTCCAGCCCCTTCCCAAACCGGGTCAGGTCGCCAGTCAAAATTCCAATCAGCACGTCGCCAAGCCCGGTCAGGTTTTGAATTACCCCGTCCTTGATGGTGGTTATCAGGGCCATAAAGCCGGCGCCCAGGCCCGCGATGGTATTGCGCAGGCGCTCACTCTTTTCATAAAGGACGATAAAGCCGGTCACGAGCAGGCCCACGGCGATGGCCATCGCGCCGATGGGGTTGGCCCCCATTGCCACGTTGAGCAGCCACTGCGCGGCGGCAGTGGCGCGCAGGGCAATCGCGCGGCCCTTCTCGATGGCCACCTGCGCAATGACCAAGCCGTTGAGAATGAGTTGCTCCGCGTTGAGCGTCACCAGGGCCACGCCCAGGCCGATGAACGCGGCCCGGTTTTCCTTAATAAAGCCCGGCAGCGCCTTGAGCGCCCCCAGCAGAAAGCCGATGGTGGCCAGCACGGCCACAAACACCGGGCGCAGGGTCTGGCCCCACTCCACGGCGACCTGGTCGGTCGTATCGCCCAGGTTCGAGAGCTGCCCGTCGAGCGTTTTGCTGATGGTGGCCATGCCTCCCATCACGCCCTTGGCGTCGCCGAAGGCCACGATGGCCGCGTTGATGGCGGTCGGCGTGTTGGCCACGGTCTGGGTCACGCCCTTAAAGCTCAGGCTCACCTGGTCGCCGCTCTTGCTGGCGGCGATACCGAACTCCTTGAGCCGCTCGAACTCGCCGGTGCCCGCGTCGAGCACGGCCTCGGTGAGCTGGTCGAACGACTTGCCCTGCGAGGCAGCCAAATCGCCCAGGTTTTCCATTTCCTGCAGCGAAGGTTTCAAGCCCCGGTTCACGAACTTGACGAAGCTGCTCGTCAGCTCATCGACCGAGAAGGGCGTCTTGGCCGCCATCGCCTGAATGTCGGGCAGCGCCTTTTGCCCCAGCGACTCGCTACCCAGCGCGTTGCCCAGCACCTTGCCGTAGGTTTCAAACTTGGCCGTGGTGGTAAAGATGGATTTACCCATCTCCACCACCTTTTCGATGCCCTGCTCGATGCCCCCACCCACGGCGAAGGCAAACGCATTGGTCATCACCTGCTTCATGGTGCTGGTGGCCTGCGCCACGCCGTTGACCTCCTGCTGCACGGCGTGGATGCGGCCGCGCAGCTGCTGCAAGGCGGCAATGAGCGGCCCACGGGCCGGGTCGTCCTGGCCCAACTGCTCCAGCTCACTCTCCAGCTGGGCGGCCGCCTCGCGCATCTCGCGCATGGAGGCCGCCACGCGCTGGCCGTTCACTACGAGCTGCACCTGGCTGGCGCGCAGCGCGTCCTGCTCGGCTCGCAGCTCGGCTTCCGTTTTAACGACTTGCGTCATTTCCGCCCGGGCGCCCTCCATCCGGGTGCGCAGGGCATGGTAGTCGGCAATGAGCGCCGCCCGGCCCGGGTCGTCGGCGCTCAGCTCGTGCAGCTGCTTTTCCAGCAGCGAGGCGGCCGTGCGCATTTCCACAAACGAGGCCGCCTGCTGCTTGCCGGCCGCGATGGCGTGCGCCTGCTCGGCCACGGTGGCGGCCTGCGCGGCCGCGAGTTGCTCCTGCGACTGCACCAGGCCGTTGACCTCGGCCCGGGTGTCGGTGAGGCGCTGGCGCATCTGCTGAAGCTGGGCTATCAACTCGCCACGCTTGGGGTCATCGGCGGCGATTTTCGCCACCTGGTTGCTGAGCAAGGCGGCGGCGGCCGCCATCTCCTTCAGGCTCGCGTTGGCCTTGGTGCCGTTGACGATTATTTCAACGACGCGCTCCTCTTTAGTCGGCTGTTGTGCCATCCCGCTCTGTCTCCTTCACAAAATCCTCTGCACTAATTGCAGGACAAAGAAGTGAGCGACAATTGCCGACGAAAAGGACAGCTAAAAACTACTTTTTATAAGTCAATTTGCACGGGCTGCTCCGGGGCGGCCGTGCGCACGGTGGCCACGAGGCTCGTGCCCCACAACTCGTTGACCAGCTCCGCCAGGCGCTTGCTGTCGAAGGCCATTTGCTTGCCGTACCAGCGCTTGGCCCGGCGCTCGTGGCGGTGCAGCTGGCCCCGGCTGTTGCGCAACTCGTGAAAGTCGCGGTTTTTCTCGTCGCGGCCGCCGGCCTTCGTCACGCCGGCGCCCATGCCCCGGCCCACGCCCATGTCCACGTACATACCCTGGATGGCGTAGGCGATGCGCAGCTTCAGCTCGTCGCCGCCGGCCGCGCTCACCAACGTACCCTGGAAGCTGTCGCGCAGTTCGTTGGTAACCCCGATTTTGAGCCGCTTGAGGTTGGCCTGGAAGTGCTCGATGGTGAATTTGAGCCACGCCTCGGCCACGTCGCGCTCGTTTTGCGCGAAGGCCTGGGGGATGTCAAGGGTTGGGGTGCTCATTTACAGTAACTCCTGATAAGTAAACGTGGCAGAAGTAAGGGCGCTGCCGGCGGCCACCGTGAGGCTGACCTTTTCCCAGAAGCACAAGTGGTAATCGACCAGGTCGGCCTGGCTGGGGTCGAGCAGCAGCAGGTCGGCCACGCGCAGCGCGCTGAGGTAGACGTGCTGCACGGCCCGGGCCCGGAAATCGAGCCAGGGCCGGTGCCACACGGCGTACAGGCCCTGGGCGCCGGCCCACTGGAGCGAGTAGGCGCCCACGCTGGCCCCGGCGCGGGTGGTGGTGCCGCTGCTGCCGAAGGGGTAGAGCTGGCCGGCCGAGTCGGGCTGCATCCCCCGGTTGAAGAGCAGGCGCAGGCCCACTTTCGACTCGTCGCCCACATCGGCGTTGCCCGGCACGGCGCCCTTGCCCTCGTAGGCGGGCACCAGCCAGTTGCGGGCGCCCTCCCCCACGTCCACCTGGTGCAGCGTGCCGGCCTTCACCGACTGCTCCTCGCCGCCGGCGCCCACGCGCAGCTGCTGCCAGGCCGTGTCGAGCGTTTTATCCAGCTCGTCGTTGCCATCCGGCTCCTGCTTGAGCAGAAACCCGTTCGTGGTATTGGCCGTCGACGAGAGCCAGGTGCCGGGCCGCGCGCGCTGGCCGGCCCCGGCCCCGGCCACCACGTCGCGCAGGGGCGTGAAGCGCGCCTGCCGGGTGAGCGGGTTGAAGTAGAGCTGCTGGCAGAAGAGGCCGGCCACGCCCAGCAGCAAATCGGCCACGTCGATGCTCGGCACGTGGCGGTTGAGCGTCACGGTGCCGGGGTCGAGGCACAGGCGGTCGGAGTAGATAACGGCCGTCTGCATTTCGGCGTCGTCGGCCCAGGTGCCCACCAGCGCGTAGCCGAAGTGGGCCAGCACCTTGCGCACGATAGGCACCAGGTAGGGCTGCGGGGCCAGCACGGCGTCGCCGGGGTAGACGCCGGCGTAGTAGTTAAGGTAGCCTTTGTACGCCTTCGGGGCCTTGTCCACGTCGCCGTAGAAGGTCAGGTTGCGCACCGGCAGCAGGGCGTAGGCGGCCGCCGTGGGGCTGCGCACGAGCGGGGCCGTGCCCAGGTCGAGCGTGTCGATTTTGACGTCCTTGATGAGCGTGGCCAGGTCGGCCGCGTCGGCCACAAAGTTGTACTTGAGCAACTTGGCCTGCGCATCCACGCTCAGGTACACGAGCTTGCCGCGGCGCCAGCGCACGCCGTCGAGGTAGCAGTCCACCGCTACCGGCGGCGGGCCGCCGGCGCCCCGGTAGCGGTGTGGGAAGTTGAGCCCGCGCAGGTTTTCCTTGGCCCAGGGCAGGTCGAAGGGCAGCGACCAGGTGCCCGGGATGGCGTCGGCCTGGAAGCCGGGGTTGTCCACGTCCAGGCTCAGCTCGGTGGGCAGCAGCAGCTCCTGCTGGCCGGCTACGGTGACGAGGCGAATCATGGCGTGGGCCCTTCCCCGCCGGCTACCGGCGCGACGAGTTGCCCCACCACCGCCGCCGGCAGAGCGGGGCTGAAGTGGCGCTGGGTGGGCAGCACAAAATCGAAGGCCAGCGCGGCCAGGCCCTCGGCCTCGTCGCGCACCGTGTACGTGGCCGCCGCTACCCGCCCGGGCCAGTACTGGCCGTCCTTGACGAGCACCGCGCGCCGCGAGGTCAGCAGCTCCTGGTCGGCGTACACCTGCGCCCGCCGGCGCGGGCCCGTCGTTAGGCTCAGCGTGGGCGTGGCCGTGCGGTCGAGCGTGGCCACGTCGCCCAGGTCGGGGTCGTAGGCCGGGCGCTGGGCCTCGTCGGCCTGCACGGCCAGCGTCTGCTTGGCCTGACCCAGGGCGGCCAGCGAGTTGACCCCGCCCAGGCTGTTGCTGTAGAGCACGAAGCGCTGGAGCGGGTAGTAGGCGTGCTCCAGCACGTAGTGGCGCACCTGGCTGCGCGCCTCGCCGGCGGCCGTGGCCAGCCACACGTCGTAGCCGGCCACGTCGGGCCCGGCCAGGCCCAGCGCCCCCGGGCCCACGGCCAGGCAGTGCACCTCCCAGCGGCGCACGCCGGCCAGCGTGGCCACCTGCGCGTCGGCGCTCGTGCCGTCGCGGTAGCGCACCTTGCGCCAGAGCAGCACGTCGCCGTCGCCGGCCACGTGCTGGTAGTAGAGGTAGGCCGGCTGGGCGGGCAGCACGCGCTGATAGTCCGGCTCCCAGGTCAAAAAAGGCTGCACCGCCGCCTGGTAGGCCGGCCAGCGCCCGGCGGCGGCCTCGGCCGGGCTCAGCCCCCCGCACAGCACCACGTGCACCTGGGCGGTGGTGAGCGCCGCCGGCACCGGCGGGGTACCGAATTTCTCGGCGCTTTTCAGGTAAAAGCGCGTGAACAGGCCCTCGGCCCGGCTGGTGAGCGGGCCAGCCAGGGCGGGCAGGTGCTCCTGCACGTAGGCATCGAGCAGGGCCTGCACGTCGAAGACCGTGCGGCCGCCGGCGTCGGCCGGCTGCTCGAGCTGCGGGCCGGCCTGCTCATACTTGCC
>Ga0160428_1001115_pt1 | contig 22350 bp, 19 predicted proteins | sample SolpanmetagenomM_FD_108198 | JGI IMG/M metagenome (GOLD analysis project Ga0160428, IMG submission 108198) | Solar panel surface microbial communities from Lawrence Berkeley National Laboratory, California, USA - M | ecosystem: Engineered > Built environment > Solar panel > Unclassified ... | reverse complement strand
GTGGGCGAGGGCGTCGGTGGCGCCCGACGTCGCGCCGGCCACGCGCAGCTGCGCGGTGATGGTGCGGGCGGTCTCGTCGGCGATGACGCCCGAGATGCGCTGCACCGGGTCCCGCTCGACGCGCTCCACGAGCGGGTGGGAGACGACGAACCGGTAGACCTCCGGGTCCTTCTCCACCAGGTGCAGGTAGGTGGAGATGATCCCGGCGAGGGCGTCTCGCGGGCCGGACGCCCGGGCCGCGGCGGCGTTCAGCTCGCGCACGATGAGGCGGTTCACGCGCTCGGCGACCGCCTGGTACAGGTCCTCCTTGTCGGCGAAGTGCCGGTACAGGACGGTCTTGCTCGTGCCCGCCGCGGCGGCCAGCTCGTCCATCCCGACGCCCGCGCCGTGGCGGCCGATGGCGCGCAGGGCGGCGGAGACCAGCTCCTCGCGCCGGGCCCGGCGGTGCTCGGCCCAGCGCGTGCGCCGGCCGTCCGGGCGGGGCGGCGCGTCGACGGTGTCCACGTCCCGACGGTACCTGTTGCGACGGGTATCCGGTACTGGAAGTACCTGATAACTTCGCACGTGTTCGCCGGCCGGTCGGCCGCGTCGCTCGACGAGGAGGACTCCGATGTCCGTTCCCCCCGCAGCTCCCCCCGTGGTACCGCCGGCGGCGGGGTCCCGGCTCCCGCGCCGCGCCGCGGTCCTCGGCGGCAACCGCACCCCCTTCGCCCGCGCGGGCAGGGCCTACGCGCAGGCGTCCGCGCGGGACCTGCTCACCGCCGCGCTCGACGGGCTCGTCGCGCGGTACGGGCTGGCGGGGGAGCAGCTCGGCGAGGTCGTCGCCGGCGCCGTGCTCCAGCACAGCAAGGACCTCAACCTCACGCGCGAGGCGGTGCTGTCCACGGCGCTGTCGCCCCGCACCCCCACCTACGACGTGGCGCAGGCGTGCGGGACGGGCCTGGAGGCGGCCGTCCTGCTGGCCAACAAGATCGCCCTCGGGCAGGTCGAGTCGGGCATCGCCGGCGGCACCGACTCCGCCAGCGACGCCCCGATCGCGGTCGACGACGGCCTGCGCCGGGTGCTCCTGGCGCTCTCGCGCGCCCGCACGCCGCAGCAGCGCCTCGCCGCCCTGGCCCGCCTGCGGCCCGGCCACCTGCGGCCGTCGACGCCCCGCGTGACCGAGCCGCGCACGGGGCTGTCGATGGGCGAGCACGCGGCCCGGACCGCCGCGCAGTGGGGCGTGAGCCGGGAAGCCCAGGACCTCCTGGCCCTGGAGAGCCACCGCCACCTCGCCGAGGCCTACGAGCGCGGGTTCTTCGACGACCTCCTCACCCCCTACCTGGGCCTGCGCCGCGACGACAACCTCCGGCCCGACACGTCGCTGGAGAAGCTCGCGAAGCTCCCGCCGGTGTTCGGCCGCGACGGCGAGGTGCCCGCGACCATGACGGCCGGCAACTCCACACCGCTCACCGACGGCGCCGCCGTCGTCCTGCTGGCCTCCGACGAGTGGGCCGCCGAGCACCGCCTCGACGTGCTCGCACACCTCGTCGACGCGCAGACCGCGGCCGTCGACCACGTCCGCGCGGGCGAGGGACTGCTCACCGCCCCCGTGTTCGCCGTGCCGGAGCTGCTGCGCCGCAACGGGTGGACCCTCGACGACCTCGACCTCGTCGAGATCCACGAGGCGTTCGCCTCGACGGTCCTCGCCACGACGGCCCCGTGGGAGGACGAGGAGTTCTGCCGCACGCGCCTCGGCCTGGACGGGGCGCTGGGGACGATCGACCGCAAGAAGCTCAACGTCGCGGGGTCCTCGCTCGCGACAGGTCACCCGTTCGCGGCCACCGGCGCGCGCATCCTGGCCACCACGGCCACGCTGCTCGCCGAGCGCGGGGGCGGCCGGGCGCTCATCTCGATCTGCGCCGCGGGCGGTCAGGGCGTCGCCGCGCTGGTGGAGGCCCCGTGAGCGCGCCGGCCGACGCCTACGCCCGCTTCGTGCGGCAGGGCCCCGGAGCCGCTCTCGCGCAGCGCCTCGGCGCCCCGCGGCCCGCCGCCCTGCGCCGCTGGGCCCCCGACCAGGAGCTCCTGACCGGCCCTTTGCTCGTGCTCGGCGCCGCCGCGGCGCCGCTGGCCGCCGACGTCGCGCGGTGGCTGACCGCGGCCGGGGCCGACGTCGTCGAGTCGCCCGGGGACGACCGGCTCGGGGCCGTCGTCCTGGACGCCTCCGCGGTGCGCACGACCGCCGACCTCGCGAGCCTGCGCGAACCCCTGGCCCCCGCGTTCCGGCGGCTCGCGCCGAACGGGCGCGTCCTGGTGCTCGGCGGGTTGCCGGGGCAGACCGCGACCGTCGAGGCCGCCGCCGTCCAGCAGGCGCTGGAGGGGCTCGTGCGCACGCTGGGCAAGGAGGCGCGGGCGGGCGCGACGGCGAACCTGCTGCGGGTCGGCGAGGGGGCCGGCGAGGCCCTGCGCGGCCCGCTGGAGTTCCTCGCCTCGGCCCGCTCGGCCTTCGTGTCGGGTCAGGTCCTCGAGGTCGGGACCGCCCGCGCCGGCGCCGACGGGCCCGCGGCGGCCGGGCCGCGCACGGCCGTCGTCACCGGTGCGGCGCAGGGCATCGGCGCGGCGATCGCCGAGGTGCTGGCGCGCTCCGGCACGCACGTGGTCTGCGTCGACCTCGCGGCGCAGGGCGAGCAGCTCGCCCGGGTGGCCAACCGCGTCGGGGGCTCCGCGCTGCACCTGGACATCACCGCGGACACCGCGCCCGCGGCGCTGGCCGAGCACCTCCTGCGCCGCCACGGCGGCGTCGACGTCGTCGTGCACAACGCGGGCATCACGCGCGACCGCTCCTTCGTCAACCTCGACGACGCCGGCTGGTCGTCGGTGCTGGAGGTCAACCTGCGGGCCCCGCTGCGCCTGACCGACGGGCTGCTGACCCGCGAGGGGGCGCTGCGACCGCGGGCCCGCGTCGTGCAGCTGTCCTCGATCAACGGGATCGCGGGCGCGAAGGGGCAGGCGAACTACGCGGCCAGCAAGGCCGGGGTCATCGGCATGGTCCGCGCGCTGGACGCCCGCCTCGCGCCCACCGGCGGCGGCGCCAACGCGGTCGCCCCGGGGTTCGTCGAGACCGCGATGACGGCGCGGATGCCGCTGCTGCCGCGCGAGGTGGGCCGGCGCGCGAGCTCGCTGCAGCAGGGCGGGCTGCCCGTGGACGTCGCCGAGGCCGTGGCGTTCCTCGCCGGGCCCGCCGCGGCGGGGGTCGGCGGGCAGGTGCTGCGCGTGTGCGGCCAGAACCTGCTCGGGGCCTGACGTGACCGCCGCGAGGACCGCGCCGGGGGTGCGCGTGCTGGGGCGCCCGCCCTCCCTGGGCCGGACGTACGCGCGCTCGCTCGTCGTCCCCCGCGACGCGGGCGCCCTGGACCTGCCGCGCCGGGCCGTCGAGGTGCGCGGCGTGCGCGCCGACCCCGACCGGGTCGCCGCCTTCGCCCGGTTGTGCGGGTTCCCCCTGCGCGACGAGCTGCCCCTGCCGTTCCCGCACCTGCTGGGCTTCGGGCTGCAGGTCGACCTGCTGGTCTCCGAGGCGTTCCCGTTCCGCCTGCTGGGCCTGGTCCACGTGCGCCAGGAGTTCGAGCAGCAGCGGCCCCTGGGCGCCGGGGAGCAGCTCGACGTCCGCGTGCGGGCCACGGCGCTGCGTCCGCACCGCCGGGGCGCCACCGTCGACCTCCTCACCGAGGTCCGGGCCGCGGGGGAGGGCGGGGCGCCCGCGTGGCGCGGCCTCAGCCGCTACCTGGCCCGCGGTGCGCGGTTCCCCGGCACGCCCCAGCCCGGGCCCGCCCCGCTGCCCGCGCCGGAGGGCCCGGGGGGCCTGTGGCGGCTGCCGGGCGACCTGGGCCGGCGGTTCGCGGGCGTCAGCGGCGACGTGAACCCGCTGCACCTGTCCGCCCTGTCGGCGCGGGCGCTGGGGTTCCGGCGGGCGCTCGCGCACGGGATGTGGACGGCCTCGCACAGCCTCGCGTCGCTGGCGGGCCGCCCACCCGGCGCCGCGCGGTTCGCGGTGGAGTTCGCCGCGCCCGTCCTCCTGCCCTCCACCGTCGTGCACGTCGTCCGCGAGGCCGAGCTCGACGGGCGTCCCGGCTGGAGCACCGCGGTCCGCAGCCGCGACGGCCGCCGCCTGCACCTCACCGGGCGGTTCGAGCCGCGCTGAGCGGGGTTCGCGGCCGCGGCGCGAGCCGTGGTCTGCTGTCCGCCGTGCCGACGCCCGCCGCCCCGCCTGCTTCCCCGCCCGCCTCCCCGCCCGTCCTGCTCCTGGGCGGGCGCAGCGAGATCGGCCTGGAGGTCGCCGAGCGCCTCGTGCGCGCCGGCGCCCGCACCGTCGTCCTGGCCGCCCGGCGCAGCGACGCCCTCACCGCCGAGCGGGACCGGCTGCTCGCCGCCGGGGCCGACCACGTCGAGACGGCGGAGTTCGACGCCGACGCCGTGGACACCCACGGCGTGCTCCTCGCCGCCGTCGTGGCCCGGCACGGCGCCGTCGACGCCGTCGTCGCGTTCGGGGTCCTCGGCGACCAGGCGCGCGCCGAGACCGACGCCGCGCACGCGCTCGCCGTGGTGCACACCGACTTCGCCGCCCAGGTCAGCGTCCTGACCCACCTCGCGGCGCTGCTGCGGCCGCTGCGCGCGGGGCGGCTCGTGGTGTTCTCCTCGATCGCCGGGGCGCGGGTGCGGCGCGCGAACTACGTCTACGGCGCCGCGAAGGCCGGGCTGGACGGCTTCGCGAGCGGCCTCGCCGACGCCCTGGCCGGCAGCGGCGTGCACCTGCTGCTGGTGCGCCCGGGCTTCGTCGTCGGCCGGATGACCACCGGCATGTCGCCGGCCCCGCTCAGCAGCACCCCCGCGCAGGTCGCCGACGCCGTCGTCGCGGGCCTCGCCGCGCGCCGCGACGTCGTGTGGGTGCCGGGGACCCTGCGCCTGCTCGCGGCCGCCATGCGCGTCACGCCGCGCCCGGTGTGGCGGCGCGCCCCGCGCTGACCGCGCGCTGTGCCCGGCCTGTGGTCCCCGACCGGCGCCAGTACCGTGGCGGCGTGCAGAACGCCGAGGCGCTGACCGCCGCCGACCGCCTGGACGGCCTCCCCTTCACCGCCAGGCACCGCCGGCTGCTCGTCGGCTCCGGGGTGGGCTGGGCGCTGGACGCGATGGACGTCGGTCTCGTCGGCTCGATCATGGTGGCGCTCACCGCCCAGTGGGGCCTGACCGCCGGGCAGGTCTCGTGGGTGGCCTCCGTCGGGTTCGCGGGCATGGCGGTCGGCGCGAGCGTCGGCGGGCTGCTGGCCGACCGGATCGGCCGCCGGCAGGTGTTCGCGCTGACCCTGCTCGTCTACGGCCTGGCCACCGGGGCCGCGGCGCTGTCGTGGTCGGTCGGGGCGCTGCTCGTGTTCCGGTTCCTCGTCGGGCTCGGCCTGGGCGCGGAGCTCCCGGTCGCCTCGACGCTGGTGAGCGAGTTCGCCCCGCGGCGCATCCGCGGCCGCGTCGTCGTGCTGCTGGAGGCGTTCTGGGCCGTGGGGTGGACCGTCGCCGCCCTGCTCGGCTACCTGCTCGTGCCCGCGAGCGACGACGGGTGGCGCTGGGCGCTCGCGGTCGGGGCCCTCCCCGCCGTGTACGCCGTCGTCGTCCGCCGCGGCCTGCCCGAGTCGGTGCGGTTCCTCGTCAGCCGCGGGCGGACGGCCGAGGCCGAGGCGGTGGTCCGGGAGTTCGAGGCCGCCGCCGGCGTCGAGCACCCGCGCGGGGAGCTGGTCGCGGAGGTCCCCGACACCGTGCGGCACAGCATCTGGGCGCCCCTGCTGCGCCGCCGCACGGCCGCCCTGTGGGCGGTGTGGTTCTGCGTGAACTTCAGCTACTACGGCGCCTTCACCTGGATCCCGAGCCTGCTCGTCGCCGACGGGTTCAGCCTGGTGCGGTCCCTGCAGTTCACGCTCGTCATCACCCTGGCCCAGCTGCCGGGCTACGCGCTGTCCGCGTTCCTCGTGGAGCGGTGGGGGCGCCGGCGCACCCTGTCGGTGTTCCTCCTGGGCTCCGCCGTCGCGGCCGTCCTGTACGCCGGGGCGGACGCGACGTCGTCGATCCTCGCCGCGGGGATGCTGCTGTCGTTCTGCAACCTCGGCGCGTGGGGCGCGCTGTACGCCGTGACGCCGGAGATCTACCCGACGGCCGTGCGCGGGCGCGGGGCCGGCTCGGCCGCCGGGTTCGGCCGCGTCGCCTCGATCCTCGCGCCGCTGGCCGTGCCGCCGCTGGTCGTCCTCGGGGGCACCGGGCTGGTGTTCGTCGTGCTCGCGGTCTCCTTCGCCGTGGCGGCGGCCTCGAGCCTCGGGCTGCCGGAGATGCGCGGCGAGGCGCTCGAGGACGCCGTGGCGCCCTGACCGTCCCGGTCGGGCACACCCGGGGTCCACCTGGACAGTGCCGGGAACTCCGTGCGATCCTCACGGGATCACCCCACCCGGTCCTCGCGCGACGGCCTCCGGTGCAGCGGGAACCCAGGAACGAGGGTGTGTGTCCGTCTCGACACACGGTGTCCCGCAACGGTGTCAGCGCTGACACCCTGGTGGCACACGCGAGGCCTAGCGTTCTGTTCGTGGCCGCAACGGCGGCCGCTGAACCGGTCTCCGGACCGACCTCCCGCTAGGAGAACCACCATGCGTGGAAAGATCACCGTCGCTGCTGCCGCCCTCGTCGCCGCTGCCGGGATCGCCGGCGCCGGCGCCGCTTCCGCCGCGTCGCCCGTCATCCCGACGGCGACGCCCATCCACTTCGCTGCCGGCGCGACCGCGACCTCGGTGAGCGGCCACGTCGCCGCGAACGGTGACCGCCGCTACACGTTCCAGGCCCGCGCGGGTCAGACCGCCAAGTTCCACCTGGCCCGCAGCACCTCGGCCATGACGTGGACGCTCGTCGGCCCGACCGGCCCGTCGGTGCACAACGCGCACAGCCCGCGCCAGAGCGACTTCACGTACCGGATCCCGACCACGGGCACCTACTACGTCGACATCGTCTCGACCCGCTCCGCCAGCTACGACCTCTCCCTCGCCATCCCGGCTGCGCGTGGCGCCGGCTCGACCGCGGGTGGCACGGTCGCCTCCACCCCCGCCGTCCAGACGGCTGCGGGCGAGAAGATCCGCTTCGCCCCGGGCACGACCTCGGTCACCATCGCGAGCGGTGTCGGCACGACCGGCGCGGCCCACTTCCACTTCGACGCCGTCGCGGGCCAGCGCGCCACGGTCGCGCTGAAGGACATCTCCCCCGACGGCACCTGGTCGCTCGTCGCGCCGAACGGCTCGCCGCTGCACACGGACATGACCGAGCAGCAGAGCCGAGCCACCGTCACGCTGCCGCAGACCGGGACCTACGTCCTGGACGTCCACTCGCCGTCCGGTTCCACCTTCGACCTGTCGCTGTCCCTCCCGCGCCGCTGACGGCGGCCGCAGCGCCGGCGACGCACGAGGGGCCCGCGCCCCGGAGGGGAGGCGCGGGCCCCTCGACCACCGGCCCTCACCAGCCGCGGGCGCGCCAGTCCGCGAGGTGGGGACGCTCGGCGCCCAGCGTCGTCGGGGCCCCGTGACCGGGGTGCACGACGGTGTCGTCGCCGAGCTCGTCGAAGAGCCGGGCCGTGACGTCGTCCAGCAGCGAGGCGAAGTCGTCCGCGTCCCCGCGGGTGCTGCCCACGCCGCCGGGGAAGAGGGAGTCGCCCGTGAACACCCGGTCCGGCGTGCCCGCGAGGACCAGCGCCACCGAACCGGGGGTGTGGCCGCGCAGGTGGCGCACGCGCAGCCGCAGGTCGCCGACCTCGACGACGTCGCCGTCCACCAGGCGCCGGTCCACGGTCACGGGCAGGGCGTCCGCGTCCAGCGCCCCGGCGGCGGTGGACGCGCCGGTCGCGGCCACGACGGCCGCGAGCGCACCGACGTGGTCGGCGTGGCGGTGCGTGGTGGCGACGAGGTCCAGGCGGCCCTCGGAGCTGCCCTCGCGCACGAGCGCCAGGAGCCGCTCGGGCTCGGCGGCCGCGTCGACGAGCAGCTGCGCGCCGGTGCGGCGGCACGTCAGGAGGTAGGCCACGTTGTCGGTCGGCCCGACGTGCAGCTCCCGGAGCTCGTGGTCGTCGGTGCGGGTGACGAGGTCGGACACGGGCCCTCCCGGGCGCTCGGAGGGTGGTGGGCTCAGGCGTGCGGGTGCGCGCGGCCGGCGACCGGCTGCGCGACCGCGGTGAGGTCGAGGACCCGCGGGACGACCGGGGCGGGCCGGCGCGCGAGGTGGCGGCGTCGCAGCACCGCCGCGGCGAAGGCGAGCGTCGCCACCGCGTAGAAGGCGGCGCGCGCGGGGTCGCCCGCGGCCGCGAAGCCCCCGACGAGCAGGGCGCAGCCGACGGCACCGATCACGTGCACGAGGTCCATGAAGGACGACCAGACATCCACCCCACGATGGTCATCCTCGGTGACGACTTCCGCACGGTGAGCAGGCGGACGCCACCGGCTCGGCCCGCACCACGTGACGCACGGTCTCCGACGACTGCGCACCGTCACCCCCACGCGCCCCTCCGTGATCATGCAGGTACTCCCTGCATGATCACGGAGGGGAGGGGGTCAGGAGCCGTCGAAGAGGCGGAGCAGCCGGCTCACCTCGGCCCGGACCGCCGCGCGGCCGGGGGCGAGGTACTTCCGGGGGTCGCTGAGGCGCTCCTGCTCGGCCAGGACGGCCCGGACCTCGGCCGTCAGCAGCTGGTTGAGCCGCGTCCCGACGTTGACCTTCGCGACCCCGCGCTGCACCGCGCGCCGCAGGCCGTCGTCCGGGACTCCGGACGAGCCGTGCAGGACGAGGGGGACCGCGACCGCGTCGCGCAGCGCCCCCACGAGCTCTTCGTCCAGCACCGCGTCGCGGCTGCTCATGGCGTGCGAGGAGCCCACCGCGACGGCGAGCGCGTCGACGCCGGTGGCCGCCACGAACGCCGTGGCCTCGGCCGGGTCGGTGCGCACGCCCGGCGCGTGCGCGCCGTCCTTGCCGCCGACCTCGCCGAGCTCCGCCTCGACCCAGACGCCCGCCGCGTGGCAGCGGGCGGTCACGGCGGCCGTGCGGGCCACGTTCTCCGCGTACGGCAGCGACGCGGCGTCGAACATGACCGAGGGCACGCCCAGGGCCAGGCCCTCGTCGACGAGCGCCTCGTCCTCGACGTGGTCGAGGTGCACCAGCACCGGGACCGTCGCCGCCTCGGCCAGGCTGAGGCAGGCCAGGGCCAGCGGCGCCAGCGCGCCGTGGTACTTCACCGCGTTCTGCGAGATCTGCACCACCACGGGCAGTCCCGCGTCCTGCGCGCCCGCGACCACGGCCTCCGCGTGCTCGAGCAGGATGACGTTGAACGCCCCCACCGCCCGGCCGGTGCCTCGCAGGTCGCCGACGACCTGCGTCCCGTCCGTCCTCACGACTCCTCCAGGGTTCTCACGTGCTCAGGTTCCTCGTCGGGCGCCAGCGCCTGGACCGGCACCCGGCCCAGCCAGCGGGCGCGGGCGTCCGCGTCGACCTCGCCGGCCACCGGCCGCAGCACGCACGCCGCCGACGTGGCGACGACGTCGGCCAGCACCGCGGCCCAGGGCACGGCCCCGGGCGCGTGGCGGGACAGCTGCAGCGCCAGGGCCGCCGCCGCGGCGTCCCCGGCCCCGGTGGGGTTCCCCACCACGACCTCCACCGGGCAGGCGTGCCAGGCGCCCGCCGCGGTGACCGCGACGACGCCCTGCTCGCCCAGGGTGGCCAGGACCGCGGCGGCGCCCCCGGCGAGCAGGTGCCGCCCGGCGGCCACGACGTCCGCGACGCCGGTCGCGGGCCGGCCGACGAGGTCGGCGAGCTCGTCGCGGTTGGGCACCAGGACGGCCCCGGCCCCTGCCGCGGCCCGCAGCGGCGCGCCGGAGAGGTCGGCCACGACGGGGACGCCGTGCTCGCGCGCGAGGCCGACGAGGCGGGCGGGCAGGTCGGCGGGCAGGCCCGGGGGCAGGCTGCCGGAGACCACCACGGCCCCCGCGCCCCGGGCGAGCTCCTCGGCGAGGACGGCGACGACGGCCGCGGCGCTGCCGCCGGCCGCGGGGGACCCGGGTTCCTGCAGGCTCGTCGTGGTGGCGTCGTCGGCGACGACGGCCACGGTGCGCCGCACGGCCGTCAGGGCCGGGACGAGGCGGTGCGGGAGGCCGAGCGCGTCGAGCCCGGTCCGGAACTCGTCCGGCCCGGCCGCGGCGGTGAGCGCGACGACGAGGCTGTCCCCGCCCAGCGCGCGCACGACCGCGGCCACGTTCACGCCCTTGCCGCCGGAGCGGGAGCGGACGCCCCGCACGCGGACGGTCTCGCCCACCCGGAGGGCCTCCACCGTCCAGGTGACGTCGATCGCGGGGTTCAGCGTGACCGTGAGGACGCGCCCGCCCGGCGGGTTCCCGGACCCCGTCATCCGGTCGGGGTGCTCTCGCCGCCGGGGCGCGCCCGGTCCGCGGTGACCGGCGCCGCGGGGGCGTCGGTCACGTCCACCGAGGACTCCTCGCCCTGCTTCTCGGTCGTGTAGACCATGGCCGAGGAACCCAGCAGCGCCAGCACGATCCCGGCGGTCTGGAACCCCGAGGGCAGCGTGCGGTACACGATCAGCGACAGGACGATGGTCAGCACCGGGGCCAGCGCGTTGGTCACGGGGGCGACCACGGAGGCCTTGCCGCGGCTCATGGCCATGACGAGGAACAGGGCGCCGATCGCGTTGAGGACCTGGGTCCCCGCCGTCAGGGCCGGTGCCTGCCAGGGGAACTGCGTGGGCAGGCCGCCCGCCATGACGAGCGCGACGGGGACCAGGACGAGCCCGCTGATGGTCATCCACCCGAACGTGGTGGCGTCGTTGACGCCGACCGTGGCGGCCTTGCGCATGTAGTACGCCTGCACGCCCCAGGCCACGCAGACGAGCGCGGCCAGCAGGAGGTACGGCCCCGTGGAGGCGTCGGAGTCGCCCGAGGAGATCGAGAACAGCACGATCGCGACGAGGGCCAGGACGACGCCCACGGCGCTGAGGCGGCGCAGCCGCTCCTTCAGCGCCACCAGCGCCATGAGCACGGTGATCGCGGGGGACAGCGCGACGATCGGGAAGATGACGTAGGCGGGGCCGAGCGTGAGCGCCTTGAAGAGCAGGAGCTGCCCGCCGGCGCCCGTCAGGCCGACGACGAGCCCGTACCCCGCCGCGACGGGACGGCGGTCGAACTTCCTGCCCCGCAGCGCGAAGAACGCCGGGATGAGCATGGTGAAGGCCCAGATGACGTACACCATCGCGTCCGGGTACCCGTACCGGCTGGTCGGCAGGCTGGAGAAGGCGCCCCACACGCCCCAGAACAGGACCAGGAGGGCGGCGTAGGGGATCCAGCCGTTCTGGCGCGCGGCGCCGACGGCGGTTCCCGGGGTGCTGGTGGCTGACGTGCTCATGGTCGTTGACCTTCCGACGCTGGGAGGTGCTGGGGTCCTTCGCGGTGCTGGGGTCCTTCCCCGTGCTGGGACCGCAGGCGGCGGACCGCTCCGGCGTCCAGGGGGTTCCCCGCGAGGCGCGCGGCGTGCACCGCGGCCCCGAGGTGCGGGGGCAGGAGGGGTTCGCGCAGGTCGTAGCGGCCCGGTTCGCGGGTCACGGCCTCGCGGAACGACGCCCGGACGTGGGGGTTGGTGAACATCCCCCCCGACCAGGAGACGGGGACGGGGTGCGCGGGGTCGAACCCCAGGACGTCGGCCTCGACGTCGACGAGCAGGGCGAGCTCGCGGCCCGCGTCGGTGAGGATCGCGAGCGCCGCGGCGTCCCCGGCGTCGGCGGCCTCGCCGACGGCGAGGCTGAGCGCGGCGACGTTCCCGCGGTCGCCGTGCCAGCGGTTCAGGACGACGTCGACGACGTCGAGGTCGGTAGTGAGGTCGAGGGCGCGGCGCACGGCGTCCACCAGGGGACCGGGGGCGAGGCGCCCGTCGGCCATGCGGCTGAAGGCGTTCAGGCCGCGCACGCCGACCCAGTAGCCGGAGCCCTCGTCGCCGAACACCTCGCCCCAGCCGCCGGCGCGGGCGCTGCGGCCGGCGTTCTCGCCGTAGTCGATGGACCCCGTGCCGGCCACCACGTTGATGCCGTCGACGCCGCCGAGGGAACCGGCCCAGCCGCAGACCATGTCGTTGCCGCAGGCGTAGCGGGTGCTGCCGAGGACCCGTTCCGGCAGGGCGTCCAGCGCGGGGACGTCGCGGCTGACCTCGCCGTAGGCGGGCAGGCCGAAGAACGCGTGGGTGATCTCGCCCGGCGTCGTGCCGGCGTCGGCGCAGACCGCCTCGATCCCCTCCCGCAGGAGGGGTTCGACGATCTGCAGGCCGCTCATGAGGTAGTAGGTGCTCGCGGTCCGGGCCTGCGCGAGCAGGGAACCGTCGGGGCCGAGCAGGCAGAACGCCGTCTTCGTCCCGCCGCCGTCGACGCCGAGGAACACCTCAGCCCTCCGCGCGGGGCAGCGGGTGGATGCGCACGCCCTGCACGACGCGGTTGACCTCGCCGCCCGGGAACGGGTTGTCGGGCGTGCGGCCGGCCGCGACCGAGCACGCGAGGGCGAGGGCCTGCGCGGGCAGCACGGCGACGAGCGCCCACACCGCGTCGGTCCAGCCCGCGCGGCGCGGGACGCGCCACCACCGGCCCGCGGCGGGTTCCTCGCCGTCGACGACCGCGACGCGGTCGGCGCCCAGGGCCTCGACCAGCTCGGCGGCGATGTCCTCGTCGTAGACCCGGGTCCCGGGGTCCCCGGACAGGTAGACCACGGCGAGGGTGCCGTCGTCCAGCATCGACTTGGGCCCGTGCCGGAAGGCCATCGAGGAGTCGCCGAGGGCGATCAGCCCGCCCGCGGTGAGCTCCAGGCACTTCAGCGCCGACTCGTGGGCCAGGCCCTTCAGCGGGCCCGAGCCCAGGTAGACCAGCCGGCGGGGCGCGGTGGCGGCCACCTCGGTCGCGAGGTCCGCGAGGCCGTCGAGCACCTCGGTGGCCACGTCGGCGAGGGCGTCGACGTCGACCTCGGCGCCGAAGCACAGCAGGGTCGCCAGCGCCATCGACGTGAACGACGACGTCATGGCGAACCCGCGGTCGTTGGTCTCGGGCGGCAGCGTCACCACGACGGCGTTCGGGGCGTCGGCGCAGCGCCGGGCGAGCTCGCCGTCGGCGTTGCAGGTGACGACGAGGTGGTGCACGGCGGGGGCGAGGGCGTCGACGACCTCGACGGCCGCCACCGACTCGGGGCTGCTGCCGCTGCGGGCGAAGGAGACGAGCAGGACGGGCGCCCCGCCGGCCAGGAGCCCGTGCGGTGCGGAGACCAGGTCGGTCGTCGCGACGGCCTCGACCGGACGGCCCAGCAGGCGGCTGAGGTCGGGGGCGAGGACCTCGCCCGCGAAGGAGGAGGTGCCGGCGCCGGTCAGGAGGACGCGGGTGCGGGGGTCGGCCAGCGCCGCGGCGAGCAGGCGGTCGACGTCGTCGCGGACGCCGGCCACGACGCGGGCGGTGGCGCGCCAGACGTCGGGCTGCTGGTGGATCTCCCGCCCGGTCCAGCTGGCGGTGAGGAGGTCGGTGCCGATGGCCATGCGGACGGGCCTTCCGGTCGGGTGCGGTGGTCGTCGGGACGCTACTGGTCTGCAACTGGGCGGTCAATGGTCTGGACTGGTTCGTCCACCGGCCGCGCGGGGTCGCGCTGGTACGTTGCCGCGGGTGGGCGTGCGGGAGGTCAAGGCGCTGCTGAGCCCGGACGAGCTACCCCTGTACCTGCGCCTGGCCGAGCGCCTGACCGAGGACCTCCGCGCCGCCGACGGGGAGGGCGGGGCGCGGCTGCCCTCCGAGCGCCAGCTCGCCGAGCGCTACGAGACCTCCCGCGTCACCATCCGCGCGGCCCTCGGCGAGCTGCGCGAGCGCGGCCTGCTCGTCTCGCTGCCCGCGCGCGGCTGGGCGCTGGCGGCGGCCCCCGCGGCACGGGGGCAGGCCCCCGGCGCCCGGGTCCTGGGCTTCAGCGACCTGGCCGCCCAGCGCGGGCTCCGCACCCGCAGCCGGGTGCTGTCCGCGGCCGTGCGGCCCGCCACCACGCGCGAGGCCGAGCTGCTGCGCACCGTCGCCGGCGCCGACCTGTTCGAGCTGCGCCGGCTGCGCTACCTCAACGACCTCGTCATCGCGCTGGAGCACAACCGGCTGCCGCTGACGGTCGCCCCGGCCCTGGCGACGACGGACTTCAGCGCGACCTCGCTCTACGACGTGCTGCGCGCCGCGGTGCCCGCGCAGACCCCGCGCCACGCCGACTACTCGGTCGAGGCGCGCAACGCCCACGCCGAGGAGCGCGACCTCCTGGAGATCTCCGGGCCTGTGCCGATCCTGGCGGCGACCCAGCTCACGTTCAACCAGGACGCGGTGCCGATCGAGCTCACCGTGCAGGCCTACCGGGGCGACCGCTACACGTTCCACGCCTCCATCACGGACTGACGCCGCAGCCGCTGTCCTGTTCAACCGCAACCGCTTCCACCGCCGGGTGACCCGCGGGGCTCAAGCGCGCGCCGTGGATGTCGACACCTTCCCGTGCCCCCTCGCCCGCCGGCCACCTCCTCGCCCCTGGCGAGCGGTGCGTCGACCCCGCGCAGCCTCGCGGTGACGTCGGGGAGCTTCTACGTCGCGGGGGGCCTGACGGCCCTGCTGGTGACCTGGGGCGCGGTCGGCTTCGCCACCCCCGCGGGCCGGCTGCTGACCCTGGTGGGCGGGGTCGCGCTGGTCGTCGGGGCGCTCCTGCTCGGGTGGCGCGGCCAGCTGCCGGAGCGGGTCTGGCACGCGGTGGTGGCCGCCGGGACCGGGCTCGTCGCGCTGGCCGTCGCCGTCGCCCCCGACGCGGCGTCCGCCGTCGCCCTGTCGTCGGTGTTCACCTTCATCGCGATCGACGCGTTCTCGTTCTTCCGCCCCCGCGAGGCCGTCGGCCAGCTGGTGCTGCTGGTCGTGGCCTCGAGCGCCGCCCTGCTCTCCCACGCCGAGCTGAGCGCGGGCGTCGCCGCGGGCGAGGCGGTCGTGCTCGCCTGCATCGCCCTGGTCGTCGGCCGCCTCGTCGCGACGGCCGCCACGGCCACGCTCGACCCCCTCACGGGCCTGCTGAACCGGCGGGGGTTCGACCGCGCGTGCGACGACCTCGTGGCCGCCGCGGAGCGCGCCGGCACGCCGCTGTCGGTGGCGCTGGTCGACGTCGACGGGTTCAAGGGCGTCAACGACGGGCTCGGTCACGCGGCGGGCGACGACCTGCTGCGGGCCATCGCCGCCGGGTGCCGCGCGCTGCTGCCCCCGTCCGCCGTCCTGGCCCGCTGCGGCGGCGACGAGTTCGCCGTCCTGCTGCCCGGGTGCGGCGGGGACGAGGCGTTCCGGGTCGTCGACGCGGTGCGGGCGGCGAGCGACCGGACCACCCTGTCCTGCGGCGTCGCCGAGCTCGCGCCCGGCGAGACCGGCGCGGACGTGCTGCGGCGCGCGGACACCGCCATGTACGCCGCCAAGCGCGCGGGCCGCGACCGCACGGCCCTGGCCGACGTCGGCGACCCGACGCTGGTGCGCGACCTCGCCCTCGCGCTGCGCTCGGGGGCCGTGCACGTGGCGCTGCAGCCGATCTGGCGCCTGGACGGCGAAGGGGTCGTCGGCGTCGAGGCCCTCGCGCGGTGGACCGACCCCGTGCGCGGCGTCGTGCCGCCGGCCGAGTTCGTCCCGGTCGCCGAGGCGGCCGGGCTCATCGGCGAGCTCGGCGGGCTCGTCCTGGAGCGCGCCTGCCGCGAGGTCGCCGTCCTCGTCGAGGCGTGGGACACCCCGCTCGTCCTGACCGTGAACGTCTCGGGCCGCCAGCTGGTCGAGGTGGGCTTCGTCGACCGGGTCCTCGCGACGCTCGCGCTGACCGGGTGGACGCCGGCGGCCCTCGTCGTGGAGGTCACCGAGAGCCTGCTCGACGCGACCACGCCCGCCGCGACCGAGGCCCTGCGCGGGCTGCGCCGCGCGGGCGTGGCCGTCGCCATCGACGACTTCGGCACCGGCTACGCGGCCCTGAGCCGCCTCGACGCGGCACCCGCCGACTTCGTGAAGCTCGACGCGCAGTTCATCGCGGACATCACGACCTCCCCGCGCCGCGCCGCCGTGCTGCGCGCGGTGCTCGACCTGTGCGCCGGCCTCGGCCTCGCGGTCATCGCCGAGGGCGTGGAGCGCCACGACCAGGCGGACCTGCTGCGGGAGCTGGGCTGCCCGCTCGCGCAGGGCTACCTCTTCGCCCGCCCCCTGCCCGTCGCGGACCTCGTGGCGCGCGCCCCCCGCGGACCCGCCGCGCCGCTCGCGACGGGCAGCGGGGCGGCCGTGCTCCGCTGAGGCGGCCCCGGGCGGTGCCGCCGCTCAGATCGCCTTGCCGGGGTTGAGCAGGCCCAGCGGGTCGAAGGCGGCCTTGACCGCGCGCTGCAGGTCCAGCGAGTCCTCGCCGAGCTCCTCGCGCAGCCACGCGCGCTTGAGGATCCCGACGCCGTGCTCGCCCGTCAGCGTCCCGCCGAGGCTCAGCGCCAGCGTGAACACCGCCCCGGCCGCCTCCCACGCGGGCCCCTCCGTCACGCTCTCGCCGCGCGGGACCACGACGATGGGGTGCAGGTTGCCGTCGCCCGCGTGGGCGAGGGTCGCGATGCGGACGCCGGTGCGCGCCGAGATCGCGGCGATGCCCTCCACGGCCGCGGCGAGCTGCGAGCGCGGGACCGCGACGTCCTCGATGAACACGTCGCCCGTGAGCTCCAGCGACGGCAGCCCGGCCCGGCGCGCCTCGAGGAGCTCCGCGGCCTCGACGGGGTCCGTCGTCGCGCGCCAGTTGGGCGTGAACGCGCCGATCACCGCCCCGATCGCCTCGACGTCGGCCTGCGCGCCCCGGCCGTCGCACTGCGCGATGAGCATCGCCGCGCCCGCGGAGCGCAGCGACGTCCCGCGCGCGGCGTCGACGGCGAGCAGCGTCGCCCCGTCGAGCAGCTCCAGCACCGACGGCTGCAGGCGGGCCGCCGTGATGGCCGCGGCCGCGGCGGCGGCGTCGCCCACGTCGGCGAAGTGCGCGGCCAGGGTGGCGACGACGTCGGGGCGGGGGCGCAGGCGCAGGGTCGCGCCGACGACCACGGCGAGGGTGCCCTCCGAGCCGACGACGAGGCTCGTGAGGTCGTAGCCGGCGACGCCCTTGACCGTCTGACGCCCCGTGCGCACGCGCCGCCCGTCGGCCATCACGAGGTCGAGGCCCAGCACGGCCTCGCGCGTCACGCCGTACTTGGCGCACCGCAGCCCGCCCGCGTTGGTGGCGATGTTCCCGCCGATCGAGCAGTACGCGGCGCTCGCCGGGTCCGGCGCGTAGAAGAGCCCGTGCTCCGCGGCCGCGGCGTCGAGGTCGCCCGTCAGCACGCCGGGCTCGACCACGGCGACCTGGTCGGCGGGGCGCAGGTCCACGATCCGGTCCATGCCCGACAGGTCGAGCACGACCTCGCCGGCCTGGGCCGACGCGCCCGCGGCCAGCCCGGAGCCCGCGCCGCGCGGCACGACGGGCACCCGGTGGGCGGTGGCCCAGCGCATCGTCTCCACGACGTCCTCGACGCGCGTGGCCCGCACGACGGCGTCGGGCAGGCTCGCGGGGCGGTGACCGGAGCGGTCGGTGGCCACGGCCTGCCGGTCCGCGAGCGCGGTGCGCAGGCCGGTGGGGGCGCCGTCCAGCGGCAGCGGGGGGACGGCGGTGTCGGGGCGGGCCACGGGCCGAGGGTAGTTCGGCTCCGCGCGGGGTGCCCCGCCGTCAGGACGGTGCGGTGACCGCGCGGTAGGTCCGCTCGAGGGTCTGGCGGGCCGGTTCGCCGAGGCGCTGGACGACCGTGACGTAGAGGCAGTCCACGACCAGCAGCGAGCCCGTCCGGCTGGCCATGGACCCCGCGCGGTAGGCGGTCTCGCGCCCGGCCGCGAGCAGCACGTGGTCGGCGACCGCCGCCAGGGGTGAGGCGGCGGTGCTGGTCAGGGCCACGACGGTCGCCCCGCGGGCGACGGCCTCGCGCGCGGAGCGGACCACGTCGGGGGTGCGCCCGGAGTGGCTCACGGCCAGCAGCACGTCGCCGGGGTGCAGGCCCGCGGCGGACACGAGCGCCGCGTGCCCCTCGGTGCGCGGGCGGCAGACCACGCCCACGCGGGCCAGCTTCTGCTCCAGGTCCAGCGCGACGACGGCGGACGCGCCGATCCCGCAGCAGTCCACGACGCGGGCGGCCGCGACGGCGTCCGCGGCGGCCGACAGGGCGGCGACGTCGAGGGTGCGGGCCGTGGCGGCGATGGCCTCGGCCTCGACGGCCGCGAGCGTCGCGACGACCTGGGCGGTGTCGTCGGTGTCGGTGAGGGTGCCGGACAGCAGGCCCAGCGCCGGGGGTGCGGTGCCCTCGACGGCCGAGGCGGCCAGGGCCAGGCGCAGCTGCGGGTATCCCGCGAAGCCCAGCGCGCGGGCCGTGCGCACGACCGTCGCCTCGCTCGTGCCCGCGCGGTGCGCGAGGTCGGTCACCGTCAGCTGCGCGCACGCGCCCGGGTCGTCGAGCATGGCCTGCAGGACGCGGGACACCGACGACGTCGCGGACGGGATGGCCGCGAGCAGGTGCGCGTGCAGGGCCGCGGGCCGGGGGACCTCCACCGCGCACCCCCTCCACCGGTCGAGCCGCGGCCGGTCCGCCACCGACCCTGGCGCTAGTTTTCGTGCGTCGGTACAGTCGTGTCAACTTCCTTCACAGCGGCTGGAGCCCCTCATGAGCACCCCCGTCCTCGGCCACCTGGTCCGCGCGGAGATCGCCGAGCAACCGTCCGTGGCCGACCGCGTGCTGACCGCCGCCGGTGGCGAGCTCACCCGCCTCGCCGCCGTGCTGCGCGAGGCGGCCCCCCGCGCCGTCCTGCTGACCGCCCGGGGGACGAGCGACCACGCCGCGCTCTACGCCAAGTACCTGCTCGAGGTCGGGCTGGGCCTGCCCTGCGGGCTGACCTCCACCTCGACGCTGACGGTCTACGGCGCGACCCCCGACCTGCGCGGCGTGCTGTGGATCAGCATCAGCCAGTCCGGCGGCTCGCCCGACCTCGTCGAGTCCACGGCCGCCGCCCGCCGCGCCGGGGCCATCACGCTCGCCGTGACCAACGCCCCCGACAGCCCGCTGGCCCGGGCCGCCGAGCACCACCTCGCCGTGCACGCCGGCCCGGAGCTCGCGGTGGCCGCGACCAAGAGCTACACCGCGCAGCTGCTCACCCTCTGGCTGCTGGTCACCACGTGGCGCGGCGCCCCGACCACCGCGGCCGCGGCCGTTCCCGGGTTCCTGCAGGCCGCGGTCGACGCGAGCGACGTCCCGGACGTGGCCTCGCGCTACCGCTTCGTCGACCGCCTCGTCACCACCGCGCGCGGCTACTCCTACCCGACGGCGCGCGAGGCGGCGCTGAAGCTCATGGAGACCTCCTACCTGTCGGCGCAGGCCTTCTCCGCGGCCGACCTCATGCACGGACCGCTGGCCATGGTCGACGCCGACCGTCCCGTCATCGCGGTCGTGGCGGAGGGGCCGGGGGGCGACGCCATGGCGCCCGTGCTCGCCGCGCTGCGCGACCGCGGCGCCGACGTGTGCGCCGTCGCCCCGCCGCACCTGGCCTCCTCCGCCACCGTGCGCCTCGACCTGCCGGCCGGGATGCCCGAGGACCTCGCCCCCGTCGTGCAGATCGTCCCGCTGCAGCGGCTCGCCCTCGAGATGGCCGTCGCCCGCGGCCTCGACCCCGACGCCCCCCGCGGCCTGCGGAAGATCACGGAGACCCGGTGAGCACGGTCCTCGTCGCGCACGGCACGGTGCGCACCGGCCGCCGCGTCCTGACCGACGGCTGGCTCCTGCTGCGCGACAGCGTGGTCGCCGCGCTCGGCGAGGGCCCCGTCCCGGACGCGCAGCGGGCCGCGGCCGACGAGGTCGTCGACGCGCGCGGCGCGCACGTGGTCCCCGGCTTCGTGGACCTGCACTGCCACGGCGGCGGCGGCGAGCAGTTCGGCGGGACGGGCGAGGCGGCGCTGCGCTCGGCCCGGACCGTGGCCGCCACCCACCGCGCGCACGGCACGACCACGCTCGTCGCGAGCCTCGTGAGCCGACCCGTCGCCGAGCTGCGCGAGACGGTCGCGGCGCTCGCGGACCTCGTCGGTGACGGCGTGCTCGCCGGCGTGCACCTGGAGGGCCCGTGGCTCAGCCCCGCCCACCGCGGGGCCCACGACCCGGAGCTGCTGGCCGACCCCGTGGCCGCCGACGTCGAGGACCTGCTGCGCGTGGCCGGCGGTGTCGTGCGCGTCGTGACCGTCGCCCCCGAGCTGGCGGGCGGCCTGGCCGCCGTCGAGCGGATCGCGGGCCACGGCGCGATCGCGGCCGTCGGGCACACCGACGCCGACGCGGACCTCGCGCGCGCGGCCGTCGACGCGGGCGCCCGCCTCGCGACGCACCTGTTCAACGCCATGCCGCCCGTGCACCACCGCGCCCCCGGGCCGGTCGTGGCGCTGCTCGAGGACGAGCGCGTCGTCGTGGAGCTCATCGCCGACGGCGTCCACCTGCACCCGCTGACCGTGGCCCACGCCGCGCGCAGCGCCGGCCCGGCGCGCACCGCCCTGGTCACCGACGCCATGGCCGCCGCGGGGTCCGCCGACGGCGACTACCTGCTCGGCGACCTGCGCGTGGAGGTGCGCAAGGGCACGGCCCGCCTGGCCGACGGTGGCTCGATCGCCGGGAGCACCCTCACGCTGGACCGGGCCGTGGCCTTCGCCGTGCGGACGTCGGGCCTGGACCTCGACGCCGCCCTGGCCGCGGTGACCACGGTCCCCGCGGCCCTGCTGGGCCGGTCGGACCGGGGGCACCTGGAACCCGGGGCCACCGGCGGCGCCGTGCTGCTGGACGAGCGGCTGGACCTCGTGCGCGTGCTGGCCTGACGTCCGGGCTTCCGCGGAGCGAACGTGTGGCGGAGCGGCCCACGAGCTGCGGATCCCGTCGCCGACGGCGCGTTGCGCGACGGAAACGCGCGCGCGTCCTTGCTCCGGGTGTGCCGCCCGGGACACACTGGCGGACCGTGCCCGACCTGGAGGTGTGCCCGCTGTGCCGTCCCACCCGCTGATCCCGCTGCGCACCGACGAGTACGAGCTGAACCTCGACGTGCTGCGGTCCTCGGGCCGGCTCGCCCCGAGCATGCGCTTCGCCTCCGTCGTCCTGGCCGAGCCCCCCAAGGCCGAGGTGCTGGGGTGGTCGGCCGGTGACCCGGTGCCGCGGCGCGCGAAGTCCGTGCTGTGGGACCGCGGCGACAACCGCACCTACGAGGTGCTCGTGGACCTCGTGGCGCGCGAGCTGCTGGCCTTCGAGCACCTCCCCGGGGTCACCCCGAACTTCACCGTCGACGAGTGGCACGAGTGCGAGGTGGCCCTCAAGGCCGAACCCCGCGTGGTGGCGGCGCTGGCCGAGCGCGGCCTCACCGACCTCGACCTCGTCCTCATCGACGTCTGGACCTACGGCCACGGCGTGATGCCGGAGGAGCACCGCGACCGCCGCCTGGGCTGGGCCGACGTGTGGCACCGCGCGACGCCGCACGGCAACCCCTACGCCCACCCCGTGCACGGGCTGAAGTTCGTCGTCGACATGAACACCTTCGAGCTTCTGGAGATCGACGTCGCGGACGAGATCGCCCCGCCCGCGCCGGTGATGGGGGAGTACGAGCCCGAGCTCGTGCCGGGGTTCACGCCCCGCGAGGGCCTGCGCGCCCTCGACGTCTCCCAGCCCGACGGGCCCTCGTTCACGGTCGACGACGACGGGGAGCTGCGCTGGCAGAACTGGTCGATGCGGATCGGCTTCACCTACCGCGAAGGCCTGGTGCTGCACCAGGTCCGCTACGACGACCACGGCACCGAGCGCGAGATCGCCTACCGGATGTCGTTCGCCGAGATGATCGTCCCCTACCGCGACCCGGGTTTCGAGCACCGCCGGCGCACGGCCTACGACATCGGCGAGTGGGGCCTGGGGTACATGACCACGTCGCTGGAGCTCGGCTGCGACTGCCTCGGGGAGATCCGCTACCTCGACGCGGTCCTGCCCGACTCCCACGGCGTCCCGTACACGATCACCAACGCCGTCTGCCTGCACGAGGAGGACGACGCGGTCCTCTGGAAGCACGTCGACGCCGACGGCCGCGCGGAGGTCCGCCGCTCGCGCCGCATGGTGGTCTCGTTCCACGCCACCGTCGCGAACTACGAGTACCTCGTCTACTGGCGCTTCCAGCTCGACGGCACGATCGAGTGCGAGGTGCGCGCCACGGGC
>Ga0160428_1001114_pt1 | contig 22376 bp, 23 predicted proteins | sample SolpanmetagenomM_FD_108198 | JGI IMG/M metagenome (GOLD analysis project Ga0160428, IMG submission 108198) | Solar panel surface microbial communities from Lawrence Berkeley National Laboratory, California, USA - M | ecosystem: Engineered > Built environment > Solar panel > Unclassified ... | reverse complement strand
CTCGAACGGGATCGGGTCGTTCGCCGCCGCGTCGAAGCCGCGGTCGGGGTGCAGCAAATGCGCTCTCATCGGACCAGCCTCCGCCGGAGTTGCTCGAAGGTCAGCCCGCGCCTCTCCGCCAGCGCGCGGGCATAGGCTAATCCGTCGGCGGGGCGGCGAATGATGCGGAAGGTGCGCACGGATGGATCGGCCGGATCGACGTCGCTGACCAGGCTGACGGCGCCGTCCAACCCGGCCAGCGCGTCCAGAAACGTCACGCAAACGCCTATCGCGCCCACGGCGAGCACGCGGCGCAGCACTTCGGTGCTGAGAAAGAGCTGATCGTCCAGACCGGTCGAGTTGAATACCTCATTAAGCACCACCAGGCTTTCGGTCGTCATGGCGGCGCAGGTCGCGTGGAGGTCCATCAACTCGTCCTCGAGCTTGCCGCGTAGATTGGCGACGCTCTCCGACCGCTCGAAATGGGTGAAGATTCGGTTCGGCAGGAACAGGCGCGCCAGTGTGCCCGGCACGGGGCAGCCCAGGGCGGCCAAGTAGTGCGCCTGGCCGAAGGCGCGGGCGAAGGTGGTCTTGCCGCCCTGGTTCGGCCCGGTGACCACCAGCAAACGCTCCGCGCCCGACAGCGCGAACCCGTTGCGCACGATCGGCTTGCCCGCCGGGACCAGCTTGGCCGCCAGCGCCAGGTCGAACCCGTCATCGAGCGTCGTCTCCTTGTCGGTGGCCGACACCGCCGGCGTGCAGAACGGCAACCCGGCGCGGCGGAGTGGGGCGATGTAGGCGAGATAGGACGTGTAGAAGCCGACCTCCCGGTCCAGCCTCGCGACGAGGGGATCGATGAAGTCCGGATGCGCCGCCACGAAGCGGGAGAGTTCGGCGAAGGGCGCGGGAAACTGGCGGGACACCGAGCTGAGGATGCCGGCCTCGATGTGGTCGAGCCCTCCGCCGTCCGCGGCGGCCTTCGGGCGCGGTGCCGGGCCGTCCGCCTCGCGGAAGCGGGCGAAGCGGCCGTGCACCGTGTCCGTGTAGTCGGGCTCGCCAGCGTGGCGGCGGATGACGACGCTGTCGCCGCGGAACAGCAGCCCGTACTGGACCGTCGCCAGCGCGGCCCTGCAACGCGCGACGCCACCCTCCAATGAGGCGAAACCCGCTCCGCCAATAAGCCCCTCCAGATAGGCGAGGCAGGCCAACAGCCCGGCCGAGCGTGGTCCTTCGTCCCGCCACGCCGTCGCCAACGCCCGCACTGTCCCGCAGTAGCGACCAGCCGCGCGCAGCGTAACGGCATCGCGATGCGCCGCCCGGTCCACCTTGGACGCATAGGCGAGGTCCGCGCGGACGAGCCGCATCGCGTCCCGGAACGGTGCCACAGGTGTCAGCAGCCCAGGGTGGTCCAGATCGCTGAATACCGCTTGTCGAAACCGCACGACCGCCTCGTCGCGCCGCGCGCTCCAGAACACAGGGCGAAGCACGTCCGCATCCACAAGGGGCACGAGCGCGTCGATGACCTGGTCGAGGTTGAGGTCCACGAAACAGCCGGGCTGCGCGGAGGTGAACGCGTCGAATTCGCGCGGCGCGAGTATGCTGGTGAAGGGGGTGGGACAACCGTCGAAAGGCATGATCTTCCTCCTGCTCAAAAGCCAGAGGAGTCATCGGCCCGTGGTCGGGCGGTTACGGGGAACTCCATCCCCTGCCGGTCCATTGGGCCAGCGTCGTCAATTATGTTGGTCGACGACCAGCCGGTTTCCAGAGGGCAACCCTCTTTCCTGCCGAGTGGCCGGAAATTAGGCATATCATTGCCATCTTGCAGAGAGGTCATGGAAATTCCCGCTACAAAATTTGCTACCGGGTGCAGCAATTGCGTCCGGGGTTAAAGCGAGTAGATCAGGTTAATTAGCCGGCAATGTGACGCATTCGATCTTGTCCACTGAGGGGTAGAACTTCCGAATCCTCGGAATGGCCTTTTGGCAAGCAGCGAGACTGTGAAACCCCTGTATCGCGGATGCACCTCCCGTGAAGCCGTAACTACCGTGCAAGCTAAAGAGCATTACAAACATCACCATTCAATGAGCCTTCCTGCTGGTAATATTTAGCGTTATTTACGTTTTGCGAGGTTGGTGACCTCCGCGTGCTATGAGGTGCTCTCGGGCTGATCCGTCGTGAGAAGCCATAACGTTACCAACGCAGGTGGTATAGCGGCCGCGACGCCACTCCACGGCCCGGCGACGAGATGCAGCACTGCGCCGGCGAGCGCACCCGCGACGAAGCCCAGGATCGGGAACGCCGCACTGACCATCGTTTCCCGATCCGGTGAGACCAGCACCTTGCCCGTGGCCACCCCCGCCCACCCCCGCAGTCGCATGCCCAACTCGCAGCCGAAATCGGTCATGTTGCTGGTCACGTGCGTCGTCCGCTCGTGGGGCGAGAGCAGGTAGGTGGACGCCGCGTTCTGCACCCCCATCGCTGCCGCGAAGCCGCCGATCACCGCCATGGCGTCCCACGGTCCGGCCGGCAGCAGCGCCATGACGAGGCCGCCTATCAGGATCAGCGCGGTTTCAGTGCCGACCAGCACGGCGAGCGTCGCGCTAGGACGGCGTGCGGCAGGATGCGTCAGCACCACGCCGGCCCCGATCGCGCCGGCGAGGAAACACGCTACCGCCAAAATCCCGAAAACCAGAAGTCGATGATCACCGCCGACGAAGCCAACCATCGAATGCGTCGTCGTGCCCGTCATGTGCGACGAATAGCGGCCGACGCCGGCCAGCCCGGCTGCGTCCACTACCCCCGCCACCGCGGCCAACACCACGGCCAGCCTGCCTTTCCAGTTCATATCGTACTCCCGATGCCGCGTGAGAAAACGAGGAACGTGCCGAGAGCCGCCACCATCACGGCTCCCACGATCGCGAAGGCCGTGCCGTAGCCCAGCACGCCGATCAGCAGCCCGGCCAATAGTGGCCCGCCCGCATGGCCCACATCCCACAAGCTGCCAAACACGCCCATGGCGGCTCCGAACGCGTTGCCTCGCGTCAGGTCGCCGATCGTGGCCGTCGTGGCCGGCGTCACCAGCGCGGTCCCGAGCCCAAAGACGATGCCGAGTGCCAGCAGTGGCCAGAACCCGGCGACATGTGGAATGGCGGTCAGCGTGCTCGCCGCCAGCAGCACGCCGGCGATGATCGGCGGCCGTCGTCCGATCCGGTCCGCAACCCCGCCCAGCAGCGGCCGACCTGCCACCGACACTACCGCCTGCCCGGCTGACAGCACTCCAATGTACGTCACGGGGATACCGATCGAGAGCGCGTAGAGCGGCAGGTAGGCCTGAAGCGTACCGACGCCTGCGTACAACGTGCCCTCGACCAGGCTGACCAGTCGGATCTGGGGATCGCCAGCGATCTGGCGGATGCCGGCCACCGCATCGCGCCAGACCGGCTTGCCGCTCGAGGCAGCGGGCGCGTCATGCGGGAGCGGCAGGATGGCGAGCAGCGCCGCGATCCCGATCACGCCGGCGACGAGGAACGCGGGCGTGAACCCGCCATGCGCGAGCACGAGCGCGCCGAGCACCGGCCCGAGCACCACGCCGGCATTCTCCGCCGCACCGTAGAGGCCAAGCCGCCTGCCGCGCTCGCCAGGGAAACTTTTCGCCACCAGGGCGGAGGCGGCTGGAGCGTAGAGTGCGGTCGAGAGGCCGTGGTAGAGCCGCACCAGCAACAGCACCGGCCAGGTCGCGACCGCGAGGTAGAGGAACGGCGCCGTCGCCTTGACCAGCAGCCCGGCCAGCATCAGCCGTCGGAAACCGAACAAATCCGCTAAGCTCCCCGCCGGTAGCTTGACGAAAATTCCGGTGATCGTCACCGCTGCGACCAGCAATCCGATCAGCGCGGTTGGTGCGCCGATATGGCGGGCGAATAGCGCAGTGACCGGGCTGCGGACCATCTCGTAGCCGAGCCGCCCCAGGAACCCGGCGCCGCACAGCAGCACGAAGCAACGTGGCCGAAGACTCATCGCGCCTGCCCGATCACGAACGGAGGAGCAAGACGACATCGGCCCAGCCCGGCCCCCACGTTCGGCCTTGGCAAGCAGCCAAAGGGCGATCGACCTTGGACTACAACGACCTCCACCCCGGCAACGGCGGCGAAACCCATCAGGTAGCGGATGCCGACCATCCGGTCTTGACGACCAACCACGGCATGCCGATCAGCGACAACCAGAACCAGTTGAAAGCAGGCCGCCGCGGTCCCGTCCTGATCGAGGACGAGGTTTATCGTGAGAAGATGAACCATTTCGACCACGAGCGGATTCCAGAGCGCATCGTGCATGCGCGCGGGACCGGGCTGCACGGCTACTTCGAGTGCACCGACAGCCTGGCCGACATCACCTGCGCCGACCTGTTTAGCAAGAAGGGCCAGCGGACGGAGGTGTTCGCCCGCTTCTCCACCGTGACCGGCGGCGCCGGCTCGGTCGACACCCCGCGCGACGTGCGCGGCTTCGCGGTCAAATTCTACACCCGCGAGGGCAACTGGGACCTGGTCGGCAACAACATCCCGATCTTCTTCATCCAGGACGCCATCAAGTTCCCCGACCTGATCCACTCCGTGAAGATGGAGGCCGACCGTGGCTACCCGCAGGCCGCCACCGCGCACGACACGTTCTGGGACTTCATCTCGCTGATGCCGGAAGCCACCGCGATGGCGATGTGGATCATGTCCGACCGCACCATCCCGCGCTCGCTGGCGACCATGGAGGGGTTCGGCATCCATACCTTCCGGTTCGTCAACAAGGACGGCAAGTCGACCTTCGTGAAGTTCCACTGGAAGCCGAAATACGGCCTGGCCTCCTCGATCTGGGACGAGAACGTCAAGATCACCGGCGCGGACCCCGACTTCCAGCGCCGCGACATGTTCGAGCGAGTGGGCCGTGGCGACTACCCGGAGTGGCAACTGGGCGTGCAGCTGTTCGACCAGGAGTTCGCCAACAGCCAGCCCTACGACGTGCTGGACGCGACCAAGATCATCCCGGAGGAGGTGCTGCCGATCCGCTTCATCGGCCGCATGGTGCTGGACCGCTACCCGGACAACTACTTCGCCGAGACGGAGCAGGTCGCGTTCTCGCCGGCGCATCTCGTGCCCGGCATCGACAACAGCGACGACCCGCTGCTGCAAGGCCGGCTGTTCTCCTATCTCGACACGCAGCTGAGCCGGCTCGGCACCACCAATTGGCCACAGATCCCGGTCAACCAGGCCAAGGGTCGACCCGGCGGCTGCCCGTTCATGAACCTGCAGCGCGACGGCACCATGCAGATGACGGTGCCCAAGGGCCGCGCCAACTACGAGCCGAACTCGCTTCATCTGGCCGGCGAGCCCGGTGGTCCTCGCGAGGATCAGGTCAATGGCTTCCATACGTTCCCGGCGGAGGAGAAGGGCCCCAAGCTCCGCATTCGCGCCGAGAGCTTCGCCGACCATTACACCCAGGCGCGGATGTTCTGGCGCTCGCTGGACAAGGCCGAGCAGGACCACACGGCGTCCGCGTACGTATTCGAGCTGTCGAAGTGCTCGCTCGAGCACGTGCGGCTGGCCATGATGGCCAATCTGCGCAACGTGGACGAGGACCTGGCCAAGCGCGTGGCCGCCGGTTTGGCGATGGAGCTGCCGCCGGCGTCGCCAACGAAGGTTCCGGTGCAGGAAATGGCGCCGTCGCCGGCGGTGCGGATCATCAACGGACCGATGGACAAGAAGTCGCTGAACGGCAAGCCGGTCGGCATCCTGTTCGCCGACGGCACGGACGCGGCCGAACTCGACCGGGTCAAGTCGTCGGTCAAGCAGGCGGGCGGCCATCCGGTGCTGATCGCGCCCAAGGTCGGCGCGGTGAAGCTGTCCGACGGCAGCACGGTCAAGGCCGACGCGCAGCTCTACGGCGCGCCGTCCGCCTCCGTCGAGGCGTGCGCGGTAGTGTTGTCGGACGCCGGATGCAAGGCGATGCTGAAGGAGGGCGCGGCCGTGCAGTGGGTGATGGACGCGTTCGGCCACGCCAAGGCGATCGGTTACAGCGCCGCCGCCAAGCCGTTGCTGGACAAGGCCGGCGTCGAGACGGACGCGGGGATCACCGACCTCGCCGGCTTCGTCGAAGCCGCCAAGACCCGCTACTGGGCCCGCGAGGAGAAGGTCCGCACGCTGGCCTGAACGAGTGTGCATCAGCCGGGCCGAACGGCCCGGCTGACCGTTCAATGATGCAGGAATAGTGGGATGCTCGCTCCTTCGAGCACCTCCTGCGTCGCGCCACCGAACAGCCGTTCGAACAAGCGCCGATGCGTGAACGCGCCCATTACCAGCAACTCGGCCCCGGCCGCGTCCACTTCCTCAAGCAGCGCCGACCCGATGTCTCGGTCGGCCAAAGCGAAGCGATGGAGATCCGCCGGCCTGCCGCGCCGCGCCAGCGCCGCCATCAGCTGTTCCGGTTGGCTGACCCGGTCATGCCCCTCCTCGGCTTCCAGCACCACCACGCGTTCGGCCGCCTCCAGCATCGGCAGCGCGGCCTCCGCGGCGGCCTCGGCCGCCGGGCTCCGCTCCCATGCCAGCGCGACCACGCGGTCCCGCAGCGCCACCGCCCGATTCGGCATCAGTAGAAGCGGGGCGGCGGCATCGAACAGCACCGCCTCGATCGCGTCGCGTGCCAGCGACCAGCCAGCATGGCCCGCCGCGCCGACGATCACCACCGTCGCGTCCTTCGCCGCCGCCGCGACGACGGCCCGAACGGTGCCGCGTTGCTCGACGAGGCCCTCGTATGGAAACTCTTTGTCCGCCGCGCCGCGCAGCTTGGCGGTCAGTGCGTCCTCGCCGCCCTCGAATCGCGCGCGGCGTTCGGGCGACATGATCTCCTCCGTCGGCATGAAATCCGGCTCCACGTCCGGCCGCGGCCGCAATACCCGGACGGAAATGCCGTCATAGATATGCCGTAGCTCGCGCGCGGCCTGCAGAACCGCCTCGGCCGTCTCGGCCCGGTTCAGGATCGCCAGGATCGTCATGCTGTCTCCTCCTCCATCACGTTCTGCGCGATCGGCACCGCATCGCCATTGAGCCCGGCCGCGGCGAAGGGGAACTGCCGCGCGCCAGCGTCAGCGTGCCGAAGAAGCTGATGGCGACGGAGCCGACGATGTTGATGCCGATGGTGCCCAGCGGCAGCGTCCGGCTCCAGGGCACCAGCCACAGTGCGACCCAATAGCGGGCGCCGCTACCGAACGCGCCGCCGGTGGCGACGGCGAAGGTTTCGATCATCGCCGTGCTCCGAAGACGTTGCCCGGGCGCGCCATGTCGAGGTGCGCGGTCTCGTTCAGGCTGGCCACCTGCAGCGCTTCGTCGGACAGCAGGACGTTGACGCAAGCCGGGTCCTGCCGGAGTCGGCGATAGTGGTCGAGGCCGAGCCCGAGCGCGTGCAGCAGCAGCGCCCGGTTGACGGTGTCGTGCCCGACGATGGCGACGGTGCCGCCCCCGTGCCGGCCGACGATGCGCTTGAAGGCGCTAATCGCGCGGCACGACAGGGCGTCGAGGCTCTCGCCTCCGGGTATGGGGGCAGTCGCCGGGTCGGCGAACCAGGCGCGGGCGCGCTCGCCGTCCTTGGCCAGAACGTCGTCGTGGCTCCGGCCCTGCCACTCGCCGTAATCGAGGTCGATCAGATCCTCGTCGGGCTGCGGTGCCAGGCCCTGTGCGTTGCCGATCGTGGTGGCCGTGGTGATGCAGCGTGTGAGCGGACTGCTGTAGACCGCGTCCAGGCGCGCGCGCCGGGCGATCAGCGCCGCCGTGTGCTCGACCTGGCGCATGCCCGCCGCGGTCAACGCGAGGTGCTGACGGCCGCGGAAGCGGGGCTGGTCGATGCCGTCCACATGGCCGTGCCGCACGAGGATGATCATGGTCTGCATGTGCCAGCTCCTGTCTAGTGCGGGATCGATACGATGAACGTGTAGACAAGCATGGCCGCGATCAGCAGCACGAACACGCGCACGGCCCAGAGCAGCGCAGTGACGGAGCGGCTGGCATGGTAGCGGCCGAACGGGCGCGCGGCGGCTGCCACGGTCTGGTCGGGCTCCAGCCCATCGATGAGGGCGTGATCCGGATGACCGCCGCCCCGCAGCGCTGGATCGTCGAGGCTCACTGGAACGTTCCCACGAAGGCGACGATCGCTGCCACCGATCCGGCCAGCGTCACCAGCACGGCGATGGCGATGGCGACGGCGTTGGTCGACCGCCGGTTCACCCGCGCACCCATCAGCTCGCGGTCGTTGGCCATGATCAGCAGGAACAGCAGCGCTGGCGGCATCAGCACGGTCGCCAGCAAGTTCGCGTTCAGAGCGAACGACAGCAGCGGCATGCCGGGGATCAGCACGATCGCCGCCGCCACGGCCGCCATGCCGACATTGGCCAGGTGGAACGCCGGCGCGTCGCGCAGCGAGCGGTTGAAGCTGTGCCCGGCCCCACCGATCACCTCACCGACCGCGTAGGCGGTGCTGGCCGAGATGGTCAGCATCGCCACCGCGCCGGCCTCGATCAGCCCGATCGCGAACAGCGTCGCCGCGGGCCGACCGACCACGGGCAGCATCGCCTCGGCGAAGCCGGTGCCGCCCTGGAGGTTGGTCGTGTCGACCCCGTGCGTGAACAGCGGCGCGGCTGCGACCACGGTCGCGCAACCGGCGAGTGCGGCGAGCACGGTGCCGATGCCGGTGTCGATCCGCCCCTGTGCGATGTCGCGCGGGGTCATGCCCTTGTCGGCCGACGCGCTCTGCTGGAAGAAAAGCATCCAGGGCGTCACGGTTGCGCCGATGTTGGACGCCAGCAGTAACAGGATGTCGCTGGCCTTGCCGGTCGGCAGCGGCGTCCAGGTGGCCATCGCGTGGGCCATCGCGTCCACGGACGGATGGGTCAGCCAGGCGGCGGCCACGAACAGCAGGTTGAACAGCGCGAGCGCCATCGCCACCCGTTCCCAGCGCGAGTAGCGGCCGCCGCTGGCACTGACGCCGACCAGCAGCACCGCCGAGAGCGCCGCGACCCAGGCGGGCAGGCCAAAGTACGCCATTCCGGCGCGAATCGCGATCACTTCCGTGATCAGCGTGATCAGGTTGGTCACGACCAGATCGCCGGCAGTGAGCCAGCCCCAGAACGGGCCGAAGCGCTGGCACACCAACTCGCCGTAGCCGCGATGAGTCACCGCGCCGAGCCGCATGGCCATTTCCTGGACGACGTAGGCCGCCCCGAATGTCACGGCAATGAAGGGGAGGAAGAAGCCGATGCCGTATTGTGCGCCGCTGGCAGCGTAGGACAGCATAGACGGCCCGTCATTCTCGCCCAGCATCGCCAGAACTCCGGGTCCCAGCAGCAACCAGACCAGCGTGACGCCCCGTCCGCCTTGGCGCGCCGCAAAGACCCGCTTCCGGTCTCGGCCACGCGCGGCATCTTCAGTGGTCAGATTATTCGACGGCGCGCTGGTCAAATTCAGACTCCTCAGGCGTCGCGAACCATCCGCGACGATGCTAGAGGAGTCATCAGCCCATCCAACGTGGGCAGTTCGGCATTACAGCCCGGCAGATTCCATTGCCGGAACAAGAAATGAGCGATGTAGCATCGGCAGTCAAGCGCGGAAATCCGATCGGAATACTCACGATCGCGATTGGACTGCACGAATTCGTGGCGGCGCAGAGAGCCATCTGGAGGCCGCTCATGTGATCCCTCATTGTCGCCCTCCCCATTACATTGTCGCTTGCACACGCGATCGTTCACGCCGAGACGATCAACGTCTCCCATTCCGGCGGCCCAAATGCCGGCAAGCGGTGAGCCATCCCCGGATGTTTCAAGCCGTGAACCAGGCGCAGGCAGGGTAAGGCAACGGATGCGACCACACTGGCCGGCATCCATGATTCATCCGACCGGACACGAGCAGGTCGATCCCATACGCGTCGACCTGCTCGATCACGCGAGCGGCCAACTCGGCTGCATCGTCTGGCACGGTCATGGTGCTGGCGAGGATGCCGTGCTCTTCCAAGATCTCCACAACGATGGCCGGATCGGCAACACCGACAGCGGTGATGTGGACATGCCTGGCGTCGCGCAGGAGTGGCCGGACCGCCCGAACGGCGCGGGCCGCACCGTTCGATCCGTCCCACACGATCAGTATGTTCGTGCCGATCGACCCAGTACGCGGCGTCGGTTGGCTGAACAGTGTCGGACACAGCAGCGACAGGCGCTCGGCGCGGGCCGGGCTGTCAGTCACGACGAAGTTGGCGGCTTGGAGGTCGTCTATCGTAGGCTCGCCGCGCAGAGCGCGCCAACGTACCGGGCAGATCTGTGCCGCCTTGCCGTCTGCCTGAAACGCGTCGGCGCGCTCGGCCGGGCCAAGCCCGAGCAGTCCGGCGTCGAGTGCCCGTGCCAAATGCCGCGCGAGGATCATAACACCGCCATTGCCTATCACGGCGATTTGGCGAACCTGCTCGGTCAGATGCGGGAAGGGCAGCGCACCTGGCCGGCGTAGGCCATGGTGCCGGCCGTAGCTGCCGCGGCGGACGTCGCCGATGTCCTCGATCATGCCAGGGCCTCACCGTGTACGTGAACGTGGGTAGCGCCATGCCGGGAGAGGATCTCCGTCGCGCGCTTCTCGAGTGCTGGGGTGGCGATGCGGACCCAGAGCAGCAGGCCGCCAGCAACCACCTGTTGGCGGAGATGCTCGGCATGCCGATGGTGCAAGTACCAGGCGAGCGCGCCGCCAGCTGCCAGCCCCAGCCCACCGGTGCCTAGCGTGAGTGCCGTCGTGGCCGCCAAGGTGGTGCCGCTGATCGCGGCCGCCCACGCGGTGCCGAACATCGGGATGATGGTCAATCCGCTCATGATGCCGCCCTCGGCGTCGCCGCGGGCCTCCGAGCAATACCAGCTCTCGCGCGGCGCGTCCGGTGCGTCCATCAGCGCCTCGACAGGAACGAGCACGCTAAGGTTCGCGCCAGAACCGTCCGTGCGCGCCAGCAGGCCGAGCTGGCAGCGAGCAAAACCGTTGACCAACAGCTCATCGATCGCATCCGTTAGGGCGAGGTCGTCGGGAAAAATGCCGACCGCTTCGCGCGGCAGGGTGCCGGGCAGTGCCGAAATGACTGGGATTTCAGCGTCAGCCTGTGAGGCAGTGATGGTGTCCATGGCGTCTCTCCTTAGTGTTCTGCGATGTCCCGAAGTTGCGCCTTGGCCCCCCGGTGATCCATTAGTGATTGGCGCTTAGAATGATCGTCGTGGGAGATCATCGGCGCCATCAGGCCAGGCAGTGCACCATCAAGCAGAAGGCCAGCGCGACGCCGACTTGTCCGGCGCTGACGAGCAGATCGCTAAGCCCGAGCTTATCGTCCTCGCTCTCGGGAGTTATAACGACATGGCTCGAGCAGCGAATGGTTCCGGTCCAGGCCGGCCTTGTCGGGACGAAGGCGGGCACATGGGTCGTTAAGATGAAGGTAGTCACGAGACGGTTCCAATTCAGTCACCAACTCTGCAGAGATGCGCCTTGCCGCCTTGGAGGACCAATGGCGTATGGCGCTCAGAATGATCGACTCGAACGCTCCATCGTGGCGCACAGCCTTGCGTCTCCCAAAGCGAGGAGCACGAAAAACACGGTGTGGATCGCCGCGAACATCGCCATTCCCGCCAGTCCAAGATGGCGGGACCCGGCGAACCCCTCCCCGATTGCCGGGAGCACCACCGCGCTGTTAAGCAGCCAGACCAGCAGCGCGCTCCATAGCCCGGCAGTAAGCGGCCACCGTCGCACCCACGGCTTCACCAACCCGTAAGCCAGCGCCATCGCTAGCCCGACCGCGATGTGAAACCCCATCGCGAACACGGGTCCGGACGGCAACGGCACCCCCACATCTGCAGGAAGCGCAACAGCCCGCCATGCGCCGTCGGGCGGCCCAGAGCGTCCGACAACGCCAGAAGCGCTGTGTTGACGTCGATCGCCAGCGCTCCGGCGGCAAGGGCCGGCAGCAGCCGTACGCGGTCTCTCGTCAATGGAACTGCGTCCCCGGCGCGACCTTGCCTCGGAAGATCCAGTAGGCGTAGGCCGAATAGCCGAGGACGACCGGCATCATCACCAGCGCGCCGACGAGCAGAAAAAGCTGGCTCTCGGGCGGTGCGGCAGCCTGCCAGATCGTGATGTCCGGCGGCACGATCAGCGGCCAGAAACTGATCCCGAGCCCGGCGTAGCAGAGCACGACCCACGCCTCGGCGCACAGCAGAGGAGTGAGGTGATGCCCCTCGCGCAAGCCACGGCGCATCAGCCAGCCGGCGAGCAGCACCAATAGCGGGACCGGGCTCGTGAGCAGGATGCCGGGCCAGTGGAACCAGCGCTGGGCGAAGCGCTCGTTCAGGAATGGCGTCCACAGGCTGACGGCGCCGATCAGGGTCAGTGCCGCGACCGCGAGCACCCCGGCATAGCGACGGTTGAGCGCCTGCAACGCGCCATCGGTCCGCCATACGAGCCAACACGCGCCGAGCAGTGCATAGCCGACGACAACCGCGACCCCGCATAGCACGGTGAACGGCGTCAGCCAGTCCCACCAGCCGCCGGCATAGGCGTCGTTGGCGACGTGGATGCCTTGAAGAAGGCCGCCGAGCGTCAGCCCTTGGCAGAGTGCCGCCAGGAACGAGCCGCCGAAGAACGCCAGGTCCCACCAGGCGCGGCCCCAGCCGCGGGCTTGGAAGCGAAACTCGAACGCGACGCCACGCAGGATCAAGGCCAGCAGCATGCCGATCAGCGCCGGATAGAGCGCCGGCAGGATGACCGCATACGCGAGCGGAAACGCCGCGAACAATCCACCCCCGCCCATGACGAGCCAGGTCTCGTTGCCGTCCCAGACTGGCGCGATGGTATTGACCATGGCGTCTCGTTCATCACGGCGGCGCTCGACGGCGAACAGGATACCGACGCCGAGGTCAAACCCGTCCAAGACGACGTAGGCCAGCACGGCAAAGGCCAGGAGCACCGACCAGATGGCAACGATGGTTGCCGGTTCGAGCAAGGTGCTCATTCGGCCGGACTCGGCTGCTCATCGACGGCGCCCGCCGGACCCGGCGTGATGCCTGCGCTACGCTGCGGGCGGGATGGGACACCGGGCTCCCCGATCTCCGGCGGTTTGGCCATCAAGCGCAGCAGAAACAGCATGGAGGCGCCGAACACGATGAAATAGACGACCGCGAACGCGCCGAGCGAGAGTGCGACCCCTGGCGTGCCGATCGGCGAGACGCTCTGCACCGTGCGCAGCAGGCCGTAAACGGTCCAGGGCTGGCGCCCCGCCTCCGTCACCGTCCATCCGGCAAGGATGGCGCCGAATCCGGCCGGCCCCATCGCGATCGCGATGCGCTGGAACCAGCGCGCTCCGAAGATGCGGCCGCGCCGGCGCAGCAGCCCACCCAGCACGCCAAGTCCCAGCATCGCCATCCCGAGCCCGACCATGATGCGGAACGCGTAGAAGACGACCGGCACATAGGGGATGTTTTCGCGCGGGAACGCGCTGAGCGGCTTGATCGTGCCGGTCCAGCTATGGGTCAGATAGAGCGAGCCGATATGCGGGATCGCGATCTCGAAGCGGTTGGACTGGCTGTCCTGGTCAGGGAGCGCGAACAGGATCAGCGGTTCGCCGCTGCCAGGCTCGCCATGGCGCCAGTCGCCCTCCATCGCGGCAACCTTCTGCGGCTGGTATTGCAGCGTGTTGTCACCCTGGATATCGCCGGCCGCGATCTGTAGCGGCGCGGCGCACAGCACCATCCACATCGCCATCGAGAACATCAGCCGCGCCCCGGGGTTGGCTCGGTCGCGCAGCAGGTGGAAGGCCCCGACCGCGCCGACCACGAGCGCCACGCTCAAATAGGCGGCGAGCATCATGTGGACGAAGCGGTAGGGGTAGGACGGGTTGAAGATGATGTGCAGCCAACTCTCGGGAAAGAAGCGACCGTCGACCATCCTGTAGCCGGCGGGCGTCTGCATCCAGGAGTTGCTCGCCAGGATCCAGGCGGCGCTGACGTGGGTGCCGATCGCGACCAGGCAGGTCGCAGCGAAGTGCAGGTCCTTGCCGACGCGCTTGATGCCGAACAGCATGACGCCGAGGAACCCGGCCTCGAGAAAGAAGGCGGTCAGCGTCTCGTAGCCGAGCAGCGGGCCGAGAATCGGGCCGGTCTTGTAGGAGAAGGCGGACCAGTTGGTGCCGAACTCGTAGGACATCACCAGCCCGGAGACGACGCCGACACCGAACACCAGCGCGAAGATCTTGAGCCAGTATTGGTAGACGTCGAGATAGACGCGCCGCCCGGTCTTGAGCCAGGCGCCTTCCAGCACGGCAAGGTAGGTGGCAAGTCCGATCGAGAAGGCGGGAAAGATGATGTGGAAACCGACTGTGAAAGCGAACTGCACCCGAGCGAGGTGATAGGCATCAGGGGCGAACACAGCATCTCTCCAGGGTCGGACCGAGCAGGACCATACTGCTCAATAGGTGGCTGGACCGACGCGGCTTTCCAATCGCAATGCGCGATCGTTCCGAGCACCCGTCGTTATGAGATCAGTGCCGGTCGCGGCCCGATCATCAAGTAAGTGGCCGCGAGTTGGAGCGGTATGCCGGCGACGAACATGACGAAGCCGGCCCAGCGTTGGTCCATCAGCGGCGGTATGTTCCAGCGGCAGATCACGTCGAGATATGGCGTGTAGAGCACGTTATCTGCCAGCATCCACACGATTGCGACGGCCGTCATCGGCAGGCTGCCGGCCCAGAGCAGCGCGGCGGCCGGCCATCCGGCGCGCACCTGCCGCGTGCGCGCGAAGAACTGGCCCCAGAACATGATGCCGGTCAGCAACTCCAGCAGGCCGAGCGGGGCGGCATACAGTGCATTCGCGAGCGCCGGGTCGAGCAGACCCGGCAGGCTGACACCGACGCTCAGCGCGACGAAGCCAGCCGTTGCCAGCACCGGATCGAACAGAGCCCACCCGACGCGGCGCGGGATGGCCAACAGCAGCAACGGCGGCGCGAGCTGGTTCAACGCCATCAGCGCCGCCGTAAAATCCGCCATGGACGCGAGCGGATCCCGCAGCCCGGCCAGTGCGGCCACCGCTACGGCCAGCCCGATTAGCCCGGCGGCATTACGAGACCAGCCGGGCATCGCGAGCCAGCGCCGCCGGGTCGGTGGCCTGCGCATAGCCGTAGCGCAAACGCAGCTGGCCCAAGGGGTCGAGGAACGAGATCTGCGCCGTGTGGTCCAGGAACCGCCCCGAGCGCTGCCAGCTCACGCCCCAGTCGGACGCGGCTCGGGCGGTCTGCGCCTCGGTGCCGGTCAGGCCAATCGGGGCATTTCCGCCGGCATCGGCGAAGGCGGAAAGGTAGTCGCGCAGGGCGGCGGGGCTGTCCTTCGCCGGGTCCAGCGTCACGAAGACGATGCCGATCCGTTCGCTACGCGCGGAAGCGAGGTCGCGTGCGGTGGCGAGAGTGGCGAGCAGGGTCGGGCACACGTCGGGACAGGCTGTATATCCGAACGTCACCCAGGCTGGGCTGCCCGACAGGGCGGACAACGTGAATGGTTCTCCGGAAACATCGATAAGGTCGAGCGGTGGGGCCGGGCTTGGTGTGACGGGAGTGCCAGCCAGCACGTCCGCCGGTCCGTGCCGGATCGTCAGCGCAGCCACGCCCGCAATTCCGCCGAGCACGCCGGCACGCAGCAGCAGGCGGCGGCCGGTCACCAGACGACCCAGCCGTGCGCATGGGTGACGTTGTGCAGGAACGGCCAGAAGATCGGGATGTAGGCCGCCGCCGTCGCGACCGCAGTCAGCGCCGTCAGCGCGCCAATATGCTCCAACGCGCTTGCTAACGGCGACAATTCCTTGTGTGCCACGATGCCGACCGGCTCGCCCTCCGTAATGGTGTAACTTTCCTTGCCGCCGAAAGCCTCGGCGAACGGGATCGGCTCCGGCCGGTCCAGCCGCCGGGTCAGGAGGCTGCCGATAAAAACGACGTAGAAGCACAGCGTCGCCGCCCACAGGATCACGCCGCCGCCCGCCACCAGGTGCAGCGGGAAATGCGCGTCGCCGTAGACGCGGTCGTAGACGGCGCGTGGCAGGAACGACACCCAGGCCCGGCGGGGCACGCCGTATAGCCCGGCCCAATGCATGCCGAGCGCGAAGATCACCATGCCGACGAACCACAACCAGATCGAGGCCAGCGCGAGCCGCCGGCTGAGCAACCGCCGCCCAGTCAAATGCGGCAGCATCCAGAACGCGATTCCCATGAAGGTCATGGCCGACGCCGTGCCGACCGTGATGTGGAAGTGTCCGGGAATCCAGGTCGTGTTGTGCACCAGGTTATCGAGCTGCCAGGAGCCGTTCACGATCCCGCCCGCGCCGCCCCAGATGAAGGTCAGCATCGCCAATACCTGCGCGGCCACGCTCGGGTTGCGCCAGGGCAGCGCAGTGAACCAGCCGAACCATCCATGGCCGCCGCGTTTGCGGCCGGCATATTCGAGGCTCAATCCGATCGTGAAAGCGGTGATCAGGCTCGGCAGCGCCACGGACAGCGTCAGCGCCGTCAGAATCCCGCGCCAAATGGGCGAAAAGCCTGGATCGGTGAACTGGTGATGGCTTCCAACCGGGAGCGAGAAGACCAGCAGCAAAGCGAAGGTGAGCCGAGCCATCGGGTCCGATACCAGCTTGCCGCCGATCTGCTTGGGCAGCAGGCCATACCAGGAGACATAGGCCGGCATCAGCCAGAAATAGACAATCGGGTGCCCCGTCCACCAGAACAGCGTCCGCCCAACGATGGGGTCGACCGTGTCGGTCCAGCCGAGCGACCAGGGAAGCAGTTGGAACAGCAGTTCGATGATCGCCCCACCGGCCGCCAGCAGCCACATCAGCATCGTCACCGTGCTCATGTAGGTGACGAGCGGGGTCAGCTCGCCGGGGCGCAGCGCTTTCCAGCGGGACCGCAGCTCCAGCAAAATCGGAAGCGGAAATAGACTGCCGATGACCACCAGCGACATGCCAGCGTAGAATAGCGGGCTACCCTTGAGCGGAGGGTAGAACGTCCACAGAACGGACGACGAGTTATCGAACATCGCCACCAGTAACAGCACGGTCCCAATTGCCATGGTGGCGAAGCACATGCGCCATAGCGTCATGTTGGGCACCAAGCCCAACTCGCGGGCCGGCAGGTAGACCAGCAGGCCGCAAGTGATGAAGAAGGTGAAGACGTAAGCGTTCAATACGCCGTGGATGGTCAGCCCTTGGTAGTAGGTCTGCAGCACCGGGCGCAGCCATGGATAGGCATTGATGCCGCCGTAGTTGAGTGCTTGTAGCGGGCCGATCGCCGCGCCGATCATCAGCGCAGAGAAACCCCAGACCAGGAAGGCGAGCATCGTGCCGCGTTCGCCGGCTAGGTCGCGCGTGGTGGGCAGACGCAGTGCGCCGGCGGTGGTGGCGCTCATGGCTTGACCGGGTCCACGATGATCCGTCCGAGCATGGCCTGATGCTCGATGCCGCAGAACTCGTTGCAGATGATGTTGAAGGTTCCCGCGCGGCTGAAGGTGTATGTGGCCGTGCCGGTGACACCCGGGATGGCGGTGACGTTGACGGTGGTGTTCTGGATCTGGAAACCGTGCAGCACGTCGGTGCTCGTCACGTGGAAGGTGACCGTCGCGCCCTGCGGCACGTGCAAGGGGCTCGGCGACCACGCCCACAGGTGACCCACCATCTGCACCGAGTAGGCGTTCGGCCCGGCCTGCACGAGGCCGGCTGGCGCGGCCGGGATCGCGGCCGGGTCGGCGCGGAACCCGTCCGTGCGCACGACGACCCCGTAATCGTAGACGACGAAGAACATCGTCCCGGCCAACAGCGTCACGAGCAGCGTGATGGCAACGAACACCCAGGCGCGCTCGTGCCGCTCGGCGGCGCGGTGGAACGCGTCCTCAAATGGATCATGGTCAGCGGCGTCGCTCATCGATCAGCTAGCTCCGGGCATGGAACAGGGCGGCGACCAGTGCCCAGGTGACGAGGCTCGCGAAGAGGAGGAATCCGGCGATGACCCAGGTGCCGACCGGCCGGACGATAGGGCTTTCCTCGCTCACGGCTTTGCCGGGCCGGGCACGGTCCCAGCCGGTGGAGTCACGGCGGGATCGCCGAGGACGGCACCGTTGACCGTCTTGCCATACATGGAGGAGGCGCTGTCGTGGAACTTCGCGCGGGTTTCTTCCACGGTGTTGATGAAGCGTGGGTCCTGCGGGCGGACCTGGCTGTCCATGTAGGTCGCCACGTCCCAGCTCTGCTGCGGGCTCAGCGAGCCGCCCATGCCGAGCGGCATGTTGGCGTGGATAAACTCGGCCGCATTCTTGATCGAGCCCATTCCTGCGCCCCAGTTGAACGATTGGGTTCCCCACAGCGCCGGGAACACCACCTTGCCGCCGGAAGATTGGCCGGCACCGTCGCCGCCGTGGCACATGGCGCAATGCTGGCTGTAGACCTGCGCGCCGCGTGCGTAGTCCGGTGTCAGCGCCGCCTTCTCGAGCGCCGGGAAGCCACGCCCGGGCGGCTTCTCGTCCACCTTGAGGCCCTTGGCCAGCCAATACGAGTAGCTCTCGAGCGCTACGAGCACCTTGTCGCCGAGCGGTGGCGCCTTGCCATTCATGCTGAACTCGAAGCAGCCCTGCAGCCGCTCCTCGAACGAGTTCACATGGCCGTTCTTGCTGCGATACGCAGGATACGACACATAGGCTGGCCCCATCGGCGCGGCGCCGGCCAGGCGCCCAGCTTGCAGGTGGCAGTTGGAGCAGCGCAGCGTGTTGCCGACGAATTCTGCCGCGTGCTCCTGTGGCTCACGGAAGATCGCCTCGCCCAGCTTGACCTCGTCACCGAATTTCCCGGTCGGCATTTCGGACTCGGCCGGCGGTTGATAGGTCGGCGCTACGTCGGCGGCCATGAGGACGACAGCGATGCCGCCCGCCGCGGCGATGGCCACGCCCGATCCAAGTAGACGCTTCATTGACCGGGTCCTCCCGTTGCTGGCATCGACGAGACGAAGGCGGCTACTGCCGCCAGATTGGCATTCGAGAGATGGCCCGCGATCGCACGCATGTATTCGCCTTTCGGGTCGCGCACTGCGCCATCGCGCCAGGCGCGAAGTTGTGCGGTGAGGTATGCTTCGGATTGCCCGGCAAGGCGCGGAGAGAAATCCCCAACCCCTGCGCCGGTCGGTCCATGGCACTGCACGCAGCCGAGCAAGCCCGCGCGCTCGTCGCCGTTGAGGAACAGGTCACGTCCGAGCGCGATGGTCGTCGCTGCTGGCTTCGGGACGTCGGGGGCTGGCGGCAGTGGCAGGCTGGCAAGATACGCGGCGACCTGCTCGCGCTGAGCTTGAGTGAGCGCCACGGCATAGGGCGCCATCGCTGCGTTTTGTCGCGCGCCAGAGGCGAAGTAGCCGAGCTGGTCGTTGACGTAGGACGTCGTCAGCCCGGCCAAGCGCGGGATGCCGACATCCGGCAGCCCGGCCCCGTCCGGCATGTGGCACGCCGTGCAGGCAGCGCGGCCGGGCGCCATAGGCTGCGTGAACACCGCCTTACCCGCGGCGATCCCGTCTTGCGCCAGTGCCGGCCCGGCCAGCGTCAAAGCAAGTCCGGCGAGCAAACCGAGCCGAAACTGCCGTCCGCGTGCTGACATAATTTCTACAATCTCAGCATGTTTCGCGAGCGTCCAATCGTGTTTTGCGATCAACCCCGCGCAGCTTGGCGCTGGCGCGGTCGGCACCCTCCAGCACCGCGCAGGCATCCGGCAGGAAGGCGTGGCCCACCGCCGACAACCGGATGCAGCGTCCGACGCGGTCGAACAGCTGCACGCCGTGCTCGGCTTCCAGCGCGGTGATGGCAGCGCTGGCGGCCGATTGCGCCAGATGCAGCGATTCCGCCGCGCGCGTCATGTGCTCATGCCGGGCGACAGCGACAAAGACGCGCAGCTGGGTCAGCGTCATCGGCGGCCTCCTCATGACGGCTGATACGGCTTGAAGCCGTAATGCTCGAAGATCGCCAAGGCCTTCGGCGACTTGATGAAGTTGAGCCACAACTTGGCCGCTTCCGGATGCGCCGCGCCCTTGACCATCGCGCCCGCGTAGATCGCGGTGGCGTTGTCCGCCGCCGGGATGTCCACGTGCGTGATCGGATGGCCCGCCTGCTCCTGGAACATCGCCTCCGACTGCCAGGTCACACCGGCCTGTGCCAAGCCCTGCATCAGGAACAGCGGCGTCTGCCGGTGGTGGATGTGGGTCAGCACGGTCGTGCCGTCCTTGACCTTCGTGTCATAGACCGTGGTCGCCAATGCGTCGCCGCCCACCTTGGTGAGCGCCATCTTGATCTGCCGCGCAATGCCCTCGAACTCGGGATTCGGCATCGCGAGCTTGACGTCCTTCTTGCCGAGATCGGCGAGGCCTTTGATGCCGGCCGGGTTACCTTTGGGCACCATGATGGTCAGCGTATTGCTGACGTAGGGCACCGCCTCGCCCTCGAGCTTTCCGTCCTTGATCAACTCGCGGACTTTCATCAACCCTGCGAAATAGGCGTCCGGCTTCACCGTCCACGTCATGTTGCCGACCGTGATGGTGCCGCCGGCGTCGATCTGCTTGACCAGTAGGCCGGGCGGGATGGTTTCCCAAAACAGGCGGCCCTTGTAGTCCGGGTGCTCCTCCTCGAACGCCTTGACCAGCGGCGCCATGGCGAAAAAATAATTGCCGCCCACGAACAGGACCAGCTTGGGATCGTCGAGGGTGCCGTGGAAGTCGGCGAGCACGTCGACCTCCGGCACCGTGAACTCCAACCCGCGCTGGGTAGCATCGTTGTTGGCGCCATGCTGCCAAGGCGGGAATACGTCACCCTTGTATTGCGGCAGCCGCGCCTCCTGCGAGAACGCCGGCCCGGCCAGGAAGACACCGGTCACCATGCCGAGCAACGCCCGGCGAAAGCTCTTTTTCATGATGCGTATTCCTACTTGATGTAACGGAAGCCGGCGTTCTGCAGCTCCGGCAGGGTGCCGACCGCACCGGGCGTGAGCACCACGCCGGGGATCAGATGGTTGGTCAGCTCGGCCGCCATCGCCTCATGGCTGAGTTTGTCCGGGTTGGTGCCATCCTTGATCATGGCGGCCGACTGTTCCCAGATCGCGTTGTGGCAGGACATGAACACCACGCCGCGCGCCATCAGCGCCGGGATGGAGTTGTCCGCCGGCGAGAAAGCGCCTGCCGGGTCTTCATAATTGGCGGCGTCGGTCTTCTGTGCCGCCAGAGGAGTCAGCAACGTGTTTCGCTCCATCTTGGCCATCTTGCCGATGCCATACTTGTCCCACATCGCTTGGTCATACAGGGCCAGTTGCGCGGTGCCGTGGCACTCGGCGACGACCAGGAAGTCCGGATGCTTGAAGGACCATATCTGGGCGTTGAGCGCGTTGCGCATCAGGTTGAGCCAGGGCCCTTCGATCTCCGTCATGTCCCAGCACTGCTTATGCGGCGGTTTGTAGGCCAGCACCTCGCTCAAGGCCTCGTGATCCCACTGCTCTGGCTCGGTCAGAATCATCGGCACGGTCTTGAACGACCGGCGGCGAGGAGCTGCGGCGAGGCGTTTGGTCAGCGCGACCAGGGAGTCCGCTCCTTTGGGCAGCAAATCGGCTGCCGGCGCCGCTCGCGCGGGGGTGCCGAGGGCGAGGGTCGCGGCGCCGGCAACGGCTCCCAATCCCAATAGGTGGAAAGCATCGCGGCGGCCTGTGCTCGTTGTCATGTCCGATCTCCGTTCGACATGACAAACTTAAGAGGGATTGGGCAGCCAGACCAATGGCGGTTAACGATCGCTCCAATCGATTCAAGCGATGGAACGCAACTCTTCAGTCTATATGGATCGCTGTCTCGACCTGGTGTGAGAAAAGCTGGACGCGCGCTGTTTGCTCACCCTCAGTGAGACCGTTCAGCTTGGCGACCTCTGGGCAATAGGCGGCGACAAGGTAGTTATCTACTTCCGCATTCGAGACGCTGGGATAGCGCTTGCGCAATTTCGCGACCACTTCGGGCACTCGGTTGGGTCCGCACTGCTGGCGAGATAGCTTCCCGTTTCCGCGAGTTGCACCGATGATTCCTTCAGCACGCCGGGACCGGAATCCGGGTGCGGCGTGGGGCACGTCATCGATTGTGCGGAGGCCGGCAATCCCGCCATGCTCGTAGCCGCAACGATCATCGCTGCCGTGATCCGGCGCTGTTTGGCTTGCATCCACTACTATCCTCCGGAAAAGGCCGGCCGCTGCCTGATGCCAGCGACCGGCCGAACGTCATTTCTTGACAACCAAGGTCGCGAGATCGAAGGGAAAGACCTTCATCTGCCCAGT